>Ga0208704_100058_pt1 | contig 38065 bp, 37 predicted proteins | sample DeeseametaMP0144_FD_184221 | JGI IMG/M metagenome (GOLD analysis project Ga0208704, IMG submission 184221) | Marine microbial communities from the Deep Atlantic Ocean - MP0144 (SPAdes) | ecosystem: Environmental > Aquatic > Marine > Oceanic | place: West of Cape Verde, Atlantic Ocean | collected...
GCAGTTATTGCTTCACAGGCCGTAATTTCAGGGGTCTTCTCTTTAGCGCGTCAGGCCATTCAATTGGGCTATTTACCACGTTTAAATGTGAAACATACTTCAGACTCGGAACAGGGGCAGATTTATGTACCTTTACTGAACTGGATATTGTTGGCATCAATTATTGTCTTAATTTTAATCTTCCAAACCAGCTCACAGCTTTCGCATGCCTATGGTCTAGCGGTCACCATGACCATGCTATGTGACACCTTATTGATTGCGGTATTTATTCGTTATACATGGAAATGGAGCATGCCAAAATTGGTGCTGCTGATTATTCCATTCCTTGTTTTAGATTTGGTCTTGGTGAGCGCGACCTCACTTAAAGTATTATCGGGCGGTTGGGTTCCATTGCTGATTGGCGGTATTGCATTCATGTTATTAATGACATGGAAACAAGGTCGCGAGTTAACTTTTGCCAAGCTTCAGCAAGATACATTGCCACTCGATTTATTTGTACAAAGTATTGGTGATCAAGCCAATTGGGTTGAAGGTGAGGCCGTCTTTTTAACAGGAACGCCGACTGTTGTGCCACATGCCATGTTACACAATATGAAGCACAATAAAGTACTGCATCAAAAGAACATTATTCTCACTGTTAAAATTCAAGATGTTCCTTATGTGGAAGAGTCTGATCGCTTCCATGTCGAAACCATGAATCAGCATTTTTATCGTCTTGAATTGTACTATGGCTTTAAAGATGAAATGAATATTCCACAAGCGCTTGAAGCGGTATATCAAGCGATTGAGCTGGAATATAACTTAATGCAGATCAGCTTCTTTGTATCGCGTGAACGGATTATCAGTACCGTGGGTGATGGTATGGCGCCGTGGCGTGAAAAGCTCTTTATCTCAATGCAAAGGAATACCAGTCCTGTGAGTGACTTCTATCAGATTCCACCTAACCGTGTGGTTGAGCTCGGTAGTCAGATCGAGATTTAAAACCTCAATAAAAAAACCAGCATATATGCTGGTTTTTTTTGGAGGATAAATCAGTTGAAGTCTTAGTTCATTGGGTCATTTACAGGTGCTTCAGGCATCGCTTGGACAGGCTGTTCTGCTGAAGCGTCAGGAAATGCCTGTGCAGGAGCATCTGGTGATGGCAGTGAATCAGGCTCAACCGCATTGACGGGTGCCTCTGCTGATGAATCTAATTGAGGTGCAGCAGCTGGGGCAGCATTCATATCTGTATTTGCGGTGGGTGCGACAGCATCATTTAACGCCGCTTCAGCTTGTTGTGCTGAGAGTTCTGCATTTGGTGCCAGCGGATGTTGCTCTGTTGGAGTCGCAGCGACTTGTTGTTGCGCTGTGGTATCAGGTGCGGCCTGTTGAACAGGAGCTTCACTCTGTGGTGCTGTTGGCATCACTGCTTGGTCATTGGGTGCACCTTGGCCTGCTGGGCTGATAGGTGCTGCATTTGGATCAAGCAATTTAATTAGCCCTGAGCTTACGAGTTCTTGAATAGAACCCGGTTGACCATTAACCGTAGTCGTGACTTTGGCTTGAGAGAGACTTTCTAAGGTGTCACCCGGTTGGATAGGTGGCTCGGCGAAGGCTGAAGCACTTATCACTGTGCCGATTAAACCAAGAGAAGCTAAAATCTTAGAATGCATAAGAACTCCGTAAATTGCATGTATTATTTCGTTCGATTCTTTTTTACCTTGGCATATTTTTTGAAGCGACAGCAATCAAAGATACGCAATCGCATCACGTTGCCGTAGAAAAACTCTACAAAAAAGACATTTTGTTACATGCAAAATCATCTAAATATGGCGATTTGTTTAATTGTTATGCGAATAGAACTCGAGCGATATACTTCGTATACGCTGATTGTTAAGCTCGTGAAAAACCGATGTTTATTGTAGTTGTGATGGCGAAGAAGAAAAGTAGTTCAGGTAAGTCAGTCTTTAACATGTTTAATCAAAATGGCCTGAAAGTGATTTTAGGATTGGTGGCAACGGGAAGTTTTGCGATTGCCTTTGGTCAAGAAAAAATTCAGCAATACGTGTCTTTAAGCCCAAGCTCAAATTCAGCCTGTTTAGAACAATTTTATCGAGAAATTCCGCCTTATTTACTCAAAGAAAGTTTAAGTAAACACAGCTATGCACTGTGCTTTAACGGTTTTAATGTGATGTATTCGGGCGTTTCGAAAACCCCCCTCTGGGTTGCAGAGGCCCTGAAGCCGCAGCGCCTGAGCCAAAAAATTCCACGTGAAGATAGTTTTCACGAAGAAAATAATGTTGCAACCGAACATCGAGCGACATTGTCGGACTACCGTGGTTCAGGCTATGACCGTGGACATATGGCACCGAATGCTGATATGCCCAACAAAGCCGCACAATTCGACAGTTTTTCTTTGGCCAATATGGTGCCACAGGCCCCTAAAAATAATCAGCAAGTGTGGCGTGAATTGGAAGAAGCCACACGGGCGCTTGTGACCAAGCAAAAGCTGGATGTTTTTGTGGTAACTGGGCCGGTATTTCAGGGCAAAAAGCTCAAGACCATTGGTCAGGGAGTGATTGTTCCGAGTGCGGTTTATAAAGCGGTCTATATGCCAAAAACAGGTGCAATCGGCGCTTATTACGCACCGAATGATAATTCACAGCAGGTAAGAATTGTCAGTGTCTGCTATTTGGAAGAGCAGTTGGGTGTGAATTTATTTCCGCAACTGACAGAAGAGCAAAAACGTAATACTTATAAACTACCGTTGACAGCAACGGCGGTAAAAGCCAATAGTGCAATTCAGTATTCACATTGGGATGCGGAAAGTCAGTGTGCAGAAGAGGTTGCATCCGAGCAGCTCAAAGCCTTACAAAAAAACTTTAAATCGGGCTCTACTCAGTCGAGTAGTGGTAGCACCGTAACAAAGGGCACGGTTATTGATGCGGCGGACCAAGATGCGATTGTGAAACAATTAGTCGACGCCTTATTGCAATATATTTTGCAGCTGTTACGTTAAAGTTCTAGGCAGTTGGATGTATAGACATTCGACTGCAGTGCCCAATGCCTGAAAAACAAACAAGAGTAAAAATAAAATGTTTAAACCTTTTGTACAAGGTAACGAGTCCCATGCCATCCATGATTTGACCCTTGAAAATGACACGGACTGCGTCAGTATTTATGGCAATTTACAACTCACCAAAGACCAAGCTGGTTTAGCTGCGGCCAAAGCATTGCAGGCATATCTGAATGCCATTGTGCAACAGCTTGAAAGTGAAGCTCAGCTTCCTGAGAAAATTGAACATCCGCAGTCGGGTGAAATTGACAATCCATTTTTATAACATAAGCCTATCTATGTTCCATGTGGAACAATAACAAAGTCCACAGATTGTGGGTTTTTCTTTTAAGGGATAGAGAAAAAATTAATCCTCTTTTCCTAAAATTTTATAAATAATAGCGCCGATAATGGCACCGACAATCGGAGCAACCCAGAACAACCAGAGTTGGCTTAAAGCGGCTGTTTCAGCAAATATTGCAACACCTGTACTTCGTGCAGGGTTAACCGAGGTGTTGGTCACAGGAATACTGATCAGGTGAATCAAGGTCAAAGCTAAACCAATGGCAATCGGCGCGAAACCAGCAGGCGCACGCTTATCTGTGGCGTCCATAATCACGATTAAGAACATTGCGGTCAGTACAATTTCAATCATTAAAGCGGAGATTAAGGAGTATTTTCCTGGTGACAGTTCGGCATAACCATTGGTCGCAAAGCCTCCTGTACCGGCGAAACCAGCTTGTCCTTGGACAATCAGGTATAACACCCAAGCGGCTAAAACTGCTCCGACCACTTGGGAGACCACATAGGGGATCAGATCTTTGGTATCAAAACGTCCACCGACCCATAAGCCGACACTGACCGCAGGGTTAAAGTGCCCGCCAGAGATATGTCCAAGTGCAAAGGCACCCGTTAAAACGGTTAAATCAAAGGTAAGTGCAACGCCAAGAAAGCCGATGCGCAACTCGGGAAAAGCTGCTGCAAAAATGGCACTGCCACAGCCTCCGAAGACCAACCAAAACGTTCCGATGAATTCAGCAAGATATTTATTCATAATGCGCTTTTTCTAGTTATTGATGTTTTATTCGCATAGAACTTTATATCTAACGAGAAAATACTCGTTTTTCAATCAATTTAACAAAAAAAGCATGACATCCTGATGACGTGGATTAAACAGGTCAGATTTTAGTGAAAATGCTGAATACGCCACTGCTGAGGTGTGACTTGTGTCCAGTGTTTAAAGGCACGTTGAAAAGCACTTTGTTCAGAGTAACTCAGCAACAGTGCAATTTCCTGTAAGCTGAGGTGTGGATCTTTTAAGTATTGCTCCGCCAAAATACGTCGAACTTCTTGCATCCGCTGTTGGTAGGTCGTGCCTTGTTGTTGTAAGTAACGTTGCAGCTGTCGGACTGAAAAGTTCAGCTGCCGAGCAATATGTTCAATTTGATATTGGTTTTTTTGTAGCCCGGTTAAAATCGCATGCTGTAAGCGCTGGTCGATGTGAGTAGAGTTAGGGAGTTTTTCCAGTAAGGCTTCGGCCTGCTGTAAGAGCAGTTTTTGCAGGGTTTGATCACCTTGCTGAAAGGGCAGGGATAATTCGCTGAGGGGAATCATCATCATCGGTCGGCTTTGAGAGAAGCGAACTTTACAATTAAAGTACTGCTCATACAGTGCCGTATTTTTCGGGGCAGGGTGAGTAAAATGAACCTCGCTGAGCTGGATGTCATCATGGGCGACAAAGTGCTTCATAAACTGAATGATCAGCGCCATCGCCACTTCATTGCTGAGTTGTGTGGTCAGTTCAATCGGCATCTCCACCCAACCAAAGCACAGATTTTCACCTTCAACTGCCATATACAGTGAACTGCCATCATAAATGAGACGGTGAAAGTCATGATAACGGGTGAGCGCTTCGCCTAAATTTTCGCAGGACAGCGCAATATAGCCCAAAATGCCTAAATGCTTGGGCTGTACATACTTTGCAATCTCAAGTCCGAGCGCAGGGATGTGCAGATGGCTGTCAAGATCATTCAGTAACTCTAACCACAGGGCATAATCAAAACGTTCTAAGTTCTGTGCTTTTTCAAGCTGTTCAGAAATTGGGTAGCCCACGGCTTGGCAATAGGCATAGAGTAAATGTCCCAGTCCACCGTAGACAGAACCTGTGTAATCTTTGAAATGTTGCATTGATTAGCTCTATTGTTCTTGTCGTAATTTGTCAATGAATTTGAATGCTAGGGTCAATATTTAGCATAGTTTCCACATTATATTCAATCTGAATATAGGAGGAATTTGCCATGTGGAAAGGTTTTGTCGCAGGACTGGTGGTTGCCAATGCGTTTGAGTGGGTTGCACATAAATATATTTTGCATGGAACACACCGTGCTGGAAAGCCACGCTATAGCCCCGTGCCTGACAGCATGAAATCGCATTGGGAGCATCACCGAGAAGTGCGGAAAACCACATTTCACGATCATGGTTATGTTGAAGGTTGGAGCAACTGGCGTACCAAAAATGAAATCGTGTCACTTGCTGTCGTGGCGGGGGTATTTGGGACATTATTTTATCCTGTCTCCAAAGGCATGACGTTGTCTGTGTTGTACAGTGCAGGAAATTATTACTATATCCACCGCCGTGCACACTTAGAGCCAGACTGGGCAATGCGTAAGATTCCTTGGCATTATGACCATCATATGAACTCCAATCAGGATGCCAACTGGTGTGTGACTAAGCCGTGGTTTGATTATATTTTAGGAACGCGGGTCATTTCCTCGCTGGATTTGCAAGAGCAAAATCCGCTGGGTATTGCTTTACCCCAAGTGGTGTCGAATAAGCTCACCCAGTGGGTCAATCAGGTCTTCCCTGCAAAATGGATTAAGGCACCTGAAGTGATTACGCTGAACTCAGCGCAGACGACGGAAACGGTTGCAGGATAATTGAAAGGGATATTTTTGTCGTGATTTGTCAATAATATTGGTATGTATTGTCAATATTTCGTCATTTGAACATTCTATAGTAAGGCTGTTAATCAGATGAAATCATCTCATAAGTATTAATACGTTATTTTTCATTTTCCAGTCTAACAAGTCAATGTTGTCGTTATTCTAGGTTTATAGGGAGTCGCAAGACTCCCTTTTTTTATCTCAAAAATTGAGAGCATAAGTTCGGTCAAAAGCCAGCGAGCATTCTAAACTTTAACATCTGCTGCATAATAGAGGCACTGGCTGTGCCTGAGTACAGCGTAATTGAGCTTTTTAATTCGCCTGCTTTTTGAAGCCTGTTAAAATATAGCGATCCATTTCATCGGTATAGTCAGGGGAAAACTGAAAGCAAACATGCTCATTGATGTTTAAGGTTTTGAGATCAGGGAAGCTTTGTCTGGCACGCGGACTATTGCTAAATAAAAAAGCTTGTCGATCACTCTGAAAGTAAAACACTTTTTCAGTGCTGATGTTGTGCCGTCGATAATGAGTGACCTCCGACCATTGTGTAAAAATACCACAAGCCCGAATTTGATCAGGTGCAATCAGCGCTTTTTCATAATAGTGTTTAAACTGGTATTTGCAGAAGCTGATATAGCTAAACAGGCATAAACCAAGGAGTAGCAGTACAGCCAGCATAGCAAAAGGGCGGTCAACATATTTCTTCATCAACAGAATGAAAACAAAACAGATCAATAGACCACAAATAAATAAGATTAGCTCTAAGTGATACATTTTTTCTCATCTTTAAAATGATAAAAAGAGTACTCGAAAGCACTCTTTTCATAGATTTTACGGTTATGGTCTGTTTATAGACGCATTTCAATGCCTTGCTCGGCAAGATATTTCTTCGCTTCAGGAATGGTGTGTTGTCCAAAGTGGAAAATCGAAGCAGCCAGTACAGCGTCTGCGCCACCTTTTAAAATACCATCGGCCAAGTGTTGTAAGTTACCGACACCGCCCGAAGCAATGGTTGGAATGGTGACGCGGTCATTGATTTGACGCATCAGCTCGAGGTCATAGCCTGCTTTGGTACCATCGGCATCCATCGAAGTAATGAGCAGTTCACCCGCACCAAAGTCAGCCATTTTCATGGACCATTCAATTGCATCAATACCCGTTGGTTTACGGCCACCATGGGTAAAAATTTCCCATTTGTTCTCGCCCGTTTTTTTCGCATCAATGGCAACCACAATACACTGTGCGCCAAAGCGTTGCGATGCTTCTTGTACAAATTCTGGGTTAAACACCGCTGCTGAGTTAATGCTGACTTTATCCGCGCCAGCATTGAGTAAGAGGCGAATATCTTCAACTTTGCGAACGCCACCACCGACCGTTAAGGGAACAAAAACCGTTTCAGCCATACGTTCAACCGTACGATAAGTCGTGTCGCGACCATTCGAAGTTGCGGTAATGTCTAAGAAGGTAATTTCATCAGCACCTTGTTCGTTATATCGACGTGCTACTTCTACTGGGTCACCTGCATCACGAATATCAAGGAATTGAACACCTTTCACTACACGACCGTTGTCTACGTCGAGGCAAGGAATAATACGTTTAGCTAGCATAATTTTTTCCAAAAATAACAGCCGATTATGAAACTTTGCGACTTAGATGCTACACCTTAATAGTCGGAGCGGGTATTCTATCAAACTTATGTAAGTTTTTTTGCAGGTTTTATATGTCGGTTTATACCACTTTGACTTTACAGGAAGTTCAGGCGTTTGCAGCACCTTATGAACTTGAGGTAATCGATCTGATCCCAATTCAAGGCGGTATTCAAAATACGAACTATTTTATTGTGTGTGAAAATGCTGTGCAGTATGTATTGACTGTATTTGAAGAAATGGATGAACAGGGCGCAGGCGAGTTGGTTCCTGTACTTGAGCATTTAGGTCAGGCTGGTTTAGCGGTTCCTGTACCTTTAAGTCATTCAGGTAAAGCCATTCATAGTTTAAAAGATAAACCCGCGCAAATTGCCCCACGGATGATGGGCAAACACCCCATGCCTGCGACCCTTGAACAAGCCGAAGCGATTGCGGTTGCACAAGCGAAAATGCATGTCGCACTGCAAGATTTTCCACTGGAACGTGCAGAATACCGTGACCATGATTACTGGCTCGCTGTAGCGTTACAGATGAAACCGACATTAAGTGAGGCGGATCAAGCACTACTCAATAAGTTGTTGGGGTTATATGACGCATTATCGGCGGTTTATCCGAATCGTCCAAAGGGCTTTATCCACTCGGATTTATTTCGTGACAACACTTTGTTTGAGGGCAATCAGCTCAAAGGCATTTTAGACTTTTATGAACTGAATAAAGATGAGTTCTTGTTTGATATTGCGATTACCCTGAATGATTTCTGTACCGAATATCCAAGTGTGCATTTAAATGAAGACAAAGCCATTGCATTCTTAAACGCCTATGAAAGCATTCGTCCTTTGACTGCCGATGAAAAATCTTGTCTCGAGTTGTATCTTGCAATGGCCGCTGCGCGTTTTTGGATGATGCGTTTACAAGTGGCACAAAAAAATGCTGAACAAGGCCGTACGGGGGATGACATTTTGCAGAAAAATCCTGCCGAAATGCGTAATATGGTGATTGACCGCCTAAAATTTGTAACTGCTTAAATAGGAAAGAAAAATGCGTGACCAAGGACGACTCGTTGAATGGTTTGATGAAAAAGGCTATGGCTTTATTCAGCCTAACGATGACAGCAAAGATCGCGTGTTTTTACATATCAAGGACTTTGCTCGGCAAGGTCCTCGTCCTATTTTAGGTTGTGCGTTGGAATACAACGTGATTGTGGATGTGCAAGGGCGTTATCGTGCACAGCAAGTTAGTTATTTAAAAGCATCACAAACCCAAAAGAGCCGTACCTCAAAAGTCTCACCGAAAAAGACCGAACAGGGTCAACGTTGGAGTCCAATGCAAATTGCGTCGGTGGCATACATCGTGTTTTTGGCGTTATTGGTACTCATGGGGCGTTTGAGTGGATTGGTGCTGCTGTTTATTAGTGTGATGAATGCGGCCAGTTATTGGTTCTATGCACAAGACAAAGAGGCTGCACAAAATGGACAGCGCCGTGTACCTGAAAATACACTACATCTCCTTTCATTTTTAGGGGGATGGCCTGCAGCATGGTTAGCGCAGCAAAAGCTACGACATAAAACACAAAAACAACCGTTTAGAAAGATTTACTTTTGTACAATTCTATTCAATATTCTTTTAATTTTATGGCTTATTTCTCCTTTCAATAGTTTGCCTATTTAAAGTTCAAGCCCACTTCATGAGGGACAATATGAATTATTCAGTCGATCAAGATCCGAATCGTAGTCTGACTTTTATTCTTTATATTTTGTATATCGTTGCGATTTTTTCCGCAGGGATTTTAGCCATCATTGCTTTAGTGATTAATTATGTGAAGCGTGGCTCTGTGCGAGGTTCCATTTTTGAGAGCCATTTTACTTGGCAGATTCGCACCTTTTGGTGGTATTTGATTTGGAACGTGATTGCTTTTGTGCCATTTATTTTCTTATTCTTTACGGGTGAAAATGCCACCGCTTTCGCAGGTGTCGCACTCGGTGCTTCAACCTTCTGCGTGTCTGTGATTGGGTTGTCGTGGGTGTGGATTGTGTATCGCGCCATTAAAGGCATTATTCGTTTAAACGACAATCAACCCATGTATCAATAACAAGTGATGGGATTTAAAAAAGGGCAGTGTGCCCTTTTTTTATGACTTTATTTTTTATAACAAGGTTTATGCACCGAGATGAACCAAGCTGATGCAGTAGTGTCTCTATTTTTGCGCAGGCTTTTAAAAAGCATCTTACTAAATTGAATTTCAATATTTACCTTTTTATATTAATAAATTTACTTTTTTAATATTTATAACTTACATTTTTATTTATAAATAATTACTTTTTTAATAATCATAACTTACATTTTTAATAAATTAACCTTACATTAATGTACAGTTATTTATATGAATATATGCGTAGAAAATATTATAAAAAATAGTCCCTTTTTGACTAAGCGTAGAATCTTCCTCGACGACGTTTTAGCCCCAAAACATGAATGGCGCGAACCAAAACTGCATAAGAAACCGAATAGCCAAAGTGTTGTTCAAAAAGTGGAACCAAATCGCTAATATTTTGAAATTTTGTATTTTTAACAAATACTTGAATGCAATCCAGTCTTTAATATGGCTGGGTGCTCCACGGCTGTTGGCTACTTTTGGAGACAAGCCGCCTGTTTCTTCTTCGAGCTTAATCCATGCGTCTAAGGTCACACGAGAGATGTTAAATTCCTTGCAAACGGCAACCTTATAATCCGTGAGTTTATAGCGTTGAATCGCTGCTTTTCGGGTTTCTAAATCGTACTTTGGCATTTAATTCAATATTTTTAAAATAGCTAAGCTGTTATTATATGGCATAGTTGTTGCAAAAACCAAAATCACTAGATTAAAAAATGAAAGATGGTGATTTCGGTGAAAAATGCAGATTTTTCTTTAAAGAAAATGTCACTATGGCAAGTGGTCATTATTGGTGTGGCCTATATGACCCCGATGGTCGTGTTTGATACCTTTGGGATTGTGTCTGGGATTACCGATGGGCGTGTGCCATTGGCTTATATTTTGGCGTTGGTTGCAATGTTACTGACCGCATTTAGTTATGCACGTTTTAGCCGAATCAGTGGTGACTCAGGTTCTGCCTATAACTACACGGCACAGTCGTGTGGAGCCAAAGCAGGCTTTTTTGTCGGCTGGTGTTCACTGCTAGATTATATTTTGTTGCCCTTGGTGAATGCCTTACTGGCAAGTATTTACTTAGAAGCTGTGATCCCGAGTGTGCCGTATTGGCTATGGGTGGTTGTATTCACGGGTTTGGTTACGCTGATTAACTGTTTCCGAATCAATATTTTGGCGAATTTAAGTCTGTTGTTTGTACTTTTACCCTTACTGCTGATGGTTTTATTTATCTATCTAGTCATTCAAGGCGTGGGTTCTGAACAAGGCTATGATCATGTACTGACTTTAGCCCCTCTGTTTAATGGAGACAGTTCTGTTTTGCCTTTGATTGCGGGTGCATCGATTTTATGTTTTTCATTTTTGGGTTTTGATGCGGTCACGACCATGTCCCATGAAACCAAAGATCCCCAAAAGAATATTCCACGTGCCGTGCTGCTTACCACGTTGCTCGGGGGCGGGATTTTTATTAGTGCCTCATGGTTTATCCAGCTGTATTTTCCAAGCAATGTGCGTTTTAACAACCCTGACGAAGCCTTACCTGAAATTGTCCTCTATGTGGGGGGAGCACTTTTCCAAGCCGTATTTTTATGTGCCCAAATCATGAATACCTTCGCTTCAGGTTTAGCCACTCATGCCAGCGCTTCACGCTTAATTCATATTATGGCGAAGGATGGCATTTTCCCCAAAGCAACCTTTGGGCAGCTCCATGCAAAATTAGGTACGCCACTTTATGCCGTCTTAAGTATTGGCCTGATTTCGCTATCGGCCATTTTTCTAGATCTTGCGACTGTGGTCAGCATGATTAGCTTCGGTGCTTTGATTGCCTTTACTGCGGTGAATTTCTCGGTTTTTGTGAAGTTCTATCTGTTGGAAAAACAAACCCAAGGCATTAAAAACAAATGCCTCAATTTGATTCTTCCCTTGTTATCTGTATTGGTGATGCTTTGCCTCTGGGTCAATTTAGAACGAAATGCATTGATTTTTGGTTGCTCTTGGTTGGCGATAGGCATTGGTCTATTTATTTATAAGAAATTGAAAAGACAAAACATTGTGATTGGAAATGCATATTAAAACCTGCATGAAAATGAGATAGATATTGAGTGTGAATGAAATGAATATGAATAAACCGACATTTTTAGATGACGTTGAATACAAAGCCTGTTCTGCGGCACAAAGTGGTAAAGAGTGGAATTGGTTGAACCCGCAGTGTGGTGCGTTTAGTCATCCAGCCAATTACTATGAAAGTTCAATGCATGTATGGCATGAGTTTGAGCCTTTAAATGCAGATATCGAATGTGACGTGGTCGTGATAGGCGGTGGCTTACTGGGAGCATCGGCTGCACTGCATTTTTCGGAGCAGGGTGTCGATACGGTCTTGGTTGAAAAAAACCGAGTGGGCAGTGCTGCCTCAGGGCGTAATGGTGGGCAACTCACCCCGGGGTTGGCACGTTGGGAAGCCGAAACCATGATTGAGCACTTCAGCTTTGAAGAGGCTAAAAAGTTATGGCACTTTACCTCAACGGAAGCCATGACTTTGATAGATGACATTACTGAAAAATATGGCTTAGATGTGCAACGTAAACGTGGACATCTAACGGCCGCAGTACACCCAGGACATTTAGATGCACTGCATGAAGGGATGAAAGCACGTCAGTATTTAGATGAAAAAAATACCTCAATGTTGACCCAAGACGAATTACGTGAGCATGTGCAATCCGACAACTATTTTGGCGGTCAGTTGGATCAACTTGGGGGACATATTCATCCTTTAGCCCTGACGCGTGGTTTGGCTTATGGCTTTTGTCAAAACGGCGGCACGATTTATGAACAGACGGAAGTACAGTCAATCCAAGAACGTGCCGATGGTATTTATGTGACCACAGAGCAAGGGGTAATTAAAGCACGTAAAAGTGTGGTGATGGGCGTACACCATGCCTCATTTAAACTATTAGAAGAACGTAATCAAACCACCATTCCTTTTTATACCTATGTGTGTACCACAGCACCTTTAGCACTGGATTTGAAAGAGCTATTGCCGACGGATCTGCCTGTATACGACACCCAGTTTCAAATTGACTATTACCGAGGGGTCTCAAAAAACCGATTGTTATTTGGCGGTGAAGGCACGGGTTCGTGTTGGAGTCCTGAACAAACCCATGACTATTTGCTAGGACGTATTCAACACGTATTTCCTCAGTTAGAGCAAGTCCAGCTTGATTTTGTGTGGAGTGGCACGACCGATTTAACCGTTAATGGTGCTGCGGATAGTCGTAAATTTGGTAGCCAATACCCAATCTATGCTGTTCAGGGGTGGAGTGGACATGGTGTTGCGCAAACGGTGCGTATTGGTAAAGCCATTGCCGATGATTTCTGCAGTGCAAGTGATGACTTTAATATGTTGACCCGTATTCAACATCAGAACATTCCTTTTGGTCGTGCACTGGCGCCATTGGTCATTCCAATAGCCAAATGCATGTATGGACTCGGAGCAATGATTAATCCGGGCAAGATGGTGTCATTCTAACCACCTGACCATACTGCTGAATTGGTGGCCATTGATCACTCGATTCAGCAGTTTTTGCGTTTCGGAGATGGGCTAAAGTTGTTCGACGTTCTTTTTCGACTTCAGCAGTTTCGGTTTCCATTCACTGATCATAATGCCAAACACCACTAAAAGTCCGCCCAACAAAGCCAGTGGTGCTAAGCGTTCTCCTGCAAGACGCCCAAACAGTGCTGCCCATACAGGCTCTCCTGCGTAAATAATCGCTGCTTGAGATGGACTGACTGAGCGCTGTGCCCAATTCATTACATATTGAATAACGGCACTGGCAAGACCCAAGCCGAGTGCGATACTCAGTAAAGGCCATGAAAAGTCTGGAATGCGGTGTTCACCTGCCAATGGCATGGCTGCAAAGGCGAGCACAGAGGCAACTGCCAGTTGAATGACCGTCACTCGACCAATGTCGACTGTTGGGGCAAAATAACCAATTAGGATAATTTCCATCGCTATAGCAATTGCACCGAGTAGGGTTAAGGTCTGGCCAAAGTTCAGTGAAATTGAATTCAGGCTATTGCCTGTAAGTAAGACTAAGCCCATGAACGCACAGAGCGCACCAATCCAAATCATAAAATGGGGCACTTTACGAAAGATTAACCATAATAATACGGGTACTAGGGGTACATACAGTGCAGTTAAAAAGGCAGACTCACTGCTACTGACTGTTTGTAGTCCGACCGTTTGTGTGCCATAGCCAATAGTGACCATACAGCCAATGAGTGCACCTGCCCACAAGTCCTGTCGGGTAATGTGTTTTAAATGTTGATAGGAAAATAAGCCAATAATTGTCGCGGCGCAGGCGAAACGACAGCCCACAAAGAACATGGGGGAGCTGTAATTTAAGGCGTATTTCACGGCCAAGAAGGTACCGCCCCAAATAAAGGTAATTAAAATCAGTGCAATGACAGGTGCTTTAGAGCCGAGCTGAGTATTCAACATAAAAGAATTGGTGTGCAATATATTGCACATAGCTTGTCATGCTTTGTTTTTATGTGCAATATATTGCTCAATGTTTTTTTGATTTATCTCTATGAAGTCTCCTGCGGTACTACAACACGTCAGTCAAAATGTGCGTCATTATCGAAGTTTAAAAGGCTTGAGCCAGCAACAACTGGCGGATTTGGCTGGTTTAAGCCGTCGTATGGTGGCTGGAGTTGAATCAGGGCAGGACAATATTAGTTTGGCGAAACTCAGCTTGATTGCCGATGTGCTTGAGGTCGATTTTGTACAGATTATTGCTGCGCCTGAACAGCAAGGGCAAGCGGTGGTCAATATTTTGGCTTGGCATGGTACACAAGCACACAGTGAAGCAAAATTAATGGCCTCGGCGGCAGCAACACAAAAAGTTGAACTGTGGACATGGGTACTTGCCCCAAATGAGCACTATAGTGCAGAACCCGACCCAGTCGGTTGGCGTGAGATGCTCTATGTGATGGAGGGGGAGTTAACTTTGGATTTGGCGGGTGACATGAAAGTCTTAGGTGTAGGTGAGTCGATTGTGTTTTCGAGTGCCATCGAATACCAATATATCAACCGTGGAACTGTACCGTTAAAGTTTATTCGTAATGCGATTTATTAAATAAGATGCAGATCTTACATACTGATATTTAGCGCATAAAAAAGAGGTCAAAAGACCTCTTTTTTAACTTCTACAATTAGAGCGATTGTTCATCTAACAGCAATTGTGCTTCACGTAGGTTTAAACTGCCTTCATAAATTGCACGACCGGTAATTGCACCCAAAATACCCGGTTGACCTTTGAGGTTACGTACGTCATCAAGGTTGGTCACACCACCTGATGCAATCACAGGTAGGCCAGAGTATTGTGCCAGTTGAACAGTTTGCTCAACGTTCACACCTTGCATCATCCCGTCACGGGCAATGTCGGTATAGACAATGCTTGATACGCCTGCATCGGCAAAACGCTTGGCCAAATCGGTTGCTTTCACATCGGTCACATTGGCCCAGCCATCGGTGGCCACCATGCCATTCATGGCATCGATACCGACAATGATATGACCTGCAAATTTCTTACATGCTTCTTCAACAAACTCAGGGTCTTGAACGGCTTTGGTGCCAATAATGACAAAAGACACACCCGCTTCTAAGTAGTGTTCAATTGTTTCTAGTGAGCGAATACCGCCGCCAATTTGAATTGGCAGTTCAGGTTGTGCTCGAGCAATGGCTTCAACCACAGGTTTATGAATTGGCGTACCAGCAAAAGCACCATTTAAATCGACCAAATGTAAGCGACGCGCGCCTTCATTTACCCAGTGCTGTGCAGTTGCAACAGGATCATCAGAAAAAACCGTATCGTCTTCCATACGACCTTGTTTTAAACGAACACATTTGCCATCTTTCAGGTCAATTGCAGGGATGATCAGCATGCTTTCGCTCCTAGCCAAATCTTAAATAAAATCAATGTCCGTCATCTTAGCAAAGTATTGGCAATTTTCTAAGCATCTGTTACAGCTTTTCATGACGACAAGGTTTTATTGTTTTTTCTAATTCTTTGGAAATATCTTTTGGGAGTCGCTCTAAACGCCGCAATTCTTCAAAAACCAACAGCGCCGCATAGGCATCCCCAGCAGCATAGTCAACTTGTTCAGGAGTGAGCATTTTCCTTGCCCAATTTGAAGTGCTGACTTTTTTGCTTTTGGGGAAGTTGAGTTGAAACAGCAGGGCGATGGCATTTTTAATGCCGACAGGGTTGGTCAAACCAAAGCTTGCAAAGCATTTTGACAGCTCAACCACACCCTTGAGCTCAAAACCTTTTTTACGGAACAGATAGGCATCATTTTTTAAACCAAAACCCACTTTGAGCTGGTCTGGATTCGCCAAAAATGGCGCAAGGAAGCTCCAAATGGGTGGACTCATTTGGAACAAATAAGCACGCTCGACGCTGGCCAGTTGAATTAAATGCGGGCCTGTGGAGACTTCTCCCACGTGAAAGGTCGGTTTGGACTCGCTGTCAAAACCGAAGATGGAAACCTGTTCCAGTTCAGCGCGGATTGCTTCACACTGCTCTACGTTCTGAATGACATGAATCGCTTGCATTGGCAAATTTTGAAAACGAGGAAATTGTTGAATTTCGACTTTACTGGGAAGGATGTGTTGAAAAGAAGAATCCATCATGCTTTGACTATGCCATTGTTGCTTAAGCCTAAAGCTTTTGCGTTGATTTAGCAAAACAGCCGACCTAGGCAGGCTGTTTTGCACAGGTGATTTTAGGACATAAAACCAGCCGCAATACCGCCGATAATCGCTAAAACGAAAATCACGATGTAAATCCATGCCAAAACGGCTTCCCAGCCTGCGGTTGGGCGTGGCGAACCATAGCTATTGCTACGATCATCACCTGGTGCAAAAATCAAGTAAAGCATTAAGATTACGTTAGCAAGAGGTACCAGCATTAACAGTGATAACCAGCCCGTATGGTTGCGGTCATGTAGGCGACGAATGGTAAATACGAAGGTGAAATAGAAAATTGCTATATAAATCACAGCAAGAAAAATCATTCCACCACCAAAGTTGCTTGTTTCCATGTTGATGAAAGTTGTTGGAAAAATCACGGCAAAAATACCAATGATAATCGCAGCTACAATGGCAAGCAGACAGTTCCATGCGAGATATGAAAAACGTCCGAAACGACCTGCGGCATTCAGCGCAGATTCTTGTGCATATTGAGTCATAGTGACTTACCTTATCGTTGTAAATTAAGTTTTTTATAAATAAAAATGTCTAAAAAGCAGGCAAAGCATAATCAAATTTGGTGACAATGAAAAGGCATCTCAGCCATCTTGAGTACACTAGTCTGCTGTAAAGCAAAGATTTTATACATTGAAAGACACGGAAGTGGGGTCACACGCCTCATTTACTTAAGCTGTTTCTGATTTATTTTTAGTCTAGATGCATCAATTTTGGATAAACAAAAGCCCAACCGAAGTTGAGCTTTTTCAATCAAACAAAAGCTGGAATGAATTAAATTTTCCATTCCACAAAGTTTTTCAGCAGTTGCAAACCTGCGGTATGACTTTTTTCAGGGTGAAACTGTGTCGCAAACAAATTTTCTTGATGAATTGCCGTGCAGAACTCTAAACCGTAGTCACAGGTCGCCGCCACAATACCAGGGTTCTTCGGTTCAACATAAAAGCTGTGCACAAAGTAAAAACGTGCATCTTGCTCAATGTCTTTCCACATTGGATGACTCGGATCAGCCTGATGAACTTGGTTCCAACCCATATGTGGGACTTTCAAGCCGTCTACATCAGGAAAGCGTTTCACACTGCCTTCAAAAATACCGAGAGCATCCACTCCGCCATTTTCTTCAGAGCATTGCATTAGCGCTTGCATACCCACACAAATCGCTAATACAGGCTTATTAAATGCCGCATGGCGAACGACTTCATCAATCCCTGCTTCATGCATACCTTGCATACAATCACGCATGGCGCCTACGCCAGGGAAGACAATTTTATCGGCCTGAGCAATCAGTTTAGGGTCATTGGTCACATCGACTGTTGCACCAACATGCTCAAGCGCTTTTGCTGCTGAGTGTAGGTTACCCATACCATAGTCAAGAAGGGCAATACGGGTCATTACAAACTACCTTTGGTTGAAGCAATGGTGTTGGTTGCACGTGGGTCAATTTCACACGCCATACGAAGTGCACGCGCAAACGCTTTGAACACACTTTCAATTTGGTGGTGGCTGTTTTTACCTTTGAGGTTATCAATGTGTACCGTCATGAGCGCATGGTTCACAAAGCCTTGGAAAAACTCAGAGAAGAGATCCACATCAAAACGACCAATCATGGCGCGGGTAAATGGAATATCCATAAATAAGCCCGGACGGCCTGATAAGTCCACCACAGCACGGCTTAAAGATTCATCTAACGGTGCATAAAAATGACCGTAACGACGTAAACCTTTTTTGTCGCCTAAAGCTTTGGCAAAAGCCTGTCCAAGCGTGATACCACAGTCTTCCACCGTGTGGTGATCATCAATTTCCAAGTCACCATCACATTCAATATCAATATCAAATAAGCCATGTCGCTTGATTTGATCAATCATATGATCTAAAAAGGGAATACCTGTGTTGAGCGTGCCTTGACCCGTACCATCGAGGTTTACACGAACTCGAATTTTGGTTTCGTTGGTATTTCTTACCACTTCACTGATACGTTCTGTCATAGACACGTTCCTCAAAGACGTCAAATAATTGATGTAAAATATTTCGCCGTAACGAAGTCACCGCATATTAGATTGCTCAGGAGGGTTTATCAATGCCTATTACCGTACACGCTTATACTTCACTGGAAAAAGAAGAGTTGCGCAGCCAGCTAGAGCGACTGTACGACACCAGTCCTGAATTTGGCGATGGGCATGATGCCGTAGAACAACTTGAGCAAAATCTAGTTCAGTATACCTTACTTTACACTGCAGAATTTAATACTAAAGTCATTGGTGCCATTTGGTGTAGTGGGAAGGGTGAAAATAAAACCTTAGAATACATCGTAGTACATCCTGCAAACCGTGGACGAGGGGTTGCGGAGCGGCTGGTTGAAGAAGTCTGTCGTATGGAAGAAGCTAAAGGTGTGAAAGTGTTCGAACCGGGCTGTGGTGCAATTCACCGTTGCTTAGAGCACATTGGTAAAATTTAAGCTTTTTTAAAGCAGTCTTTGGGCTGCTTTTATTCATGAATCGCCATGGTGATGCGCTTTAAGTGTAAAGAATGACTCAAAAAATGTACGAATGGTGCTAGGCTTGCTGTAAAAGTAAACACTCAAATGATTTTTTTGAAAACGGACTTGACGCTGCTTCGCTTAAACTGTTTAATACGCGACATCGGCGTGATAGCTCAGTAGGTAGAGCAACGGATTGAAAATCCGTGTGTCCCCAGTTCGATCCTGGGTCTCGCCACCATATTCAAAATCTTATTTAAAGATTTCAATCCCTGATCCCATCAGGGATTTTTTTTGTCTGAAATTTATCCGATCAAATAAAAAAGTGATGATTTTTATTGACTATTCATCTGAGATACGGCTTAATACACGGCATCGGCGTGATAGCTCAGTAGGTAGAGCAACGGATTGAAAATCCGTGTGTCCCCAGTTCGATCCTGGGTCTCGCCACCATATTCAAAAAAGTCTCAAACAATGTTTGGGGCTTTTTTTTGTCTCATGAAAAGTAGGATTGTATAAGATGTTGAACAACATCATGCTTTAGTTAATGGAAAATGTGCTAATTTTGAGTCAAAAATAAGACTGAGAATGGCTTATGAAAGACCGCTTTTCATCGGGAAGTCAGCTTTATCAACTCGCACGTCCAAGTTATCCAGCAAGTTTGATTCAAGAAATACTCAAGCATGTGGCGACTCCTCAATTTGCATGGGACTGTGGCGCAGGGTCGGGGCAATTGACTCAATTGTTGGCGCCGCATTTTGATGCCGTGGTGGCGACAGATATCAGTGCTCATCAGTTACAACATGCACCTTATTTTGAAAATGTCAGTTATCAGGTCCAATCCGCAGAGCACACCAGTTTTGCCGAGCAGAGTTTTGATTTAATCACGGTGGCTCAAGCCATTCATTGGTTTGATTTTGATGGTTTTTATGCAGAAGTGCGGCGGACTTTACGACCTGAAGGCATTTTTGCGGTCATTGGCTATGGTTTAATTCAGCTGCAGCAACCTGAGTTACAGGGCTGTATTGAGCGACTTTATTTTAAGACTTTGACAGGCTATTGGGATGCCGAAAGACGTTATATCGACGAGGCCTACCAAACCATTCCTTTTCCCTTTGAGGAAATAGCGACGCCTGAATTGTCGATGTCGTTTCAATGGTCTGCTGCTCAATTGTTGGATTATTTAAATACATGGTCTGCACTGAAACATTATCGAGCGAAAAATTCAAATGACCCCTTATATGAGTTCAAAGCATTCTTTGCGTTGGATGATCACGCGAACCAAGTTTTTGAGCTTAAATTTCCAATTTTTTTAAGATTGGGTCGTCTACCGGGATCGGCGCATTGAGTGTCTGAGCTTAATCGGCAATCAGACGTTTACCAAAGCATACGACTTCGATTTCCTCATAACCCAGTTGCTCATAGAAGCTTTGCACGTCGATATTTTCTTTACGTACAAGCAGTTGTAGTTTGGGGCAACCTAACGCAATCAGGCGCTTCTCGAGCTGCTGTATGAGTGCGGTTGCGACCCCATTGCGTTGAAAGTGTGGATGTACCGCCAAATAATTAATCCAGCCGCGATGACCATCATAACCACCCATCAACGTGGCGATGAGTTGTTCATCTTTAACCGCCAATAAAAATAAACCATCTTTTTGTGCGGTTTTTCTAAAAATATCAATTTCAGGGTTGTTCCAAGGGCGAGTGAGGTCGCATACCTCCCAAAGTGCAATGACATCTTCTAAATCTGTTTCGAGATAGGGGCGAATAATGAACATGAGCTTGGCATTTTTATTTTTTGGATGCCTTTAGATTAATTGAGTTTTTTTATTTTGATAAGTGTTTTATTACACTTTTCATCAGACATAAAAAAACGCCCAAGAGGGCGCTTTTTTTTAAACTTTAAATTAAGCAGATTTCGCTTCTGCTTGAACAGGAAGCATGTGACCTGTTTCTTCAAAGTTAGAATGCCAAGACAACGCTTCACGAAGAAGGTGAGGCGTATGACCACCTTTTGCACATGAGCGATCGAAGTAGTCATTTAATGCATCACGATACAGTGGGTGTGCACAGTTGTCGATAATCGCACGAGCACGTTCACGCGGTGCTAAACCACGCAGGTCAGCCAAACCTTGTTCTGTTACCAGGATGTCAACATCATGTTCAGCATGGTCGATGTGCGACGCAAACGGTACGATTGAAGAAATGTCGCCACCTTTTGCAATTGATTTGGTCACGAAGATTGCCAAGTGTGCATTACGTGCGAAGTCACCTGAACCACCAATACCGTTCATCATTTTAGTACCGCAAACGTGAGTTGAGTTTACGTTACCGTAAATATCAAATTCAAGTGCAGTGTTGATGCCGATAATACCTAAACGACGAACCAATTCAGGGTGGTTTGAGATCTCTTGCGGACGTAAAACCAATTTATCTTTGTACGCTTCAAGGTTATTAAATACTTTCTCGCCGTATTTTGCAGAAAGGGTAATTGATGAACCTGAAGCAAACTTCATTTTACCTGCATCAATCAATTCGAAAGTACAGTCTTGCAACACTTCTGAGTACATGACGAGGTCTTCGAAGTTCGAATCTTTAAGGCCTGTAAGTACAGCATTGGCAATTGAGCCAATCCCTGCTTGTAATGGGCCTAAGTTTTTCGGTAGACGCTCTTCAGCTACTTCTTTTTCAAAGAATGCGATTAAGTGATCTGCAATACCTTGAGTTTCATCATCTGGCGCAGTCACAGTCGATGGAGAATCGTGTAAGTCGTTGTTGATGACGATACCGACGATTTTTGCAGGATCGATATTGATCGCGTGCGTACCAATACGCTCATCCACTTGAGTCAATGGAATTGGTTGACGGGTTGGACGGTAAGTTGGGATGTAAATATCGTGTAAGCCTTCAAATGCAGGGCTTAAGTTGGTGTTGATTTCAACAATCACTTTTTCTGCGAAAATTGCAAAACTTGCAGAGTTACCTACAGACGTTGTTGGAATGATGCCGCCATCTTCAGTAATCGCAACCGCTTCAATGATCGCTACATCTGGCTTTTTCAACTGAAGGTTACGCATTTGCTCAACAGTTTCAGACAAGTGTTGGTCAATGAACATCACTTCGCCATTGTTGATGGCTTTACGTAAAGTGTTGTCCACTTGGAACGGTAAACGACGTGCCAATACACCCGCTTCAGTCAATTGCTTGTCTAGGTCATTACCTAAAGAAGCACCAGTAATTAATGTGATTTTTAAAGGATTTGTGTGTGCACGTTTAACCAATGCCAAAGGTACAGCTTTCGCTTCGCCAGCACGAGTGAAGCCACTCATACCTACAGTCATGCCATCTTCAATAAAAGCAGACGCTTCTTCTGCACTGATGACTTTATCGTGAAGTGAAGCTAAACGGATACGATCTAAAGACATGGTTTACTCTCGTTAATATTCTGGATCTGGCACCGATTGTACCGATCAAGAACGACATTGTGCATACCTGTTAGGCTAAGGTCTAATTTTTTGAAAAAATGTGGGTATAAGGGATTCTGATGATTTGTAAGTGTTTGAAATATATTTGGTAAAATTAAATTGTTGAATAGTTGAACAAAATCGTTTGATCAACTATTGTACAAAGTTTAAAAATGCTCAACCAAGGTTTGCTTTAATTTTTCGAGTGGGTTGTTGCTGGAAATTTCAGCATCTTGATTGTGATGAAGAGGCAGCGAAATAATTGCTTCAAGTCCGCCTTGTTCACGATTATGAATGGCCAGTTGACCTTGGTGAATATCAACAATGCGTTTCACAATGGCGAGACCTAAACCACTGCCTTGGACTGTTCTGGCTTCATTGCCACGCACAAAAGGCTGCATAAGTTCTTCAATTTGATCGTCAGGAATGCCTTCACCATGGTCTGCTACGCTAATTAAAATATGTTCATTTTCCACTGTTGCGGAAAGTTCAATCGGCTCAGCACCGTAGCGTTTTGAGTTATTAATCAAGTTACCAATCAGGCGTTTAAGAGACAGACTCCGTGCCTGAATAATCGGTAATTCAGCAGGTTCAAAACGAATATCCAAGGGTTTGAATTGCACCACCAATTCTTGTAATAGCATATTTAAATCGGTGTCTTGGATTTCCTCATCTGAACCGTCACGCATATAGGAAATGAACTGATTTAAGATCGCGTCCATATCTTCAACGTCATAAATCAGTCCCTCTTTTAAAAAATCATCATCGGGCATCATTTCCGCACTGAGTCGAATACGGGTCAGAGGGGTGCGTAAGTCATGTGAAATCCCCGCCAACATAATCCGGCGGTCACGTTCAGTCTGATCTAAGGTGTAGATCATGTGATTAAACGCTTGGTTGACCTCACGAATTTCTTGGGGGCCGTGATTGGTCTCTAAATACGGCGCTGTGCCTGTTTTACTATAACTGTTGGCAGCATTTTGCAGACGACGCAGCGGGCGATTGAGCTGACGAACCAAGGTTAAAATAATGGCTGCTGCAATAAGGGGTACGCCAAGCAGCCAACCGAAAATTAACTCAGGGCTGTAGTTGGCATAGGTTTTCAGTGGTTCCCGTACCCAGTTGCCGTTCATTTCAGGCGTTTGAATCCAAATGCGCGGGCTAGGTTTAAATTGGAAATATACTGTGGCATGTTCGACTTTTAATTCTTTGGCCAGCTTAGCTTCAATTTGATTGGTAAAGAACTCGGCAATCACCTTATCTTTAACATTGGGATATTCTTTGGGATCGGTGACGTATTCAATCCCGACGCGGCTTCTTAGCCAGTCATCGACATCGACTTCAGTATTTTGATGATAAATCCGTAAATTGGGGTTGTTGAGAATTTCTATTTCAACAGCAAGATAACGAGCATGTTGTTGAATTTCTGGAAGATATAAGGTGCGCCAAAAGAACCACAAAGACATAAATAAACTGAAAAATACAATGAAGAGTACCAGTACGGTAGTGCGCATGGCAGCAGAACGCGGCTTGATTTTATCTAAAAAGCGTTCCCAACGCGTGCGTTTACGTTCTGAATACGCTTCGTAATCTGTAAATTTTTGAGGGTCGATGGGTTCGAGTTTCACGTGATTTCCTGTTTCTATGTAAGAGACATAGTTCAATGGTGACAGGTATGCGATACGCGAAAAGTCATCTGCAATTGTTCGAGGCAGGAGGTCTGGGTGTTATAAAGTTTCTGCGAGCATGATGTTGAAATGCAGAAATATGCCGAGTTTTGCAGATGACAATGGTTTTGCTTACTTTTGTCGAAACAATAGTAAGGCGAACCGCAGGTTAATCGATAAAGTTGAGCTTAACTTTAGGACTCCGTTGTGCTGATTGTTGCAACTCAGCTTAAAAAGACCGAAGCCGTATTTTTCAGTTTTGAATTATTCCGCGCCATCTGGAACGAACACATAACCCACACCCCAAACGGTTTGGATATAACGTGCACGAGCAGGGTTTTCTTCTACAAGGCGACGTAGACGCGATACTTGAACATCAATTGAACGTTCCATTGCCCCCCATTCACGGCCACGTGCAAGGTTCATCAATTTGTCGCGAGTCAAAGGCTCACGTGGATGTTGTACCAAGGCTTTCAGTACCGCAAACTCACCTGTAGTTAGGGTTACGACTTGACCTTCACGCGTGAGAGTGCGTGTTGATAAATCAAGTGACCATGGCCCAAAGCTGACCACTTCCATTTGTTGGCTTGGTGCGCCTGGAACTTCACGGACTTGGCGGCGCAGTACGGCGCGAATACGTGCTAACAACTCATTTGGATTAAATGGTTTCGGTAAGTAGTCATCTGCACCTGCTTCTAGACCTGCAATACGGTCTGAGTCACTGCCACGTGCGGTGAGCATAATAATAGGCGTATCAATATTGGATTGGCGTAGACGACGGCATATACTTAAACCATCTTCAACAGGGAGCATGAAGTCGAGCACAATCAGTGAAAACAGTTCGCGCTGTAACAGACGATCCATTTGGGTTGCGTCATGCGCTGTTTTTACCACAAAGCCTTTATCTTCTAAAAAGCGTTGGAGTAGCGTACGTAAACGCACATCGTCATCTACCACTAAAATGCGTTCAACGCGATCTGCGTCGCTATGTACAGCATCTGTTTTTTCAGCAGGTACAACTAAACTCATTGAAGTGCTCCTTTATTCTTTATTGTCATCGTAAACAAAAGTCGGGACAGTCTTGAGTATACGACTCATTTGTATGTCTTTACTATGCTCTAAAGCAACAAATATTACAGGTAAAATCAAGACATAGATACCAAATGTATACATCTTAGCCCATAGAAAAAAATGGCAAAGAATACCTAAAAATAAGATTTAATACTGAAAATGAGATGGATTTATGAAATTTGCCTGAAATATGTCACATTTAAGCCATTAAATTAATAAAAACAGTTGTGGATTTTATAGTCTTGGTCTTTATAATCATGGCTTTTAGTACATATCCTTGTGGGATCACATACGATGACTGACTTAGTTCAGCAGTTGGCAAAAGAAATTGCCGTACGTCCAAATCAAATCGAGGCTGCCATCAAGTTGATTGATGAAGGTGCTAGCGTTCCATTTATTGCGCGTTACCGTAAAGAAGTCACGCAAGGCTTAGATGATGCGCAGTTACGTCAGCTCGATACACGTTTGGCTTATTTACGTGACTTATTTGAACGTCGCGACAAGGTAATCGAATCATTAAAAGAACAAGACAAATTGTCTGATGATTTATTGGCACGTGTAAATGCTGCTGAAACTAAAAATGCCTTAGAAGAAATTTACGCACCATACCGTCCAAAACGGACCAGTAAATCATTTAAAGCCAAAGAAGCAGGCTTGGGCCCGATTGCAGAGAAAATCTTTGCAGAAGCGGTTGATCCAGCTGAAGCCTTGGCAGGCTTTAGCCATGAAGATTACCCAGATCTAGACAGTCAGTTGGATGCGATTCAACATATTTTAATCGATGACTGGGCGCAGAACATTGCACTGACCACTGAACTTAAGGCCACGTTTGCAAAAACGGCCACTTTAAAAAGTTTAGTGGCAAGTGATGAGAAAAAAGAAGTTGGCAAAAAATTCCGCGATTACTTCGACTTTTCTGAAAATTTAAATAAAGTCCCGTCACACCGTTTATTGGCTATGTTACGTGGTCGTCAAGAAAACGTTTTAGGTTTAAAAGTTGATGGCGAAGATGATGCACCATTGGCGCGTATTGAAACTGAATACAGCCTTGAAACTGCACAGCCGCAAGCACGTCAAGACTATTTAAAACAAACGGCTAAATTGTTCTGGTTAGGCAAGGTTCGTCCAAGCATCGAACATTCGTTGCTCACCGAAAAACGTCTTGCCGCCGAATCTGAAGCAATGGATGTTTTTGCTGAAAACTTACGTCATTTGTTGTTGTCTGCACCCGCGGGCGCACGTACAACATTAGGTGTGGACCCTGGCATCCGTACAGGGGTGAAATTGGCTGTGGTGAATGCATCGGGTGATGTACTTGCACATAGCACGATTTATCCATTTGCACCCAAAGATGATAAAGCGGGTTCAATTGCAGAACTTGCCCGTTTATGCCGCGAGTTCAATGTTGACCTGATTGCCATTGGCAATGGTACAGCAAGCCGTGAGACAGAAAGCGTTGTGGCTGAAATGATGGCTGCAAACAGCGATTTAAAACTGACACGTGTTTCTGTATCAGAAGCGGGTGCATCGGTTTATTCAGCGTCTGAATTGGCTTCTGCGGAGTTACCAGAGCTAGATGTATCGATTCGTGGTGCAGTGTCGATTGCACGTCGTTTACAAGACCCATTGGCTGAACTGGTGAAAATCGATCCAAAATCGATAGGTGTAGGTCAGTACCAACATGATGTGAACCAAACTGGTTTAGCTAAAACCCTTGAAGCAGTCGTTGAAGACTGTGTGAACTCGGTAGGTGTGGATGTTAATACTGCATCATCTGCTATCTTGGGTTATATCGCAGGTTTGAATAAGTCGATTGCACAGCAAATTGTCGATTTTCGTAAAGAAAATGGCCGTTTCGACAACCGCCAAGATTTGAAAAAAGTACCGCGGTTAGGCGAGCGTACTTTTGAACAAGCGGCAGGTTTCTTACGTATTCAAGATGGTTCAGAGCCACTGGATGCTTCTGCTGTTCACCCAGAGTCTTATGCGCTGGTGGGTAAAATTGTTGAAGCGAAAGCGACGACAGTGAAGGACATCATTGGTAACTCGGAAATCATTCGCCAAGTGAATGCTGAGGAATTTGCAGATGAGAAATTTGGTTTACCAACTATTCAAGATGTACTATCTGAACTGGAAAAACCAGGTCGTGATCCGCGTCCAGAGTTCCGTACAGCAAAATTCCGTGAAGATATTACCGAAGTTGCGCAACTGACTGAAGGCATGCAGCTTGAAGGTGTCGTGACCAATGTGACGAACTTCGGTGCTTTTGTGGATGTGGGTGTACACCAAGATGGTTTAGTTCATATTTCAGAGTTGGCGAATGAATTCGTTGCAGATCCGCATAAAGTGGTGAAGCCGGGGCAAATTGTGCAAGTACGTGTGCTCACAGTAGATGCTGAGCGTAATCGTGTGAATTTGTCGATGCGTCCGGAAGGTGCTGAAGCGCCTAAAGCTCCGCGTCAACCACGTCGTGAAAATACAGAGCGTAGTGAACGTAAACCACAAGGTAAACGTCCACAACAAACACGTCCTCAAGGCGAGCGTGCTCAAACAAATAAGAAGCCGCAAACGGCTAAACCTCAAGAAAATAAAATTGGTGGTTTAGGTGCATTGTTACTTCAAGCAGGGATTAAAGGTTCGAAATAATCTTTAAGATTTGAATAAAAAAACCTCCCAAGTGGGAGGTTTTTTTTATGGTTACTTTTATCCGTTGATGATGGGCACGATCCAACTGGTGATAATCAGCATAATGCCAAAGTGCCCAAGCTTTCGGCAAACTTTGACAAAAGTTGGAGCGGGTTGTTCCAGTCGAGTGGCATAATCTTTGAGGCTTATGGCTTGGGTGCTGCGGCTATGCCACAGGAAAACAGCAAGGTCGATACAGATCAGAATCGTGCCGACATTGGCCACGATATCCATCAATACATAATCTTGTAAATACAGGCTACTGCCTACTCGGTAGCAGAGATAAATCGCAAAAGCGATACACACATATTGCAGTACGAAAGTAAAAGCGCGCATAAATTCACAAAATAAAAAAAGACGGCTGTTTATAACACAAAAAGTAGAAGGGTCACGTCGTCTTTATTTTTTGTCCACAAAAAAAGGTATGAGTCTTAACTGATTAGGCTTTGTGCAATCAGGCTGGAAAAAATGGAGACTAAACCTATTTTTGAAAAAATATTGCAATACATGCTTGAGGGTTGTGAGGTTGGCTTGTTTTTTGTTTCTAGAGAGTATATTTCGCTCGTCAGTGGGGTAGGCTGTTGCGGTGCGCGTTGGCTCTTAAAGCCAAATTCGAGCAAGATCATCAGCAAACCGCCATGAATCAGCACTTGCCAGATTGAAATATGAGAGAGGGTAAGTTCTGTATATAGATTAAAAGCAGTGGTTGCAGCAAAGATGAAGCAAAAAAGCTTGAATAAATAAAGTGTCTGCATTTCTTTTCCCCTTTTATAATTGCTTTTATGATGAGCTTTTTTTCTTAAGCGAATATTAAGAACTATAAAAGAGTTTCGAAAAATTTAGCTACCCAACCTTTGATCAAAGGTTGGGTAAATTGTAAGAAAACTTACCAGTGTTCACCTGGGAACAAGCGTGCATATGCTTTTTGTACCCAGTTGAGTTTTTGCTGTTCGCCTACAGACGCGGTAGAACTTGGAAATAAGTTATAACCAATCGACATGAGCTTATTGTTGATGTCTGGTGCAATTGAATAAGTAATCGATGCCAAACGACCTAAGTTGGTTGCGACTTTCTTCGGGCGTTTCACAATCGCATAAGCAACTAGATCTGCTGCTTGTTCAGGCGAAAGAGTCGGGACGTATTTATAAATTTTCGTCGGCGCAATCATTGGCGTACGTACCAAAGGCATATACACCGAAGTAATCGCAATTTTATGTGAATGCACTTCAGCAGAAAGACAGCGACTGAATGCATCTAATGCGGCTTTAGACGCCACATAAGCCGAGAAACGAGTGGCATTTGCCAATACGCCAATCGAGCTAATGTTAATAATATGCCCATCACGACGAATCATCATTTGTGGCAGGATGTTCATGACTAAACGTACCGCACCAAAGTAATTGAGCTGCATGGTACGTTCAAAGTCGTGGAAGCGTTCTGCTGATTCGTGCACCGCGCGGCGGATTGAACGACCTGCGTTATTAATTAAAATATCAATATGATCGACTGAAGCTAAAATTTGCTTAGAGACTTCATCAATCGAGTCTAAATCATTTAGGTCACATGGAAAAACAGAGGCTGAACCACCTTTGGCTTCGATTTCTGCTTTAACTTCTTCTAGTGTTTCTTTGGTGCGCGAAACTAAAAGGACGTGTGCTCCTGCATCAGCCAGTTTGTGTGCAACGGTTAAACCAATACCACTTGAAGCGCCTGTAATTAAGACGGTTTTTCCATTTACACGTTCTTTAAAAAGTCTATCCATTCTTGAATTCACGTTATCATTCCTGATCTAAGTCAAATATTTGAGGGTTATGGCTATTTTTATATTCGATTATTAAGGCTACATTTTCTGAGAAATGTAGCGGCTTTCCTTCACGGTATAATACCTAAACTGCTTAAAAATATCACTGCATAAGTTATTGAAATAATAAATAAAATTAGAGTAAAAGCTCTATTTTATTGGTTCTAATTAATTGTTTTTAACATGAATTCAATCAAAGTGAAAGGGCTATAAATATAAAAGACAAGCGTATAAAAAACCTCAATCATGTGATTGAGGTTTTAAGTTTAGTGGTCTGTATTTTAGACTTGAGCCAAGGCCTGCTCTAAATCTGCAATCAAATCATCAATATGTTCAATGCCTACAGATAAACGCACCATATCAAGACTTACTCCAGCAGACTTTAATTCCGCTTCATTCAGTTGGCGATGTGTGGTGGTGGCAGGGTGGCAGGCCAGACTTTTGGCATCGCCAATATTGACCAAGCGAGTGAAGAGTTGCAGAGCATCAATAAAGCGAGTGCCACCTTCACGGCCATCTTGTACACCAAAGGATAAAATTGCCGAAGGTTTTCCTTTGACATATTTTTGCGCCAAGCCATGCTGAGGGTGATCTTTCAGGCCGGCATAGTTGACCCATTTCACTTTGGGGTGGGCTTGTAAATATTCTGCGACTTTCTGCGCATTTTCAGTATGACGTTCCATACGTAGGTTTAGGGTTTCTAAGCCTTGTAGAATCAAGAACACGCTTAAAGGGCTAATCGCAGCGCCGGTATTACGTAGTGGTACCACGCGGGCACGCGCGATATAAGCTGCTTCGCCTAAAGCTTCAACATAGTTCACGCCGTGATAGCTTGGGTCTGGCGTATTCAGCACTTTAAAGCGCTCAGGATACTTGCCCCAAGGAAATTTACCGCTATCGACAATCGCTCCACCAATCGAGTTACCATGCCCGCCAATATATTTGGTCAAGGAATGCACCACAATATCTGCCCCGTATTCAAAGGGTTTCAGCAGTGCAGGCGTTGCGACGGTATTATCGACTACCACAGGCACGCCATATTCATGTGCAATTTTGGCAATCGCTTCTAGGTCAATGATGTTGCCGAGTGGATTGCCAATCGATTCAACAAAAACCAACTTGGTTTTTTCATCAATTAAACCGCGTAGGGCTTCTGGATCTTGATAATCAAAGAAACGTACCTCAATGCCTTGTTTCGGTAGAGTGTGGGCAAACAGGTTATAGGTGCCACCGTACAAGGTTGAAACAGAAGCAATGTTGTCCCCTGCTTCGGTAATGGTTTGAATGGCATAGGTGATGGCAGCCATGCCAGAGGCTAAGGCCAACGCACCAATTCCGCCTTCGAGTGCGGCTAAACGTTGTTCTAGCACCGCAGTGGTCGGGTTCATAATTCGGGTATAAATATTACCTTGGACTTTTAGGTCAAATAGATCCGCACCATGTTGCGTATTATCAAAGGCATAAGACGTGGTTTGATAAATCGGTACGGCCACTGCTTTGGTGGTGGCTTCGGGGCTATAACCAGCATGGATAGCCAAAGTTTCATCTTTATAGGTCATGGGACTTCATCTGCGTGAGTTAAATATTGCACAGTCTACCATCAATGAATATGAGTGAAAGTGTGAAAATAATGAATATTTATCTAAAAAATTCATAAAGATGAGATGCGAGCAGCTTCTTGTCTGCGGAAAAGTGAGATAAAAGTGATGTTTAAAAAACAACCGTGCTGAAAGTTGTAACATTGCATTGAAGATCGGTTTCATGCCTTATTTTTTCAACGTATTCATCGTATAATGCCCGCAAATATTTTTTCGCTTCTTGCGATTTTTTGGTTTTTCTATTGAGGAGTCCTACGTGGCCCAATATATTTATACGATGAACCGAGTGTCTAAAATGGTTCCGCCTAAGCGCGAAATCTTAAAAGACATCTCTTTGTCATTTTTCCCGGGTGCAAAAATTGGTGTACTTGGTTTAAACGGTGCAGGTAAATCGACCTTGCTTCGTATTATGGCGGGCGTAGACAAGGATTTCTCTGGTGAAGCGCGTGCGCAACCGGGTATCAAAATTGGTTACCTAGAACAAGAACCGCCACTTGATCCAAATAAAGATGTGCGTGGAAATGTAGAAGATGGTTTACGTGAACCATTGGATGCTTTGGCACGTTTGGACGAAGTGTTTGCTGAATATGCGGCAGAAGATGCAGACTTTGATGCATTGGCAAAAGAGCAAGAAAAACTTGAAGCGATTATCCATTCATGGGATGCGCATAACCTTAGCAACCAAATGGATCAAGCTGCAGCTGCCTTGAACCTACCTGCTTGGGATGCAGATGTAAGCTTGCTTTCAGGTGGTGAGCGTCGTCGTGTTGCATTGTGTCGTTTGCTTTTATCTAAGCCAGACATGTTACTTCTAGACGAACCGACGAACCACTTGGATGCGGAATCTGTGTCTTGGTTAGAGCGTTTCTTGAAAGACTTTGCCGGCACGATTGTGGCGATTACGCACGACCGTTATTTCTTGGATAACGTGGCGGAATGGATTCTTGAGCTTGACCGCGGTATGGGTATTCCATATCAAGGCAACTATTCTTCTTGGTTAGAGCAGAAGAATGCGCGTCTAGAGCAAGAGAACAAGCAAGAAGAATCTTTTGCTAAAGCATTGAAGAAAGAACTTGAATGGGTTCGTTCAAATGCGAAAGGTCAGCAAAAGAAAAACAAAGCGCGTATGGAGCGTTTTGAAGAGCTTAACTCACGCGAATTCCAACAGCGTAACGAAACTTCTGAAATCTATATTCCACCTGGCCCACGTCTAGGCAATAAAGTCGTAGAAGTGGAAGGCATCAGCAAATCATTTGATGGTCGCGTACTGTACGAAAACCTAAGCTTTACCGTACCGCCTACAGCAATTGTGGGTATCGTGGGTCCAAACGGTGCGGGTAAAACCACACTGTTCCGTATGATGACTGGTGAACAACAGCCAGATACAGGTACGGTGACTTTGGGTGAGTCGGTTAAAGTAGCGTATGTGGGTCAGATTCGTGACACCTTAGATAACAACAAAACCGTTTGGGAAGAAGTTTCTGGCGGTTTGGATATCTTAAGAATTGGCGATTATGAAATTGCATCACGTGCTTATATCGGTCGCTTTAACTTCAAAGGTCAAGACCAACAGAAGCGTGTAGGTGAGTTGTCAGGTGGTGAGCGTAACCGTTTACAACTGGCGAAAATCCTGCAAATGGGCGCAAACGTGATCTTACTGGATGAGCCATCGAACGACTTGGATATCGAAACCTTACGTGCACTTGAGGATGCAATTCTTGTATTCCCAGGTACGGTAATGGTAGTGTCGCACGACCGTTGGTTCCTTGACCGTATTGCAACGCACATCTTGTCGTTTGAGAACGAGCAGCCTGAATTCTACGAAGGTAACTATGCTGAGTATGAAGCTTATCGTTTAGCGCGTTTAGGTGATGCCGCGGTTCAAAAACGGACCAAATACAAGAAAATTGGCGGTTAATACTTCCGTTAATTCAATTAAAAAACCAGCCTTCGGGCTGGTTTTTTTATGCTTAGCAATTGCCGCTTAAGGCGTTTTAGGGGCATTCACTTGTAAGCTGATAATGGTGTAATACTGATTTTTAGGTTTTGCTTTGGCATCGACTTTTTCGCTCACTTCAATCAGGTATTGCCCAGCTTGTGCAAACGTGAGTGTGGCATTGCCTTGTACATCGACAGGTGTGCTTTTCGCTTGCTGCTCAAGCTCACCTTGAGCGCGAACCATGAGTTCTGCATGCGCTAGGGCTTTGTCTGCTTGAGTAATTTGCAGTTGTACAAGCTGTTGCACCGTGATTTGGTTTGGATGGGTTTTGAAGTTGACTTGAATTGGGGCTGGCGTTACAGCAACAGGTGAGGTGCTGTCTTTGCTCACATAGCTTTGAATGCTCCATTCGCGAACCGTAGAGACTTTGCTTGGCACTTTGCCTTTAAAGTCACTTGGAATGACATAGTCACGCTCGCTTAAGGCAGGGACTTTGTCTGCTGCGACATCGGCAAATATTTTCCATTGATGATTATGTTGTACATATTCAATTGGATATGAGGTCTTGGCAAAAATGGTATAGGTGCCTTTTTCCGGTAGCTTAAGATCAAATGCAGTTGCAGATTCTAAGTGCTTCTGTGCTTGAATCGTCGTCTGTGTTTGGTTGGGTTGGAAAACCGTGAACGAAATATCTTTTATGGCATATTCAGGATGAAAGGCTTGTTCCGCATAGGCACTCAATACAGGGACTTGAGTATTTTCAGTGTGATACGCCAGTGGAGCGACGTAGGGTTCATGTGCTTGAGCCACTGAACAGAATAAAAGTGTGCAGAGTAGAGCGTTTTTCATAGAGACTAGGCCTAAAAATATTTCGTAAGATGAGGTTTTTGATTATATCGAGAAAAACTAACAGGTGATAATAATTATTATTTATTCTTTGAGCAGATAAAAAGGGAGCTTTAAGCCATTGCTGTCCCACAATTTTTCACAAGAGGAAGCTCATTTGAGCTTCCTCTTGTTTTATGGGTATTTTATCGGGTGAAAATAAAGCTTTTAAAGTTCTTCTTTCAAACAAATTCACTTGAATTATTCTAAGTAAACGTTGAACTGTCCAACCTGTTTTCCCTAAATGTTGAGCGAAACTCACCAATAAATAGGCGATCATCGCAATCCAGATTTGTGTCTGAATTGCGTTCCTGCTGCGGCCTAGAAACGCTTTTAATTTGAGATTCTGCTTAATCGCCTTAAAGAACAGCTCAACTTTCCAACGATCTTTATAAATCGCCGCAATGGTGGAGGCGGCTAAATGAAAGTTATTGCTGAGAAAGCTAAAGTGCTTGCCACTTTGCTGATCTCTATATTCAATTCTTCTTAACACTGGGGCTTTTCTTTTTAGGGCATGTGCGCTATTCAGCTGAATGGTTTCATCTTTTAGAATACCTTTGGATTCAAGCACTGGATGTTGCTGGATCACCTGATACACAGATTTAGGCCTAAAACGTGTGACAAATCCAATGTTTTGAGCAGTCAGATTTGCATACCATTGGTAATCGACATAGCCTTTATCAAAAACTACAATGCTGCCAGCAGGAAACTGGAATTTGCGGCCTTGTACCATGTCATTTTCTTTGCCATTTTCAACTGCAACAAACTCAGGAATATCATTGCTGTGATTCAATCCTATGCTGAGTTTCATGCTGGCTTTTGAGTCATGAACTTTGGCCCATTCACATAAGGAAAGCGACAGGTCAATATGACTGGCATCCAAGGAATACAAGGGATTCTTAAAGCGAAATTTATGAGCTACTTTTGAGTGTTCATAGTATTTAAGCAACTTGTAAAATAGCTGTTGATACAAGGCAGCAGGCTGCTGCTCATTGATTCGTGCCAGCGTGCTTCGGGGAATAGACTTTGCTCCGAGATGACTTAGCTTTTCCTGTTGGCACTCCAAATTGGATTGAATATCTCTCAGACTTTGCCTACAAGAGAATTGAGACATCAATATGGCAATAAACTGATCCCACCGGGAAGCCGCTCTAAATTTCTGTCCAACATGGTGTACTTTAGCAAGTTGTTCAAAATCCTGTCGCACAACAGGTTTAATTAGCTCATGAAATACGGTATTCTGATGTGACAAAACCTGAATCCTGGTCGTTAAAGTGTTTGTTTGCACTCATATTTTAACTGTTAGGACTCAGGTTTTTTTATTTAAAGCAAACTATGGGACAGCAGTGGTACATAGACTCCCTTTTTGGATGCAGGTTCTAAGTTAAGGCTTAGATTTCCCACTCATGGTCGCATTCGCGGCATTTCCATTTTTTCTGAGACTGCATGAAGCCTTGCATTGAAATCTTAAAATCAGGAAGATCGCGGTAAAATAAGAAGCCTGCAATTACACACACGATGAAAACCACAACCGTTGCAATTTGTAGTGTTGAGCCAGCGCCATCCCCAAATAGCCACATTGCGATGCTAATGAGCACCAAAAGTAATAATACAAAAATGGCTGGAACCAAAAAAACCAGACTTTTAGGCACAACAGGGCGCGTTGCTGGAACCCCTGCTTGAGCAACTGGCATAATTTTTGGGCTTTGACATTGAGGACAACGATATTGCATTACAACTCCAAAATTCGAATCTATGCCGTATTCTAATCGGATTGGAGCAGAAAGCCAAAAAAGCGTGGTAATGAAGTGCTGATAATTTTGAGGCAATAAAAAACCCAAGTCATAATGCTTGGGTTTTTTACCAGATGTTGCCATCTTAAATATGGCGTCCCTACGGGGATTCGAACCCCGGTTACCGCCGTGAAAGGGCGATGTCCTAGGCCTCTAGACGATAGGGACTTATTGAGGCATCACGTTGAGTGGTTAACACCGTCTCTCTGTGTGAGCGCTATATTAGGGATATAACGCCCATGCGTCAACTAAAAAATCAATTAAGCTTCATCAACTGCGTCATTTTTCGGCAATTTTAGGCTTTCATTGAGTTTTTCCCAAACTTTTGCTTCTTTTTTGCTTGGACCACCGACAATTTCAAGGGCATGACGTAAGCGCGCGAAGGTTAAGTCAGGGCCAATGGTGACCATGGTTTGCATCACTGGAGTCGAAGCGGTTGAACCGGCAATCGCAATAAAGAACGCTGGCATAAAGTCACGGAGCTTAATTTCCATTTGGTTGGCTAAGTCCATCAAGGTTTGACTTACGGTGTCATTGTTCCATGTGAACATGCTTTCCAAACGCCAAATCGCAAATTGCAGACTTTGACGAACTTGTTCTTCGCTCAGTTTCTTGCTTTCAAACTGTTCTTTGGTCAAGCTTGGGAACTGGTTAAAGTAATGCGCAGACCAGTTCACCGCTTCTGAAAGTAAGTTGATACGAGGTTGAATTGCTGCGGCGATGTCTTCGAGCATCTTACGATCTGCTTTCCATGCCAATAAGGTATCTAACAGTTCAGCAGGGCTTAAGCCTTTGATCCATTGACCATTGAGCCAATTCAGTTTTTCCACATCAAAAATTGGACCACCGAGGGATACACGTTGAATGTCAAAGTGTTCAATCATCTCGGCCAATGTGAATTTTTCGCGTTCATCTGGCATCGACCAGCCCATACGGCCTAAGTAATTCAACAAGGCTTCAGGCAAGACACCAATATTTTTGTAGTAGTTAATAGAGGTTGGGTTCTTACGTTTCGACAGTTTTGATTTGTCTGGGTTACGTAGTAATGGCATATGACCCAGTACAGGCATTTCCCAACCAAAGTATTGATACAGCAACTGATGTTTAGGTGCAGAAGGCAACCATTCTTCACCACGGAAAACGTGGGTGATTTGCATCAAATGGTCATCGACCACATTGGCAAGGTGATATGTCGGTAAACCATCGGTTTTAAGCAAGACTTGCATGTCCACTTGTGCCCAAGGGATTTCTACTTCCCCGCGCAGTAAGTCATTGACTGTACAAATGCCTTCTTCGGGCACTTTCATACGAATCACGTGTGGCTCACCTGCAGCAAGGCGACTTTGAACTTCTTCAGCAGATAATTTTAAACCACGACCATCGTACTTTGGTGTTTCACCACGGGCCTGTTGTTCTGCACGCATTTGATCCAACTCTTCGCTCGTAGCAAAGCAGTAGAACGCATGACCTTTTTCAACCAAATCCAGTGCATATTGTTTATAAATATGCATGCGTTCAGACTGGCGATACGGTGCATATGGCCCGCCAATGTCCGGACCTTCAGACCAATTCAATCCTAACCAACGCAATGAATCTAAAATCATTTTTTCCGATTCAGGAGTCGAACGAAGTTGGTCGGTATCTTCGATACGCAGAATAAATTCACCACCATGTTGCTTGGCATAGCATAAGTTAAATAACGCAATATACGCTGTGCCCACATGCGGGAAGCCAGTTGGAGAGGGTGCAATACGAGTACGAACAGTCATAGCCAATTATGATTCAGAATGTAAATTGAGGTCTATTATAACGAAAAAGCCCGACCACTTAATGCTTAATTCAACATTCAGTGATCAGGCTTTAGTACGCAAATGTCATAACTTGAGAGTGGTTACGACACTGTGGCTTATTTTTAGTTTAGAGGAACAATGATTGCACAAAACGGCTAAAGCGCTGGTTTTGTGTAGCAAAGAAATTTTGTGTCGGTGCAACTTTGATTGAGGTCATGATTTTTAAATCATTATCCGTCATCGTGGTTCGGTCACTGCCTTTTTGTTGACTGATCGCTTTTTCAATCAACGATGTTTTCTCAGTGGGCATCGTCGCTTTGTCATTGCTTTGAATGGCTGCACTATGTCCCAGTTGGCTAAAACAA
>Ga0208704_100060_pt1 | contig 36756 bp, 35 predicted proteins | sample DeeseametaMP0144_FD_184221 | JGI IMG/M metagenome (GOLD analysis project Ga0208704, IMG submission 184221) | Marine microbial communities from the Deep Atlantic Ocean - MP0144 (SPAdes) | ecosystem: Environmental > Aquatic > Marine > Oceanic | place: West of Cape Verde, Atlantic Ocean | collected...
AAAGTCATTCGAGAACCCAAAAAGGATTGCTAAGCATGATTTAGAAACAACTGGAGGGAATCCTTGGGAATAGAGCGCTATAATATCGGTTGCATAGCTTTCTCTATGTTTTTCAGGTAATGCCTCAATGTACTTTTCAACAGAAGTGAAAGAAACTAGGAGCGGTGGGGCATTCATGACACAATTCTCAGATATGTTTCAATAATGGACTTGAGTCCACAAGGGCGAAGCACTTTTGGACTCAAGTCCATTAGTGATTCTGTGTCTAGCCTTCGCAAGCGGGTATGATACATACCCTAGCGTAACTGTTACACCGCTCCTAGTTAGTAATCTACCACTTTCTATAACCCAATGAAAGTGCTCTTTTTATATCCGAGTTTGAGTTATTAGTAATATTAGGAATAATTCCTAAACCTTTACCTGTAAGAGCATATTGTTTAGAAGAGTTATCTCGAACTAATAAGCTTTTTTTAATCAACTTATCTAGTTGTCTGTTTAACCATTTCGGATCTGTCAATCTAAGTTTTGAGTTTAGATTTTCAAGAGATATTGGTTGTGTTTCTTTCAAGGCGATCAGAATTTCCATTACTGAAGGATATTCTTCGATTTCACCAATCCATTCTATATTAGCGACTTGGATGTTTGAGGTTTCAAATACAGATATTATGAATTTATCTAAATTAGATTGAGTATCAGCATCTAAATTTTGAATATAGATTTCTAGATTAATTTTTTCTGCAGAAAGGAATGTAAAGTTAATATCTTCTATAAAATCACCAAACTCAGCCTTTAAAATTAAATCAATTCCTTTAACTAAATTATTTAATTTTTCAGACTCAACATGTAAAAAATCAAATTTATGTGAAAATTTTTCATTTAAATTTTTTAGTAGCTTTTCAAGCTGAATTCTTGAAATATAACCTTCTTTTGCGCTCTCACTTACACGATCAATGGGAATGTGTAAGATAAAAGAATCATCTGATGATCTTTCTGCTATTTCAGAAATACAGTCTTTATATTGGCTGTCTTCTAACGCTTCCCATATTTTATTAAGCAAGTCCAATTCTCCTCCAATGCTTCAAAAGCTGCTTACATAATGTATCAGCTCTATTAGGCCATTCCTTTGCTGTTGTTATCTTATGTGTTTTAAGCAAAATAACATTGTTTTCACGAGTAATTGGAATTTCTGGTTCATAGTCTGCTAGGACTCTGGCATCGTAAGCAAATTTTAATAATTCGGCTAACTCACAGCCTAAAGCATGAATACTCTGCTGAATTCGACTCTGTTCCGCTGAATTAATCAAACCCTGTTTAACTTGAGCCTTTAATTGAATAGATGCTTTTTTTTTCAGATTTGTTTTTAATAAATTCGGAATTTCTGCATGAGGTGTACCTTTCCAATTACTTTGCATCATCGCTAAAGTTTTTCGCGTTGTTAAAAAAGTTGCATAGTAATAACGGTTAAAAGCACTTCTTCCTAATAAATCAAAATTTATAGGGTCACGCTCTGCTAAAGCAAGACGTTGTAGTTCATCTCCAACGATCTGCATTACTAAATCTCACTTTAAAACTAAAATTTTTAATCTATGTATTTCATTGTAATAGATAAATTAATTATAGTGGAGATAATATACAACTAACTATTAATTTTCGCTAAAATTAACATAATACGCGTTATACGAAATCTTTAAATTTTTCTTATAAGCATCAATATCTTAATCCAAGCCGTTCTAGAGTTCAGCGCACTAGAACGGATTTATCATGATTCTTCACGTTCAACAGCCATTTTTTCAGCTACGTTTCACATTTTTTATGAGTGAAAGTAAAAAATTATTTTTACTCACGCTCTTCTAACAACGCCAAATAATCATCAAAACAATGTGAATGCTGTAATTCAAAATTCATCTGTTGCATCCGCGTAGCATAAATTTGCTTGCCTGATGGCACATCACTTTCCAAAACCAAAGTTGGTAGCCCTAACTGCTGTTGGAACCATTGAATGATTTCATGTAAAGGTAGCGGTTGGCTATTGCTGCAAATGTAAGACTTTTCAGTATGTTCCACGTGAAGCAAGTGTGCTAGAAAAGCAACAAGATCCTCAATATGAATTCGGTTCGACCAATGCAGTTTTGGATAAGACTTTGTAGTTTCTGTAAGTTTAATCATACGAGTAACTGAGGTTCCATAAATTCCTGTTGGACGCACAATCACACATTCAGATGGATAAGCCTGTTGCCACAAAGTTTCCATGTTCAATAGCACTTGCCCTTGCGCATCGCTCGGTTGGGGACACGTGTCATCATCAACCCGCTCCCCTGCACTTTCACCATAGACACGTGTGGAAGAAACCACGATCACTTTTTTTAAAGGATGACTTTTTAAGGCATGTAGCATGGGTTCAATCGAGTCTACAAAAGTTCGCTGATACGACTCCACCGTACTGCTCTCAGGCGAGAGTAAGACATATACGGCATCAATCGGTGCGACTTGAGACAAATCCAACTGATGAATATCTTGAGTCAAATGCTCAGCCCAATCATCTGATTTCGGACTTCGGCTAATTGTGGTAATTTGGTGGCCTTGCTGAAATAACTGTTTAGCAACACGCTGAGATGTTTTACCATAACCTATAAATAAAATATGCATTTAGCACCAAATCACAGACAAAGTTGAGGGGACATGGCTGCAGTCCATCAGTTGCAGGGGGTCGGAGCTGCCTCTGCTGCACTACTTGAAAAGTTGAATCTCTTCACTACAGATGATCTGCTGTTTCATCTGCCACGAGACTATGAAGATCGTAGCACGATCATCCCCATGAACCAATTGACTGTTGGGCGTAGCTACCTACTCGAAGGAACGATTCAAGGCGTGGACTTCCCGCCGGGTAAACGTAAATCGATGGCGATTGGACTGCAAGATGACTTTGGCAAAGTGACTTTGCGCTTTTACCATATTTATAAAGGCTTAACGGACCGCGCAAAAGTTGGTAACCGTCTACGCATTTTTGGTGAAGTCCGCGTGGGTGCGCGTGGCTTAGAAATGTATCATCCAGAAATTCAACTCATTACAGAACATACGCCGCTTCCACAAACTCAACTGACTGCGATTTACCCCAGCACAGAAGGTCTGACTCAGCCGAAATTTCGTGAATACATCAAACAGGCTTTAGCCAAGCACAGTGATGATTTACCTGAACTGCTGCCTGCAAAATTTACCAATGGCTATGCACTTAAACAGGCATTAGACTACATCCATCATCCTCCAGTCGATGCCAATATGCTGCAACTGAGCCAAGGCTCACACCCTGCCCAACAACGACTGATTTTTGAAGAGTTGGTTGCGCATCAGGTCAGTCTATTAAGCCGTCGCGCCTATATCCAACAAATTGAAGCGCCGCGTATTTCTGCCAGTCGTCAGTTTGCCAAACAACTGCTCAGCAGTCTGCCTTTTGAAATGACCAATGCACAAAAGCGTGTCTCCAAAGAAATCGTACAAGACTTAAAACTCAATAAACCGATGTTACGTTTGGTTCAAGGCGATGTCGGCGCAGGCAAAACCTTGGTCGCTGGAGTCGCAGCCTGTCATGCCTTAGAAGACGGTTGGCAAGTGGCGTTAATGGCACCGACTGAAATTTTGGCGGAACAACACTATCTCAATTTTAAAAAATGGTTTGAGCCTTTGGGACTCAGTGTATCTTGGCTTTCAGGTAAACAAAAAGGCAAAGCCCGTGCCGCAGCCGAACAAGCCATAGTTGATGGCACAGCGCATCTGGTGGTGGGTACACACGCCTTGTTTCAAGACAATGTCCGCTTTGCCAAACTTGGATTAGTAATTATTGATGAGCAGCACCGCTTCGGGGTCGATCAGCGTTTAGCCCTGTGTAATAAAGGCGCACAAAATATGACCCCACATCAATTGGTCATGACCGCAACGCCTATTCCACGAACTTTAGCCATGTCCACCTATGGAGACTTGGACACATCTGTGATCGATGAACTTCCACCTGGACGAACGCCGATTCAAACCGTGACTATTCCGCTCGACCGCCGAGAGGAAGTCTTACAACGTATTGCCAGCAACTGCCTAGAAGGCAAACAAGCTTACTGGGTCTGCACCTTGGTTGAAGAGTCTGAAACCTTAGATGCTCAAGCTGCTGAAGCGACCTATTTAGAAATTAAAGAACGTTTCCCCGAACTCAACATTGGCCTCGTACATGGCAAAATGAAAGCCGATGAAAAGCAAGCAGTGATGCAACAGTTTAAAGCCAATGAATTACAACTCTTGATTGCGACCACAGTGATTGAAGTGGGAGTCGATGTACCAAATGCTTCGATCATGGTGATTGAAAATGCGGAACGTTTAGGACTCTCTCAATTACACCAATTACGTGGCCGTGTCGGTCGAGGTGCCAAGGCTAGTTTTTGTGCCCTATTATATAAAAGCCCGCTGTCTCAAAATGGACAAGAACGCCTACGCATCATGCGTGAAACCAATGATGGCTTTTTAATTGCCGAAAAAGATTTGGAAATCCGCGGCCCCGGTGAATTGCTCGGCACCAAACAAACGGGTGATATGGGCTTTCGTGTGGCGAAACTAGAACGTGATGATCATTTGCTCAATCAAGCCCATTTTGTCGCAGCGCAGATTTTAAAGGACTATCCGAAAAACGCTGAAGCCTTACTGAAACGCTGGCTGCCTGAAGCACCACGCTATGCCTATGTTTAGTCATTTACTGCACACCGCCAAACAGATGCTACACAAAGCACAGCCTTGTCAGTTGTGCGGCATTGTACGCGCAGATCTGCATTCGGTCTGTCTGGACTGCTGGCAACAACTTCCACTGCATCCACAGACCGTTGAAAAACAAGAGCTGAGCATTCATGTCGCAGGACAGTATCAATATCCTTTAGACCATCTTATTCAGCAGTTCAAATATGAACAACAACTGCATTGGCAGCCTCTACTGTCAGGCATTCTTAAGCAAATTCACTTACCTAAAGTACAAGCAATTGTTCCGATGCCGATTTCGACTCAGCGTTTAGCGGAACGTGGCTATAACCAATCGATGATCCTCGCCAAAGACTTAGCCAAGCAGTTCAATGTTCCCATTTGGCAGCCTGTGATACGACTGCATCAACATTCACAAAAAGGACTCAGTCGACTGGAACGCTTAGATCAAATTCATCAACAGTTTAAAATCGATCCACAGCAACGCCAGTACGCAAAACGCTACCGACGTGTTTTGATTTTGGATGATGTCGTGACCACAGGCAGCTCGATTCAGGCCCTGACTTTACAGCTTGAACAATTGGGTTGTCATAAAGTCAGCGCCGCGTGTATTGCCTATGCACTTGAATAATTAGACTACGTCAATCATCAAATGTTCACGTACCCATGGCATGACCACCTCAGTGGTTAGCGGTGCAAGTGCAGTCTGCTGGTCATTCAAACTGACCCATTTCATTTCTGCAATTTCAGCCGCAATTTGTGGCGCTTGCTGAAGCTGAACATGGTAAACATAGCTCACCAATTTAAAATCAGGTTCATTGGCGGTGGCTGTTTCAAAACGACCAACAAACTGTTCAATCGTCGCATCACTTCCAATTTCCTCCCGAATCTCACGCAGCATGGTTTGCTCAGGTGCTTCATTGGGCTCAAGTTTACCGCCCACTTGCATAAAACATGCGGTGTTCTGCTTGCGCACCAACAAAAGCTGCTGCTGTTCATTCACAATAATAGCCGCAGCGACCGTAATCACCTTCATGCTTTGACATCCAACAACTCAGGATCAACCATGCCCCACTTCGGTTCAGGTGCTTGGAACTGATCCATCTGCTTTAAAATGGCTTTCACCGAATCCGACACAATCAGGCTGTCGGTAAAGCGTGCATGGGTAAAGCCTTTGTCAGTGGTCATCTTTAGAAATTTAAGTAAATCATCATAAAAGCCATTTACATTTAAAAAGGCATTCGGCTTAAGGTGAATGCCGAGCTGCGCCCACGTCCATTGTTCAAAAATTTCTTCTAAAGTCCCTGCGCCGCCAGGCATTGCAATAAATCCATCCGACAAAGCTGACATTTTCAGTTTACGCTCTTGCATGTCTTTGACGACATGTAACTCGGTCAGGCCTTGATGCGCCAACTCACGATCCACCAGCACGTGTGGAATCACGCCAATCACTTGACCACCTGCCTCTAAAGCACTGTCTGCCACAATACCCATTAAGCCCGAACGACCACCACCATAGACTAAGGTTTTGCCTTGTTCTGCAATGGTGTGTCCAACCTGACGTGCTGTTTCGGAAAAGATTTGATCTGAACCTAATGCGGAACCACAAAAGATCGCAATTGAATTTGTCATTTTTTACTCTGATATTTAATTGTCATGCAACTTCACTAAAATGAATGGATATTTTTTAGCAATTTAACCATTCGATCAGTGTTTTTATTGCAATCCTTGTCTAAAATACACCCATCCACTTCAACCATTACTGCGCAAAGGAGAAAGACGGCATGCTTGAAGCCTTTTACGCCACAGAGCGCGGTAGCTTAGAAGACATCACCATTAATGGCGATTTCGATCTTCAGCCCGATTTGGTCTGGCTTGACCTCATTGCTCCCTCCCAAGAAGAACAACAGTGGATTTTAGATGCATATGAACAAAATTTACCTACGCTAAAATCACTCGAAGACATTTCATCTTCAGCTCGATTCTACCGTGATGACGACGGTATTTTGCATATCAGTACGTATTTTTTAACGAAAAATAAAAACTATCAAGTCGATGGTGAGCCTGAAGAAAGCAGCGGTGCCCTTGCCACGGTACAAACTGTGGCTTTCATTTTGCATAAAGAACGCCTGTTTACCCTTCGTGGGGAAAAATTGGTGGCGTTCCGTGCCTTTCGTGCACGTGCGCGCCGCAATGACTACGAAATTGACTATAAAGATCCAACGTGGATCTTACTCGGTTTACTCGAGGCGAAGCTGGATGAGCTTGCTGATATCTTAGAAGATATCCACAAGGACTTGGAAAAGTATTCCACAGAAGTACTGAATAACCGTCACCGCGAGATGATTCTCGACTTAGATGACATGATTACCCGTCTGGCACACTTGGAAGATATGCTTGGAAAAGCACAACTATGTTTGATTGACTTACGCCGTGTACTGACCTTTTTATCACGCCCGCGTGCTTTAGGTAGTCATATTTATGATGCGGATATTCGAGAGCTCAGTGAAGACGTTCGCTCACTGGTTGAGCATGATGCCTTCTTGTTCCAAAAAGTGCGATTCTTACTGGACACCACCTCAGGCTTCATTAACACCGAGCAGAATGACACGATTCGTCGCTTCTCTATCTTACCCAGTATGCTCGCTCCACCGATGCTGATTGCCAGTATTTACGGTATGAACACCGACGTGTTGCCTTTTGCCAAAGGCGGCACCAGTTTTATTGTGGTGAGCCTGATCTTAATGGCGTTCCTGATTGGTCCGCTTATTTACTTCCGCTGGAAAAAATGGATTTGAGTACACATTAAGACATTACTTTTCCTCATAGATTTAAGAAACGCAACATATAAAAAAAGCACCGTAGGGTGCTTTTTTATTTAAGGGATTAACTTTAAGTCATCCTGTAAATGACAGGCTTGAATTACCTTCATCATTTTTTCAGGTACAGCTTTAAAATGTAAACTATGTGCATCGGGTGTTTGACGTAACCAACGCACCAAAACCGCCAGTGCCAATGTACTACCATGCTCAAGCTGGGCCAGATTCACCACCACAGGATAAGACTGTGACTGAATCACTTTTAAACCTTGTTGATAGTAGCTTTCAGCATTGTCATATGTAATCTGACCTGAAAGCTGCATTTCCTGATTGCTAAAGTTAATCACCTTTCACCTACTTATTTTTTCTTTTCAACCGCTGCTTCTGCATCAGGTTGGAAGTTTGCAATCGCTTTATCTAGGTCGCCGCCATTACGTTTAACCGTTGCCGCGAACTGATTACGGAACTGTAAACCAAGGTCTATACCCGACACATTGATATTACGGATTTTCCATTGGTTGCCTTTATCCGCTAACTGGAAAGACACTGGGATTTTTTCGCCTTTGTTATTAAAGTCGATCGTCACCACAGGGTTTTTGCTGTTCGTTTCTTTATACGGACGGATGGTATATGTCTGATTGCTGAATTTCGCGAATGCAGAACCGTAATTTTCAATCAGTGTTTCACGGAAATTATTTTCAAACTTCGCGCGTTGTGCAGCTGTACTGTATTGATTGGTTGCATAAGTCCCCATCACAATACGTGAAAATGCTTGTGAATCCACATATGGGTCTAAGTTTTGACGAACAATCGTTTTCACCGCAGCTGGGTTGTTTTGGAGTTTGGCATGATCCGCTTTTAAACGCGCAATCAAACCATCTGCCACTTTTTTAACAAAAGCAGGTGGTGCTTCACTTGGTGCTGCAAAAGCAGTACCTGCAAACATTGTAGTTAAAATGCTAGCTGTCAGTGTTTGTTTCAATAAAGTATTCACTACAATTGGTCCTCTTCAAATCATTCAACAAATGACACATTGGCATCTGCTGTTTCAGCGGTTTCAGGTTGCTCAGTTGTTGCTGAAGCATCTTTCGATTTACCTGCACCACCCGTAATAAATTTAGTAATTAAGTCTTCTAGGTCCATTGTGCCTTGGGTATTGCCAATGCTTTCACCACGTTTCACGTAGTTCAAACCGCCCCCTGGAACAATTTTCAAGTACTTCTCCCCTAGCAGACCATTGGTTGCCACCATAATATAAGCATCTTCATCAATGCTGGTGATGGACTTCATGTTCGCAATAAGTTGCTTTTCCATTTCTTTTTGTTGCGCAGCATCCGCAGAGGTATAGTCGCTACTGTAACGAAGCTCTTCAAGTGCATTCTTTTCAACTTCTTTGAGTTGTGCTGCATTAAAGGTCGTTAATTTACCATCCAACGAAAAAGAAACAGTCGCTAAACGTGTCACAGGGTCTAAGCTAATTTGATCAACTTGACCAATTTTCACCCCACTCATCGTCACTTTCGCACGTGGTTTTAAACCATTTACATTATCGAAGGTTGCACTCATTTCATAGCGATCACTGAGATTTGATCCCACCAAGCCACTCACTCGCATCGCAATAAAAAACAAAGCGATACCGAATAAAATGACAAATATGCCGACTGCCAGCTCACTTGCACGTGATTTCATTAAACACCTCCAAACATGACCGCAGTCAACACAAAATCAAAACCTAAAACACAGAGCGATGAATACACCACAGTGCGTGTGGTTGATGTCGCAATACCTTCAGATGTCGGTTCACAGGCATAGCCTTGATACACCGCAATCCATGTACAAATTAAAGCAAAAACAAAACTTTTAATGATGGTGCCATTCAGGACATCTTTATAGAACTCTACGCTACTTTGAATGCCACTCCAGTAAGAGCCTTCATCTGCACCCAAGAAGTCTACACCCACCATTTTACCGCCCATAATCCCCACCGCAGCGAAGATGACAGACAACATCGGCAAACTAAAAATACCTGCCCAAAGTCGCGGCGAAATCACACGTTTAAGTGGATCAACCCCGATCATTTCCATACTGGACAGCTGCTCTGTGGCTTTCATTAAACCAATCTCAGCCGTTAACGCAGAACCTGCACGACCTGCAAACAGCAATGCTGCAACCACAGGTGCTAACTCACGAAGTAAGGTCAAAGCAACCGCTGTACCCAGCATCGCTTCACTACCAAAGGTCACCAAGATGCTATACATCTGTAACCCCAGTACAGCACCAATAAATAGCCCTGACACCACAATAATGAGCAGCGATAACACACCAACACGGTACATTTGGTAAACAAATAACCGAACACCTAAAGCAGTGGGCATCGAAAATAAAATTTGTAATAACATCAGGCTGGCAACACCAATGCCGCGAACCCGTTCAATCACGCGTCGACCTAAGAGTGCTATCGCATTCATGCTTGCACCTCAGTATTTAGATATGCCTTATGGCTAAATTGATAATCGACAGGCCCTTCAACTGCACCTGTTAAAAACTGTTTAACAAACGGAGAGGCATTCGCCTGTAACTGTTCAGGCGTGCCTTCACCTTGCACCTTACCTTCAGCAACAACATATATATAGTCTGCGATCGATAAGGTTTCAGCCACGTCATGCGAGACAATAATTGTTGTTAAATCAAGAGCTTCTCGCAATGATCGAATCAGACGTGTGAGTACACCCTTCACAATTGGATCTTGTCCTGCAAATGGCTCATCGTACATGATCAGCTCAGGATCCAGTGCAATTGCACGTGCCAAAGCCACACGACGGTTCATCCCACCTGAGAGCTCAGAAGGCATCATCTGTTCTGCACCACGTAAGCCGACAGATTCGAGTTTTAAAGATATAATTTCTGACAGTAAATGCTCTGGCAACTTGGTATGTGCTCTTATCGGAAAGGCCACATTTTCATATACCGACATATCAGTAAACAATGCGCCACTTTGAAAAAGCATACCCATACGCGCACGCGCAGCGAATAACTCTTTGCGTGACATTTTCGCAATATTTTGCCCATCAAAAAGCACTTCACCTTGGTCAGGCGTCAATTGACCGCCAATTAAACGCAGTAAAGTGGTTTTACCTGTACCCGATGGTCCCATAATGCCCGTAATTTGACCTTGTCGAATTTTTAAATTGACCTGATCATAAATGACACGTTCCCCTCGCTTAAAGCTCAGGTCTTTGACCTCAATGAGGGCTTGAGCAGTCAGAGGCGCTTGATTATTCATAGCTGTGCGTTTTCCTGCATTTTTTCAGCATGCATACTATAAAGGATTAAAAAACGATATGTTAGCGTATTCCGTGTCTAATTTTGTGCACGAATTGATTTCAGTTGGTTGTATTTATATTTATTTGAACGGCGAAAACAAGCTACATAAGATGAATTGCTTCATCCATAACGACTATAGACAAAGAAAAGAATGTTACAAATCAGCAAAAAGAGTCCGAGATAATGTGCCATATTGACCTCTTTCACGTCAGAAAGTGTGGCGATTGATTCAACCTCATTATTGTGCATCATTATTATCAATACAATTAAAATATGACTCAGTATACATTTTAATTTATTTTTTTACAGCCGTAGACAAAAAAAACCAGTGTTTCCACTGGTTTTTTTATTCATTCAGAATTAGTCGTTAAACTTACGACGTGGGCGGTCAAAACCACCTTCAGTACGTGGACGATCTGAATTAAATTCACGCTTCGGACGGTCTTCACCACCAAAAGTACGCTTCGGACGGTCTTCACCACCGAAAGTACGTTTTGGACGGTCATCACCAAAAGAACGTTGTGGACGGTCACCAAAACCACCTTCACGACGTGGCGCTGGACGATCACCAAAATCACGTTTTGGACGGTCACCAAAAGAACCTTCACGACGTGGTTTGTAGTCTACACGGTTACCGCGGTTGTCATCATTCGAGTCAAAACGTGGCTTATCGTTGAAACCGCCTTCGCGACGTGGACGATCAGAGTTGAATTCGCGCTTTGGACGATCATCAAAAGAACGTTGCGGACGATCACCGAAACCGCCTTCACGACGTGGCGCTGGACGATCACCAAAATCACGTTTTGGACGGTCATCAAAAGAACGTTGTGGACGATCACCGAAACCGCCTTCACGACGTGGACGATCATTATTAAACTCACGACGTGGACGATCTTCACCACCAAATGATGGACGATCACCACGAGGTTTGTCATCGTAGCTACGACGTGGACGGTCATCACCACCTTCACGACGTTTAAAGTTAGACTCACCTTCGAAACGAGCACGACCGCCGCCATCGCGACCACCGAAACCACCGCGACCACGACCGCCGCCATCACGACCACGACCGCCGCCATCACGACTACCGCGTGCAGGAGGTGGAGATGGCTCAAGGCCTTCAATTTCAGATACATTCAAACGCGCATCTAAGAAATCTTCTAAAGCACGGATTTTACCGCGTTCACGGTAAGTTGCTAAAGTGATTGCTTTACCAGTACGACCCGCACGACCTGTACGACCAATACGGTGTACATAGTCTTCGTTCTTCATTGGAAGACCGAAGTTGATTACGTGTGAAATAGTTGGTACGTCAAGACCACGTGCAGCAACGTCGGTTGCAACTAAAATTTTTGCACGACCTTCACGGATGCTACGTAAACGACGGTTACGCACAGTTTGTGGCATAGCACCATGAAGTGCTACAACTGATAAACCTGCTTCAGCAAGTTCTTCAGCCAACATATCGGTGTCTTCTTGAGTAGAAGCAAAGACAACAGCTTGATCTACATCTTCAGCACTTAACCAATGCGTTAGTAATTTTTTCTTGTGCTCAAAGCCATCAGTCCAGTGTAAAGTCTGAGTGATGTCAGTATTCGTAGAGTGACCAGTTTCGATTGCAATACGTTGTGGATCATTCATCATGCGTTCAGCAAGTGTAATGATACGACCAGCAAATGTTGCAGAGAACATTAAAGTCTGTTTACGGTTTGCAGCAAGATCGCTAATTGCTTCTAAGTCTTCAGAGAAACCTAGATCAAGCATACGGTCTGCTTCGTCAACAATAAGCGCATCAACTTGGTCTAATTTAATTTGACGACGGTTTACAAGGTCAAGTAAACGACCTGGAGTCGCAACAACAACCTGTGCACCTTTTAACTGTTGAATTTGTTTACCAAAAGGCATACCACCCATGATTGCTGCAATACGTGCACCTTTCATGTGACGGACAAAACCAATCGCGTCTTGGCTTACTTGCTGCGCTAACTCACGAGTTGGGCAAAGAACCAAAATATTTGGTTGAGTAATTGCTTTCATACGTTCTTTGAACGGAACGAAAGTCTCTTGGGCTGCAAGTGCGTTTAACGTTGGAAGTAAGAACGCTGCAGTTTTACCTGAACCTGTTTGGCTAGATACTAAAAGGTCTTTACCTTCTAAAGCTGCAGGAATCGATTGTTCCTGTACAGGCGTAGGAGAAGTAAAACCTAAGCTTTGTAAAGCTTGTTGTAACGATTCATGTAAAGGAAAATCAGCAAAAGTTTTGCTCATAGAGTATTTCACCCGAAAAATGGGTGCTCCATTAAATATATGGTCTGATGGACATCGGCAAAAAGCGGCACAGCAATAATCGCTGAAAATATAGAATCAGCGGCGATCCGAGAACGACGATGCGTATAACGCACATTTGATTACAGCCGCAACCTGAAGGAATCGCTTAAGCGATTGGGTGGGGCGCGAAATAATGTCCTCTCTTTGGACCGGACGCGCATACACAATGATAGAAGAGAATGTTCAGGTAATGAACGAAATTTAGTGCGTGGGCGGAGTATAGCAGGATATTTTTAAAAGTCACCTCTTTTCGTGAAATTGATACAATATTTTCCTCAAAGATTGAATAAATGCAGGTTTTCGCTTTATTTTTTTGACCATCTAGAAAAATATTGAATAGTATTCTTTGCTCTTTGCTCTTTGCTCTTTGCTCTTTGCTCTTTGCTCTTTGCTCAACTGATCTAGCATGAGCTGAAATTCATTGCTCGAACTCTTGTTCTAATGCTGCCGTGATTTGACATGCTATCTGACCTGTAATGAACATTACACACAACAAGCTTAAATAGGTGTCTATGCCCTAGCTAATTTTAACCCACTTTATTTCTGAGATAGAGTGATCTTCATCAAGAGGTGATCAGAATCTGGCACAGGCTATGTTTTACCATCTATAGAGGGCAAAGCCATAAAATAATTCAACTACAAAGCCTTTACTTTTTTCATGTCTCATCAAAGAAAAAGCCCTCTTATGAGGGCTTTTTCAATGTCTTAAAACACGATCTGCATGCTATTACTTAGCAGCCTCACCCCAAGCAGGTACAACTGCTTTCATCAGAGGTTTCAACATTTTCATAGAACATGCCAGTACTTGGCCATTTTCCATAGATTCGCTACCACCACGTGCATCAACCACTGTGCCGCCCGCTTCTTTCACGATCAACTCGCCAGCTGCGATATCCCAAGGCTTTAAGCCGAGTTCGAAGTACGCATCGAAACGACCTGCTGCCACATATGCCAAATCTAATGCTGCAGAACCTGTACGACGGTATTGCGCGCCAGCTTCAGTCACATTTAACAATGAATCAAAATGATTTTTTGCATAAGAAATCACTTCGCCATTACGTTTTGCACGGTAAGCATGACCCACAGACATGAATGTATTTTCAAGACTGTCTTTCACATTTACACGAATACGACGTTGGTTCATCATGGCACCACGACCACGACTTGCAGAGAACAACTCATCTTTCACAGGGTCGTAAATAACACCGTGTTGAGTAATGCCTTTATGTTGAACTGCAATAGAGATACAGAAGTGAGGAACACCATTAATGAAGTTTAGAGTTCCATCAAGTGGGTCGATGATCCAACACCAATCTGCGTCGTGACCTTTACCTTCTTGAAAACCAAACTCTTCACCAAGGAAGCTGTGATTTTTATAGCTTTTACGTAGGGTATCGATAGCCAATTGTTCCAAATAACGGTCTACACGCGTTACAGGACCATCAATTCCTTTTTCTTCGACTTGTAGATCGAGCTTATGACGATTTTGATGCGCTTTTAAAAGCTCTTGACCGACTAATTGAGCCGCACGCGCAGCCATCACCACCATAGGTTCCATTGAACACCCACTACAATTTGAAGATATTGATAAAGAATAATGCAAAAAAGCCCGCGCATCTTATCAAAGATCGGGGCTTTTAGGGAAAAAATGTTTCTAAAATTTAAAAACGGCGCTTAAACCATATGTACAAGTTTTGACCATGCCTGGCGCACCGAACTTTCAATGCCTTCTGCATCTAGTCCTGCCTGATGCAACATTTGCGCATGAGTCGCTTGATGCATGAATGTATCCGCTAATCCGAGATTTAACATCGGTTTCACGATTTGAGCTTGTGCCAGATATTCATTGACCGCACTGCCCGCACCCGCCATCACCGCATGTTCTTCAACCGTAACGAATAAAGCCGTTGATGGTGCTAAAGTCGCTATCATCTTTTCATCAAGCGGTTTAACAAAGCGCATATTCACCACACGAACCGCTAAATCTTGTTCAGCCAATTTCTGTGCTGCCTCTACTGCGGCCTGAACACGACTACCAAAAGCGAGAATGCTAATAACGTCGTCTTGGGCATCATTAAAGCTCGCTACAATTTCAGCCTGACCAATTTCCATCGGGGTCATCTGTTGTTGAATTTCAACACCCAAACCATTGCCACGCGGGTAACGCACTGCGGCAGGACCATTGTATAAATAAGCGGTATGCAACATTTGACGACATTCATTTTCGTCTTTTGGCGCCATAATCACAAGGTTCGGCACAGTGCGCATAAAGGCATAGTCATAGGCCCCAGCATGAGTCGGGCCATCTTCACCCACTAAACCTGCACGGTCGATACCAAAGGTAACATCTAGATTTTGCAGGGCCACATCATGAATCAATTGATCATAGCCGCGCTGCAAGAAAGTCGAGTAAATGGCCACCACAGGTTTTAAGCCTTCACATGCCATACCCGCCGCCAAAGTTACAGCATGCTGTTCTGCAATCGCGACATCAAAAAAGCGCTGTGGATACTGTTTGGCAAAACCCACCATCCCTGAGCCTTCGCACATGGCAGGGGTAATCGCCAGTAAGCGGTCATCTTGTGCGGCTTCATCACATAACCATTGACCAAAGACATCTGAATATTTGGGCGCCGTTTGCGGAGCAGACTTGGCATTTATTTTTGTAATCGCGTGATATTTGATTTGGTCAGCTTCAGCAGGTGCAAAGCCTTTGCCTTTTTTGGTATAGACATGAATTAAACGTGGCCCTTTACGTTTTTTTAATGCGGTAAAGACTTGTGTCAACTGTTCGACATCGTGCCCATCAAAAGGCCCAAAGTAATCAAAACCAATCGCTTTGAATACGTTGTCAGCCGCATCTGTCGCTGCACTGTGTAAGCGTGAGTTATAGGTCCATTCAGGGTGTGGCTGCACATAAGCTTCGCCATCTGCTGAAATATTAATGGACTGACCACTTTCCCAAATCGAAGCCAAATGTTTAGCAAAACCACCTGTGCTGCATGAAATCGACATATCGTTGTCATTCAGCACCACCATCAGGTCCGCATCATGCGCGACTGCATCGTTCATAGCTTCAAAGGCCATACCCGCTGTCATCGCCCCATCGCCAATGATCGCGACCACTTCACATGGATTGTTTTGATAACGACGTGCCAGCGCCATACCTAGACCTGCTGAAATCGCAGTCGAAGAATGTCCGACTCCAAAGGTATCAAACACCGATTCATCACGCGCAGGAAAGGCAGCTAAACCATCTTTGGCACGAATCGTCGTGAGCTGTTCACGACGCCCAGTCAAAGCTTTATGCGGATAGGCTTGATGACCGACATCCCAAATTAAGCGGTCATTCGGCGTGTTAAAGCAATAATGTAATGCCACGGTGAGCTCGACTACACCGAGGTTTGCACCAAAGTGTCCCCCACTTTGTCCTGCGGCATACAGAATAAATTGACGTAGCTCGTCTGCCACTTGTGCTAATTGACTTTGCTCAAGCGAGCGAAGTTGTTGAGGATGATCAATCGTATCCAACAACGGTGTTACAGGGCGATGAGCTGGTATTTCTGTATACAACATAATATGGCAAAGCCTTCTAAAGCCTGGCAAATCTAGCTAGGTCAAATGGGTAATTCGATCATATCGTCGAATGCTATCACCTTCAATCAGCCATATTTCTAGCGATGCAGTTTTGAGCAGTGCTCTCACTGGGTGTTCGTTTAGTGCAGGTGATTATCCTGAATAATCTTACTATTTATCAACTATTATCGTTCGCTTTATACAAAAAAGAAAATCTTCTGCATAAATTCATGGATGCAATTCTACCAATGTCGATGCATTACGCTATACTTTAGCCAATTTCTGAACTATTTACAGGTTTAGCTGTGCCTATTGAATTTGTTGCTACATCCCGTTTACCGACTGCTTTTGGTGAGTTTAACATCACCGTATTTCAAGATCCTAAGACCGGTGAAGAACATGTTGCACTCTCAAAAGGTTTGGATCAGCCAATCACAGAACCCGTTTTAGTCCGTGTTCATTCCGAATGTCTCACGGGCGATGCGTTTGCGTCACTGAAGTGTGACTGTGGTCCACAATTGCAAGCCACACAAAAACTGATCAATGAAGCTGGGCAAGGCGTGATTCTGTATTTGCGCCAAGAAGGTCGTGGCATTGGACTGACCAATAAAATTCGTGCTTATGCGCTACAAGATCAAGGACATGACACGGTCGATGCCAACCTCATGCTCAACCTCCCTGCCGATGCACGTCGTTATGACATGGTCAGCATTATGTTGGATCATTTGAATATTCAACAGGTCCGTTTGATTACTAATAATCCATTGAAGATTGCAGCACTGCAAGAGCAAGGGATCAATGTGGTGGATCGTGTACCTTTGACGGTCGGTTTAAATCCTTTCAATGAAGAATATTTAAAGACCAAGCATGAACGCATGGCGCACTTGTACAAGAAAGATGATTTTTAAAATTTGAAAACATACTCTAAGCCTGCTTGAAAAAGGCCGGCTTAGAGCACTTCAATCAGATTAAATGGTCATAGAGAAAATACGGCTCTCGGGTCGACGACGTTTTAAATGCAAATCGAACGCCATACAAATATTGCGTATAAAGGCTTTGCCCTGCTCAGTCACCCGTATACTGTGTGGCCCAATCTTCAATAAACCATCATCCTGCATTTCTTCCAGTTGTCCCAAGACCTCAGCCAATTCCGGAAATTGCATATCTGGTTCTGTCCATGACGTCTGAAAGCTACACATCAAATTTAAAATGTGCCGACGAATCATCAGATCTTCAGCATTCAAAATATGCCCGCGATAGACGGGAATTTCATTGTTTTCCAGTCGCGCATAATAATCTTCGAGTTTTTTTTCATTTTGCGCAAAGCTATACCAACTGTCGCTGATGGATGAGATACCTAAACCTATCATCACTTGGGTTTTTGATGCGGTGTAGCCCATAAAATTGCGATGCAGAGTGCCTGACTGAAATGATTGGTACATCGCGTCACTTTCTAAAGCAAAATGATCCATACCAATTTCATGATATCCCTGTGCAAGCAGTTTATTCTTCCCTTCTTCGTAGCACTGACGTTTTATTTCATCTTTCGGCACATCATGGTCTTTAAAACCACGTTGCCCATTGCCTTTGATCCATGGCACATGCGCATAACTATAAAATGCCAAACGGTCTGGACGTAAACGATTGGTTTGATCAATGGTATTGAGCACATCATCTAGGTTTTGAAAAGGCAAACCAAAGACCAAATCATGTGAAATTGAGCTATAGCCTATTTCACGTGCCCACTGTGTCACTTGCTCGACATGTTCAAAAGGCTGTATCCGATGAATGGCTTTTTGTACGGTTTCATTATAATCCTGTACCCCATAACTAACACGGCGAAAGCCCAAGTCATACAAGGCTTGCAAATGCTCCCGTGTGGTATTGTTCGGATGCCCTTCAAAGCTAAACTCATACTGCTCGGCAATCTCTGCTTGCGCAAGGATGCCTTCAATTAACTGAGTTAAATGTGCTGGAGAAAAGAAAGTGGGCGTTCCTCCACCCAAATGAATTTCTTTAATGCGCGGCTTTTCTTCAAGCCATTCACAATAAAGAGACCATTCCTTTAAAACCGCCTGAATATAGGGCTGCTCCATCTCATGCTTTTTGGTCACGCGTTTGTGGCAACCACAAAAAGTACAGAGACTTTCGCAAAAAGGCAGATGAATATACAAACTTATGCCTTCAGTCGAATTCGATTCAGCAAACGATGTTTTCAGCGTCTGTTTCCATTGCTCTAAAGAAAACTGCGCCTCTTCCCAATACGGCACCGTTGGATAACTGGTATAACGTGGACCAGGAACATTGTATTTTTGAATCAATGAATCGCGCATATTTACCATCAGCTCTTCCGCACTCAGAAGATGCAGACTATTCTGCATCGCCAAACTCAGGTCTGTACTGTGGTTATTCTGCTGAGCTTAGAATCAGAATTCAACCTAGCGAATTGGTCAGGTTATTTTTCACATGGCAGCATTTTCATTTTTAACTTGCTTCACGACATCGAATGCTGCAGTAGGACTCTCCGGAAAATATTCTTAATCTTTTTGCTGTTTTATGTTTTGATGTAAGCAGTTTTCATCTTTTCCCATGAGGCTTTTCATGCAGCACCCAACGTCTGCGGATATCCAACGCGTTCGCGAATTTCTCCTCGACTTACAGGCTCGTATTTGTGCCGCACTTGAACAACAAGAACGTGCTGGTGGCGGGACTGCTCAGTTTGAAATAGATGATTGGAAGCGTCCTGAAGGCGGTGGTGGTCGTTCACGCGTGCTGCAAAATGGCACAGTGATTGAAAAAGGCGGAGTGATGTTCTCACACATCAACATTTCTAAACTCCCCGCTTCAGCGACTGAGCGCCATCCGCAAATTGCAGGTGCCAAAGCACAGGCCTTGGGTGTTTCTTTGGTGATCCATCCGAAAAATCCGAATGTCCCGACTTCACATGCCAATGTGCGCTTGTTTGTGGCTGAAAAAGAAGGCCAAGACCCAATTTGGTGGTTTGGGGGGGGCTTCGATCTCACCCCATTTTACCCAAATGATGAAGATGTGCTGTCATGGCATCAGACGGCGCATGACTTATGTGCTCCCTTTGGCACTGAAGTCTACGCCGAACATAAACAATGGTGTGATGACTACTTCTATTTAAAACACCGCGACGAACAACGTGGCGTCGGTGGACTGTTCTTTGACGATCTCAATCAATGGGACTTTGAAACCTGTTTCCAATATATTCAAGCAGTCGGCAATGGCTACCTCAACGCCATTCTTCCAATCTTCCAGCACAACCAAGACAAGCCTTATAGCGAGGCGCAACGCGACTTTCAAATCTATCGTCGTGGTCGTTATGTCGAATATAACTTGGTCTATGACCGCGGCACACTTTTTGGTTTACAAACAGGGGGGCGGATTGAATCGATTTTAGTGAGCTTGCCAAATTTGGCTGGTTGGTCATATCGACCTGAATGGGAGGCCGATTCCGCTGAGAAAAAACTGACCGACTTTTACCTAAAACCGCAAGATTGGCTCAAGCTACTCAAATAGACACACAGGCTTACAATTCTATACCCTCTACGCATGCCCTTTTCACTAGATTAGGGCAGCTTATACATTAAATTTTATATATTTCCCGATCAATTCCCCGTAGAATGACCACTACACAAAGCGTCATTTCTTTGCATTTATTAAAGCATTGTCACAGGTTTAAAACAGCAATTGGGTTCTTTAAGTTCGCATAAACCGTAAGCTAAATTAAGTCATTTTCAATGTATTCATTTTAATGACATCAATATTTAGTATCCTCCTTTGCTGTTCTCCGAGGTCCCAAACATGTTCGCAAAAAGAGTTAGCTCGACCACCATGGTTCTTTTCTGCTTTGCTATTGTGTTGCTAAGCTCGATCAGTACCACTATTTTTTCTGAAAGTGCGTTTAATGACAATGCATCCATCAGCATCACCGTATTTGCAGGTATCGGCTTAACCCTGACCGCAGCAAAATTATTGTTTGATGCGATTCACAGCATCTGTAACCCATAATCGCCTTTCTTTTCACTGTTGATAAAAAAACACTGAACGCTTTAGCCTGCGTGTAATTTGCCGTATATTGAACAGCATTTCTCACATGGATTTGGTGCGATGAGCAAACAATTCGCTGTCATTGGCAACCCGATTGAGCAGTCTCGCTCACCTGAACTTCACCATGCGTTTGCACAAAAAATGGGGCTCGACCTCAACTATAGTAAACGTCTTGCACCGCTCGATGGCTTCCTCGCCAACATCCAAGAATTTTTCTCACAGGGTGGCATTGGTCTTAATGTTACGGTCCCGTTTAAAGAACAAGCCTTTGCCGCCTGCGCAGTCCTCACTGAACGCGCTAAAATCGCAAAAGCAGTCAATACGCTGTGGATGGTCGATGGTCAATTACATGGTGACAACACCGATGGACAAGGATTAGTAGATGCCATTCGTGCGTTGGACTGGAGCTTAGACCAGACTGATGTACTGATCATCGGTGCAGGTGGTGCAACTCGCGGCGTCATTTATCCACTGGTCCAAGCAGGGGTGAAGAAAATTGTGATTGCCAATCGTACTCTTGCCCGTGCAGAGCAACTGGTGAGTGACTTAAAAACAGCTGTACCGCAAGCGACATTGCAAGCCATCGGCTTAGATGCACTCGAAGGTCAGTTTGACTTGGTGATTAATGCAACCTCTGCCAGCCTAAGTGGCGATGCCTTAATTCTGCCTGAAGCTCTGCAATTTCAACATGCTTATGAAATGGCCTATGGCAAACCCTCGACTTTTTTAGATCAAGCCAAAATTCGCGGCGTACCCACCTCTGAAGGCTACGGCATGCTCGTGGGCCAGGCGATTGAATCTTTTTCGATTTGGAATGGTATCAAACCAAACCTGAAAGATTTTTTATAAACTAAAAAAAAAAGAACCTCCGCAGAGGTTCTTTTTTTCAGATTAGTTCATGTGTTTCTGTACAGCTTTATAGGTCTCGTAATAGGTCGAGTCGCTAAAGAAGTCGTCATGTTCAAGCTTCAAACCTTGTAACGATTTTTCTGTCAATTGACCTTTTAAGTCATCTGCAAATGCTTTAGCAAAGACTTGTGCAGACTGAGTCAAATATGCAATCTGCTCTGGCTCAATTTCATAGGTATCGGTAAATTTGTCTTGATAGACCTGAGCAAAGACCGCTTGCTTGGTTTTGTATTTCTTCGCCAAATCCTTCCAATGCTGATTTTCTTGTACATTTTCCAACGCATCATTAACGATATTGGTGATACTTTCTCCCAGCTCATCAAAGTCTTGTTCATGTTGTAAAGCATGTTTTTGACGTAACTGAGTCAGACGTTTAAGTGCTGCACCCTTCGGCTCTGCAACATCCATGAACTCATAGGCATACACTTCTGAAATTTCATTGATGGTCGCTGAGCTATAGTAACGAATATATTCTGGACGCTGTGCGGCAAACATCAAAGCAAATACTGCTTGATAGGCTTTGACTTCAGAATGCTGACGTGCATAGCTTTGCTGCGCTGCCTGCTGGTAATAATCTGAAATAGCCTTAGGTAACGCTGTCGTGCTTGATGATGCGCTCTCTGCACTTGATGAATCAGCACCTAACGGACCCAGCATGCCTTTCACTACATTTTCCAGCAGTGAACCTTTAGACACTTCCTCAATCGATTTGGCATTTCTTAAAGCTTGACGGTCAATGGCGGTCGCACTGCCATAATTAAACACCTGATTGGTGCTCTTAATTTGTAGCTTACCAATTTGCTCATCGCTAATCACAATGTTGTAATCCATGTTTTGCGCACGACCTTTTTGGTCGAGTCCAACATCCATCACAAACGGTGAACGCTCGCTACCCAGCTGTGCCATGATCGGTGTAATTTCAGCCTGATGTTTTTGCCAAAGTTGTTTAAAGCTCTGTGCCTCTACCAGTTGCTCTGTTTGATACGCGCTAAAGAGTGGTTTCAACTCTTCCAAAACATTGGTCGCTGCTTGTCCAAAAGTCTCTTCATCTATAGATTCATTGGTTACTTTAGGTGCAAGTACATCAATATCTTGATAATCACGGCATGCGGTCACTTTACCAATAGGAATGTTCTTGCTGTTGATGAGCGCATCGCAAGCTTCTTCAGATAGCGTATTTGGTGCTGCAGAAGCAGTCACTTCAGTTGCTGTCTCATCAGCATCTTCTGTCGCGGCCTGCGCATAAGCCACATCTGCTGCTGCATCAACCGTAGCATCGGCAGCGGCATCTACAACAATGTCTTGTTCATCGCTCTGCCCATAACCACTCAAGTTCTGCATTTTTTGGTTCACCAAATGACTGACACGTTCGAGTGAATCATAGGCTGGGTCTTCACTTGCGCTACTTGCAGCAATCTCTGCTTCTTTCGCCGCCTGCATTGCATCTTCCGCTGCGCTTGGTGTTTTTGCAGCATCCTCAATCAGACGCTCAGCATCAAAAGCTTGTATCTGCTGGGTATAGTGCAGTTTATTGACGTATTCAAACAAGCCCAATTGTACTTGTGCTGTTTCTAAGTCACCCATATAGCGAATTTTTTTGCTTAGGCCTGCTTCTTTTTCTGACTTGCTTAAATCAACACTATGCACTTGATTTGGCTCTGCCAAAGCATATGGCAGTGCATTCATTTGCTTTAAATATTCTGCAAACTTTTTAAAATCAATATGACCGAATGCGTCTTTATGCTTAGAAAAGTCAATATAGGCAAAGCGATCCTGACTTTCACGGTTTACCATAAACGGCATAAAGGCAAAGTAGTTGGTGTAAAATTTATAGTCATTAAAATCAACCACCATCGGCAACTGTGCTTGCACTTGTAAGGTTGGTTTTTGATAACTTAACTGCAAAGTCAATGCTGCCAATTTTTGACGGAAATGCACAGAGCCCTGATAACTAAACTGTAAGTCATTGAGTAAATTTACCAAAGATTCTGCGATTTGAACCTTAGCAGAACGTGATTCACCACTGCCATACAACGATGCATACGGATTTTGTTCACGCGCAAGTGCATCATATAGGGCTTGTTTTTCTTTGGCGGTAAAGGAAATCTTTTGATTTTTTAATAGTTGATCTAATTGTTTTTTCAACTCTGGATCTAAGTTCGCCCCATTTGACTGAACATTGGACTTGGAATTTGACTGAGTATTTGGCTTGGACTCATTAAAATTAAAGTCAGATTGAATAGAGAACTGACCTTTAAAATCATAGCTGGCATTTTCAAACATGGCATTAAGACCATGCGTGGCTTGTTGCCCGAGCTGCTGATCTGAAGAGGCATTGGATTTAATGACATGCTGAGTACACCCACTGATACTCAAACCCAATAAACAAAGTGTTATATATTTTAAGCGCATAATACTTGCTGAAAACCTGAGTTAATTATAGTTTATTAAAAAAGTACATGATCAAAAGACCACCGAGTCAGTGTAACAGAACTGTCTTTTTAGATTGATGATTTTATCTACCAATTCGCCTTTCTGACATTTTCTCAAGTCGGATCTATCAATGTATTTTGATACGATGTATGAATAATGAAATGATCGATTTAAATAATCCAATACTATTTCTAAATTAGGATTACACACATGCCTGCATATAAAGCTCCCTTACATGATATTCGCTTCTTAATGAATGAAGTGCTGGACTATCCTGCACATTATCAAACTCTATCGAATGGTGAAGCTGCCGACGCTGATACGGTAGATATGATCTTAGAAGGCGCAGCAGATTTTTGTGAAAATATTTTATCTCCTTTAAACCAATCGGGCGATGAAGAAGGTTGTACCTTCGACAATGGTGAAGTGAAAACACCAAAAGGCTTCAAAGAAGCTTATGACCAGTTTGTCCAAGGTGGCTGGCAAGGTTTGTCTTTCCCTGAAGAGTTTGGCGGTCAGAACCTGCCACAATCATTAAACCTAATTAAATCGGAAATGATGGGCACAGCAAACTGGTCTTTCCAAATGTACCCAGGTTTAAGCATCGGCTGTATGAACACCATTTTACAGTTTGGTACAGACGAACAGAAAAATCTGTACATGCCGAACTTAGTGGCAGGTACATGGTCTGGTACCATGTGTTTAACTGAACCTCAGTGTGGCACCGACTTAGGTCAAGTAAAGACCAAAGCAGAATTAAATGCCGATGGCACTTATAACATCTCAGGCACCAAAATCTTCATCTCTGCAGGTGAACAAGATTTAACTGAAAACATCATTCACATCGTACTTGCTCGTCTTCCAGATGCACCTGCAGGCACCAAAGGGATTTCTCTGTTCATTGTGCCTAAATTCTTGGTCAATGCAGACAGCAGCCTTGGTGAACGTAACCCTGTGACCTGTGGTTCAATTGAACATAAGATGGGGATTCGTGCTTCTGCAACCGCAGTATTGAACTTTGATAATGCTGTCGGTTACTTGATTGGTGAGCCAAACAAAGGCTTACATGCCATGTTCACCTTCATGAACACCGCACGTATCGGTACTGCCATTCAAGGTATAGCACATGCTGAGCTTTCATTCCAAGGTGCACTTCCATATGCCAAAGAACGTATGTCGATGCGTGCACTTTCTGGCAAGAAAGACCCTGAAAAAGTGGCGGATGCCATTATTCATCACGCTGACGTTCGCCGTATGTTGCTAACACAAAAAGCGATTGCTGAAGGCGGTCGCTCAATGATTTATTACGCAGCGCAAATTGCCGACAAAATGGCAGATGCGCTTGAACGTGGCGATACTGCTGCATTTGAAGCACATGATGATCACTTAGGATTCTATACCCCAATTTTAAAAGGCTTCTTAACTGAATTGGGCTTGGAAGCTGCAAACCACGGTATGCAAATTTACGGTGGTCATGGCTACATTAAAGAATGGGGTATGGAGCAGATTGCACGTGATGCACGCATTGCGACACTGTATGAAGGCACAACAGGTGTTCAAGCACTTGACTTAATTGGTCGTAAAGTACTTCTGACCTCTAAAGGTAAAGTAATTCGTGACTACACCACTGAAATTTTAAAATTCTGTGGTCAACAGGCACGTAATAAATACATGCGTCGTTTTGCATGGGACTTAACCAAAGTATGTGCGCAGTGGAATGCCTTAACTGTTCGTATTATGCTAGCAGCTCGTAAAGACCGTGACGTGGTATCTTCAGCTTCTGTCGATTTCTTGATGTTCTCAGGCTATGTGATGATGGCGTATTTCTGGGCACAACAAGCGGCTGTGGCTTCAGAAAAATTGGCTTCTGGTGATGGCAAAGAATCTGCTGAATTCTATAAAGCGAAAATTAAAGTCGCTGACTTCTACTTCGAACGTTTATTGCCACGGACCCAAGGACATGCTGAAGCAATGGTCAATCCTTCAAAAACCATGACTTCTTTAGCACCTGAACACTTTAGCTTTGACTACTAATTAACAGTATTAGACCGATAAAAAGAGCGCCTAGGCGCTCTTTTTATTTCTTGTTCGACCTTATATTTCCATAAACCTGCAACTTCATAGTTGCTGCTGTTCTCTTTCACATATTGCAAAAATCATTTAACAAAAAAAATAATATAAATATTCAATTACATCAGAATAACAAATATGATTAGCGTTTAAATATCAATAAAGGAAATAACAATGTTAAAAATGTATAAGCTGAGCTACTATATCTTTCCGCTCATGCTGGGCTTTTTATCAATGGACACTATTGCGGCAATCAATGTTTATGGTCCAGGTGGGCCAGCACCAGCGATGCATGAAGCAGCGAAACAATTTAAAAATAAGACAGGGATAGATGTCCATGTAACCGCTGGTCCTACTTCACAATGGGCCGACAAAGCCAAACTCGATGCAGACGTCATCTATAGCGGTTCGGAAGCCATGATGTCTGATTTTGAAAGCGTATTTGCCAACAAAATCGTAAAGGACTCAATTGAGCCACTCTACTTACGCCCTGCTGCCATTTTAGTCAGAAAAGGCAATCCTAAACATATTCAAGGATTTAAAGACCTAAGCAAGCCAAACACCAAAGTTTTGGTCACCCATGGCGCAGGCCAAGTGGGTATGTGGGAAGATATTGCAGGTAGAACAGGCAACATTCAGCTCACAAAATCATTCCGTAAAAATATCGCCATGTATGCACCCAATACAGGCGCAGCGAAAAAAGCATGGGAAGCGGACAGCAGCTATGATGCATGGTTAGTGTTTAATATTTGGGGGGTCAGTAATCCAGACATTGGGCAAATTATTCCGATCGAACCTGAACTGGTGATTTACCGTGATGCAGGTATCGCCCTGACACAACACAGTCTAAAAAATCCTGAAGCGAAAAGTTTTATTACGTTTTTAAGTTCTGCTCAAGGCAGTGCGATTTTTAAACAGTTTGGTTGGAACAAATGAGTGCTTAATTTTAATCTTTTTTCCACATAAAAGATCAGTTTCCAATCTTAAATACTAGAACTTTTAACAAGTAAATTGGACATAAAAAAGAGCGCCACGGCGCTCTTGATTTCAGAAAACAATAATTACTGAACCTCGGCCAAAAGCGCTTGTGCTGCCATTTTACCCAAGGTATTCGATGCCAAAGGACTATCTCCTGTAATTAGCTTACGGTCTTGAATACACTGTCCCGACATCTCTTTATTGACCACTTCAACACCCAACTTTTCTAAGCGATCTGCCAGTAACCATGGTAACTCCCCCGGCATATAGCCAATTTCTAAGTTGGTCCCTTGATCGAGTGCATCGGGGAAAACACACATTTTGTACGCTTTAAAAATATAATTTTCAGGGGCTTCATTAAATGCGGCAGCCAATAAGCCTGCTGGCCCATGACACAGCGAAATGACAAATTTATCTTTTGCCACCGCCCACTTCAGTAAGGTTTTTAAGTCTTCACTTTGAGGTAAACCAATCAAAGCACCATGCCCACCGGGAATAAGAACGACCAAATAGGGAGAGTCATCACCTAAACTGTTTTTCAGTACATCTGCCAGTTTTAAGGGTTTCTTAAATTGGGCTAAGTATTTTTGAAATGTTGCAGGCACGACAGCATCTTCATGGGGCATCGCCCACATTTCAAGTTTAACGGGATTGCCGGATAACGTAGCAATATCAATGTCAAAGCCTGCGCGATCTAAATGATACATAGGCAGTAAAGTTTCTACTGGATGGTTGCCTGTGGAGAAGAACTTGCCATTTTTCATCAGTAGATAACGCTCATCGCTTGCGACCATCAAAACTTTTTTATGCCCAATATAGGGTGTTGGATAGTCGGTTCCATCGAAGTCGGTTTTACTGGCGGTGTATTGGGAAAGTGAATAAGGCGATGGAAAGAATGCATTATCTTCAGCTAAATCAGGGCTTGGATTACGGTCTTGGCTGGTCTGTGCCATGCTGATTCTCCTTTATTATTGCTTGGTTATTTTCAGTTTTACGAAACCTAGAGTTCTGTATTACAGCTCATTTATTCAGCATAACAAAGTTTCAAAGTGGCTCTGTTTTAAGATGTAAATATAAGCTTGCCTATATGACAAGATAAACATTTGGACAATAAAAAACCCCGACATCCTGTCGGGGTTTTTCGTATTAAGTGCTGAGGTATGACTCCTGTCGTACTTTCGTCCTTGAGCTGATCTTTATTGTTATTCTATTGGAGCATCCTGCTCTCTATGGTTCTATATTAGAAAACTTACAGGCAGACGTATAGGCGCAAAAAGAGGGAATTAATGTAAGCTAATTCGTACAAATGAATCAACGCTATTCATTAGCGGCTGAATCAAAAATAACTGGCTATTTAATGTCTGATGATTATTAACTCGCTTAATTTCACACACAAGTATTCTTTGAGACTTTATGTTTTAATTCTTGTGTATTTTAGCTGGGTTTAATCCTGATGAGAAAGCAATATCATTTTAGAAAAGTTGAAAACGATACCCATATTTGGGATGTCGATCGCTTGGTCGAACTCACTCAATCTTTTCAAGTCAGACAAGTTCCGCTATCAGACATCAAGGAATTAGACGAAGCTTATTGGTATCCAGATACTCACCCAACCACTCAAGACATTATTGCGCATATGCAACTCATTCTAGAGGCAGATTTAGCTTATCCCATCATTTTATGTGCTCAAGGCCGATTAATGGATGGTATGCACAGAGTGGGAAAAGCAAAAATTCTAGGCAAAGAGTCCATTTCTGCGGTTCAATTTGATACAAATCCGCAACCTGACTTTATCAATGTGCATGAAGATGATCTGATCTATGATGATTAAATCATCCAGTCATTTTTTAAATCAAAACAATATAGATACATGAAACAATAATCACAGATTGGGCTTTGAATGAGACTTTATGTAAAAAGTGGGATTGAATCGTAAGCTTTATATTGTTTAATATTTAAGCTAAAACTTAAGTGAACTTAAAAGAAAATATCTATTCAAATTGTGGATATACGAAATCGTAATACCCTGTTTTTATACGTTTCACTATATCAAAAGGGTTCACAACCACCCCTATTTCGGCTTTACGGTTTTCCCCCTCTAACTCTCCAACATAAGTAAATTGATCATCATTGATGTGCCATACATACCAGTTTTGAGATATTTTTATTGTTTCCTCTCCTACTTTCGCACCATAATCTATTGAATCTCTAAATAGAATTTTAGAAATATCTCCAAGCTCCGTACTCTTGCCAATTTTAGTCCACAGATCCATTTTTACTCCCCATCTCGTCACACAGTGGGCATAAAACTCGACCTCACCATGAACAATATCCGATATGTCAGGGTGAGGTCCACATGGATACTCAGTTTTAAATGCCCTAATCACATCACTATTCAGTTGTGTTTGATCATAAGCAATAAGTTGAAAATATTTCTTCGTGCCATGCTCTAAGTCTACAGAAAAAATATCGCCGATCTTTGTATAAACTCTTGCCATGCTTGAATACCCAAATTCTCAGTTTTTTAATTAAATGAAGATTCTTACTGAAGGCCGTGATATTCGTTCCCCCAATTTCATGTCTTCTATTTTTTCTCACATATCTTAGCCGACTACGAAATGAAGACTGTGCCGTGCTGATTTATAGGTCTTACAATCAATAACAGTAAAACAATTTTTATTATATAAATCTATATCTTATAAAAAATATCAAAAATTAGAATTTTTATAGAAATTCCACAGCGCATGTATCGCTTTTGAGCCAAATTCAAAGCCATGATGGCAACTCACACAAGCATGGCTTTATAAAATTTAGATAAATTCTTCCAACACTGAGTTTAAAAATACATGCCCTTGCTCGGTACATGCTAAGCGCATGGCATCATCCACCATTAATTTTCGACTGCGTAGTGAGTCTAACGTTTCAGCCAAACTATCCAGATTCAAACCTGTACGCTGCGCATAATATTCAACTGCAACCCCATCATTTAAACGCAAAGCATTCATCATAAATTCAAATGGAAGTTCGTCGGCTTCAATCCGCTTAAACTGCACATGCTCCGCAGGGACTTTAGCCAAATAGTCTTTGGGTAAACGAGTTTTCTGGAACCGATAGACCCCATCTGGCTGGGTCACTTTGGCATGTGCACCTGCCCCTATCGCTAAATAGTCGCCAAACTGCCAGTAATTCAAATTATGCGCGGAAGGCTGCTCTTTACGCCATGCCGAAACTTCATAATTAATAAAGCCCTGCGCTTTTAAATAAGCTTCACCTTGGGCTTGAATCTCTTCAAGCACCTCGTCCACAGGTAAGACAGGCTTGGTTCTAAAGAACACGGTATTGGGTTCAATCGTGAGTTGATACCATGAAATATGCGTTGCACCATTGTCTACGGCCAGCTTTAAATCCAGTAAAGCTTGTTCTAAAGTTTGCTCAGGTAAACCATGCATGAGGTCGACATTAATTCGCTGAAAGCCTGCATCACGCGCAAGACCAATCGCAGAAATCGCATCGGCGTTACTGTGAATTCGTCCCAACTTGGTCAAATGTTCAGTATTAAAACTTTGAACCCCTATCGACAACCGATTGATACCTGCCGCTAAATAATCGGCAAAAGGGTCATGTTCCACTGTACCCGGATTGGCTTCTAAGGTAATTTCACAATCCGCTTCAAAAGGCAGCAGTGCTTTCAACTGCACAAATAACCATTGATAGCCTTGTGCTGAAATGAGAGACGGTGTTCCGCCCCCAATAAACACACTATGAATATGACGCCCTTGAGCAAACTCGAGTTGAGTTTTAAAGTCTTCCACCAAAGCATGTAAATATTCTTGCTCTAAATCTAAAGACAGTTTGCCATCTGGCACCGCATGCGAGTTGAAGTCGCAATAGGGACACTTACGCACACACCACGGCATATGAATATATAAAGACAACGGAATATTTGCAGGATGTAAATCAGTCAAGGAAGAGACTCTAAAGCACAGCGGTAATCTTGCATATTTTAACATGACTGCATCAAGACACTTATGAAATCTGTGTCTATTTGGATTAGACTGATAAAAAGACAAGAAGAATGAATGGTTTAAAATGATGAAAATATCGAGCCAATTGCTGTTTATGTTACCGCTTGCTTTCGGTATTGGTATTGCTATGACCTTTCAAACTGCACTGAATACACAACTCCGAGAATATCTATACTCCCCCCTGCAAGCTGCACTGTTATCCTTTTTCGTTGGAACCTGTGTGTTAGCGCTTTTAGTTTTGTTGCAGCCTGTCGACAAACCACAGTTACATGCTTTTTCCAATATTCCTTGGTACTTATGGCTCGGCGGATGCCTAGGGGTTTATGCCATCAGTATAAGCATCTATACTGCGCCTCAATTAGGCTTTCTCACGTTTTCAGGCTTAGTCATTTTTGGACAAATCCTGACTTCAATGATTTTTGACCACTATGGTCTACTTGGTACCGAAAAAACGCCTGTTAATTGGCAGCGTTTACTTGGTGGCGTCGTAATTTTTATTGGTGTGCTTCTCACTTTACAACGCTGAATTTATTTAGACCAAGCACATGATGAATATGAGTAATTTTTGTGTCGACTACAAATAAAATCACCTCCCATCGTTTCGAATTAAAAAAGTTATTGGTACTCATGCTACCCATCCTGATCACGCAGTTTTCTCAAGCGGGTCTTGGGTTGATTGATACCATCATGGCAGGGCATTTATCCCCTACTGATTTAGCCTCAATTGCTGTCGGTGTTGGTTTATGGATACCTATCATGTTGCTGTTTAGCGGTATCATGATTGCCACCACACCATTGGTGGCCGAAGCGAATGGTGCACGTACACCTGAAAAAATCGCCACCATTGCTCGTCAATCCCTTTGGGTCGCCTTTATTTTGGGCAGCATTGCGGGTTTAATTTTACAAAGCATGCCACTCTTACTGCCACTCATGGGTGTACCTGCAAACTTATTGCCTAAAGCCAGCCTATTTTTACATGCCATTGGCTTTGGTATGCCTGCGGTAACGATGTATGCAGCACTGCGCGGATACTCAGAAGCACTCGGCCATCCACGTCCTGTGACCGTCATTAGCTTAGCGGCCTTGGTCCTTTTGGTTCCACTGAACTTTGTCTTTATGTATGGTTTCGGCCCGATTCCAGCACTCGGTTCAGCAGGCTGTGGATTTGCCACTGCGATTTTACAATGGATCATGTTTTTCACCTTGGCCACTTATATTTTTAAAGCCTCGGCATATCAAAAAACTCAAGTGTTTAGCACTTGGGAGAAGATGGATCGCTACTGGATCGAGCGTATTTTAAAACTTGGTTTACCTATTGGCTTAGCTATTTTCTTCGAAGTCAGTATTTTTAGTACTGCTGCGATTATTCTGAGCCCACTGGGTGAAACCATTGTGGCTGCGCATCAAATTGCAATGTCGGTCACCTCTCAGTTGTTTATGATTCCGATGTCTCTTGCCATCGCCCTGACTATTCGTGTCGGGACTTATTATGGCGAGAAAAACTGGATCGCAATGCGAAAGGTGCAAAAACTCGGACTGGCTACTGGTACGGTTTTGGCGCTGATGACCATGCTGCTGATTGCACTGTTTCGTCCTGAAATTGTGGCGATTTATACCTCGGATCACGAAGTATCAGAGGTTGCGATGTATTTACTATTATTTGCACTTGCCTATCAGCTGATGGACGCTTGGCAAATTAGTGCCGCAGGCTGTTTACGCGGCATGCAAGATACCAAAGGCCCAATGTGGATTACCATGGTTGCCTATTGGATCGTGGCTTTCCCAGTCAGTATCTATTTAGCGCGCTACACCAACATAGGTGCAGCAGGTGTTTGGATTGGACTGATTGTCGGTTTAAGCGTGGCATGTGTCCTGCTCTTGCTCCGACTTTATAACAACAATAAACGTCTCAGTCAGGACTATCCATAAGTCATGCATGGCATGGAATATGAAGGAGCCAGACTCTTCTCCTATTCCAGTTTTTCTACTGTTGTGCCAAAGCGTCTTTCAGACCTTGTGGCACTTCACTCTCATCCTCAACGTCTTTAACCACCACCTGCCCAACGATCACCTCACTGCCATTAAAGGTCATGGTGGGTGAACCATACAGGCTATAGCCTTCATTCAGTGCTTTGGTGACGCGCGCACAAAAATGCACATCGTCCTTGCCTGTAAAATAACGATAAACTTTCATTTATTTCTTACTCAAAATTTTTCGCACAGTGTAACGCGATTTTTAAATGCAGCGACATCTTGTGTGCAATTCACTCAACTGACCACTATTATTTAAATAGAAACATCAGCTTAACAATTTAAAGTAGGCAGTTTTGCATTTGTCGCCTATGATCAAATCTGAGATGTAATGAAAATTCCCCGAGGAATATCGCATGGCAAATACGACTCGTACGCCCGGTCGTCGCTTTATGAAACTTGCCAGCATGACAGCAAGTATCGCAACCAAAACTGTGACCAATTCAATTAAAAACTTCAATGCCGATGAAGATAAAAAAAATGCGGCGCGCAGTCAGCTTTTTCAGGACATTGGACTTCAAATTGCAGACACCTTAGGTGAAATGAAAGGTGCCGTGATGAAAGTCGGGCAAATTGCATCTCAATACAAAGATATTTTCCCGCCTGAAGTGGCACGTGCAATTAGTAAATTACAACGCCAAGCGCCTGCCATGCCTTTTCAAGAGATCAAAGCTCAAGTTGAAAAAGAACTCGGCAAGCCGCTCAATCAAATTTTTACCACCTTTGATGAACAACCCTTTGCCGCAGCCTCCATTGGCCAAGTGCATAAAGCTACTTTACCGAGTGGTGAGCAAGTTGTAGTTAAAGTTCAATATCCGGGCATAGAAGAAGCCTGTGAAAGTGACTTAAAACAGGTCCGTTTAGCGCTTCGCTTGATGGGTGTACTTAAAATTGACCGTAAGCTGCAAGATCAACTCTTTAAAGAAATTCAGGACAGTTTAGACAACGAACTAAACTATCAAATAGAAGCCCAAAACTTAGAGGTCGCACGTACCTTTCATCAAGCTTTAGACCCTAAAATTATTATTCCTCAAGTCTACAAAGACTATTCAAGCCGCCACATTTTAACCTTAAGCTTGGAGCACGGTGAAAGCATTGAAACTGCCAGTACATGGTCACAAGACACACGCAATGAACTGGGGCGTCGTTTATTTCGTGCCATTGGCCGTGAGATTTTCTTCTTAAAGCGCTTCCACTGTGACCCCCATCCGGGCAACTTTGCTTTCCGAGAAGATGGTAGCGTGATCGTATATGACTACGGCGGTGTAAAAACCCTATCGACTGAAATCGTGATGCATTTTAAGCAGCTGATTCAAGCAGCGCGCGACAGTGATATCTTGGTCATGGAACAGCAACTGACTGCTTTGCACTCTATGTCTGAGCAAGGCAAGTTCCCTGCCGAACTGTATGAAGCATGGTTAGAAGTGCTCATGCGTCCACTGACTACGTTGTATGACTTTGCTGAGAACTCAGCGCATCATGATGGTATTGAACTGGTCAAACCATCGCTAAAATACTGGGATGTATTTAAACCCTCACCCGATACACTAATGGTCAATCGCACAGTCTCAGGACATTATTGGAACCTGATTCATCTCAAAGTGCACGACAACCTCAATGATCTATTTGAAGAGTTGGTCCCGCCTCCCGCCTAAATAAAGACTGCGGGCACGATAAAATCGCTACAACTCAATAAACCCAGTTACATAAAGTCACTGGGTTTATTTTGACTTCTAAATTGTTATATTATAACATTTCAAAATAATACATTTAAGGAGAAGTCTATGCGTGCCAATATTCATCCAGAGTATCGTGAAGTCCTGTTCCACGACACCAATGCCGACGCGTTTTTCGTGATCGGCAGTACCTTACAAAGTCATCAAACTCGTGAGTATGAAGGCAAGACTTATCCTTACGTCAGTTTAGATATCTCAAGTGCTTCACATCCGTTTTATACCGGTGAACAACGCCAAACCAGTAATGAAGGTCGTGTTGCAAGCTTCAATAAACGTTTCGCGCGTTTCAAACGCTCACAATAATTTCATTTTTCTTTAAGTTATACGCGTTATAGTAAAGATATCAAGAAGCCTAAGACCTCCTCCAGCTTAGGCTTCTTTTTTATGCGTTCTTTTCTGGTTCCTATTTTGACCAGCGTTTTTCTTAATGTTTAAGCACACTATCCAACAGATAAAATCCGATCCCAAGCACGATGACGCCCACCACTAAACTCGACAGTGCATAACTCAACGCTAGGACAGTTTGTCCCTGTCTAAATAACTGAAAAGTTTCGAGGCCAAAACTAGAAAATGTCGTGAAACCGCCCAATATACCCACCATCAAAAATAAACGTGCTTCTTGTTGCAGTACTGGAAACTTCTGGCTAAATGCAAAGAAAACACCTGCAGCAAAACACCCGATGATGTTGATCCACCATGTCGGCCATGGAAAACTCATACTCGGTTTAAACAACCATAATCCTGCACCGTAGCGTAAACAGGCCCCTATTCCGCCCCCCATTGCCACCAAGATCCAATTCATTGACCTATCCTATTCTTTACAAAATGCAGTATGGATAAGTCCGAAGTTATCCACAGTTCATCAACTATAATGCTATTAAACCTGAATCAATCCTCGTACTTCAAGGTTTTTCAACATCGGTTGTTGATCCCTACATATCTTGCTGTCTCACTCTCAAAGTGAGCATCAGCATTCAAACTCACACATGCTTTACATGGGATATTAAACCTAGCATCGCCGAATATCTTTACTTCACCCTAGTGTACTCTATGACCAATACAACATAGATTCCCAAAATCACTAGCACCCGTTCTTCATGCAAAACAGTCGGTTTTCTCTCGGGCAAAAACTCCCAAACATGCAATTTTTGGGTATGATGTGGACATAAATTTAGTCGGAAATAGACGCATGGCACAGGTATTATTGGCTCAGCTTGCAGCGGGCGAAGCAAAATTTTCAGATGTATTGGCTTTTATTGAAGCAGCCTATACACATACACCAACTGCATTTAAAAATGGTTTGCAGCACAATGCGGCAACTGAAAACCAAGGTAGCGCAAAAGTGTTTTCGTTTGCACAACTTCAAGGTCTCGATCAAACGCAAACTTTAAGCCTATTTGCAGAACACTATGCTTCCGTTTTAGCGACACCCGATGCAACAGATCATCAAAATATTCGTCAGTTCATGTTGAATGGATGGGATGGTATTGAATTTGAGGGTACGGCATTAACTGCAAAATAAAGATAAAAAACCACGTTCAAGTTACTTGAACGTGGTTTTAAACAAATACAAGATTAATTTTATTATCAGATAGTTATAAACACTATTAACATTGATACACCTATAAGCATCCACAGATTTGACCAATAGGTTTCACGTGGAGCAAGACTTCATATGGGTGTTAATCGTCTAAAAAAATTAAAACAACACGATGAAGTAACTCA
>Ga0208704_100063_pt1 | contig 35132 bp, 30 predicted proteins | sample DeeseametaMP0144_FD_184221 | JGI IMG/M metagenome (GOLD analysis project Ga0208704, IMG submission 184221) | Marine microbial communities from the Deep Atlantic Ocean - MP0144 (SPAdes) | ecosystem: Environmental > Aquatic > Marine > Oceanic | place: West of Cape Verde, Atlantic Ocean | collected...
TAAAACTGTCAACAATCTTCTATCTGCGAGTAAAGCTTTAGATTTTTATAAAAATAAGGCTTTATATAAGTATGTGTCTTTTTTACCAAAAAGCAAGTGCTCAATAAATACACAAATATTTTCTGATGAAGCGGGGGAAATTATTTTTAAATCTTTTTCTGATATTTTATCTTTGGTGTCAGGAACATACTATCCACCAAGATCCAAAAAAATTATAAGTTTAATTGACCGTGTTAAAAAAGCTAAATTTAATAAGTCTACTTTAGGGGGATGCGTTATAGAAAAAAAAGACAATTTTATTTTCATTTCAAAAGAGCAAAGAAAAAGAATAAGAAAAATACCTTTTCAACTAGGAAAATGACCTTTTTTTAAAATTATAATGATAAAAATGCTGCTTGTTTAGTCAAAAATAATGCTTATCTTAAATACTATATGAATTTGAAAAATCTGATGATGTGGGGTGTAATAGTTCTTCTTATAGTAGGGCTTTTTAATTTATTTAAAAATCCAAAAAATCCCGTGGCTTCAGATACAGTCCCCTTTTCAAGTTTTTTGAAAAACGTTGAGGATGGCAGAGTTGTTCGGGTGGAGATTAAAGGAAATGATATTGAAGGTATCTTGGCTGATGGTACTGCGTTCAAAACTTACGCTCCAAACGATCCCAACCTAGTAGAGAAATTATCTTCAAAAGGCGTTAATATAACAGCGGCTCCTCAAGATAATCAAATGCCGTCCTTATGGGGAATTCTTTTGTCATGGTTTCCAATGCTTTTACTTATCGGTGTATGGGTATTCTTCATGCGTCAAATGCAAGGAGGAAAAGGAGCTATGGGATTTGGAAAGTCTAAAGCAAAACTATTATCTGAAGCTCGGGGTAAAGTAACTTTCAATGATGTTGCTGGCATTGATGAAGCCAAAGAAGAAGTTGAGGAAATAGTAGAATTTTTGAGAGATCCAAGAAAATTTAGAAGACTTGGAGGAAAAATTCCAAAAGGCGCACTTTTAATAGGACCTACTGGAACTGGTAAAACTTTGTTAGCCAGAGCAATAGCAGGTGAAGCAAGTGTACCTTTTTTTTCTATTTCAGGATCAGATTTTGTTGAAATGTTTGTTGGCGTTGGCGCTTCTAGAGTTAGGGATATGTTTGAACAAGGTAAAAAGAATGCACCATGTATAATTTTTATAGATGAGATTGATGCGGTTGGAAGAAGCAGAGGTGCAGGACTAGGTGGTGGAAATGATGAAAGAGAGCAAACATTAAATCAACTGCTTGTCGAAATGGACGGCTTTGAAACTAACGAGGGTGTAATATTAATAGCCGCGACCAATAGACCCGATGTTTTGGATCCTGCTTTAATAAGACCTGGAAGATTTGATAGACAAGTTGTTGTACCTAACCCTGATATCGTAGGAAGAGAAGCTATTTTAAAAATTCATAGCAAAAAAATTCATATGGGGCCTGATGTAAAATTAAGAACAATTGCTCGAGGAACACCTGGTTTTTCCGGAGCTGACTTAGCAAATTTATGTAACGAATCTGCATTGTTAGCAGCAAGAAAAAATAAAAAAGTTGTAACAATGGAAGATATTGAAGAGGCTAAAGATAAAGTAATGATGGGTGCAGAAAGAAGATCTATGGTTATGACCGAAGATGATAAAAAATTAACTGCTTATCATGAAGGTGGTCATGCTCTTGTTGCTATAAATGAAAAAGCATCAGACCCCATACATAAAGCTACAATTATACCACGAGGAAAAGCTTTAGGCGTAGTTTGGACTTTACCAGAAAGAGACAAATACTCTCATACAAGAGAATATCTAGAAGCGAATATATCAAAAGCTATGGGTGGAAGAGTTGCTGAGGAATTAATTTTTGGTCATGACAAAGTTACGTCCGGCGCTTCATCTGATATTCAAATGGCTACTAAACTAGCAAAAGATATGGTTACCAGATTTGGAATGAGTAAAGAACTTGGGCCACTAACTTATGGTGAAAACGAGGATGAAGTTTTTCTTGGAAGATCTATAACTAGACATCAACATATGTCTGAAGAAACTGCAAATAAAGTAGATATAGAAATTAAAAAAATCGTTGATGCAGGTTATCAAAGAGCAAAAAAAATTATTACAGAAAAAATAGATGATTTACATAAAATAGCAAAAGCTTTATTGCTTTATGAGACACTAAGTGGAGAAGAGATAAAAGATTTAATTTTAAAGAATACCCAACCAACAAGAAAAAAAGAAGAGGATGACGAAGCAAAAGAACAATCTTCAGCACTTGGATCTTTAGGTTTAAAGCCAAAACCTGCAGTTTAATTTTTAATGCGCAAATGTTACACAAGACCGTGTAATTTCTATTATGGAAATTACGCTAGGAGGCTCATTGAGGAAAAAAAAGCTCTTTCTTTGACCGGACGTTCTAATATAGCTTTTGACCAGGTAGAAGTTTTTCATAGAAAAAAAAAGCAAATTGCTGAAAGTAAGTTTTACTCAATTAAAGAAATCAAGCAGCTTGATAAAGAAATATCACAAACAATTGAAAAAGATCTAAAAAATATAACTTCTAAAGAAGAAAGTATTTTGGGATTAAAATTTGATACACCTCTAATAATTGGAGCGCTCAATATAACACCAGACAGTTTTTCGGACGGAGGATTATTTTTTGAAGAAACAAATGCATATAACCAAGCTAAGTTAATGATTAATAGTGGAGCGACAATAATTGATATCGGAGGAGAATCAACGAGGCCAGGATCGAAAACTATTGATGAAAAAGATGAATGGCAAAGAGTAAAAAACACCATCATTAAACTTAAAAAAAATTTTCCAAAAATACTCTTATCTTTAGATACAAGAAAATCTTATGTTATGAGTAACGGCATTGAAAATGGAGTTGATATCATCAATGACGTATCTGGTTTAAATTTTGATAAAAGATCTTTTGATCTTATTAATTCGAAAAAAAAACCATTTATTTTGCACCATATGCAGGGAACTCCAGCAACAATGCAAAATAATCCAACTTACGAAGATGTTTTGTTAGATATTTTTGATTTTTTTGAAACAAAAATTAATTTTTTTACAAAAAAAAATTATAGAAAAGAAACTATTATTTTGGATCCTGGTATTGGATTTGGAAAGAATTTAGATCACAATTTAAGATTGATGTCCAAAATTTCAATTTTCTATAGTCTAGGATGTCCAATCTTAATAGGAACTTCAAGAAAAAGATTTATAGAACATATAGTAACAAAATTTGATACGCCGGATCGAACGGGAGGCACATTAGCATCAGTGCTTTATGGACTTTCTCAAGGAGTTCAGCTATTCAGAGTTCACAATGTTAAAGAAATTCATCAAGGACTATTAGTTTTTAATAAAATTTTGAATACAAATTAATCCATGAGCAATAAATATTTTGGAACTGACGGTATTAGAGGTACTGTCAACCAGGGCAATATTACGGGAGAAAAATTCTTTAAGTTTGGTCTAGCAGCTGCCACTTATTTTAAAAACCAAAAAAAAACTAAACAAATTGCAATAATAGCTAAAGATACAAGATTATCTGGATATACCTTAGAGCCAGCCTTGGTATCAGGTTTATCATCAGGAGGGATGCATGTTTTTACATTGGGACCTTTACCAACTAATGGACTTGCAATGTTAACAAAATCAATGAAGGCAAATATGGGTATTATGATTTCCGCATCTCATAATCCTTATTACGATAATGGTCTTAAATTATTTGGACCAGATGGTATGAAATTATCGGACCAAATAGAAAAGAAAATTGAAAAATTAATAGATGCCAAAAATACAAAACAACTTACAAATCCCAAATTGCTAGGTCGAGTTAAAAGACTCGAGAATGGTAATGATAAGTATATTGAAATATTAAGAAAAAATTTCCCAGATAATTTTAACTTAAGAGGAATTAAAATAGTTTTAGATTGCGCTAATGGAGCGGGTTACATAGCTGCCCCTAAATTACTTAAAGATCTTGGAGCAAAGGTTGTGTCAATTGGTGTAAAACCCAATGGTTTTAATATTAACGACAAATGTGGATCTACCTTCCCATCTAAAATTCAATCTGCTGTTAGAAAATACAAGTCTCATGTTGGCATTTCATTTGATGGCGATGCTGACAGAATTATTATGTGTGACGAAAACAACAAAATTATAGATGGCGATCAAATTATTGCGATGCTTGCTCGTAGATGGAAATCAAAAAAAATTTTAAAAGGTGGCGTAATTGGAACTTTAATGTCGAATTATGGATTAGAAAATTTTTTGAAAAAAGAAAAAATTAAATTTTTCAGATCCAAGGTGGGAGATAGATATGTAAAAGAAAAAATGAAAAAATTAAATTTTAATTTAGGTGGTGAACAGTCTGGTCATATAATTCTTGGAAAATTCGCAACAACCGGTGATGGTTTAATGGTTGCATTGGAAGTTTTATTTTCATTAAGAAAAGACAAAAAGGCCAGCAAATTACTCAATGTTTTTGTACCTATGCCGCAAATATTAGAGAATATAACCGTAAAAGATAAAAACATAATTAACAAATCTAAATGTAAAAGTGCAATTAAAAAGGCTAATAAACTTATGAGCAAGCATGGAAGGTTATTGATAAGAAAATCAGGAACAGAGCCTAAAATAAGAATTATGGGTGAGTCGTACAATAAAAAATTAATTTTAAGATGTATAAAACTAATTAAGAGATCAATAAAATAAATTGAAAATAAAATCTAAAATTTTAATCATTGCAGGTTCCGACTCTTCTGGTGGAGCAGGCATACAAGCGGATATTAAAACCGTTACAGCTCTCGGTAGTTATGCGATGACAGCAGTAACGGCTGTTACAGCACAAAATACCAGAGATGTAAAAAGTATTATTCCAATTCCTACAAAAAATATTCAAAAACAAATAACGATGATTTTGAATGATATCGGGGCTAATGGTGTAAAAATTGGTATGTTGCATAATACTAGTATAATCAAATGTGTTTATAAAATTTTAAAAAAATATAAATTAAAAAATGTTGTTCTTGATCCAGTAATGGTTGCTAAAGGTGGGACTAAATTAATTAACAATAACTCAATTAAATATTTAAAAAAACTGATTTTACCTTTGTGTAACTTAGTTACACCTAACATTCCTGAGGCAGAAGTTTTAATCGGCAGTTCAATTTCTAATAAAAAAGATATGATCGAAGCTGCTAAATTAATTTTAAACATGGGATCAAAAAATGTGTTATTAAAAGGCGGACATCTTAAAAGTAAAATGATTTGCGATATTTTAGCTACAAAAAAAGGAATTAAAGTTTTTTCAAAAAGAAAAATTAAAACAAAAAACACTCATGGAACTGGGTGTACATTATCCTCAGCTTTAGCTACATGTTTATCTCAAAAGAAAAATATAGTTAAATCATGTAAAATTTCTCTAAGGTATGTAGATAAAGCAATAGCTTCTGCACCAGGTTATGGAAAAGGTTTTGGACCGTTAAATCATTTAGTTTCATTTAATTTAAGAAATATCAATGTCTAATGTAGCTGTTGTAGGCTCTCAATGGGGAGATGAAGGCAAAGGAAAAATTGTTGACTGGCTTTCCGAAAAAGCTGATGTCGTAGTTAGATTTCAAGGAGGCCATAATGCGGGCCATACACTCATAGTAGACAATATAACATATAAACTAAATCTTTTGCCTTCAGGAGTAGTTAGAAAAAATAAAATTTCTATTATTGGCAATGGGGTAGTTATCGACCCTTGGGCTTTATTAAATGAAATTAAGGAAATAGATAAATTAGGTGTAAAAATTAATAATGAAAATTTATATATAGCTGAGAATGCAACGTTAATTTTACCACTGCATAAAGAATTGGATGAGATTAGAGAAGATTCAAAGAATACAGATAAAATAGGCACTACAAGAAAAGGTATTGGGCCAGCTTATGAGGATAAGATAGGAAGGCGAGGAATCAGAGTAATGGATCTTGCTAATGAGAAAAATTTATCAAGAAAAATAGATACGATGTTGTTTCATCATAACTCTATAAGAAAAGGTTTAGGAAAAAAAACAGTAAACAAAGATCAATTAATGAAAGAACTTCTTAAAATTTCTTCTGAAATTTTAAAATACTCTAGGCCAATATGGAAAAAATTAGAGGAGTTTAAAAAAGAAAAAAAAACAATACTTTTTGAAGGAGCTCAAGGGGTTTTATTAGATGTAGATCACGGTACATATCCATTTGTTACATCTTCAAATACAGTCGCTGGTGCAGCTCTGATTGGATCTGGCTGTGGGCTTGATACCATTAATTATATTCTAGGAATAGTTAAAGCTTACACAACCAGAGTAGGAGAAGGTCCATTTCCCACAGAACTAAATAGTGAAATAGGAAAAAAAATTGGTGAAAAAGGCAAGGAATTTGGAACTGTTACTAATAGACAAAGAAGATGTGGTTGGTTTGATGCTGTGCTAGTTAAACAATCCTGCATTATATCTGGAATAAATGGAATAGCTTTGACCAAAATAGATGTTTTGGATGAATTTAAAGAATTAAATATTTGTATTGGCTATGAACTTGATGGAAAAAAAATTGACTATTTTCCAAGCGGGTTACACGATCAAATAAAAGTAAAACCAATTTATAAAAAAATGGATGGTTGGTTGAAAAATACTGCGGGAATAAAAAAATGGGAAGAACTTCCTGAAAATGCTAGAAAATATATTTCTTTTATTAAAGATTATTGTGGCGTTAAAATATCTAGTATTTCTACAAGTCCTAAAAGGGAAGACACAATACTTTTAGAAAATCCTTTTAAATAATTTAAATAAAAAATTAATTTTTTGGTAGTAAATTATTTGATTTTGCAGCGTTAAGCATGGATTTTTGCAGCTTTTCAAAAGCTTTCATTTCGATTTGTCTAATTCTTTCTCTACTGATTTTGTATTTTTTGCTTAAGTCATCAAGGGTGGTTGTATCTTCAGATAATTTACGAGCAATTAATATTTCTTTTTCTCTTTGATTTAAAATATTCATTGAAGCATTCATTAAATTTTTTCTTTCATTAAGTTCTTGATCTTGTGATAATTTTAATTCTTGATCAAGATTATTATCCACAAGCCAATCCTGCCATTCTTGACCATCTTCATCTTTTATCGGTGCATTAAGAGATTTTTCTTTTCCTTGCAATCGTCTATCCATTGAAACCACTTCTTCTTTTTTAACGTTTAATCTTTTTGATATTTCGTCCACATGTTTAGGATGTAAATCTCCAGTAGTTTCAGGGGACAATTTATTTTTTAATTTTTTTAAATTAAAAAAAAGTTTTTTTTGAGCTGTTGTGGTACCTATTTTTACTAAACTCCAAGATCTTAAAATGTATTCTTGAATTGATGCTTTTATCCACCACATTGCATAGGTGGCCAGTTTAAAACCTCTTTCAGGGTCAAATTTTTTTACAGCTTGCATTAAGCCAATATTACCTTCTGAAACTAATTCACTTACAGGCAATCCATAACCTCTATATCCCATCGCAATTTTTGCAACTAGTCGCAAGTGACTCGTTACTAATTTTTGTGCTGATTTTAAATCTCCTCTGTCTCGCCAACTTTTAGCCAGCATATATTCCTCTTCAGAGCTAAGCATAGGAAATTTTTTTATTCGTGTTAGATAGCCTGAAAGGCTTCCTTCTCCTGCAATAGCAGGTAAATTTGTATTAGTTGTTTTGGTATTCATAATTTCACAGGATATGTATTATTAAATTAAGGCAAATACAAGACGCCTAAATACTAGCTTTTTTAAGGCTTTTAATCAGTGTATCAAAATCTTTTGGCCTTTCAGCTTCAAAAAAAACTTCCTTTCCAGTTTTAGGATGAACAAAACCCAAACTTTTTGCATGTAATGCTTGCCTATTAAAATTGTTTATTTTTTTTTCTATATTTGCGTTAATCTTTTTAAATTTTCTTTTTGATTTGCCATAAGATTTATCTCCCAAAATTGGATTTCCCTTAAAATTCATATGCACTCTTATTTGGTGTGTCCTACCTGTTTCTAGTCTGCACTCTATTAGGCTTATTTTAGGTAAATTCAAATTTTGAAAAATTTCTAAAGTTTTATAATTTGTGATAGCTTTTTTACCTTTTTCTTTTCTCACTGCCATAAGCTGTCTATTTTTCACACTTCTTGAAATTCTTTCATTTATTTTTCCACTTTGAGGTTTTAGGGAGCCCCAAACTAGAGCTTCATATGTTCTTTTTATTGTATGATCGCTGAATTGTTTAGATAAATTGATATGAGCATTGTCGTTTTTTGCCACAACAATAACTCCACTAGTATCTTTATCAATTCTATGAACTATGCCTGGTCTTAATTTTCCACCTACACTTGAAAGATTGTTTTGATATTTAAATAATAAACCATTCACAATCGTTTTTTCATAGTTACCTGCCCCAGGATGCACCACCTGTCCAGGAGGTTTGTTAATTATTATTAGATCATCATCATCATATAAAATATCTAAAGGAATTTTATTTGGTTTAATGAGAGTTTCTTTTGGTTGAGGGAAATTAACTTCGATTTTATCTTCATTTTTTATTTTTTTTGATACTTCATTAATTATAGCGTTATTTAACTTTACATGTCCGTTACGAATTAAATTTTGTAGTCTAGTTCTGCTTAATTCGCTTAACTGTGATTGCAAAAACTTATCAATGCGATCTCTATGAGAATCAATTGGTACACTTATATTAAATGTTTTTTTTTCCATTAATTATTCTATATACTGTATAAAACAACGTATTAAAGCGGTAGTAGCTTCAATTGGATAGAGCGATGCGCTTCGGACGCATAGGTTGCGGGTTCGAGTCCTGCCTGCCGCACCACATATATAAATTCGGATAATTGTAGCAATTTAAGTACTAACTGGTCTTGTATATACAAACTGACGCTCAACTCCTTCCGGGCGCACGAACTAAATTATCCATTCCTTAAACATCGCTTTGTTATTAAAAACATACTTAGGAAAACTCTCATCTATTTCAATTTTTTCATATTTGATATTACGGTCAAATAAATCTTGGCCATTTTTGATTCTTTTAGCTATTTTTTCTTCGTCAACAAATTCATCTTTGTAGAACTCTTGATGAGAATAAACACTAATTTTTATTGAAATATCTTTTGGTTTTTTTAAAAAACTAAAATGCCAGCCCCCGTCAAAGATCAACTGAGGTTCTTTAGGTTTATAAAATTTCCAAAAAGGTCTCTTTTTAGTTTTGATGTTTCTTAGCCATTGAGGAGATTTTAGATATTTTTTTTGACAAATTTTTGTTCCCATCCAATATTTATCGGTAATGTTTAGTAAGTTTAGTTTTGATTGAAAGTTTTTTTGCATAAAACAAGCATATTTATTTTCAATTTTAAATTCCGATAATTTGTTTGGATCAGGAATTTCATCAATATCAGATATCATTATTAAATCATTGTCATTATAATTTTGAAATCCTCTTATTAGTGAATTTCTTTGATGTTGATCTCTCCAATGATTTGGTGTCCAGTTCTTTTTTTTTGATTTTACATTTATTGGAATATCATCAACTATTAAATATTTAATTTTATTTTTAAATTTAGAAAAATTCTTATAATCAAAATTTAATTTTTTTTCATTTCCGGCATGATCTCTGGTAGCTTCTGCAATCACAAACTCATCGACATAGTCGTTTAAAGTATTTAAACGTAAATCTAAGATAAGATCTTCATCAAAGTACATGCAGCAGTCATATAACTTCATTAAAAACTATTCTCCAACATTAATAAGAGTTCCTTTTTTTCTTGCTCCATGAAAGGCTAAATAAAATACAAACACAGCTGAAGTAAAATAAACTAAATTTAATTTTAGTGCAGATATAATATTAGCGTAATTTACGATATTATTTAATAAAATAGATCGCACTTCTTCAAATATATAAACTAGAGGTAGAGCCAAAGCTATTGTTTGTAACCAATCAGGTAAAATTGATAGTGGATAATAGATACATCCTAATGGAGCAAGCAAAAAAAGTGATGACCAAGCTATGTTTTCAAAAGCAGGACCGTATCTTAATAGTCCAGCTGCAACCAGTAGACCTAGCGTTATTCCAAAGAGATATAAGCTCAAAAAAAGTAATATTAATGATGGACCTAAGTTGAATATGGAAACTCCAAAAAAAGGGGTGGCAAGCAATATAGCTGGAATCACTCCAATTAAAGTTCTTAATAAAGCAGTAACTGTGAGCGCTGTTATAATCTCGCTAATTTTTAAAGGAGAAACAAACAAATTGGTAAAATTTCTGCTCCAGATTTCTTCAAGGAATAACATGTTAAAACTTATGCTTGTACGGAATAAAAAATCATAAAGAATAGCTGCAGTTAAAATGATGCCTGCAGTATGATTATAATAATCACTATGCAATGTGAAAAACATTGAAATAAAACCCCAAAGAACTATTTGGATTGTGGGCCAATAAATTAAATCTAAAATTCTTGGTAGAGAACTTTTGATTAAATATAAATGACGCAAGGATAAGGCATATATTCTATGAAATTTCATATTATTCTCTCACTAATTTTAAAAATACTTCTTCTAAATTTTTTCTTCCATGTTTATTGATTAAATCATCACATTTTCCTTTATCGATTATTTCGCCATTTTTCATCATCAAGACTTCATAGCAAAGTCTTTCCACTTCGTTCATGTTATGTGAGGCTAGTAAAATAGTTGCACCTTTATTAGATGCATAGTCTTCAATAAAACCTCTAATATAATCACCGACATCAGGGTCAAGACTAGCTGTTGGTTCATCTAGAAAAAGTATTTCAGGATCGTTGATTAAAGCCTTAGCCAGGGAAACTCTGTTTTTTTGACCTGAAGAGAGTTCGCCAGTTTTCCTTGATTTAAAGTCTAATAAATTTAATTTTTCCATTAAATCAGAAATTTTATCTTTTAAATTTTTTACTCCATATAATCTTCCATAAACCTTAAGGTTTTCTTCAACTGTTAGTTTTTTTGGCAATTCAACATATGGAGAAATAAAATTCATTTTTTCCAGCAAGTCTGTTCGGTTCTGTTCAATATTTTGACCATTGATAATAACTGTTCCTGAACTAGGTTTTATCAAACCAAGCATCATACCTATGGTAGTTGACTTACCACATCCATTCGGTCCGAGGAGACCAATAATTTTACCTTTACCAATTTTAAAACTTATATTATTGACAGCTAATATGTTTTTAAATTGCTTAGTTAAACCATCAACTATAATTGTTTCTTTATTCATTTATTTGACGCTTTTATCAGTCTATCGTTGATTGCGCGACCTAGTTCAATATTAGGTATTTGAGTGACAGCTATTGATTTAAAATTTCTTTTTTTTATTTTTCTCATGATTTTATATAAATTATTTGCCGCTTCTTTTAAACTGCCATTTTTACTCAGATTAAAATTATTTTTTCCGTGTTTAAATTTTTTTCCAAAACTAATAAATGCCTGATTTTTTTCAGGATATTTCCTGTTCATTATAATTGGTATTCCGGGGGAGTAATGTAATTTTAATTGTCCGGGCCCTTTGATTTTTTTTGGCTTATTATTAATAGTAATTTTTTTTTTTAATATTTTCTGAATTTTTTCAGCAGATATACTTCCTGGTCTTAAAATAGTGGGTTTTACAGTTAAATCTATTATTGTCGATTCAAGTCCAATTTTACATTGACCGCCATCCAGTATGAATTTAATTTTATTTCCAAATTCATCCACAACATCTTTTGCACAAGTTGGGCTAAGTTTAGACGCGATATTTGCACTTGGAGCTGCAAGTGGTGTATTTAAAATTTTAAGCAAATTTCTTGCAACTTTATGTTTAGGAATTCTAACAGCAACAGTTTTTTTTCTTGCAGTAGCTATTTTAGAAATCTTTGATTTGATCTTTCTTTTTAATATAAAAGTAATTGGTCCTGGGCAAAAAGCCTTATAAAGTTTTGTAAAAGTATTATTCAAGATTGCGTCATTTTTTAAATCCTTTAAGTTTTTAAAGTGAATTATAAGAGGATTAAAAATTGGTCTTTTTTTTAATTTAAAAATTTTTGTAACTGATTTATTGGAGTAAGCGTTTCCTGCTAGGCCATAAACGGTTTCAGTTGGCATTCCAATAATATTATTATTTTCTATGTTTTTTTTTGCTTTTTTTAAGTTAATCAAATTTGGTTTATATATATTTGAATAGATATTTTTCATAAATTAATTAGTATATGGATATATTATGAAATTAAAAAATATTCCACCTGATATAAGCACAAAATCCATAAAAGAAGCACAAAGCGAAATTAAAGAAATAATTACAAAGCTAGAAAATACCGAGACTGACCTAGAGAGCTCGATAGAACAATATAACAGAATGATATATTTAAATTTTCATATTCAAGAGCAATTTAAGAAAAAAGCTAATGAAATTAAGCAGTCCACCTTAGATAAAAATGGAAAAATTTCCTCTAAAGATTTGAAATAACTTATATGGCAAATTTTTCCGGTAAATTAAACACTATTGCACAGGACACAGACTCATACTTGAAAAGTGTTTTTTCAAAACAAAATAGTAAGTCGCACTTAATTAAACCCATGAAATATGGTGTTTTCTCTGGTGGTAAACGATTTAGATCGGCCATAGTAGTTAATACTGGAAAAATTTTTAGAATAGACTACAAAAAATTAATTATTATTGGTGCGGCAGTTGAATGTTTGCACTCATATTCATTAATGCACGATGATTTGCCTTCAATGGATAACGATGATTTGAGAAGAGGTAGACCTTCGACACATAAAAAATTTAATGAATTTACTGCTATCTTAGCTGGAAATTCCTTGCTTACTTTAGCGTTTGAAATTTTGTCTGGTAGTGATTTAAAGATATCACAAAAGATTAAAGTTGAGCTAATCAGAGCGTTATCTAATTGTTCTGGTCATTCCGGTCTAGCTGGTGGTCAATATTTAGATTTGACTTTTGAAAATAAAAATATTTCAAAAAAGAATATAATTAATATGCAAAAGAAAAAAACTGGAGAATTGTTTGGTTTCTGTTGTGAAAGTATTGCTGTTATTAATGAATATAATATCAAAAAAAGAAAATTATTGAAAGAGATCGGTTTACAAATTGGTTTACTGTTTCAAATTGTCGATGATTTAATTGATTATAAAGGTGATAGTGCGACAGTTGGAAAGCCAACTAAAAGTGACGAAAAGAAAGGAAAGGCAACATTGGTAAATTTATTAGGCTATAGCGAAACATTAAATTTTGCTAAAACTCTAAAAAAAAAATTGGATCAACAAATTAAAAAATATGGTATTAAAGCCAACGATTTATTAGAATCTATTGAATTCATATTAACAAGAGAATTTTAAATGTCGAAAACTAGTTTGTTAGATCAGGTTAATTATCCATCAGATTTAAGAAAATTAAAAGAAGAAGAACTTAAGCAATTGGTAAAAGAGCTTAGAGAGGAATTGATTGATGTTGTTTCAACAACTGGTGGACACTTAGGAGCGGGTTTGGGGGTAGTAGAATTAACCATCGCGTTACATTACGTATTTGATACACCAAAAGATAAATTGGTTTGGGACGTTGGGCATCAAGCTTATCCTCATAAAATAATTACTGGTCGAAGAGATAGAATCAGAACTTTAAGAAAAGGTGGAGGTCTTTCGGGTTTTACAAAAAGATCAGAAAGTGAATATGATACTTTTGGAGCAGCTCATAGTTCGACTTCTATTTCTTCATCATTGGGTATGGCAGTTGCAAAAAGCCTATCGAAAGATTCTAATCATGTTATTGCTGTAATAGGAGATGGAGCTATGAGTGCAGGTATGGCTTATGAGGCAATGAATAATGCGGGAGCGATGAAATCAAAACTAATTGTAGTTTTAAATGATAACGACATGTCAATTGCGAGACCTGTTGGAGCCATGAGTTCATATTTAGCAAAGCTGTTATCTGGAAAGACTTACTTTAGTTTCAGAGAAACTATTAAATCTATTACTTCTATATTTTCAAAAAAGTTTAAAGATAAAGCAGGAAAAGCTGAAGTATTTATAAGAGATATAGTTTCCGGAGGAACGTTATTTAACGAACTTGGTTTTTATTATGTTGGACCGATTGATGGTCATAATTTGGACAGTTTAATTCCAGTTTTGAATAATGTTAAAAATTTAAAATATGATGGGCCTATCTTGGTTCATGTCGTTACAAAAAAGGGCAAAGGATATAAGCCAGCCGAGGATTCTAGAGATAAATATCATGGTGTTAGTAAATTTAATGTTGTTACTGGAGAACAATCTAAACCAAGATCTAATACACCATCTTATACGAAAGTGTTTGCTAACACTTTAATTAAACATGCTGAAAACGATACGAAAATTATAGGAATTACAGGAGCTATGCCTTCAGGTACTGGCATGGATATTTTTGGAAAAAAATTTCCAGATCGAATGTTTGATGTTGGAATTGCAGAACAGCATGCAGTGACATTTGCAGCGGGTCTAACCACGGAAGGTTATAAACCTTTTGCTGCAATTTACTCTACCTTTCTTCAAAGAGCTTACGACCAGGTTGTTCACGATGTTGCTATTCAAAGTCTTCCTGTTAGATTTGCAATTGATAGAGCAGGTTTAGTTGGTGCAGATGGACCCACACATGCGGGTGCTTTTGATATTACTTATTTATCCACTTTGCCAAATTTCGTGGTGATGGCCGCTAGTGATGAAGCTGAACTCGTTAGAATGATTAATACTGCGGTGAGCATCAACGATAGACCATGTGCATTTAGATATCCTAGGGGAAATGGTTTAGGGGTAGAGCTTCCAGGAATTAATGAAATTTTAGAGTTAGGGAAAGGTAAAATTGTTAAGGAGGGAAGTAAAATTGCTATTCTAAGCTTTGGGACAAGATTGCAAGAATGTTTAAAAGCTGCAGACAAACTAGATGCCCAAGGGATTTCCACAACAGTTGCTGATGCGAGATTTGCAAAACCCCTTGATTACAAATTAATTATGGACCTATGTTTCCATCATGAAGTTCTGATAACAATTGAAGAGGGATCTATTGGGGGATTTGGTTCACATATTTTTCAAGCACTTTCTGAAAGAGGGATTTTCGATAAGGGTTTGAAAATAAGATCAATGATTTTGCCTGATCGATTTATAGATCAGGATACTTCAGAAAATATGTATAAAGCTGCAGGTCTTGATGCTCAAGCAATTGAACAAAAATCTTTAGACACTCTTAAATCAAATATAGTTATTCCTAAAACTAAACAATTTAATTAGATGTTATTAACCGCAGTGTGCACGGTTTAATAGATAATGATCTAACAATACACAAGCCATCATAGCTTCACCAATGGGTACAGCCCTAATTCCCACACACGGATCATGTCTACCTTTAACAGAAATTTTTGTATTCTTTCCTTTTTTATCAATAGTTTCTCTGCTACTTAAAATTGATGATGTAGGTTTTACTGCAAACGAAGCAATAATTTCCTGACCTGAAGATATACCACCTAATATTCCTCCAGCATTATTAGATTTGAATTTTGTTTTACCTCCAATGTTTCTAATTTCATCAGAATTTTCTTCCCCACTTAAAAATGCAGCATTCATACCAGCTCCGATGTTAACACCTTTGACAGCATTAATACTCATCAACGCACTTGTTAAATCTGAGTCTAATTTAGAATAAATTGGAGCACCCAAGCCAGCTGGTACACCAGAGGCTCTTAGCTCAATCACCGCTCCACATGAAGAGCCAGCTTTTCTTACTGTAAGAAGATATTTTTCCCAGAGTTTAACTGATTTTTTATCAGGACAAAAAAAAGGATTTTTTCTTATTTCTTTTTCATTCCAATTATTTTTGTTACATCCAAGAAGTCCTAGTTGAACAACACCTCCAACAACTTTAAACTTTTTATTAATTAGTTTATTTAAAACAACTTTTGCAATTGCACCTGCTGCAACCCTAGAAGCTGTTTCTCTTGCTGACTGCCTTCCTCCACCACGATAATCTCTTATTCCATATTTCATTAGATAAGTATAATCGGCATGTCCTGGCCTAAATTTATTTTTAATGGTTTCATAATCTCTCGATCTTGCATCTTTATTGTAAATAATCATGGAAATAGGGGTTCCAGTGGTTTTGCCTTCAAAAACACCAGACAAAATTTCCACTTTATCGGATTCTTTTCTTTGAGATGTGAACTTTGATTTTCCAGGACGTCTTCGATCCATATCTATCTGTATATCTTTTTCAGATAAAGCAATATTGGGAGGACAACCATCCACCACACATCCAATAGCAGGTCCATGAGATTCACCCCATGTTGTAAAACAAAATATCTTTCCAAAAGTATTAAATGACATTAAATTGTATTATATAGAATATTTTGACTATTTTATGAATCAAAAAAACTCATTAGGTTTAAATTCCTGTTTCATGGACTTAAATGATCCTTTTGAATTATTTAAATCTTGGATAGCTGAGGCTGAAAAAAAGGAAATTAGAGACCCAACCGCCTCATCTTTAGCGACAGTAAATAATGCAGGTCAACCAAATGTAAGAATGGTACTGTTAAAAGGATTAAGTTCTAAGGGATTTGTTTTTTATACAAATTTAAATAGTCCAAAAAGCCATGAACTTAAGGAAAATCCGAAAGCAGCAATGTGCTTTCATTGGAAAAGTTTTAACAGGCAAATAAAAATTATAGGAAGCGTAACCCAAGTTGATGACAGGGAAGCAGATCTTTATTTTAATAGCAGACCTTATGAAAGTAAAATTGGTGCTTGGGCATCAGATCAGTCAAATACTATGAAGGAAAGGTTTGAGCTTTTAAAGAAAATAGAAGATTTTAAAAAAAAATATAAAAATGAAAAAAACGTACCCAGACCACCTCATTGGTCAGGATGGTGTTTAAGACCTTCATCTATTGAGTTTTGGCTACACAGAGACAATAGAATTCATGAGAGGCTTAGATATAACAAAACAGTCAATGGATGGGAAAAAGAAATTTTGTATCCTTAAAAAGATCTTTCCAAACTAAAAGAAGTTAGATTTTGTAATATTGATTTTTCTTTTGACGGATTAAAAGTATTTAGTGCATTATATGAAATATTTACAAAATGTTCAGCACGCTTGAAGCAATCTGAAATGGAATCGTATTTTTTTATCAAATTTTGCATTTGGATGAATTCTTTTTCGGAGCGATTCTTTTTCTTAAAAATTTTTTCTAAAAAAATTCTCTCACTAAGATTAGCTTTTTGATGTAGAAATATAGCTGGCAACGTTACTTTTCCTTCATAGAAGTCTTTACCTATTTCTTTACCAAATATTTTGTTTGTAGAATAATAATCTAGCGCATCATCTGCTATTTGAAATGCAAGACCAAGATTTCTTCCATAAGATTCCAATGCATCTTTTTCCTTTCTATTTTTATTTGTAATGCATGCTCCTACCCGTGTGGCTGCAGCAAATAAGGCTGCAGTTTTTGAATTTATAATTTTGAAATAAGTTTCTTCTAGCACATCTATTTCACTTTTGTATTCTAATTGAGATACCTCGCCTTGGGCAATTTTCGAAGAAGTTGAAGATAATAATTTTAACACTTCTTGACTTCCATCTTCCACCATCATTTCAAAACAGCGACTTAATAAATAATCTCCAACCAAAATAGACGATTGATTGCCCCAAATCACATTAGGTGTTTTGATTCCCCTTCGAAGATCGCTGTTGTCAATTACGTCATCATGTAACAATGTTGCATTATGAATTAATTCAACACAAGCAGCTAAATTTACGTCTCTATCGCCTTCTGTATAGCCACACAATTTAGCTGAACCGAGAGTTAATAAAGGTCTGATTTTTTTACCTCCTGATTTAAGATGATAATTGGTTATTTTATGGATAAGATTTATTTCACTAGCAAGTTTATATTTTATTCTTTGATTCACTTGATCAAGTTTATCTTTCACAAGTTTTTTTAGTTCTGCGTAAGAATTGTCTATCTCTTTTTTTAGAGGTATTACCGATCCCATGTAAATAATTATAACTTTTATTTTATCTTAAAAAAATTTCTTTTGGTTCACTAATGCCGCACCTAGCAATTACAACCTAAGGTAGCTTTATAACTTTACTTCGACTTTCAAAGGATCTAAAAACTATGATAATTAGAATATATATCATCACATGTTTTCGATTTTTAAAATTTTTAAAAAGAAAAAAGTAGTTCCTCATATCAGACTATCTGGAGTGATTGGTTCTGTTGGAAAATTTAAACAGGGATTAGATTTTGCTGGGCAGCAAGAACTGATTGAAAAGGCTTTTTCTATTAAGAAAGCTAAGGCAATAGCAATTTCTGTAAATTCTCCAGGAGGATCTCCAGTTCAATCACATCTAATTTATAGTTACATTAAAAAACAGGCAAAAAAAAATAACAAGAAAGTTTTGGTATTTGCTGAGGACGTTGCGGCATCAGGAGGATATTTGATTGCATGTGCTGGAGACGAAATATATGCTAATTCGAGTTCGATCATAGGTTCTATCGGCGTCATTTATTCATCTTTTGGTTTGCAGGAACTAATTAAAAAGGCGGGTATACAAAGAAGGATTTATACAGCTGGTAAAAATAAGAGCACATTAGATCCATTTGTGGAAGAAAAAGAAGAAGACATCCAAAGATTAAAAAAAATACAATTAGATTTGCATTCAGATTTTATAAAAGTTGTAGAAGAAAGCAGATCTACTAAACTTAAAAAAGATAAAAATCCGGATCTATTTACAGGTGAATTTTGGTCAGGCTCTAAAGCAAAAGATTTGGGTTTAATTGATGGTTTAGGTAATGCAGATGAAATTTTAAAGGAAAAATTTGGTGAGGATGTTGTTATTAAGAAATTTGAGAAACCAAAGAGCTGGTTGAACAAAAAATTATCTGGAGCTAGTGAAAATCAAATTGAAAATTTATTAAATATTTTAGAGGAAAAATCAATTTGGCAAAGATATGGCTTCTAGATGCCTAAAAAAATAAAAAAAAAAATTAACATAAAGAAAAAAAAGGGAAAGCCTACTCCGGTAAATTTTCAAGATACAATATTGAATTTGCAAAAATTTTGGGGAAATTACGGATGTGTAATACTGCAGCCCTATGACATCGAAGTTGGTGCAGGCACATTTCATCCTGCCACAACACTACGTTCATTAGGACCAAAGCCATGGAAGGCAGCGTATGTTCAGCCTTCGCGACGTCCAACTGATGGAAGATATGGTAAGAATCCAAATCGTTTACAACACTATTACCAATATCAGGTTATAATTAAACCTTCCCCTGATGATATAAAAAAAGTTTATTTAAAAAGTTTGTCTACAATAGGAATAAATCATAAAGAACATGACATAAGATTTGTCGAGGATGATTGGGAGAGCCCAACTCTTGGTGCCGCAGGATTAGGTTGGGAAGTGTGGTGTGATGGTATGGAAATTACTCAATTCACTTATTTTCAAAAAATGGCAGGAATTGAATGCAAGCCTGTTCCTGTTGAGCTTACGTATGGTTTAGAAAGAATATGTATGTTTACTCAAGGAAAAAAAAATGTCTTCGATCTCATTTGGAATAATTCTGGAATGAAATATAGAGATATTTTTCATCAAGCGGAGAAAGAATATTCAGCTTATAATTTTGAATACGCGAATACAGAATATCTAATGAAGAATTTTGAAATTGCCGAATCTGAATGTAAATCTTTATTAGAAAAGAAACTTTCTTTACCAGCATATGATCAATGTTTAAAAGCTAGTCATGTTTTTAATCTTCTAGATGCTCGTGGAGTCATAGGGGTTGCCCAACGAACAGAATATATTTCTAGAATAAGAGAGTTAGCCAAAGGATCAGGAGAAATTTGGCTCGAAAGCCAAAAATAAATTATGGCTGAGTTATTTATAGAATTATTTAGTGAAGAAATTCCTTCAAAACTTCAAATTGACGCCAGACAAAAAATCAGGCAAATGCTTGAAGAAAGATTACAAAAAAAAGAAATTCAATTTAATTCAAGTAAATCTTTTTCAACACCAAAAAGACTTGTTTTTGTTATAGATGGAATTCCTGAGAAAATAGAGCAAAAGAAAAAAGTTTTAAAAGGACCAAAAGTAGGAGCGCCCCAAGTAGCTCTAGATGGTTTTATTAAATCAAATAATTTAAATAAGGCAGAGATATATAAAAAAAATATCGAAAAAGGAGAGTTTTATTTTGCAAATACTAAGCCAAAAGTAATTAATATTATAAATGAGTTTGAATTTATTATTCCAGAAGTGCTTCAAGGCTATTCGTGGAAAAAGTCAATGAAATGGTCGGTTTATGATTTAAGCTGGGGAAGGCCTTTAAAATCAATTATTGCACTCTTTAATAACAAAGTAATTAATTTTAACTTTTTTCATCTCCAAAGTAATAATTTAACTTTTGCAGATGAAACAAATGGAGAAAAACAAAAAAAGGTAAATAATTTTAAGTCATACTTAAGTATTCTTAAATCTAAAAATATTGTTTTGGATCAAGAAAAAAGAAAGATAATAATAGTAAGAAAATTTAACAATATTTGCAATTCTAGAAAACTGAAAAATAATTTTAATGAAAAACTGATTGAAGAAGTGGTTAATTTGGTTGAAAAGCCAAATGTTATTATTGGTAAATTTGATGAGATTTATTTAAAGGTACCTCAAGAAATTTTAGTTATCACAATGCAGCAACATCAAAAATATTTTCCACTTTTTGATAGTAATAGCAAATTGACTAATTTATTTTTATTAGTTGCCAATTTGCCAGATAATAAAGGCTATATCAAAACTGGAAATCAGAGAGTTATTGAAGCAAGGTTGTCTGATGCTAAATTTTTTTGGGATAAAAACAAAGCGCAGAATTTGGTTAAGCAAGTAGGCAAATTAAAAAATTTATCTTTTTTTAAACAATTAGGAACATTTTATGATCGGACTCAAAGATTGAGAAAACTTGCATCTTTAGTTTCCGATCAATTAAATTTAAACAAAGAAAAAGTAGAAATAGCCTCATCAATTTGTAAAGCAGATTTAGTATCAGATTTGGTTAGGGAATATCCTGAACTACAAGGCGTCATGGGAAGGTATTTTGCTATAGAGCAAGGATTTACAGAAGATATTTCATTTGCAATTAGCGATCACTATCTTCCCATTGGTATTAATAGCGATGTTCCTAAAAAGCCAATTAGTACTGCCGTAGCTGTAATTGATAAGATTGATATCTTAGTGGGCTTTTTTGGAATAAATGAAAAACCAACCAGTTCAAAAGACCCTTTCGCATTAAGAAGAACTGCTATCGGTTTGTTAAGAATAATAACGGAAAATAATTTGACCATTCAATTAAAAGATTTAATTAATTACTCCACAGCTCTTTATAATGAACAGAATGTTAAATTTTCAAACAATTTAGTTGTTAAAGATGTTCTAATTTTTTTAAGAGAAAGGTTTAAAAACTTATTAAAAGATAAAAAAATAAGGAGCGATATAATTGAGGCGGTTGTCTCATCACATACTGGTGATGACTTTTTGGTGCTGTATAAAAAATGTTTAATTTTCAACAAAAATATTTCAAAAGATATATGTAAAAATATTATAGGAACATACAAAAGGGTCTCTAATATTATTGATCAAGAGCTAAAAAACCAAAAAGGAGATATAATGAATCAACCTGAGTCATTTCTATTCAAAAAAGACGAAGAAAAACATTTATTCAATAAAATAAATGAAATTCGTAAATATTTTTCAAGTACAAAAAGACAAGAAAGTTATGATGAGACATTAAAAATATTGGCTGAAGCAAAACCAACTACAGACAACTTTTTTGACAATGTAATTGTAAATGATGAAAATTTAGATATAAAAAAAAATCGTTTAAAATTACTTCAAATGTTTTGTAAAACTTATAATAATTTTGTAGATTTTTCAAAAGTAGAAGGTGCTTAGTTGGACAAATTAACTTTTAGATTTAATAATCAAAGTTCTCAAAGTCGTTCTAATAACAAGGATATCCTGGGAGGAAAGGGAGCAAATTTAGCTCAAATGGCTCAAATGGGCTTGTCAGTACCACCAGGCTTTATAATATCAACCAAAGTTTGTGAATACTTTTATAAAAATAATAAAAAAATACCAAAAAAACTTATAAAGCAGGTTAATAAAGAACTTAAGATAATTGAAAAAATTTCAAAAAAGAAATTTGGAGATCTATCAAATCCTTTATTAATTTCGGTGAGATCTGGCGCAAGAGTTTCAATGCCGGGCATGATGGACACAATTTTAAACTTGGGGCTAAATGACAAAACTGTAATTGCACTTAAAAAAAAAACGTCTAACGGAAGATTCGCTAAAGATAGTTATAGGCGATTTATTCAAATGTATAGCAATGTTGTGTTTGGTATCGAGTCATATCTCTTTGAAGAACTAATTGAAAACTACAAGCTTACAAAAGGCGTTATACAAGACACAGAACTAGAAGAAGATGATTGGGATGGATTAATACAAAACTTTAAGGACATCGTTAAAGAAAAAAGAAAAAAAAATTTTCCTCAAAATGTAAATGAACAATTATGGGGAGCAATTAGCGCAATTTTTTTATCTTGGAACAGCAAAAGAGCAAAAGCTTATAGAAAAATAAATCATATACCAGATCATTGGGGTACTGCGGTCAACGTTCAATCAATGGTATTCGGCAACATGGGAAAAAATTGTGCTACCGGGGTTGCTTTTACCAGAAATCCTTCGACAGGGGAAAAGGAATTCTTTGGAGAATATCTAATTAATGCGCAAGGAGAGGACGTCGTTGCTGGAACACGAACACCTCAATATATTTCCAAAAAATTAAAAAACAAATCAAATTCCGAAGCATTGTCTATGGAAGAATCTATGCCAAAAATTTTTCATCAGTTAAAAAAAATTTTTAAACAATTAGAAAATAAATATAAAGATATGCAGGATATTGAGTTTACTGTTGAAAATAACAAATTATGGATATTGCAGACTCGTTCAGGAAAGAGAACTGCAAAAGCAGCAATTAAAATTGCAGTTGATATGGTAAAGGAAAAATTAATTTCAAATAAAGAAGCTGTTTTAAGAATTGATCCAAACACACTTGATACCTTGTTACATCCTACTTTAGATGAAAAAGCAGATAAGAAAGTAATTGCATCTGGTCTTCCAGCATCTCCTGGTGCGGCTAGTGGAAAAGTTACATTTTCTGCAGATGAAGCAGTGAGATTAAAAGAGCAAATGCAGGATACAATTTTGGTTAGGGCAGAAACGTCTCCAGAAGATATTCATGGAATGCATGCAGCTAAAGGTATTCTTACAGCAAGAGGTGGAATGACCAGTCATGCAGCTGTTATTGCTAGGGGGATGGGAAAACCATGTGTTTCAGGATCAAATGAAATTAATATCGATTATGATAATAAATCATTTAAATCAGGAAATTATGAAGTTAAGGAAGGAGATGTGATTACCATAGATGGTGGAAGTGGAAAAGTTATGCTTGGTGAAGTTCCAACTGTTAAGCCTGATATATCTGGAGAATTTTCAAAACTAATGAGTTGGGCTGACCAATTTAGAAAACTTAAAGTAAGGGCTAACTCAGAAACGCCCCTAGATACCAAAATTGCAAGAGAATTTGGGGCAGAAGGTATTGGCTTGTGTAGAACAGAACATATGTTTTTTGATGAAAAAAGAATTATTTCAGTGAGGCAAATGATACTTTCCAAGACAGTTGAAGATCGCAAAGAAGCATTAAAAAAAATTCTTCCTTATCAGAAAAATGATTTTGTTAAAATTTTTAAAATCATGAATGGATTGCCTGTAACGGTTAGACTTTTAGATCCTCCATTACATGAGTTTTTACCGAAAACTGATAAAGATATAGATGATGTAGCTAAGGAACTACATATGACTAACAAAGATATCAAATATAGAATTATTGAACTTCATGAACAGAACCCAATGTTAGGGCATAGAGGATGTAGACTAGGTATTTCTTTTCCAGAAATTTATCAAATGCAATGTCAGGCTATTTTTGAAGCGCTAGCTGAATGTAAAAAACAAAAATTCAAATCGGTTATACCTGAAATAATGATACCTTTAGTTTCTACTACTGCTGAAATTCAAATACTTAGGAATCTAGTAGTAAAAATAGCAGAAAGAATTCAAAAAGCGCATAAAATTAAAATAAAATATTTTGTGGGTACTATGATAGAGCTTCCGAGAGCTGCACTTAGGGCTAAAGATATTGCAAAGTTTGCTGATTTTTTTAGTTTTGGCACGAATGATTTAACACAAACTACTTTTGGAATAAGTAGAGATGATTCAGGAAAATTTTTAAATGATTATGTTGAAAACAAAATTTTTAACAAAGATCCTTTTATTAGTATTGATGAAAGAGGAGTCGGAGAACTAATTCAAATAGCTTCTGAAAGAGGCAAGAAACAAAAAAAATCCCTAAAACTAGGGATTTGCGGCGAACATGGAGGAGACCCGAAAAGTATCGAATTTTTTGCAGAGACAGGACTTGATTATGTATCTTGTTCCCCATACAGAGTTCCAGTCGCTCGTTTAGCTGCAGCACAAGCATATTTAAAAGGTAAAAAATAATTTTATATTTCTAATTTAAAATCAACAGCCGGAGCACTATGAGTTATCTGTCCAACTGATATTCTTTTGACTCCAGTTGAAGCTATTTTTCTTACATTTTTTAATGTAATACCGCCAGAAGCTTCAGTTTCGTAAAATTTATTAGATATTTTAATTCCTTTTCTAAGATTTTTGAGACTCATATTATCAAATAAGACTCTATGAAATTTTAAACCGATAATCTTTCTCAATTGATTTAAATTATCTACTTCTACAGTAATTTTTTTTTTACGATTATTTTTTATAGCTCTTTCAACTAATTTTTTGATATTACCGTTAGTTTTAATATGGTTATCTTTTATTAAGATTTCATCACTAAGATTGTATCTGTGATTTAGTCCACCGCCTAATTTTACAGCATATTTTTGTACTAGCCTTAGGTTGGGCAAAGTTTTTCGAGTACAACAAATTCTGCATGACTTACCATTAACGGTACTTACAAATTTATTGGTAATCGTTGCTACACCTGAAATTAAACTTAAAAAATTAAGGGCTACTCTTTCGCTTTTTAGAATTTCTTTGGGATTTCCGACAATAGTTGCTACGACTTTTCCTTTATTTATTTTTCTTCCATCTTTTGTTTTAGTTATAAAATTAATTTTTTTATTGAAATATTTAAAAGCTTCTTTTGCAAAATTTAAACCTCCAATTATACCTTTTTGATTTGAAATAATTTTTGCCTTAAATTTTTTTTTGCTTTTAATAAGTTGAGTAGTGACATCACCATGAGGACTCAAGTCTTCCAACATGGCACTTTTTACTATGCTTCTAATATATTTTTGATTTAAGGTTGGTTTTGTGTTTCCTATCACGTTTTAATGACTACGACCTATAGCAATCATACGTTCAACAGCTCTGCGGGCTCTTCTAGATATTATTTCAGGTATAAGAATTTCATTAGTTTCTTTTTCAAGACAATCTAATATTTTAGATAAAGTAATTGTTTTCATATGCGGACATAAATTACAAGGTTTAATGAACTGAACATTTGGATTGTCAACTTGGACATTATCGCTCATTGAACATTCAGTAACTAACATAACTTTATTTGGCTGATTTTTTTTAACATATTCACTCATGCCTGAAGTTGAGCCAGTGTAATCAGAAGCGGCAATAACTTCTGCTGGACATTCTGGATGAGAAAGAATTACAATTTCAGGATTTTGTTTTTTGATATCTTCAATTTCTTGTGAACTGAATCTTTCATGTACAATACAAGTACCAATCCAAGATATAATTTGAACCTTTGTTTTTGTTGAAACGTATTTTGCTAAATATTGGTCTGGTAAAAATATAACTTTATTAACACCCAATGACTCAACTATCCTAACTGCATTAGCCGATGTGCAACAGATATCCGATTCAGCTTTAACTTCGGCAGATGTATTTACATAAGTTACAACTGGTACACCAGGATATTTTTCCTTAAGAAGTTTTACATCTTTTCCTGTGATTGATGAAGCTAAAGAACATCCAGCATTCATATCTGGTAATAATACTTTTTTATATGGATTCATTAATTTTGCAGTTTCGGCCATAAAGTGAACTCCGCATAATACAATAATGTCAGCTTCTGTTTTTTCGGCTTCAATTGCCAAAGCCAATGAATCGGCTGCTATATCTGCAACACCGTGAAAAATTTCTGGTGTTTGGTAATTATGCGCCAACAAGACTGCATTTTTCTGTTTCTTTAACATATTAATTTTATGAATTAGAGGGGCATGAAACGCCCATTCAATTTCAGGTATAACTTTAGAAACCTTTTGATAAATTGGATCTGTTGCTTTTCTTATCTCATTATTTAATTCCATAAATAATATCTATCAACTTGCGAATAAATTGTCATTCATTTATTCTGACGCATATGCGGCTATGCTGGAATTGGTAGACAGGCTTGGTTGAGGGCCAAGTGGGGGTTCCCAGTGAGAGTTCGAGTCTCTCTAGCCGCACCACTATTATTCTATCCATGTAGGCTTAAAGATTTTAATTCGCGATTTGCCGCACACGAGTTCAATATCTACAAAATCATTTAAATCAGGATCTACAACTTTGACCAAGGCAAATGAGTAAGGCTTATTAATCATAATTTTTCCAATTTCACTATCTTTATATTTAATAATATCATTTTCAGAGATTTCTCCAGTGATTTTTTGAACAGGTAAAATCCTTCTCCTTAATTTATTCCTTAGTTTAATTCTTGAGGTATTTTCTTGACCGATATAACATCCCTTTTTAAAATCAATACCGTTTAGTTCATCTAAATTGCTTTCTATACCAAAAATTTTTTCCTTAAATTTACCAAGATCTACTTGTGGAATACCTAATTCAAAACTTTTAGTATAATATTTTTTTTTATCGGTTATTTTTAAATTTAATTTTTTAATTGTAAGATGAATATTTTCAAGTTTTGATATTATTTTTGCTCCCAACTTATCGTTTCTTGGATCAATATAAACCGGATCTTCACGATAAATTACAGTACAACCTTTTGTTATTTTAGATCCGTTTATTTCTTTAAATTTTTCTAAAGAAATTATAAGACTTGCATATTTTTCACTTAAATCAATGAAGTCAACTTTTGATCTCAATTTATAGAATTTAAAAATTTTTATAATTTCTGCTATTGATTTTTTCTCACACTCTAGCAGGTAACCATCTTTTAATTTTAAAACAAAAAATTCAAATAAATATTTACCTTGAGGAGTAAAAATTGAAGAGAATAAAGTTAAATTATTAGTTACCTTCTCCATGTCGTTGGTGACTATATTTTGAAGAAAATCTTTAGCTTCAAGACCTTTTATTTGAATAAAACCTCTATCTTCAAGAGTTATGACTTCGTCTTTTTCCATATTTGCAAATTTTGAATCTATAATATATGAAATAGCTCGAGAATGCCTTCTTCTTATGACCTTACCTTAAAAAATGGCAAATGCTTTATTGATGGGCAGTTAAAAACCACCGATATTGGTATTTCTGATGGAACCATAAAAAGTATCGGTAATATTCAAGCTTCTTCCGATCAAAAAATTTTGGATGCTAGCAATTTCGTTGTTTTGCCTGGCGTAATAGATACACAAGTTCATTTTAGAGAACCAGGTTCTACTGACGTTGAAGATTTAGAATCTGGAAGCAAAGCTGCAGTTTTAGGCGGGGTAACCTCTGTTTTCGAAATGCCTAATACAAATCCACCCACATCTAATCAAACTGAATTTAATAAAAAACTTAACTTGGCCAAAAATAGAATGTTTTGTAACTACGCTTTTTATTTTGGGGCCACTCCACACAATATTAATGACTTAAAAAAATTAAATAATCTTGAAGGTTGTTGTGGAGTGAAGTTATTTGCAGGCTCATCCACAGGCAATCTTTTAGTCAAAGACGAGAAAGATATAGAACAGGTCATTTCAAATAGTTCGAAAATAGTTTCTATCCATTCCGAAGATGAAGACATTCTTAATCTTAGAAAAATATTCATAAAAAAAGGCGATGTCAGTTCCCATCCTCTATGGAGAAATGAAGAATGCGCAATATCATCAACGAGAAAGGTAGTTAAAATTGCTGAGCGCTATAATAAAAAAATACATGTTTTACATGTTACAACCAAAGAAGAAGTAGAGTTTTTATCTCGATATAAAGGAAATGTAAGTTTTGAAATTACTCCCCAACACTTAACTTTAACTGCGCCTTATTGTTACAAGAAGCTTGGAACACTTTCGCAAATGAACCCTCCAATTAGAGAAAAGAAACATCAAGATATGCTATGGAAAGCAATAAGGGATAACGTGGCAGATATGATCGGATCAGATCATGCCCCTCATAGTTTACAAAATAAAAAGAAAGAATATCCTCTGACACCATCTGGAATGCCTGGTGTTCAAACACTAATTCCCATTATGCTTAATCATGTAAATAACAATAAATTGACTTTGAATAATTTTGTTAAATTAGTTAGTGAAAATCCATCAAAAATTTTTGGAATAAAAAATAAAGGTCACATAAAAGAAGGTTTTGATGCAGATTTAACCATAGTGGATATGAATATGAAAAAAACTATTAAAAATGAATGGATTGCAAGTAAATGTGGTTGGACTCCTTTTGATGGCTATGAAGTTAAAGGTTTTCCTTTAGGAACGATTGTAAACGGGAAAGCAATTGTTTGGGAAGGCAAGGTTATCGAAAAAGCAAATGGTAAGCCGCTGAAATTTTAGAGCAAAGTATCTTTGAAAAATTTCAACCATTCTCATTTTAAAATATTATGTTTTTTCAAATCTACTTTAATTTCATCTAAAATTGCAGGATCGTCAATAGTTGCTGGCATTTTATAGGCCTCGCCATCCGCTATTTTTCTTACGGTTCCCCTTAATATTTTTCCTGATCTTGTTTTGGGTAATCTTTTTATAACTATAGCGGTTTTAAAAGCCGCGACTGGACCAACTTTTTCCCTTATCATTTGAATACATTCTTTTGATATTTCGTCGTGGTTTTTACTTACCCCAGCCTTAAGCACCAATAAACCGATTGGCAATTGTCCTTTTAATTTATCAACTATTCCTAGGACAGCGCATTCAGCCACATCTTTGTGTTCCGCAAGTACTTCCTCCATTGCTCCAGTGGATAATCTGTGGCCAGCAACATTAATGATGTCATCTGTTCTTGACATAATCCAAACGTAACCATCTTCATCAATATGGCCCGCATCATAAGTTTGGTAGAATCCTGGATAACTCGACATGTAATTTTCTTTATATTTTTGATCAGCATTCCATAATGTTGGGAAAGTGCCTGGCGGTAGAGGTAATTTAACAACTAAATCACCCATCTCATTTGGTTTCGCTTCTTTACCGTCGCTTTTCATTATTTTTATATCATAGCCTGGTACGGGCTTACATGCAGATCCATATTTAGTTTTCAAAAGCTCTAATCCTGTACAGTTAGCGCTAATTGCCCAACTTGTTTCTGTTTGCCACCAATGATCAATCACAGGCACTTTTAGTAAAGACTCTGCCCATTTAAGTGTATCAGGGTCCGCTCTTTCACCGGCAAGGAATAAAAATTCGAAAGATGATAAATTGTATTTTTTGAAAAATACTCCATTCGGATCTTCTTTTTTAATAGCTCGAAAAGCAGTTGGTGCAGTAAAAAGAGACTTCACCTTATGCTCGGAAATAATTCTCCAAAAAACTCCAGCATCCGGGGTGCCAACTGGTTTTCCTTCGAATAAAATTGTAGTACATCCGTGAAAAAGTGGACCATAAACGATATAAGAATGACCAACTATCCATCCTATATCACTTGCGGACCACCACACGTCGTTTGGATCAATGTTATAGATGTTTTTCATTGTCCATTTTAGAGCAACAATGTGTCCTCCGATATCTCTAACAATTCCTTTTGGTGTACCAGTTGTCCCAGAAGTGTATAGGATGTAAGCGTAATCATCAGCTTTCATTTCAACACACTCTACTGGTTTTGCACCTTTTATTGCTTCGTTCCAATCAATTTCGTTTTTGCTATCTAAGTCAACTTTAAAATCTTTTCTTTGATAGATAATGCATTTATTTGGTTTGTGTTTTGCTAGTTCTATCGCTTTTTTCAGCAACGGTTTGTATTCTATTGTTCGTCCCGGTTCATACCCACAAGATGCTGATAAAATAATTTTTGCTTTAGAGTCGTCAATTCTGCTAGCAAGTTCATTTGCAGCAAAACCACCAAAGACCACCGAATGAATTGCTCCAATTCTCGCACAGGCAAGCATGGCTATGACAGCTTCAGGTATCATAGGCATATAAATTATCACTCGGTCTCCTTTGTTAGTGCCTTGTTTTTTTAAAGCACCTGCAAAAATTGAAACTTGATCTTTTAATTGACTATAAGTGATTTTTTTTTTGGAATTTGTAATTGGACTATCGTAAATAATAGCTATCTTGTTGCCATTGCCATTTTTAACATGTAGATCCACTGCGTTGTAACACGTGTTTGTTATTCCATCCTCAAACCATTTATAAAAAGGAGGATTATCTGAATTAAGAATTTTGGTGGGCTTTTTATACCAAAACACATCATTTGCAATTTCTGACCAAAAACTCTGAGGATCTTGGAGAGATCTATTGTAAATTTCTTGATATTTAGTTTCCATTTTTACTCTAGAAAAATTTTAAACTATTAAACCATATCATTTTATCTATTGCATTATTTTATTTAGCATATATCTAGATAACTCAAACCATGCCAAAAATTACCTACATCGAACACAATGGAAAAACACATGTCGTTGAAGTTCCTAACGGATTAAGTGTGATGGAAGGAGCTGTACAAAATAATATTCCAGGTATTGACGCTGATTGTGGAGGATCTTGTGCTTGTGCGACGTGTCATGTTTATGTTGATGAAAAGTGGTTTAGCAAACTACCAAATAAAGAAGATGCCGAAGAAGATATGCTTGATATGGCCTTTGAGCCAAATAAATTTAGTAGATTAACCTGCCAAATTACAGTGATCGACGATTTAGATGGTTTGGTCGTAAAAATGCCATCAAAGCAGGGATAATTGAATTATGATTAAAACAGATGTTTTGGTAATTGGTGCGGGCCCTGTGGGTATATTTGTTGTACATCAATTAGGTTTAATTGGACTTAAGGCAGAAGTGGTAGACAACTTAGATAAAATAGGTGGTCAATGCATAGAACTGTATCCCGATAAACCCATTTATGATATTCCTGCCGTCCCCGAATGTACCGGCGAAAGTTTGACAAAGAATTTATTAGAACAAATTAAACCTTTTAAGATAAATTTTCATTTAAATGAGAGAGTTCAAGAAGTTTCTGAAGAAAAAAATAATTGGAAAATCATAACAAGTAAAAACAAAATTTTTCTTGCGCCAAATATAATCATTGCTGGTGGAGTTGGATCTTTCGAACCTAGAAAATTTCCAATCAAAGAAGCTGAAAAATTTGAAAATAATGGGGTTTTTTACTCGATCAAAGATAAGTCATATTTTAAAAATAAAAAAATTTGTATTTTTGGTGGAGGAGACTCCGCTTTAGACTGGGCAATTGAATTATCAAAAATTGCTAAGGTTATTCTGGTGCACAGAAGAGTTGAGTTTAGAGGAGTTGAACAAAATGTTGAGACTGTTAAAAAACTTGAAAAAGAAGGTAAATTAAAAATAAAAACTCCGTTTCAAATCAATTCAATTGACGGACAAGATAAAATAAATGCAATTAGCATCAAGAATGAAGATGGCAATATAGAAAAAATCGACACTGATTGTATGTTAGGTTTTTTTGGTTTGATAATGAAATTGGGTCCAATTGCTGAATGGGGTTTAAATTTAGAAAAAAAACATATACCTGTGAATGTCGAAAATTTCCAGACAAATAAGAAAGGGATATTTGCAATTGGAGATATTTGTACATATCCAGGAAAACTTAAACTAATCTTATCTGGTTTCCACGAAGGAGCTCTTGCAGCAAGAGCATGCTTTAAATTAGCAAGACCAAATGAAAAATACAGATTTGAATTTACCACTACTTCAAAAAGTACGCATGAAAGATTAGGCGTAAAAGTTAAATAAAGTTTTATGATAGAATTATTTTATTGGCCAACTCCGAATGGTAGAAAAGTGTCTATCATGCTTGAAGAAACTAAAATTAAATATAAAGTAACGTCAATAAATTTAGGCAAAGAAGAACAGTTTAAACCAGAATTCCTTAAGATTAATCCTTACGGAAAAATTCCAGCAATCATTGATCATGAAAAAGACTTGGTTTTAATTGAATCGGGGGCGATACTTATTTATTTAGCTAGAAAAAGTAATCAATTTCTTCATAAAGAAAATGAAATAAGAATTTTTGAGTGGTTGATGTTTCAAACGGGTAATGTTGGTCCAATGCTCGGTCAACATCATCATTTTCATCATTTTAATCCCGGAAAAAGCAAATATGCTGAGGATCGATTTTTTAAAAATTCTATTCGCGTTTATGAAGTTTTAGACAAAATTTTAAGTAAAAATAATTATTTAGCTGGTGAAGATTATTCAATAGCTGATATATCAACTTTTCCTTGGATAGCTAGGCACAATTGGCATGATATAGGATTAAAAAAATATAAACATTTGAGCAAATGGTATGAATTTATATCTGATAGATCGGCTGTAAAAAAAGGATATGATTGTTTAAATACTGGAGAACAAATACCAAAAATTTAATTTAGATATTTGCAAATATTTTTTCATTTCTTTCATGCTTTTCTTGAGCTTCAATTGATAATGTAGCAATGGGCCTTGCTATCAACCTTTTTATACCGATAGGTTCACCTGTTTCATCGCAATAACCATATGTATCGTTCTTAATTTTTTTAATAGCTTGATCAATTTTTGCTAAAAGTTTTCTTTGTCTATTCAATGTACGCATTTCAACTGTTTTTTCAGTTTGTGAAGAAGCTTGATCAATTATATCGGGTGAAGAAATTTCTTGGTCAACTTCGTTCAAATACAGACTTTTATTATTAGATTCTATAATTTCATTTTTCCATTCTATTAATCTTGTTTTAAAATACATCTTTTGTTTTGCGTTCATATACTTTTCTTTTTCATTAGGAATATATTTTTTTGACATTTTCTTTGTAACAAAATTATTTAAAGCCGGTGAGTATATTCACGTTTTTCTGGGTGTCAAGTGGTATAAACTTGTATAAATTCAAGATATGCAAATTAAAAAAAATGATGTTAATAAAACTTTAACAATTTTTTTATTATCGCATGTTATTATTTGGACTTTAATTCCAACTTTTTCGAATATTAATCTTCCGCTTGATACTATAGAAGCTTTAGCTTGGGGGAGTGATTTAGATTGGGGTTATAACAAACATCCACCCTTAAGCGCATTTGTAGTTGAAGTTTTTTATCAATTATTTAAAAATCAAGATTGGGCATATTATTTTTTAAGTCAGCTATTTGTTATTTCCTCATTTTTCATAGTATGGAAATTTTCTGAGGATTTTTTTCAAAATAAAATTTATGGTTTGATATCAGTACTTCTTTTAGAAGGGATTTATTTTTATAATTTTACAACACCAGAGTTTAATGTTTATGTTTGTCAATTACCTTTTAGAGCATTAACAGTTTATTTTTGTTGGAAAAGTTTAAAAAACAATGACACAACAAGCTGGTTGTTATTTGGTTTATTTGCCGCATTAGGGTTTTTGTCTCATTATTTATTTCTGTATTTAATAGTTGCCATAATGATATTTTTTACGATTTTACTTACCAAGCAGAAAAAATTTAATTTAAAATATTTAGTTCCAGCATTTGTTTTTTTAATTGTACTCTTACCTCATTTAATTTGGTTAAAAGAAAATAATTATATTACGCTTACCTATGCCTTACATAGAACTGGACCAGAAGAACAGAATTTCTTAAACCACTTGTTTTATCCGCTGATATTTTTAGGAAAGCAGATCGGAATATTAATACCTTTTTTTATAATGCTTTTATTAATTATTTCTAAATTTAAAAGAAAATTTAACTTAAAAGATAAAAAATTATTATTTTTATTAATTATAAATATTGTTCCAATAATTTTAATATTTTTAACTTCATTACTTATGGGTATAAAAATTAGAACAATGTGGATGTCTCCCTTTTATTTATTCATGGGAGTTTTATTTGTTTATATTTTTCAAAACAAAATAGTGTTGAATAAACTTAAATACTTTTTTTTAACATTTTTAATATTATTTATTTTTTCTCCAATGGCTTATTTTTATATTTCAATAACTCAGACTGACAAAAGAACAGATTATCCTGGAAAAAGAATTTCAAAAATAGTTCAAGAAAAATGGGAAAATAATTTTATAAATAAAATTGAGTTAGTAGGAGGAGATGAATGGCATGGAGGAAATTTATCTTATCATCTTAAATCTAGACCTACGTGGGATAATATTTTAGAAGCTAAAAAAACTATTACGTCCAAAGATATTGACGGTGGATTTGTTTTAATTGGTAATGCAGATATTTTATTAAAAGTTTGTAGTGGAGTTTTTTTTGAAGCAGAAACTCAAGGTATTTGCATGATAGGAACGAAGAAATGAAAAAATTTATAATTTTAATACCCATATATAACGATTGGAAATCTGTTTTTCAGCTTTTAGAAAATATTGATTTACAAATTGCCAAATGGGATGCTGAAGTTTTGGTGTTGATTATCAATGATGGTTCAACTGAAGAGAGAACTGTAACTGAATTAAGCTTTAAGAATATAAAAACAGTTCGGGTTATGAATATGAAGCAAAATCGGGGACATACAAGATGTAATGCTGCTGGATTAAAATATTTAACTGAAAAAGAAGATTTTGATTATGTTATTC
>Ga0208704_100069_pt1 | contig 33230 bp, 41 predicted proteins | sample DeeseametaMP0144_FD_184221 | JGI IMG/M metagenome (GOLD analysis project Ga0208704, IMG submission 184221) | Marine microbial communities from the Deep Atlantic Ocean - MP0144 (SPAdes) | ecosystem: Environmental > Aquatic > Marine > Oceanic | place: West of Cape Verde, Atlantic Ocean | collected...
AGATGAAGATGAAGATGAAGATGAAGATGAAGATGAAGATGAAGATGAAGATGAAGATGAAGATGAAGATGAAGATGAAGATGAAGATGAAGATGAAGGGCATGGTTCAAGCATGACTTGAGTAATACTCAGGCTCTTCTCTAGAGCTGCTTGAGCATTTACTTTTCGTTGCATAGTTGATGCTTGAGCATTACTTGCAGATTTATTCCAGCGTGCTTGAGCTGCATTTTTAGCTTTATCAGATTTCATCTGTTGATTTTGCAATGCTTGGTTTTTTAAACTGGTTAAAAAACTTGAAAGAATTTGTTCAGATTCGACTTCAAATAATTCCAATGCTGTCAGCGTATTCAACAAAGTTTTAGCCTTGGTATGCTGCGGTAATTTCGTGATGCTGCATACCGTTGCTAAATCATGAGGAATAGTTCCATTTTTCCAGAAATCCATCATTAACAGCAGTGATGCACCGATTTGCTCTGCAGTCATTCGTGCAAATTTTGCCTGTAAGTCGCCAATATAGAGTGGCATCCAAATTGAAATATCTTTATGCATGTGTTCACCTTTTTTATAGGTATAGAGGGGCTAAGGTCATCGATTGGACGACCTTGTATATTTATTAGATCAGGGAGCTAAGCTCATTAACCGGAGGCGAGCCTGTTGGGCCAGGTCGTCGTAATGGGCTTGTCCATCATCCAGCATTCGCTGTAGCCAAAGTCTCAACGCCTGGTGATCATCGAAGCATTTATTGATTTCCAGCAAAAAGGCCAGATTGTGCAGTTTGGGAATGTGTAACTCATGAATGAGTTCACGCGCGACCATATCTGCTTCTGGGCTAACGACTACACCACCAAAGAAAGCTTTACTATTCATGTGCAAGCTCCTCTGTATTTAGTCTTTCCAGCATGGCTTCAAATGCACTGCCATCGCGACGCGTAACATTGGGAATATAGCGGCTGTAAACACGGAACAGCATTTCAGTGGTCGAATGACCTAGCTGACGTGCAATCCATTCAGGATTTTCACCCGCAGATAACCAAAGTGTGGCAGCTGTGTGACGTGTTTGATAAGCACGACGAGGCGTTAATCCTAAAAAACGCAGGATAGGGTGCCATACACGCTTATTAACTAAACGGTAGTCTAGAGGACCACCATCACGGTTGCAGAAGACGAAGTCCGATTTTCCGTTGTTGAGGCTTTTCTGTTGCAGAAAGGCTTGGTACACCCGGTCATTCATCTGGATCGTGCGGTCAGAACCATACGTTTTGGTTCCACCAAGAACACCATTCACTAACGCTTCACGGATATGGATCTCACGACGTTGCAAGTCGATATTTTTCCATTGAAGGCCATCGATTTCACTGGTGCGCATACCCGTAAAAAAGCGGATGGTGTAATAAGGTTTAAAGTCGTCACGAACAGATGTAATAATTCGCTGAACTTCTTCAAGAGAGAAAGGCGTGACTTCAATCCGACCTTCTTTCAAACTTTTTATGTTTTTGTAAGGGCTATCAAAATCATATCGTTCGGATGCGCTATCTAGTATCATACGAAGTACTGTCATAATCTGGTTGATTCGTGATGGTGAAAGGCATTCTTGGTTATTTCCGTATGTCACTTTGGCGAGGGATGAACGGAATCCAAGGATGTCTGACTTTTTGATGTTAATAACAGAAATTGTTCCGAAATATGGAGTTAAATATTTTCGAATAACAATCCTAATTTTTTCTGCGTAGCTGCTACGCCATTCTATTTCTTTATCAGCAACCCATATTTCACAGTACTTAGAAAAAACAGGTGCTTTAGAACTCACTGCATTGATTTGGTTTTCAGCAGCTTTAATTTCTGCCAGTCGAGCACTTTTGGGAAAATATTTTGCATAATCAAATACACCTAAGAGCATTTCAGCTTCCATACGTTCAATCGCTTTTTCAAGTTTTTTGCGATTGTTAGGTGTGTCCTCCATTGCAGTTGTTTCACGGCAACGCTTATTTAAGTACCGAAAATCGATTGTAAGCTTGCCGTATCTAGTACGGATTGAAGCCATTGGCTTGAAACTCCTATTGTAGTTGTAGGCTATGTAGAGAACCGAACGAGGTTTTAGTCATGTCTTCCTCAATACGTTCCCAAACAAAAAGAATTTTGCGTCCACCAAATGGGCGAATGTAATGAACGCCTTCGAGTAAAACACTATCTTTGAGTTGATTTCGGATAGTACGCTCGTTGTAATGAATTCGTTCCGACAGTTCTTTTGTAGTAAGATACGTGAAGTTCATATGTATATCCTTTTAAAAAGTATCACAATGATGTTATTTAAGATCACAATGCAATACTATAAGCATTTAATACATCATGCAAGTACTTTATTACACAATGGTGGTAATTAATGATAGTTTGCAATTTACCAGTCTTATTAGCTGAGCGCAGAATGAAGGTTGCGGATGTTGCGCGTGAAACAGGGATGAGTAAAACTACTCTGCATAAACTCTATAATGGTCAATCGACGCGTATTGATTTTGAAACTATTGAAAAGCTCTGCTTATTGCTAAATGTAGAAGTAGGGGAGCTTCTAAAATTACAAGCTGATGAAGACTAAGTTAATGAAATATTAATAAAAATAAGGTGACCAAATTTGGTCACCTTCCTTTTTTGAAGTATTTTTAATTGTGAGAACAGTCGTTAAATCTGGCTCTTTGGGCAGAGTTTTTGAAACTAGAAATGATTAGTATTTGTCGATATTTTTATTGCGTGACCAAATTTGGTCACGATCCTATTTGATCTTGTAAAAATATTGAATTGAAAATAATAGAAGTCTAATGACATAGAAATTTTCGATGGAATAATTTTTTAAGCAGTTTTAGAAAGGGGTTCTTATCTTTTTGATTTATTGAAGGCACTTTTTGGTCACTTATGGTCACCTGCAAATTGAAGACGTTGGGATAGACGTTATTTGAAAGCAGTCTAAAAATCTTTCTTGTTTTAAAAAATCTAATAAAATCAACAATAAAAAAGCCCCCATCTTTCGATGAGGGCTTTCTGAATTTGGAGCGGGAAACGAGACTCGAACTCGCGACCCCAACCTTGGCAAGGTTGTGCTCTACCAACTGAGCTATTCCCGCGTATTGAGCAGTTTTTGCTAAAACTTACACTAAAAAAAATTTGGAGCGGGAAACGAGACTCGAACTCGCGACCCCAACCTTGGCAAGGTTGTGCTCTACCAACTGAGCTATTCCCGCATAGCGCTGTATGATACAGCAAGCAAGTTCAGGGTCAATAGCTTTATGAAAAAGCTGAGTTTAATTGCATAAAATAAAGCCAGTTTTAGACTGTGCTTTGAGCTTTTTTAACTTTTTTTCACGAAACGTTGTGCCTCATGCTACTGAAAGGGTTTTACGCATTCAACATCCTGAAGGAACAGGTATACTCTGAACGAATCATTATTTTTGGAGACAGGTATGAGCTTGGAGCAGCAATTGATTGAACGCTTACAACAGCTTTCCCCATCACATTTAGAAGTCGTGAATGAATCTTCTGGTCATGGCGGTTATTTTCCAGGGAAAGAGTCACATTTTAAAGTAATCGTGGTGAGTGATATTTTTGCGGGATTACGTTTAGTTCAGCGTCATCAAAAAATTTATGCGGTAGCAGGAGAGTTACTCAGTCCAGGTAAAATTCATGCTTTGGCTATTCATGCCTTTTTACCCGCAGAATGGCAAGGACAAGACACTTCTAGTCCAAATTGCGCGCACGTCCCGAAAAGCTAAGCAGAGATTCAGTCATGGAAACACAATTATTGATTAAGATCGTGCATATGTGTGCGGTCAGCTTGGCATGTGTCGTGATTTTGGCGCGTGCCCTGACATTATTTAAAGGCGTTCAAGGCAATCAACCCAATCCAGCAGGTCGAACAGTTTTTGTTGCTCTTCAGCACTTAAGCATGCTGGTGATTGTACTGACTGGGGTTGCACTTTTAGTGATGAAAAACTTTGATGTGCAAACATGGTTTTATGCCAAAGTGGTTTTATTTTTAGTGATGTTATCTTCTTTGTCGAAAGCTTATAAAAAAGAAGACAGCATTTTACTTACACAGCGCCGAGTGGGGTTATTCTTGGCGGTGGTAGCGATGATATCCATTTTAGGTTTAGTCATGATTAAACCAAACTTTGGCTAATTGTTAGACATAATCATCGGCACAGCGATTGTTCTGCGCTACACTGCTATCTATAGCGGAAAAATAACAAGAGGGAGGGGATTTCATGCATACACGTGTGGTATTTAATCAAAAAGGTGGTGTCGGTAAGTCCAGTATTGCAGTAAATTTGGCGGCAATTAGTGCATATCAAGGCTTAAGAACCTTATTGATTGATCTCGATCCGCAAGCGAATTCGAGTCAGTATGTATTGGGCGATGACGCAACGTATTCTGCAGATAAACCAGCTTTAGAACCCAATATTGAAAACTATTTTGAAGAAGTGCTTGGAACGACTCAAAATAAAAGTCTATTGGGCAGTGCCATTGGTTCGATCCTCAAAGGACGAGCTAAAGGCTTAGAAAGTTATGTACACCAATCCCCTTTTAAAAATTTGGATGTGATTCCAGCCAGCCCAAGCCTCGGGGCATTGGCTTATGCTTTAGAGTCAAAACATAAAATTTATAAACTGCGTGATGCGTTACAACAGCTTGCTGGAAAATATGATCGTGTTTATATCGATACACCACCAGCCTTTAACTTCTTTACTTTGTCGGCACTGATTGCAGCCAATAAAGTCCTGATTCCGTTTGATTGTGATGTCTTTTCTAAACGTGCATTGCAAACTTTGATCGAAAATGTGCTCGAAACTCAAGACGATCATAATGATCATTTGGAAATTGAAGGCATTGTGGTGAATCAGTTCCAAGCGCAGGCCAAACTTCCGCGTGAAGTGGTGCAACAGCTGAAGGATGAAGGTCTTCCTGTACTAGAAAGTATGTTGCCCCCATCGGTGCTGATGAAAGAATCGCATCACAAAAATTTACCCTTAATTCATTTGGCACACGATCATAAATTGACGCAGGCCTATCAATCATTGTTCAATGAGATTGAGAATAATAAATTGCGAGATTCAGCATGAAAAAGATCACAATTGCTTTTTTAATGGGCAGTATGCTGTTATTGAGTGCCTGTGCCACAACGGTTAAACCGACTTATGTCTCTCCTACACAGTATCAAGCTTTGAACTGCCAACAGTTACAAGCAGAATATAATCGGATTCAGCAACATTTAGATGAAGGTGTACCTACTGCGAAACGCACGGGTGTTGGCGTGGGGCTAGGTCTGGGTGGTGGATGGAGTCATGGTGGCGGTTGGGGCTTTGGTCCAAGCGTTTCAGTGAATATGGGACAATCATCGAACACCAAAAAAACTGAAATTTCACGACTTTTGGGTCAGCAAGAGGCGATTGTACAGGCTGCAAAATTCAAAGGCTGTGCGATTACCGTGCAAAATAAGACGAATTAATGCCGCATTTATTCATCCTGCTGAAGGGTTCATCCTTTCAGCAGGATTAAAATCTTAGCAAAATGTTTCGAAAATAATTTCAATAAAACAATGGATTATCGTTTTAGCACGCACTTTTCTACCTCATGGGTTCTGTGTTTTTTTCGGCTTTGACTTGAGGAAACAGCTCTTTTTCGGCTAAATTGCGCATCTTTAATGCTGTTGTTGGATGTCTATGATTGAGAGTTGGCTGTTTGTATTGGCAATGATTGCTGTCTTGATGATTCCGGGACCAACCAATGCTTTACTCGCAAGCTCTGCACATCAGCAAGGTCTGGCGAAGACCAGCTTACTTGTACCCGCAGAACTGTTTGGGTATTTCTATGCCATCAATTTATGGGCACTCCTGATTCATCTTAGCACCCCGACTTGGCCTTATCTGATAGACCTTTTACATGCACTCAGTACAGTCTATGTGTTCTGGCTGGCTTTTCATTTGTGGAAAAGCTCACACTTAGAAAAACATAATCAACGTTTTACCTCGATTCGACCTAAACAATTATTTTTTTCTACTTTGAAAAATCCGAAAGCAGTCTTATTTGCTGCGGGTATTTTTCCCTATGAAGCCTGGGATAATCCAACCAATTTCTTTTTGGTCTTTGCGGTGTTTAGTCTAGTGTTATTGCCAACGGCACTGTTCTGGATGTCTTTTGGCCGTGCCATTTTATCGGGTGAGTCCAAACAAATAAAAGCCGATCTCTTATATAAAGGATCGGCCATGTTGTTGGTGGTGTGTATGTTTCCCGTGATTCTACGCTTTTTTGCTTAAGCTTCAGTGGTTGATTTTTTCTTTAATTTGGCACGAATAAAACCAATAATCCCCGGCAAGACACTAATAATAATAATGCCGAAAATCAGATGCGTGAAATTGTCTTTGACCACAGGCACATTACCAAAAATATAGCCTAAAGTAATGAATGATCCAATCCAGCAGAATGCTCCAATCAAGTTATAAGACAGGAAAAATTTGTAGTCCATTTTTCCTGCACCTGCTACAAAAGGTGCAAAAGTCCGCGCAAAAGGAATAAAACGCGCAAAAATAATAGTTTTACCACCATGTTTTTCAAAGAATTTTTGTGTATTAATTAGGTGTTGTTTATTGATGAAACGTGACTCGATTTCAAAAACACGCGGTCCAATATAACGGCCAATGTGATAATTCAGCGTATCGCCCAGTACGGCCGCGATAAAAAGTAAAACACCAAGAGTCCACGGATTCATTGCACCTGTGGATGCTGCTAAGGCACCTGCGGCAAACAATAAACTGTCGCCGGGTAGGAACGGCATGACCACCAAACCTGTTTCCACAAAGATGATGAGAAACAAAATTGCATAAATCCAAACCCCATAGTTGGTGATAAACTCAAGCAGATGGTCATCGACATGTAATATAAAATCAATCAGTTCCATGGGGCACAAATAAGCAAAAGAGTGCGGAAATCCTAGCAGTCTCGTTATCAGAAGTCAGTATTAAAACGTAAATAAATTTAGCTACTGGTGTTCTTATTTTGAAACGATGCGTGATGAAAATGGATATTTATTCTAAAAATAGAGAACATTAAGATAGCTACAACTTCAAATAAAACGTATTTAAAGGTGTAAAAATATTTAATCGAAATGTTGTGGCCAAAAATATTATCAATCAACCCAATACAGATGTAGTTTTAGCTTTAATTCCCCGTGTACTGATGGCTTATATTTTCCTTGTTGCAGGCTGGGGAAAAATTTCAGCTTATAGCGCAACTGTAGGGTATATGGAGTCTATGGGTGTTCCCGGAGCGCTATTACCTTTAACCATTTTAGTTGAGTTTGGTGGTGGCTTAGCGCTGTTATTTGGTTTTCAAGCCCGCTTTGGTGCGTTTGGCTTAGGTCTATTTAGTGTTATGACCGCGTTTATTTTTCACGATGGCGCGCAAAACAGCATTAATTTTATGAAAAATTTTGCCATGGCAGGTGGTCTATTTTTTCTAATGCTGCATGGTGCAGGAAAAATGAGTCTAGATCATCTGATTGAAAAATAATTCAAAATGAAAAGCAGCATTCACGATGCTGCTTTTTTATTTACAAAAAAGTACGGTGTGGACGTCCATTTTTTGTTTTGATCAAGATCAATAAAACATGAGGAAAATAAGATGAAAAATCTTTTTAAAATAGGGTTATGTATTACAAGTTTAAGTCTTGCCGCAGGTGCATGGGCCAAGGATGACCATATCATTTTACAAGCAGCAGCAAAGAATCATGTCTCTGTTTCAGCGATTGCAAAGCTCAAAGATGAAACGGCGGTCACTTTAAAAGGGACACTGCTGAAACATCTCAATGAAGACCACTACGAGTTCAGCGATGGTACAGGAGTTATTTTGCTGGATATTGATGACGATTTATGGAAAGCATCCAATATTAAAGCAGGCGATAAGGTGCAGGTTGTGGGCGAGGTGGATACACATCGTTATAAACCGACCGATATTGAAGTCGTTAAAATAGAAAAATTTTTGAAATAAACATCAGGCACGCGAAAGCGTGCTTTTTGATATAAAAACTATTGGGTTTTAAGCATTGTATAAAGCTTGTCCGAATTATGTGCGTTATGCGCGGAAAAATGCTAGAATACGGCGCTTATATTCGTTTGCCTTTCATAGTTGTTTGTCATGACTACCAATACTCAAATTACTGAAGATCGTATCCTTATTTTGGATTTCGGTTCTCAATATAGCCAGCTTATTGCACGCCGCGTACGTGAAGCTGGTGTATATTCTGAAATGTATGCCTATGACATGTCTGAAGAAGACATTCGTGCATTTAATCCAAACGGTATCATCTTATCAGGTGGTCCTGAGAGCGTACACGAAGAAGGCAGCCCACGTGCGCCAGAAGTTGTGTTCAACTTAGGTGTACCAGTTTTGGGTATTTGCTATGGCTTACAAACCATGTCTGCACAGCTTGGCGGTAAAGTTGAGCCGGGTACTGTACATGAGTTCGGTTATGCCGAAGTAAACATCCAAGTTCGTGACAAGTTGATTGGTGATCTTGAAGACACCAAAGACCAACTTAAAGTTTGGATGAGCCATGGTGACAAAGTGACAGTGATTCCTGAAGGTTTCCAAATCACTGCAAGCACACCAAGCTGTCCAGTTGCGATGGTTTCTGATGAAACGCGTCGTTTTTACGGGATTCAGTTCCACCCAGAAGTAACGCACACTGCAAAAGGTGCAGAGTTATTATCGAACTTTGTACACAGCATTTGTGGCTGTCGTAGCCTGTGGAACTCTGAAAACATCATTGACTTACGTGTTGAACAATTACGTCAACAAATTGGCGATCAAAAAGTTCTTTTAGGTCTGTCTGGTGGTGTGGATTCATCAGTTGTTGCTGCGCTTTTACACCGTGCGATTGGCGATCAATTGACTTGTGTATTCGTTGACAACGGCTTGCTTCGTTTGAACGAAGGCGAACAAGTGATGGATATGTTTGCGAAAAACATGGGTATCCGTGTGATTCGTGCCGATGCTGAAGAGCGTTTCTTGACTGCTTTAGCGGGTGAAGTTGATCCTGAGAAGAAACGTAAAATCATTGGTCGTGAGTTCATTGAAGTTTTTGCTGAAGAAGCGCGTAAACTTGATGGCGTAAACTTCCTTGCTCAAGGTACGATTTACCCAGACGTGATTGAATCTGCTGCAACCAAAAATGGTAAAGCTCATGTGATTAAATCTCACCACAATGTGGGCGGTTTGCCAGATGACTTAGCTTTTGAATTGGTTGAGCCAATACGTGATTTATTTAAAGATGAAGTGCGTCGTTTAGGCACAACTTTAGGTTTACCGTTTGAAATGCTATATCGTCATCCATTCCCAGGTCCAGGTTTGGGCGTGCGTATTTTGGGTGAAGTGAAGAAAGAATATGCAGACATTTTACGTCTTGCAGATGACATCTTCATGCAAGAGCTTCGTGCCAGCGGTTGGTATGATAAAACTGCGCAAGCCTTTGCTGTATTCCAACCTGTGAAATCTGTTGGCGTCGTAGGTGATGGTCGTCGTTATGCATGGGTGATTGCACTTCGTGCCGTTGAAACGGTTGACTTTATGACAGCACGCTTCGCACATCTTCCTTATGATCTTGTCGATAAAATTTCGACACGTATCATGAACGAAATTAAAGATGTTTCTCGTGTGGTTTATGACGTGTCGTCTAAGCCACCAGCAACGATTGAATGGGAGTAAAACTGGGCTTTCATGAAGCAACGCTTCATGCCAGTTTTACGCCAAAGGCTACGTCTGCGGCAGAAAGGCTTTCAAGAAGCGAAGCTTCTTGCCTAAATTACGCCAAGAGCTATGCTCGCGGTAGTTGACGAAAATTATCTTAAAAAAAGAGCGCTTAGGCGCTCTTTTTTTATGGTGTTTGATTATTTGGATGAAGTGAGTCATTCGGAATCGTAATATCTATACTTTCTAATAAAGTTTGAGTAGATGCGTATGAACTCCTAAGGCATATAGGGAGAAAGATGTAACAACATTTTTACATCCACGCATTGCCTTGTAGTTAGATTCTGAAAATACAAGATATTGTCCCAAGTTTAAGAATCAGCATTCTATTTTTAGGGATGTGCAGTTGGGAATCTGCTTGTTATGATCTAGGACATATGGATCTGTAATGAGTAAGCACATGACGAATAATAACTATACTGAACTTTCACATTCGGATGACTGTGAAAAATACGTAAATCAATTCATTCAAGAGTTTCCACTGAGAAGTGCTGAAATAGGCCAAGGGACGGCCATCAAACGAGCGCTGCCAAGTCGCCATAAACGAATGATTGGTGCATGGTGTTTCTTAGATCACGCGGGCCCTGTAACCTTCCCTCAAGGGGACGGTTTAGATGTTGGCCCACATCCACATATCGGTTTGCAAACCTTTACATGGATGATCGAAGGCACCATGATGCATACCGATAGTTTGGGTAGCAAACAGCTGATTCGTCCAAAACAGGTCAACCTCATGACCGCAGGACATGGGATTTCCCATACGGAAGTTGCACCAGACACAGAAACCAAAATGCATGCGGCGCAATTGTGGATTGCATTGCCTGATGCACAAATTGCCGTTGAACCCCGTTTCGATCACTATCCCGAACTACCAGTGGTGGAAAAAGATGGGGTGGAGTTTACCGTTTTGGTCGGAGAGTTTTTAAATACTACCTCACCTGTGAGTGTTTATACCGAGCTGTTAGGAGTGGACTTAAGCGCAACAGAAAGCACCAAAACCCGTTTAACACTCAATCCAAACTTTGAATATGGCTTTATGGCTTTAGAAGGAACGGCCACGGTTAATGGGCACGAACTGACAGAAGACAATATGGTGGTACTCGAGCAGGGTGTTAGTGCGATTGAAATTGAAATCCATGCTGGTAGCCGCTTGTTACTGTTAGGTGGTGAGCCATTTGAAAGTCCAATTTTACTGTGGTGGAATTTTGTTGGTCGTACTCAAGAAGAATTGAAAATTGCACGTGATCAGTGGATTGCACAAGATGAACGTTTTGGTTCGATTCCTGACTATGAAGGTCCGCGCTTGGAAGCTCCAGCATTTCCAGACCAAATGCGCGCTTCAAAATAAAGGGAATACTGCGACAAGTCGTTCAACAACAGAATAGGTGGACAGTTTCAAGACTTGAAACCTATTCAAAATAATATCAATGAAAAATAGGATAATAAAAAAATGGCAATCATTGCGAATGCGGAAGTCAAAACATGCGTCGAAGCATGGTCTGGTAAAGTAAGCAGTGGGCGACATCAATTCATTACCGATAAACCAGCGTCTTTTGGCGGTCAGGACAAAGGCCCTGCACCTTATGACTTTATTTGTACAGGTTTGATTTCCTGCACCATGATTACCCTACGTATGTATGCGCAGTACAAAGGTATTGAATTGGGGACTTTTAGTGTCGAAGCAGATTTTAATGCCAATAAAGAAGGCCGAGAATGGATCAGCCGTCGTTTGTCGTTTGAGCAAACATTGACAGAAGAAGCACGCCAAAAAATCTTAGACATCTGTCAAAAAACACCAGTCACTAAAACCCTATTACGTTCCGTCGAGATTGAAACCTCAATTGTTTAACTCGCTTGACGGTTTTTTATAGGTGGTAAAGGATTTTGCGCGACTGGGTATTCATGTATATCGACAGGTGCAAAATCCAAATTTTAGCGTAAAGTGGGTGCTAGATTTCAATTAAAAAAGGTAAAACAATGATCACCCTGCACCATTTGGAACATTCACGCTCTTTACGCATTTTATGGGCTTTGGAAGAATTAGGGCTGGAGTATGAGGTGAAGTTTTATAAACGCTTACCGACCTATGCTGCGCCACCTGAGTTAAAAAACATTCATCCCTTAGGTAAAGCCCCCGTTTTGACCGATGGTGATTTGGTCATAGCAGAATCTGCGGTGATTTTAGAATACTTGCAAGCCACCTACGATACAGAACACAAGTTTAAACCGAAAAATCCAAAGGACTTAATGCAATACAACTACTGGATGCATTATGCCGAAGGCTCGTTGATGCCATATTTGGTTATGACCTTGGTGATGAGTAATGTACCGAAGCATGTTCCATTTCTAATTAAACCGCTTGCCAATAAAATTTGTGATGGGGTGAAAGGTAGCTTTATTAATCCACGCTTGAAAGAGCACAGTGCATATTTGGAAAATTATTTATCTCAACATGACTATTTTGCAGGTGATTTTTCCTTTGCTGATATTCAAATGAGCTTTCCTGTGGTGGCGATGCAAGAGCGGGTAAAAGCCCATAACCCTCAAATGGTGGCTTATGCACAGCGTATTCAGCAGCGACCAGCCTTTAAAAAAGCCAAAGAGCTCAGTGTGTTCTAATGGGTGGTGATGGTTTGAACTTGATTTTCTTACCCGGTGCATCGGGCAATACGGCATTTTGGCAACCTATCATCCAACGCCTACAGGACAATTCAACCATGGTCGTCGCTTATCCGAGCTTTGGTGACTATCCTGATGATGTGGATGTACAGAGTTTTGAAGGCTTACAAGCCTATGTGTTGAATCAAATCCAACAGCCTTCTGTGGTCGTTGCACAATCGATGGGCGGCATTTTTGCAGTACAAGCTGCCTTACAAAAACCTGAACAGGTGCAGGCTTTGGTACTCGTGGCAACCTCAGGTGGCATTGATTTAAGTTTTTTTCATGTGGCGGATTGGAGAGAGGATTATCAACAGAGCTTTACGGTTCCTGATTGGTTTGTTCAGCATCAGTCTGATTTGACAGACAGTCTGGAGCGTATCCAGTGTCCAGTTTTGTTGATTTGGGGCGATGTAGATCCGATTAGTCCTGTTGCGGTGGGGCAGGCCTTACACCGTCAAATAGCACATGCAGAATTGCACATCGTGTCACAGGGACAACATGATTTGGCTTATGTGCATGCAGAGCATGTTGCGCAATTGATTCAAAATTTTCTCACCAAACTCAGAGTATAAAAAAGGATGCCGAGGCATCCTTTTTTTGTTTTAGCGTTTGACCACAATTGAGTCAATGCCACTATGTTGTAGGGTTTGTTGCGCAATCACTGCGGCTTCTTGCGAGTCATATGGCCCTGAAATCACGCGATACCATGTTTGGCCGCCTTCAACGGTTTTGACTACATCGGCAGAGAGGCCATTTAAGATAATTTCTGCACGACGTGCATCGGCACTGTCTGGGTCAGGGTAACTGCGGACTTGCAATATAAAACTTGGTGCTTGTGGTACTGGCGCTGTTTCGGTTAAACCCGGTTCAGTAGGGGTACTTTCTTCGGCAGCAGGTGCTTCAACAATCACCACGGTGCTTGGATTATCTTTAGTTTCAGGAATGGCTTGATCAGGAATCGGCGTCACTTGCTGCTGTGGCAGTAGGTCATAGAAACGGTAGTCTTTATTGGTTTCTTCTTGATAATGTTCCGAAGTGATTTGCCCTTTCGGCTTCACTGGTGCCCAAGGTTTCCACAGTAACAGTGCTACAGCAAAACAGAGCACGATTAAAATGACTACAAGTGTACCGAGCCAAGCTGGAATCAGTGGCTTTTTGGGTTTGTTCGGTCTTTCAGATACACCGCGCTGCGTTTTTCCAAACACGTGGAAACCTCTTTTCTTTTAATCAATATGAGGGACTGGCCCATTCTTTTCTTTATTTTAATACTTGGCCTCAATGGATTCAAAGAGGTATCATCGTAAAATAAAGAATCGCTTTGCAAAATTCAAGTTTCGCAAAGCGAGCAATACATCGGGGTTGATATGGCTACTTCAGGCAAAGCCCTTCATCTTGTGACGATGTGCAAAGCGTTGCTTTTTACATCGTTACCTCAAGCATAGCTTTCGGTCTTGCAGCCATACTTGAAGCTTTGCTTTGCTGGTTACATCGTCTCAGGTGCAGACACACCTAGTAACTCTAAACCATTACGCAAAACTTGTTGTACGTTTATTGAAAGTAATAAACGGGCTTGCGAAAGGGCAATATTCTGTTCGTCGATAATTCTTGTATTATCCAAGTTATACCAACCATGGAATAACGCTGCGAGTTCTTTCAAATAGTTACCCACTTGGTGTGGTTCATAGCTATTTGCAGCACGAAGCACAATTTCAGGATAGGCCGCAAGTTTGGCAAGAATTTCAGTTTCAGCATCAAGAGTTAATAAGGTCGCATCGTAATCAGCTGCTTTGCTACGATCAAAACTAATGCCTTTTTCAGGTGCTTTCACATCGACCATACGATTGACACGTGCATGCGCATACTGGATGTAGTACACCGCATTGTCTTTGCTTTGTGAAACTGCAAGGTCTAAGTCAAAGTCAATATGTTGCTCAGACTTACGCATCACGTAGTAGAAACGCGCAGCGTCGTTGCCCACTTCTTTACGCAGGTCGCGTAAAGTCACGAACTGACCAGAACGAGATGACATTTGTACCATCTCACCACCACGCCATAGGCTGACGAACTGAACCAATAGAACGGTGAGTTTTTTCGAGTCATAACCCAAGGCATCAATTGCGGCTTTGACCCGTGAAATATAGCCATGGTGGTCTGAGCCCCAGATATCAATGATATCGGTATAGCCACGTTGTAATTTGTTCAGGTGATAAGCAATGTCAGAAGCAAAGTAAGTGGTTTGTCCATTACGACGCTTCACAACACGGTCTTTTTCATCGCCAAATTCAGTCGATTTGAACCAAATGTTGCCGTCTTTTTCGTATAAGAAACCACGTTGTTCTAAAGTTTCTAAAGCTTCATCAATTTTGTCTGTCAATGAAGCTTCACTGAACCATTGGTTAAAGGTTACGCCAAACTCGCCCAAGTCATCTTTGATGTCATCTAAGATCGCATTCAGCGCTGCTTGGTGGAATACGCGGTAAGCTTCACCGATTAAGCTTTGTGAATTATGGATTAAACCATCAATGTGCTTTTCTTTGTCGCCTGAAAGGACAACTTTATTGCCTTCAGCATCGAGTTCTTCTGCATATTGCACATCTTCAGGGACATCTTTATAGACGTCTGCTACAGGGCGGACGTAGGCATCGCCATCAGCATCGATAATACTTTGCGCGATTTCTTTAACATAATCGCCTTGATAGGCATTTTTAGGGAAAACCAGTTCTTGGCCTGTTAATTCGAGGTAGCGTAAATAGGTAGATGTTGCAAGGATGTCCATTTGACGGCCTGCATCATTCACATAATATTCACGGTCTACGGTTGCACCTGTTGCTTCAAGCAAGGTTGCAACCGTCATCCCATAGGCTGCTCCACGACCATGACCAACGTGCAAGCTCGACGTTGGGTTGGCAGAAACGAATTCTACTTGGATTTTTTTCGCAGCATTGGCTTGAGTGCGACCAAATTGCTTGCCTTGCGCTTGAATTTGATCAAGTACAGCAAAACGTTGGTCAGCATTTAAGAAGAAGTTAATAAAGCCAGGGCCTGCGATTTCTGCTTTGCTGATGTCCGCCACTTCAGGCAGTGCAGCAAGAATTTTTTCGGCTAAATCACGTGGCTTCATACCCGCAGCTTTAGAAGCAATCATCGCGATATTGGACGCGAAGTCACCATGGCTTCGGTCTTTGGTACGCGTCAAATTGCTGCTGTTGTTCCAGTCTGTTGGAAGGACGCCTTCAGCTTGAAGGTTTTGCACTGCGTGCTCGAGAGCTGCTTGGATTGCCGTGTTCATATTCAGTCGAAAATTTGATGTCGCAGAAAAACGCTAAATATAGCAAATTTCCACGTCTTTAGGTGAATCCATTTTCATAGAATAAAAAATGTTCGAAAACTGCTAACGATTGCGCTGCAATAAACATGAAAAGCGCAGTATGATGAAAACTAAAACGCATACTTTTAAGGATAAAACGTGTCTGAACAGCGGCCCATGATCATTGGGAATATTCCCAAGTTACCAGCAAAATATGCCATGTTTATTTTGCCATTTTTTATCTCATTTTTTATGAGTGGCATTATCTCAATGATCAATCTTTGGCGCAATTTGGGCTGGGTGGACAATTTCCTACAGGTTTGGCTGTCCGCATGGATGATGTCTTGGGTGGTGGCTTATCCTGTAGTGCTCATTGTGCTGCCGATTGTGCGCCGTTTGACTGGTGTGTTTGTCGATATGTCACATTTGAACCCACCCAAATAAGCCCCATTTTAGCTATTTTCACGGCATGAAACAGGTTTGCTGAGGAGTTCTGCATTTTGGTTTTGAAAACGATACAGTTTGCCTGCATGAAAGAGTTTAATCACTTTGGCGCTGGCAAGCTGTTGTTGAAAACGACTTAGGGTTTGGCGTTGAAATGGATCAAAGGGATTGCCGTAGTTTTTGTTGTCGAGTAAAAACTGAATCTGTCCTGCTTCTTTATCATAGCCATATAAAATACGTTTGCCTTGTGCATCTTGAAGCTCAAACGTAGGGGGATGACTGCTGATTTTACAATTCAGACGCAGTGAGAGCACAAAGCCTTCAGTTGATTTGTTTTGTAGCTGATAAATCCCTTGTTTTTCATTCTCCAAATAGACCCATTGGTTCAAGGGTAAATTTGCACTGAGTTGTTCATATTGCTCGATGGTGGCTTTACTGATATCGACAATGCCTTTGGGATCGATTTCAGGCAGTTTTTCGTTATGACCAAATAGTCCTGTAATTTTATCACTCACTGTAGTTTGCGCCGTAGAAATAGATTGGCATGCTGTCATTTGCGTGAGGTAAAGACACGTGAGGCTTAACAACATCAGTTTTTTGATGATCATTTTTAATATAAAGAAAAAATAAAAGCGCTAGCTTAGCTTGAGCTTTATTTAAGTTCAAATTTTATCCATACGCTATTTGGCTGAAAGATTGCCGCAAACTTGATTTTTATTTTCAGACTAAATCGCTTTGATAATTGCATCACGCTTATAAATATCAAAAGACGCGCAAATGGCGCTAAGCTAGTAGCCGAATTAGATGCATAGATTCTCCCCATAGGTTCATCTAAATCTATGTATAACGAGATAGGTAATGACGACAGAATATTTAAAGACAAAACAACCCTTATACATCCCTTATGCGGGCAATACCTTACTTGAGTTGCCGCTGTTAAATAAAGGATCGGCATTTACGGAAGAAGAGCGCACTCGCTTCAACTTGCATGGTTTAATTCCACATGTTGAAGAAAGCATTGAAGAACAAAGTCAGCGTTCTTATCAACAATATTGTGCTTTTAATGATGCGATCAATAAGCACATTTACTTGCGTAACATTCAAGACACCAATGAAACCTTGTTCTATCACCTCATTGAAAACCATTTAAGTGAGATGATGCCGATCATCTATACTCCAACGGTGGGTGAGGCTTGTCAGCGTTTCTCGGATATTTATCGCCGCCATCGTGGCACATTTATTTCCTATCCAGACCGTGCGCATATTGATGACATCTTGCATAACATCAATAAGAAAAATGTCAAAGTCATTGTGATTACCGACGGCGAGCGTATTTTAGGCTTGGGTGACCAAGGCATTGGCGGAATGGGTATTCCGATTGGAAAATTGTCGCTATATACCGCGTGTGGGGGTATTAGCCCAGCTTATACGTTACCAATTACCCTCGATGTCGGTACCAATAATCAGCAGTTACTCAATGACCCGATTTATATGGGTTGGAATCAACCGCGCATCAGTGGTGATGAGTACTATGCTTTTGTTGATGAAGTGATTGCTGCGATCAAGCGTCGTTGGCCGAAAGCCTTAATTCAATTTGAAGATTTTGCGCAAAATAATGCCATGCCGTTATTGAATAAGTACCGTGATGAAATCTGTTGTTTTAATGATGATATTCAAGGTACCGCAGCCGTTTCTGTGGGCAGTTTGATTGCTGCATCACGTGCGGCAGGTAAACAGCTCAAAGATCAAACCGTTGCCTTCTTAGGTGCGGGTTCAGCAGGCTGTGGGATTGCTGAGCAAATTGTTGCACAGATGAAAGTTGAAGGTTTAACTGATGCCGAAGCGCGTGCACGCGTGTATATGGTCGATCGTTTTGGTTTAATCACTGAAAATCAGCCCAACCTGCTCGATTTCCAACGTAAATTGGCACAAAAACCAGACGTGATTGCGGAATGGGGCAATGCTGAAGAGGTGATTTCGCTGCTTGATGTCGTGAAAAATGCCAAACCTACCGTGTTGATTGGAGTATCAGGTCAGCCAGGCTTATTCACCGAAGAAGTGATTCGCACTTTGGCGTCGAATTGTGATCGTCCAATTGTATTGCCACTGTCTAACCCAACGTCGCGTGTCGAAGCAGTACCAGCGGATATTATTCACTGGACAGACGGCAAGGCTTTGATTGCGACAGGCAGTCCTTTTGCTCCAGTTAACTATCAAGGCAAAATTTATAATATTTCGCAGTGCAATAACTCGTATATCTTCCCGGGCATTGGGTTGGGCGTGATTGCGGCCAATGCAACCCGTGTGACCGATTCGATGCTGATTGCATCGAGTAATGCTTTGGCAGATTGCTCACCGATGTTGACCAACCCTACAGCAGATTTATTGCCTGAGATTGATGAAATTCAGAAAGTCTCTAAGCTGATAGCCTTCAAAGTGGCCAAAGCAGCAATGGATGCAGGTGTAGCTCCGATTATTAGTGATGAACAATTGCAATACGCGATTGAGAAAAACTTCTGGAAGCCAGAGTATCGTCACTATAAACGTGTCGCCTTCTAAAGTTTAAAATGAGATCGAACAAAAAGGAGCATGCTGCTCCTTTTTCTTTTCTGAGAGCTGCGTTTTCATTAACATTATTTTACTAGATTAAAAAAAAGACATTTTGTACACTCCGCGCACAAGTATAAAAACCAATAACTTCATAATGATCATGTTCAATTCTATTTATAAAATGCTGGAATCCTTTGGATTTGGCTCACAAAAACGTGCTCTGCATATTCATTTTTCCAATGTGGCTTTGAACACACAGGCGTTTATTCAGCGCATTGAGGGCGAGCACCGAATCAATCAAGGCCTAAAAGCTGAAATCCTATGTCTATCGACCAATGCTTATTTGCCTTTAAAACAGTTCATTGGTGGGCGAGTCGCGGTTGATCAGGTCACGGATGTGGGACAGCTTTCTCGTCTGACGGGGGTGATTACCAGTGCCAGTCAGGGGCAAAGTGATGGTGCACTAACTGTTTATAAACTCACTATTGAAGATGCAACAACGCTGTGGCATAAGCGCAGAAACAGTCGTGTGTTTATGAGTAAAAGTGTTCGTGAAATCACAGAAACTCTGTTTAGCGAGTGGCAAAGTCACAGTACATTATTTGCAGCCAGCTTAAGCCTGAACTTAGACGGTTTGAGTCGTGATTATGATGTACGCCCCTTTGTCATGCAGTCCAATGAAACCGATGCTGAGTTTCTCACTCGACTATGGCGGAGTGAAGGGGCGAATTCAAACATGAGGTGCAACAAAGCCTCTCTCACTTAAATGGTGAAAATGGAGACTTTAGGTATATTGCTATTAATAATAGACATATGAATGAACTAACTTATACAAGCCATAAACATTTTGATTGGGATAAAAATGTTGGTTTCTTAAATGCATTATATAAATTTGGATATAAACTATTTGGTTCTAATCCTGTTAAAATTAAAGAAAATAAATTGTTACCACATTCCAAGAGTTGGAGTGGACATAATAACCATGTTCACCTGCATAATTTTAATCCAAATTTAGAGGATATATAATGTTTTTTATGAGATATATAAAAGAAGATAGACTTTTAAAAATAGTGTGTTTCTGTTTTTTATTATCTGCATGTAATACTTTTGATAAAAATGGAAATTCTTTAAGTGGTTTTAGTGAAGATGGATTTGAGAATTTTAAAATTGGAGATAATGTTCAAAATTTGACAGAGGTTGATGGTAGTCGTGTAGGTGATTGTTTTATTGCAAAGGATAATAAGAACGAGGATATAGAATTTCAAATCATGAATAATAGGATTTCAATTATTTCCTCTATAGACAGTAATAGAAGATCCTATAATGGCATAAAGGTAGGTGCGCCAGAAGAAGAGATATATGAAAAATATACAGGAAAGAATTTAGATAAGAGAAAAAATCCCTATGGTGATCCTAAAAAAGACTATTCGCTTATTCATTGGAATGATAGCGCTAAAAAATTAGGAACACGTTATGATGTTGAAAATGGTGTTGTTGTCGGTATTAAGGTTGGAAATAGCAACTTAACTTTAATGGAAGGTTGTGCTTAGTAATGTAGCTAAAACTTAATCTTACTTATTATGTAAAAATGTGGGTAATAGTAAGATTAAGTTTTTGAGGAAAAATTTTCAACTTTAGATACAGGCTTTAAAAATCACCCTTGCAACACTGCTTCCAGCAATTCCTCGCTCGGCGCAAAATAATAAGCACCGTCCACAGGAGCAACAAAATGAAGCATACGGTCATGAATTCCATCACCACTGGTACCGAACATACGCAGTAACATCGCATCAATAATGCTTAAGTCTTTCGTATAGGCAATAAAAAATAAACCTTGCTCACCTTTACCATCGCCATAAGGAAGCGAGTGACGTAGGATTTCCATTTCCTCGCCTTCATCATCTTCAACCACGACACGTGCAATGTGAGAATTTTCAGGTTTAACGTCATCATCTAGTTCAATACTTTCAAGCTTTGTTCGGCCAAAGACTTGCTCTTGAGCATCAACTTTTAATTTTTTCCACTTTTCCAAATCATGACAATAGCGCTGTGCAAAGATAAAAGAGCCATCTGCGAATATTCCTGCATCTTCACTTAATAAGGTCGTTGCAGCACGATCATCGGGAAACTGTGGGTTTTCAGTACCATCAATAAAACCAGTCAAATCTCGACCATCAAAATTGCGGAAACAGACTCGTTCATCTAAAACATCAACTTTATCTTGGATGCCTTCAAAGAAGGATTGGCTAAGGGCAAAACAAATATCGGTACGCTGAGCCGCTATATGAATTAAAACATCCGCAGGTGAAACAGGCATATTGAAGGAGCCATAAATGGGCTCTAGCTGTTTAAACCCTGCAGGCGCTGTAGGATGAAGTTGTGCCCAAAGTTCAGGGCCAAAAGCAACAGCTGTTTTAATCTGCGCATGTGGATGTTGGGTAATAAGACGATCACGAGTTGAAAATAAATCTTCTAATTTTTCTTTAAGTTCATCAATACTTAAATCTTTTAAACGTAAAACAATAAAACGGGCATGATCTGAAGGTAATGGCAGAATTACAGATTGGGCGGTCATTCATGGCTCCTAAAAAAATTGTTATTTCTATTGGCTGCACTTATTGTGCCTTATGCAGTTTCAGCTTCATAGCTTTAAGTGATAATTCATTGATGAATAATAAACCCTAAAAGCATGAAAGATCATATAATTGAGTGGTCATTTTATCTCAATATCTTTTATGTCATTTCAAATTTGGCTGGGCTTTGTACTCGCATGTTGGATCATTAGTATTTCTCCAGGGGCAGGGGCCATTGCGTCAATGTCGAGTGGCCTTAACTACGGTTTTCGGCATGGTTATTGGAATGCGCTGGGTTTACAACTCGCCTTATTGGTGCAAATCGGTATTGTGGCGGCTGGGGTAGGGGTACTCTTTGCCACAACGCCTTGGGCATTTTGGGCCGTGAAGTGGTTTGGTGTGGCTTATTTATTGTATTTGGCTTATTTACAATGGATGGCACCCATCCAATCGATTGAAATCCAACAAGAACAACCAACTAAATCGCGCTCCAAATTGGTGATGTATGGCTTTTTGATCAATATGAGCAATCCCAAAGCAATCGTCTTTTTATTGGCAGTTTTACCGCAATTTTTGGATTTGTCTAAACCACAGTGGAGTCAATATGTGGTGATGGCCGTCACGATGGTCGCGATTGATTTGATTGTGATGGCGGGATATACGGGGTTGGCAGCGAAAGTTTTAAAACTCTTAAAATCTCCGCGACAGCAAAAATATCTCAATTGTACTTTCGCAGTGTTGTTCAGTTGTGCGGCTGGACTGCTTAGTTTGGTTCATCAGTAAGTTTAGTCTGTGTCAGTTCTGCTAAAAACTGTTGTTCGGTAACCACATGTATACCGTGTTGACGAAATAGGACGGCAGTAATTCCTTCCCCTGCAATTTTTTGTCCAGTAAATGAGCCATCATAAATACCATCACTGCCACAGGATGGGCTATTGGCTTTGAGCACAGCATGGGTAACGTGATTGGCTTGCGCCAATGCTAAAGCTTTGTAAGCACCTTGAATAAAGACATCGCTAATCTGATGGCCATCTGAGGAAAAAACCTGTGCGTGGCCTAATAAAACATCAGCACCTGACCCGTGGCGAATTTCTGCTGCGGGACGCGGGGTTGGAAGTCCTGCACTGACTTCAGGACATAAGCTGACATAATTTTTATCGAGCAAAGCTTGAACTAACTCAGAGACTAAGCAGTCTTTGCCGTCATAACGGACTTTTTGTCCGAGTAGACATGCACTGATAAAATAACGTTTATGGCTCATTTAGTTATGTCAATTTTTTAAACTTCTGCGCGATAAAAATCAACGCAAACAGAATCGACATGGTTAAAACAATGCTGAGCCCTGTAGAGGTATTCAGTCCTGCACTGGACCATAAACCAACCGTCACCCCAATTTGCGCAATCACAAAGGCCCAAATCACCATTTGTTTTGGAGAGTGGGCAAGCAGTCGAGCGGTGAGTGCTGGAATGACAAGCAAGGCACCCATCAGTAAAGAACCCACTGCACGAAGCGCCAAAATGGTAAATAAAGCCAGTAGCAACATAAAAATCAAACGTTGCCATTTCGCACTGACACCTTCACTGACGGCCATATCAGGATCGATCGCGATTTGAATTTGAGCCTGCCAACTTTTATAAAGCACTGCCAATGCAACAACAATAACAGTGGCAAAAACGGGCAGGTCTGTCCATGTGATCGTGAGCAAATCACCAAATAAATAGCTGAGTAGCTCAGGTCTTAAGCTTGGAATATGTTGAATAAACATTAGACCCGAGCAGAGCAAGGTCGCAGAACAGAGTGCGAGTAATGCGTCATTAGGTAACCGTGGATCATGCAAAACCCAAAGGATTGCCACCAACAGCCCCGCAATAAAAGCCACACCCATCCACAGGGGCAACGCCATTGCTCCTGCAATCGCGACACCCAGTAACGTGCCATGTGCCATGGTGTCGGCAAAGAAAGACATGCGACGCCATAGCATCAAACAGCCCAGTGGTGCAGTCAAAAAGACCAGAAGCGTGCCCATAATCCATGCAGGCAACAGCAGTTGTAACCATTCCATCATGACTTAAGCTTCCGGTTCAGGGTGAATGTGTGGGCGAGCGTCATGCTGACAAGGCGTTGCACTATCACCATGTGCGCAGTGATCATGATGATGTTGATAGAACACGCGGTTAGTACCAAAAATGGCTTGATACTCAGGGTGTTGTTGCACACTTTCAGGCAGGCCACTACAACAAATGTGTTTATTCAAACACACCACACGATGAGTTCCTTGCATGACCCACTGCAAATCATGTGAAACCATGAGCACAGCACAACCATATTTGGCGGGTAAACTGCGCACATAGTCGTACAGCTCAGCCTCAGACTGAATGTCTAAGCCTTGCATCGGTTCATCGAGAACTAAAATATCGGGTTGACGTAACAGCGCACGAGCCAGTAAAACGCGTTGTCGTTCTCCACCTGAAAGCTGCTGTACTTTAGAGTTTTCAAGTTTGCTGATCCCAGTATCGTGGATAATTTCTTGCTTGATTACAGGATCGCATTTTTCCAAAGCCAAAAGGTCTTTCACCCTAAGCGGTAGGCTATGTGAGGGATTAAACTTTTGGGGTACATAAGAAAACTTGAGTGGCTTTGTTGTTTTAATGTCGCCAGCATTAGGGCGCACAATACCCAACAACACTTTAATGAGCGTGGATTTTCCTGCACCATTTGGGCCAATCAGGGTCACAATTTCCCGTTCATGTAAGACAAAATCGACATGCTTTAAAATCTCGCGTTCATCGATACGAACACTAATTTGGGAGAGTTCGACCAGAACAGGATCGAGGCTTATTTGTGGCGACACTGCTGACAAATTCCTGAAATTTCGATAATGCTATGTTGTGCCGTAAAACCATCGGCTGCGGAAAGTGCATCGAGTTGTTGTAATAATCCTTGTGCAGAGGCCTCTGTCACTGATTTGCAATCAGTGCAAATGAGAAAGGCAGCTTGATGGCCTTCACGGGGATGGCAACACGGAATATAGGCATTAATCGAGGTGAGTCGGTGAATGAGGCCTTTTTCTAATAAAAAGTCTAAGGTGCGGTACACCGTCGGTGGGGCAGCAGGGCGGTCGGCATTGCTTTTAATTTTAGCCAACAAATCATATGCACCCATCGGGCCTGTCGCATTTAGGATCAGTGCCAAAACTTCTTTTCTTAAGGGGGTTAAGCGCGCACCAGTTGCTGCGCACAAGACTTCTGCTTCAGCCAAACGCGTCTCAACGTTGTGATGACCATGCACATCATGTAAAGCATGGTGGTGTTCGTGAGAACAAGCGCTCATAACAAACCTCAAGTGCAAAATTTATAAAAGAAAAACGACATTAAATCTTAACATGAAGCGCAGAGAGTTTCGATTAGGCATAGGTATTTTTGTTGATTTGTTATATTATAACACTAATTGTATTTCTAGTGATTGCTCCCCATGTCCCGTTTCTTGGCTTTTTTTGCGTTTGCGCTGTTTAGTAGTGTTGCTTGGACGCAAGACTTGGTTGTTTCTACACAGCCGATTTACTTGATTGCACAGGAAGTGACTAAAGGCATTGAAAAACCAACCTTATTGTTAGCCGATCAATCTGGACATGATGTGAGTTTGACCCCAATGCATCGTAAAATCATTCAGGATGCAGGCTTGGTTATTTGGTTGGGACGAGCACATGAAGCACCGCTGGATAAACTCCTGACCCCCAATGATAAAGCAGTTTCTATTTTAGATTCAGGCATTATCAATACCTTACCACTACGAAATACCCGTGGTGATGCCTTAAAAAATACCATTGATACCCATGTTTGGCTTGACCCAAACAATGCGGTACGTATCGGTTTCTTTATTGCAGGCCTGCGTTCACAGCAGATGCCTGAGTATAAGGAGCGCTACTGGAATAATGCCAAAATCTTTGCGCAGAAAATGTTGCAAGCTTCAGCTATATATAGTCAAAGTACCCAAGCTCGCCCGTATTGGTCTTTTCATGATGCCTATCAATATATTGAGCGACCTTTAAACTTACGCTTTGCAGGCGCCTTGACAGATGACCCACATATTGCGCCTACGGTTGCGCAAATCAAATACTTAAATGACAGCCGCCCTTACTCAAAGATGTGCCTTTTGGCTGAAGTGCATGCGAGTCAAGCACAATATCAAAAGTTGAACCCATTGGTTTTCCAAGCGGTTGATGAAAGCATGACTGGGGCAGGGGATTTTGTCAGCGCGTGGAAGCAATTGGCCGAACATGTGCATAAATGTGTGCTAAATGCGCGAAAGTAACGCAAAAATTAAACAATAATTGATTAGTTTAAAAGCAATTTAAACATAGAAAAAAACTCGACTTAGGTCGGGAAAAGATTGCATGTTCAGGGGTGTAACTCTATAATGCCTGCGATTAAAAATAATCATCAGCTAAACTTGTCAAGCATGATTGTTGTGAGTGAATAAATAATGAGCCGAACTAGTCGCTTGATTGACCGACGATTAGCGAAAGCTTTAGTCCTCTTACAAGCATGTATGATTCCTGTTTCAGCCTTGATCGGCTGGGTCGTGAAAGACCCAACCGCAGCCCTGAGTGCAGCATTAGGTGCGCTCGTGTGTTGGCTTGCGACTTGCTATTTTTCATGGCAGTCGTTTCGAGCAGCAGGAGCTCGCGCTTCTAAACAAGTTCTTGCGAACATGTATAAAGGCATGATGGGTAAGTTTGCAATTGTGATTGTTGGTTTCATTTTAATTTTAAGCAATGTCAAACCGTTGTCAGCGGTGGCATTGTTTTGTGGTTTTATGCTCGTTCAAACCATGACGTGGGTTGCTCCATTTTGGGTGTCGCGTCAACAAAAACGAGTTTAATAAGCACTACAAAAAATTGAAAAGTTTTTTAGGAGATGGACGAGATATCAAGCAGCACGCGATGTTCGTTCTCTCTATTTGTATTTGACATTGACCAGGTGTGATTTATGGCTGCTGAAGAACATGCCCTTACTTCGACCGAGTATATCAAGCATCACTTGACGAATATGACTTATGGCAAAATGCCAGACGGTTCATGGAAGTTGGCTGAGACTGCTGAAGAAGCTCAACAGATGGGGTTCACTGCTATTCACTTGGATTCAATGGGTTGGTCTATCACTCTTGGTGTGATTTTCTGTTTGTTGTTCTGGTGCGTAGCGAAAGCTGCAAACTCTGGTGTTCCAACCAAGTTCCAGTCTGCAATTGAAATGATCATTGAGTTTGTGGACTCAAGTGTTCGCGACACTTTCCATGGCAAATCACGCTTAATTGCGCCACTTGCATTGACCATTTTCGTGTGGATTTTCCTCATGAACGCAATGGACTTAATCCCAGTTGACTTTATTCCGTATACAGCTCAACTGATTGGTGCAAGTGTATTTGGTATGGATCCTCATCACGTCTACTTCAAGGTTGTACCTTCTACAGATCCAAACATTACCCTAGGTATGTCTTTATCTGTATTTGTACTGATCTTGTTCTACAGTATTCGCGAAAAGGGGATTGGTGGTTTCGTTGGCGAATTAGCACTTAACCCATTTAACCCAAGTAACCCAGTTGCAAAAGCGTTATTGATTCCAGTGAACTTAATTCTTGAATTAGTAACATTCCTTGCACGTCCAGTTTCATTGGCTCTGCGACTTTTCGGTAACATGTATGCAGGTGAGTTAATCTTCATCCTTATCGCATTATTACCGTTCTGGATCCAATGGGCGTTGTCTGTGCCTTGGGCGATCTTCCACATTCTTGTTATCACGCTACAAGCATTCATCTTTATGATGCTGACTATCGTATACTTGAGCATGGCAAGCGAAAAGCATTAATGGTAATGCCCAACTATCACTGGATGGTTGGGCGCACAATTTTTTAATTTAATTTGGTATAAACCTAACCTCTGAGGAATTATCATGGAACTCACTTTAGGTCTAGTTGCAATTGCATCTGCTATCTTGATCGCTTTTGGTGCTTTAGGTACTGCGATTGGTTTTGGTCTTTTAGGCGGTCGCTTCCTTGAAGCTGTTGCACGTCAACCAGAATTGGCTCCACAACTTCAAACTCGTATGTTCTTAATCGCGGGTCTTCTTGATGCTGTGCCTATGATCGGTGTTGGTATTGGCTTGTTCTTCATCTTTGCTAATCCATTTGTAGGTTAATCAGCTTAATTCCTAAATTAAACTATTGAGGAATAGCAATGAATATCAACCTCACATTGATTGGCCAAGCGATTGCATTTGCGATGTTTGTCGCATTCTGCATGAAATTTGTATGGCCACCACTAATCAATGCGATTAGTGAGCGTCAGCGTAAAATCGCTGATGGCTTAAACGCTGCTGAAAAAGCAAAAGCTGATCTTGCGGATGCGCAAGCTCAAGTGAAAGCTGAATTAGATGCAGCGAAAGCGCAAGCGGCTCAATTGATCGAACAAGCGAACCGTCGCGGTGCACAATTGGTAGAAGAAGCTCGTACTCAAGCGTCAGCTGAAGGTGAGCGTATTCGTCAACAAGCAAAAGAAGCTGTTGATACAGAAATCAATTCTGCTCGTGAAGAATTACGTCAACAAGTTGCTGATCTTGCAGTAACAGGTGCTGAGAAAATTCTTAGCCAAAAAGTTGATGCTGAAGCTCACAATGCCATGCTGACTCAGCTGGCTGCTAAACTTTAAGAGAGGCGGATTATGGCTGAACTCTTGACGTTGGCACGCCCGTACGCTAAAGCAGCATTTGCTTACGCTTCTGAGCAAAATGCAACTGACTCTTGGTCATCTGCATTGAACTTGCTCAGTGCTGCGGTGCAAGACGAAGCATTTTCAGCTTTCTTAACTCGCCCTGAGCTTACTCCTGCTGAGCAGGTAAGTCTTTTTGCAAAAGTATTAGGCGAAGACCAAACTGCAGCAGTGTCAAACTTTTTGACATTGCTTGCTGAAAACAACCGTTTGGCGCTTCTTCCTGAAATTTCTGCTGAATACGAGCAGCTCAAATCACAGAATAACAATACTGTGGATGTAGTGATTGAATCTGCATTCCCATTGACTTCTGTACAAGAACAATTACTTGCACATGCTTTAGAGAAAAAATTCGAAGCTGCGGTAAATGTTTCTGTAGAAGTTAAACCAGAGCTTATTGCTGGTGTTGTTATTCGTGCAGGCGACCAAGTGATAGATGATTCTGCGCTTAACAAGCTAGAAAAAATGCGGACTCGTCTTCTTGCTTAATTGCATATGAAGACTGAACTTTAAAAAGATTGAGGTATAGCGCAATGCAACAACTGAATCCATCCGAGATCAGTGCGCTCATTAAACAGCGTATCGGCGATCTGGACACCAGCGCGACCGCTAAAAACGAAGGGACCATTGTTATGGTTTCCGACGGTATTGTGCGTATTCACGGCCTTGCTGATGCAATGTACGGTGAAATGATCGAATTCGACGGCGGCTTATACGGTATGGCACTGAACCTAGAACAGGATTCAGTGGGCGTCGTTGTTTTAGGTAACTACTTAAGCCTTCAAGAAGGTCAAAAAGCGCGTTGCACAGGTCGTGTATTAGAAGTTCCGGTTGGTCCAGAACTTTTAGGCCGTGTAGTAGATGCTTTGGGTAACCCAATTGATGGTAAAGGCCCAATTGATGCAAAATTAACTGATGCTGTTGAAAAAGTAGCACCAGGCGTAATTTGGCGTCAATCAGTGGATCAACCTGTACAAACTGGTTATAAATCAGTAGATACAATGATCCCTGTAGGCCGTGGTCAGCGTGAGTTGATCATTGGTGACCGTCAAACTGGTAAAACAGCTATGGCGATCGATGCGATCATCGCTCAGAAAAACTCTGGCATTAAATGTGTATACGTAGCTATTGGTCAAAAACAATCGACTATTGCTAACGTTGTGCGCAAGCTAGAAGAAACTGGCGCTATGGCGTATACCACTGTTGTAGCAGCAGCTGCAGCCGATCCAGCAGCAATGTTGTACTTGGCTCCATACTCTGGCTGTACAATGGGTGAATACTTCCGTGACCGCGGTGAAGATGCACTAATCATTTATGATGATTTGTCTAAGCAAGCTGTTGCTTACCGTCAAATTTCATTATTGTTACGTCGTCCACCAGGTCGTGAAGCGTATCCAGGTGACGTATTCTATCTTCACTCACGTCTTCTTGAGCGTGCTTCGCGCGTTTCTGCTGACTACGTTGAGAAATTCACGAATGGTGAAGTTAAAGGCCAAACTGGTTCATTAACTGCATTACCAATCATTGAAACTCAAGCGGGTGACGTATCTGCATTCGTACCAACGAACGTAATTTCGATCACTGACGGTCAGATCTTCCTTGAAACATCATTATTCAACGCAGGTATTCGTCCTGCTGTGAACGCGGGTATCTCTGTATCTCGTGTTGGTGGTTCAGCGCAGACTAAGATCATCAAAAAATTGTCTGGTGGTATCCGTACTGCTTTGGCGCAATACCGTGAATTGGCAGCGTTTGCTCAGTTCGCTTCTGACCTTGATGAAGCAACTCGTAAGCAACTTGAACATGGTCAACGTGTAACTGAATTAATGAAGCAAAAACAATATGCTCCATATTCAATTGCTGACCAAGCTGTTTCAATTTATGCATCTAACGAAGGCTACATGGCTGACGTTGAAGTGAAGAAAATCGTAGACTTTGATGCTGCGTTAATCTCTTACTTCCGTTCAGAAAATGCTGCGTTAATGCAAAACATCGATGAAACTGGTGATTACAACAAAGACATCGAAGCTGCAATCAAAGCAGGTATTGAAAGCTTTAAAGCGACTCAAACTTACTAATTTCAACTTCAGTTGGATTTAGTTTTGGTTTGGTTCACGGATCAACCTTCGAGGGCTCGAAAGGGCCTTCGAATACTAGGTTAAGCGTATGGCAAATTTAAAAGAAATTCGCGCCAAAGTAGCTAGTATCAAAAGCACGCAGAAAATTACTCGCGCGATGCAGATGGTAGCAGCTTCTAAGATGCGTCGTGCGCAAGAGCGCATGGCTCAAGGCCGTCCGTATGCCGAAAATATGCACCGTGTAATTGCTCACTTGGTTCAAGCGAATCCTGAATACAAACACCGTTATATGGTTGAACGCCCGGTTAAGCGCGTTGGCTATATCATTGTGTCTTCAGATCGTGGCCTTGCTGGTGGTTTGAACATTAACTTGTTCAAAAAAGTGGTTAAACACGTACAACAGCAACAAGAGCAGTCAATTGAAGTTCAATTTGCTTTAATTGGTCAAAAAGCGGTTTCGTTTTTTAAAAACTACGGCGGTAAAGTGCTGGGTGCTACGACAAATGTCGGTGATACACCAAGCCTTGAACAGTTATCTGGTTCTGTACAGGTGATGTTAGACGCATTTGATAAAGGCGAGTTAGATCGTATTTATCTTGTGTCAAACGGCTTTGTCAATGCCATGACTCAAAATCAAAAGATCGAACAACTTGTTCCTTTGGCTGCTGCTGAAGAAGACAAGACCCTTAACCGTCAATACGGTTGGGATTATATCTATGAGCCTGAAGCTGAAGAGCTTTTAAATGGTTTATTGGTTCGTTATATCGAGTCTGTGGTATATCAAGGCGTGATCGAAAACATCGCGTGTGAGCAGTCAGCTCGTATGGTTGCAATGAAAGCTGCAACGGACAACGCAGGTGATTTGATCAAGAGCCTACAACTTATTTATAACAAGCTGCGTCAAGCCGCGATTACTCAGGAAATTTCTGAGATCGTTGGTGGTGCCGCTGCCGTTTAACATTATTTTGAATTGAGGAGACAGCAATGAGTAGCGGTCGTATCATTCAGATCATCGGCGCGGTTATCGACGTCGAGTTTGAACGTAACAGCGTTCCTAAGATCTATGACGCTCTCCACGTTGATGGCACTGAAACTACATTAGAAGTTCAGCAACAACTTGGTGATGGCGTAGTTCGTACTATTGCAATGGGTTCTACTGAAGGCCTTAAGCGTGGTTTGAACGTAACGAATACTAACGCACCGATCTCTGTACCAGTGGGTACAGCGACTCTAGGTCGTATCATGGACGTTCTTGGTCGCCCAATCGACGAAGCTGGTCCAGTTGCGACTGAAGCGCGTTTGCCGATTCACCGTCAAGCACCTTCTTATGCTGAACAAGCAGCTTCTACTGACCTTTTAGAAACTGGTATTAAAGTCATCGACTTACTATGCCCGTTCGCTAAAGGTGGTAAAGTTGGTCTGTTCGGTGGTGCCGGTGTTGGTAAAACTGTAAACATGATGGAGTTGATCAACAACATCGCTAAAGCGCACTCAGGTTTATCTGTGTTCGCTGGTGTTGGTGAGCGTACTCGTGAAGGTAATGACTTCTATCACGAGATGAAAGACTCAAACGTTCTAGACAAAGTAGCAATGGTCTACGGTCAGATGAACGAACCACCGGGTAACCGTTTACGCGTAGCGTTGACTGGTTTGACCATGGCTGAGTATTTCCGTGACGAGAAAGACGAAAACGGTAAAGGCCGTGACGTACTATTGTTCGTAGACAACATCTACCGTTATACACTAGCAGGTACTGAAGTATCAGCACTTCTAGGTCGTATGCCATCTGCAGTAGGTTACCAACCGACACTTGCAGAAGAGATGGGTGTTCTTCAAGAACGTATTACATCGACTAAGTCTGGTTCGATTACGTCAATCCAAGCGGTATACGTACCTGCCGATGACTTAACAGATCCATCGCCTGCAACTACGTTTGCTCACTTAGATGCAACTGTAGTATTGAGCCGTGACATCGCATCTTCTGGTATTTACCCAGCGATCGATCCACTTGACTCAACTTCACGTCAGTTAGATCCACTCGTAGTGGGTGCTGAGCATTACGAGATCGCTCGTTCAGTTCAAAACGTTCTTCAACGTTATAAAGAATTGAAAGACATCATCGCGATTCTTGGTATGGACGAACTTGCAGAAGAAGATAAGTTGACTGTTTACCGTGCGCGTAAAATCCAACGTTTCTTCTCTCAACCGTTCCACGTAGCTGAAGTGTTTACTGGTGCTCCTGGTAAACTTGTACCGCTTAAAGAAACGATTCGTGGCTTTAAAGGTCTTTTAGCTGGTGAATATGACCACATTCCAGAACAAGCGTTCTATATGGTTGGTGGTATTGACGAAGTAATTGCTAAAGCTGAGAAACTTTAATTAGTTACCTAATTTAGGAGATTCTCATGTCGACTATGCAGTGTGATGTTGTAAGTGTTCAAGAGTCTTTGTACTCTGGCGCTGTAACGATGCTAATTGCTAAAGGTGCTGGTGGTGAATTAGGTATTATGCCTGGTCACGCGCCACTAGTAACTTTACTCAAGCCGGGTACAATCCGTGTTCTGCTTGAAAACGGTACAGAAGAGTTAATCTATGTATCTGGTGGTGTTCTAGAAGTTCAACCGCATGTTGTTACGGTTCTTGCAGATACTGCAGTCCGTGCAGAAAACTTAGATGAAGCAGCAATTCTTGAAGCGCGTAAACACGCTGAACAATTGCTTGCAAATCAAAAGAGCGATTTGGACTCGGCTGCTGCTTTGGCTGCTCTCGCAGAAACTGCTGCTCAGTTGGAAACCATCCGCAAAATCAAAAACCGCGCTCAATAAGAGACGGTTTGAGATTAAAAAAAGCCACCGAAAGGTGGCTTTTTTTATGTCTGTTGATAAAAATGCGTCAATTGCTTATTTCATGATGAGTTTGTTGGTTTCTTAGTTGTCATTGTTCAAATGGACTGGATTGGTCTGCTGCATATAGTCAAACTACTTTATTATTCATACAGGATTCGAAAAAAACTTGAAATAACTCATCGACTGAATCGATCAACCATTCTTTACGCTTACGTTTAACC
>Ga0208704_100070_pt1 | contig 32888 bp, 28 predicted proteins | sample DeeseametaMP0144_FD_184221 | JGI IMG/M metagenome (GOLD analysis project Ga0208704, IMG submission 184221) | Marine microbial communities from the Deep Atlantic Ocean - MP0144 (SPAdes) | ecosystem: Environmental > Aquatic > Marine > Oceanic | place: West of Cape Verde, Atlantic Ocean | collected...
CCAAGCCGATACTCAACGTAACGGTATGTAAAAATGTTGCTTTCATGTCCTTTTCCCCCCTCTCAACATGGTATTGGAACAGATTTTTATTAAAGTCATTGGTAATCTAGTTTCAATTTAACCGATTTCACAAATAAAAAAGTAGAACTGTGTCACATAATTTACAAAATTATAAACAAATTTGGGCTAAATTGACATTTAAACATCAAATATAAATCATTTGGCTTTTTGTACCAAATAACTGTGGAGATAGCATGGAGATTTTGAGCTTGATCTGTGGAGGGTGGATATGGGTTATCCTTAAAAGTGCACAAAATAGTCCTTTTAGAGATATCTTTTTATCAGTATAGCCGTAAAACCTCGCCTTCAGGGTATAGGTATCTATGATCCTAGCCAAAATAATGGACAGCACGTCCCTCTAAAGATAACGTAACTTTAATCTTTGGAGATTCAAGAAATGGCTAAACGTTTTAGTCCTGAATTTAAACAGCAAGCGATTGATTATGCACTTTCAAACCCCCACGAACCTATAGCTGCAATCGCCCAGAAATTAGGTGTTGGTTATTCAACATTGGATAAATGGATTCGTGAAGCCAATCCAGTGGGTTCAAGCAAACGCCAACTTTCATCAGAACAACAGCAGATTTTAGAATTAGAGAAAGAAGTCAAACAGCTCAGGGACGCCAATGACATCTTAAAAAAAGCGCATGTGTACTTTCTGACAGATCATGCCAAGAAAAGTACACGGTAATTCAAGATCTGGATGTGAATGAAGTCACTGTATCTTCTGCCTGTAAATGCCTGGGTGTCAGCACTTCAGGCTATTATGCCTGGCGAAAATGCCAGGCCAATCTAGCGCAGAAATATAATGATTTAAAAGCCGTATATTGGCAGCATCATGCACGATTGGGTGCACCTTCATTGGTACATGACATGCATGATTTAGGTTACAGCATGAGCGAACGAACCGTTGGAAGAATGCTTAAAAAGCTTGGTTTACGTAGCAGGATTGCACGTAAATACAAGCATACGACTGATTCAAACCATCGTTTGCCTACAGCGCCTAACTTGTTGGATCGTCAATTTGGCGTTGGTCAATTGAAAGCTACTTCAAGCTTCTAAAACAAGCGGGTCATGATGTTGAATCGTGGCTCCAAACGACCCCTCAAGCAATTTTAAGAAAACTACTTGTTGCGAGTATGGCCTGCGTACTGACATGGCGAATACAACGCTGTAATGATGAACAAACTACTCGAGTAAGAGCCGTACTAACACGACTATCTGGGCGACAGCAAAAGCGAGGGAAAAGAGAAAGTGCACCATCAATACTTGCTGGACTTTCAATCTTATTAAACACCTTGAAGCTACTGGAAAGTTATTCGGTGGATGAGTTAAAGGAAATGGCTAAAATTGCGTTGGGGTATCCACACGAAGATGTGTAGATATCTATACCTTCAGGGCGGGGATGTAAGGCTGCAATCCGCTAGTCCCCTTGTGGGGATTAGCTAGGATTGCTAATGCGGAGTTTGCTGTTGCTGAATATATTGTTTGATAATCCCAATAGGTGTACCATCACATGATGCAGCGAAATAGCTAGGCGACCACAAAGCATTACCCCATAACTTGCTTCTAATTTCAGGGTGCTTGGTTCGTAAAATACGACTGGAAGCACCTTTTAAACTATTTACCAAGCTAGAAATAGCGACCTTTGGCGGATAATGCACAAGTAGATGGACATGATCATCTTCACCATCAAATTCTGCCAACTCGGCTTCAAAGGTAAGCGTGCGCTGAACCCCATAGCTATTTTTTAACTTGGGTTGGATTTCCAGCGGTGTGGCAGTAATTCTTCTATTTGGGTCACTTTATGGGTCGGTAACCTTTTCAGCACATCACTGAGATAGGCATACGGATCCAGCCCATTCAGTTTTGCTGACTGGATCAGGGTCATGATATTGGCCGCTCGTTGACCACTACGCAGCGAACCTGCAAATAGCCAGTTCTTACGTCCCAAGGCCCAGGGACGCATCTGATTTTCCAACCAATTATTATCAATGGGCAAATTGCCATTATCCAGATAGCGACTTAAGGCTGGCCAGCATTTTAGGCTGTAGTTGATCGCTCGGGCAGTTGGGGAACTCGATGGCACCGTCAGCTGATGTTGGTTGAGCCACTCATATAGTTGTTGCATCACCGGTTGACTATACTGTTGCCGGTATTCGCGGCGGTGTTCTGCTGTACCATCCGTCTTTTTCCTGAGTTCTGCTTCTATCGCATACAGTCTCTGAATCATCAGTAATGCCTGTTCAGCGATCTGACTTTTCCCGGTCACATGCAGTTCATGGAATTTACGACGTGCATGCGCCATGCAGCCCACCTCAATGACATCGCCTGATTTAAAGCGTGCTTTATAACCACTGTAATCATCACAGACCAGATGCCCCTGCCAGCCTTTCAGGAACTCTTCAGCATGCTGACCTGAACGGCTATCTTGAAAGTCATAGATCACCGCCTGAACTGGATTGTACTGTGTGGTGGCATAGGCCCAGATATAACCTTTCTTCGGTTTTTTCTCATCATCCCCCATCTGCATGATGATGACTGGTGTTTCATCTGCATGCAGCACCTGTTGTTGCAGCACAAGCTGTTTTAAGGCATTGGTCAGAGGTTCAAGTTCTACCCCACAGCGTCCAATCCAGTCAGATAATGTGGATCTGGAAAGATCAACACCTGCGCGTAGAAAGATTTGACGTTGACGATATAGCGGTAAATGATCAGCGTATTTGGAAACCAGCACATGGCTGAGCAATTCAGGTGTAGCGATTCCTTTATCAATAACATACGCAGGCATCGCTTGTTGAGTCAGGATGTCACACTGATCACAGACCCATTTACCACGGATATGTTGTTCCTTATAGAACTGTGCCGGCCTGAAATTTAGTTTTTCACTGATATCTTCGCCGATACGACGCAATGTGCAGCCACAGCTGCATTGCGTTGAGGCAGGTTCGTGCTCAATACGGAGGGTTGGCAGGTGATCTGGCAGTGGTCGACGTTTAGGTTTGTTGACTGTGGCTTTCTGTGTCGCTGCATCGGTTTTATCTGCATTCAGCCGCTCCAGTTCCAGATCAACTGCTGCGATATCTTCTTCGACCGCTTCATCCCACAGATGGATTTGTTTTGCGGTTAGATGTTCGTTTTTACTGCCGAATTTGTGCTGTTTAAATAGTGCGAGTTCATGCTCGTATTTTTGATTGAGAATAGAAAGATGTTGAACTTTAGAATCTAATTGCTGATTGGTGACTTCAAGATGTTGAACTCTGGCATCTAATTGCTGATTTGATTGTTCCAGTTGTTGTTTAGATTGTGCCAGAGACTGATGCTGCATCGCCAACTGTCTGGTAAATTCCAGCAGTTGTTCATGGGTCAGTTGGCTTAAGTCAGGCAGCGTATTCATGACCGCAGTATGCCTGATGTCATGATGCAGAGGAAATAGAACGTTTGGAGAATAGCAGAATGGACGAGCCTGGTTTAGAGCATAGTCACCACCTGCTGTCGTCCAATGCGCTGCCAGGGCAAACCCTGGATCAATGCCTGTAACTGTTCCGGACTGAGGGCTACGGTTTCACCCTGATGAAGCTGAACCCAGTGGAATTTTCCCTGTTCCAGCCGCCGGGCACACAGCCAGATACCCAATCCATCATGTACCAGCAGTTTCATGCGATGGCCACGTTTATTACAGAACAGGTAAGCGCAATGCGGTTTGATGTAGCCAAAGGCTCTCAGCACCTGAGTCATGACAGTATCCATACCTGCACGCATATCCATCGGCTGGGTAGCAAGCCAGATTTCATCAATACGGATCATTGAGTCAAACCCTGGATCAGCACCAGTAATTCAGTTACTGACTCCACCGGCCAGTCGATCTCGATCATCTGACCCCTTACGGAACCTGGTTCCTCATGTAGTGGAATCCTAATATGAGCGACAACTTTCTTCTCTGGTACAGGTGGCGGAGGTGCTTCTTGTCTGACTGGAGTCGGGTGAAGAATGACGGGAAGGAAGTCGGTCTGTGGAATAGATGGGGGTGTTAATGATGGAACCATTGATCTGGACTGACGAATCCATTTATGCAACAGATTCGCATTGACCTGATGTTGCATTGCCACCTTGGCCACTGATGTGTCTGGCTGCTGACATTGCTGAATAAGTTGATGTTTAAATTCAGCCGTGAAGGTTCGACGGGGCTTTTTTAGGGTTGGTGTGCTGTCTATAACTGTCTTTAAATCCATAAATAGGTGTCCACTTAAATTTTAGTGGACACTATCGCGGTATTAATGAGTTAGAAAAAGTGGGGTTCAGCGGACGCTTACCTTCAAAGTCTAAACAAACACGCTCAAACACTTCACGCATTGTTTCAAGCATTGCTTTGGTAAAAACATCTCTACGATATTTAGCGACAAAGACTAAATGAACGTGCATATTAAAAACACAATGACGACCTGTTCTAATCTCTTGACTATTGCTCATAGACCAAATATATTTTAGTAATGAAAACACTTAAATTACGAATAAAAGACAAACATTGCAAGATGCTAGACCAACTAGCAGTAGAGGTGAACTTTGTTTGGAATTATGTCAATGATTTGTGTTTCAAGCACCTACAACGTAAACAACAATTCTTTTCAGCATACGATATTGCTCAATACACGAAAGGCACATCAAAAGAATGTAACTTACATAGCCAAACCATACAGGCAATTGCAGAAGAATTAGTTACACGAAGAAAGCAGTTTAAAAAAGCCAAGCTAAAATGGCGTGTCAGTAACAACAAATCTGCAAGACGCTCATTAGGCTGGATACCTTTTAAGAAAGTAGCCATTAAATACGCCGATGGCTATGTGCAATATGGCAAGCACCAATTCAAACTATGGGACAGCTACGGACTAAGCAAATACAACGTCAAAACAGGCTCATTTGTAGAAGACAGTCGTGGACGTTGGTATGTTTGCCTTGTGGTTGATGATATTCAACAAGTTAAAGCTATAGCTAAAGGCTCAATTGGCATAGACTTGGGTTTGAAAGATTTAGCCACTTGTTCAGATGGTGTGAAACTCGAAGCTCCTAAAATCTATCGCCAATATGAGGAAAAACTTGGCATTGCTCAAAGAGCAAAAAATAAGAAACGTGTCAAAGCGATTCACGCCAAGATTAAAAATATACGCCAAAATATGTTGCATCAATTCAGCCATAAACTGGTGAATGCACATGCAGCAATCTTTGTTGGCAATGTGAATGCTAAAGCATTAGCACAAACTAGATTAGCGAAGTCAGTGTTAGATGCCAGTTGGACAACACTAAGAACCATGCTCAAGTATAAATGCGAGAACGCAGGAGTATGGTATGGAGAAGTCAACGAAGCCTATACGACCCAAACATGTTCGTGCTGTGGCTCACGCTCTAGCAGTCCGAAAGGTAGAGCAGGTCTTGGAATAAGAGAATGGCAGTGTATGGAGTGCGGTACGCTCCATGATCGGGATATAAATTCCGCACTGAATATTCTTGCGCTCGGACATGAGCGTCTCGGAGGAGGAATCCCCGTTCTTTAGGTCTGGGAGGATGTCAACAAGAATATAACCAAGCCTTTGGACAGTATTGGAAAAGCAAAGCTGGGCAGGAGGTCAACTTTAAACAGTCTCATGGTGGATCGGGCAAGCAAGCACGTGCCGTTGCAACGGGTCTCCAAGCAGATGTGGTGGCCTTGGCCAATGATATTGATGAAATTGTGAATACTGGACAAATTGATAAAAACTGGCAAAAAGAATTTCTAAATAATTCTGCACCTTATACTTCAACCATTGTTTTTTTAGTGCGTAAAGGTAATCCAAACAAATTAAAGACTGGAATGATTTAACCAAGCTGGGGGTGAGATCATTACCTCAAATCCAAAAACAAGCGGTGCGCCGCGTTGGATCTATTTATCTGCTTGGGGGTATGCGTTAAAACAACCTGGAGGTAATGATGCTAAAGCCAAAGAATTGGTGAAAAACTGTATCAAAATGTCAAAGTTCTTGATTCAGGCGCGCGAGGTTCATTGACCACGTTTGCTGAACGGGGCATAGGTGATGTGTTGTTGTCTTGGGAAAATGAAGCTTTACTGGCAACTCAAGGCCTAGGTAAAGACAAATACGATATTGTTTATCCGTCTATTTCGATTTTAGCGGAGCCGTCAGTTGCGATTGTAGACAAAACCGTGGACAAAAATGGCAATCGAAATTTGGCCAAGGGCTATTTAAACTATCTGTATTCGCCAAAAGGGCAGGAGTTGGCGGCGAAGCATTTCTTCCGTCCACGAAATAAACAAGTGGCGAACAAATACCTTGCGCAATTTCCAAAACAAAAAACCTTTAATATTAATGATGTCTTTGGAGGGTGGGCCAAAGCGCAGAAAACTCACTTTGTAAATGGTGCGATCTTTGATCAAATTTATACTGAAAAATAAACGTGCTGCGGTTTAATGAGATCACGTTCGGACATAAAAGTGGATATACGCATATCCACTTTTATTATATTTTAAGCATAAAAATGTATATAATAAGAATAAGTAAAGTGTTTGCTATTATTTTAAATAAAAACAATTCATTAAGTCTTAGTGATGTAAAAATAATGTGTATTTAAAAAACAAAAGCGAATTGCGATTTATGATTTTGTTTCATATATTTAGCATAATTCTTGATATTTAATTTAATACGCTATGAAAACGCATTTGAAATCTCTCTGGGCTGCTGCCGTAGTGGCAACAGGTCTGACATTCAGTATGACATCAGCTCAAGCAGCTGACCGTACTATGCTCAATGTCTCCTATGATGCAACACGTGAATTTTACGATGAGTTCAATAAATCCTTTGGTGCTTATTGGCAAAGTCGTACAGGACAAACGGTTGACTTTAAACAGTCACACGGGGGTTCAGGTAAACAAGCCCGTTCGGTCGTGGATGGTCTAAAAGGGGATGTGGTGACCTTGGCCTTAGCCAATGACATTGAAGAAATTGTCAAATCAGGTCAAATTCAGCCGGGTTGGCAAAAAGAGTTCCCAAATAACTCTGCACCTTATACATCGACCATTGTGTTCATGGTACGCAAAGGCAACCCGAAAAAAATTAAGGACTGGTCTGATTTAACCAAACCGGGTGTACAAATTATTACGCCTAATCCTAAAACAGGTGGTCTACCACGTTGGGTGTATCTGTCTGCTTGGGGTTACGCACTGAAACAACCTGGTGGCAATGAGGCCAAAGCCAAAGAGTTCGTAGGTAAAATGTACCATAACGTGAAAGTCATGGACTCTGCGGCACGGGCGTCTATGACCACCTTTGCAGAACGTCGCATTGGTGATGTGTTATTGACTTGGGAAAATGAAGCCTTAGTGACACAAAAAACTTTAGGTAAAAATCAGTTCGATATTGTTTATCCATCGATCTCGATTTTAACCGAGCCTTCGGTGGCAATCGTGGATAAGACCGTGGCGAAAAATGGCAACAAGTGGTTAGCACAGGGTTATATCAACTATTTATATTCACCACTGGGTCAGGAAATGGCGGCGAAACACTTCTATCGTCCACGTAATGCTGCGGTTTTAGAAAAATATAAAGCGCAATTTCCACCGTTAAAAACCTTCACCATTGATGAAGTGTTTGGTGGTTGGGCCAATGCTCAAAAGACCCACTTTGTGAATGGGGCGACTTTCGACCAAATCTATAATAGCCGTAAATAATCCAGTTAATTATTTCAGCTGCTGCTTACAAAGCCTCCCTTGGGAGGCTTTTTTGATAATGAATGCCGTTTAAAAACGGTTTTGTCTATGAAAAGTAATATTTCCCTACAAAAAGTCGTTTGGAGCTTTGTTAAAACAAGGTAATAATGTGCAGTTACATTTTTCCTTCCGATCATATTGAGTCTTTATGTCGCATATTTCTGTATTACTTCACGAAACTGTTGATGCTTTGGTAGCAGATCGCAATACAGGGATTTTCATTGACGGGACGTTTGGTCGTGGCGGACATACGCGTTTGCTGTTGTCTAAGCTAGATGAAAATGCACGTGTCTATGGTTTTGATAAAGACCCGCAAGCACTGGAAACAGCCGCGATTTTAGAACAAGAAGATCCACGTTTTAAAATTATTCATGCCAGCTTTGCTGACCTTAAACATGAGTTAGAAGTACGCGGCATTGGCTTGGTCGATGGGGTTATGGCCGATCTGGGCGTGTCTTCACCGCAGCTTGATCAGGCGGAGCGTGGTTTTAGTTTTATGAAAGATGGACCACTGGATATGCGTATGGACAATTCAAAAGGTCCAACCGCAGCGCAGTGGTTGGTTAATATTGAGGAAGAGGCGTTAGCCAATATTATTTTTCAATATGGTGAAGAGCGTTATAGCCGTCGTATTGCCAAAGCGATTAAAGCGGCCGGATTGATTGAAACCACAGCGCAGTTGGCTGAAATTGTGAAAGTAGCGCACCCGAAATGGGAAAAAAATAAACATGCCGCAACACGAACTTTCCAAGCAATTCGTATTGCCATTAATAAAGAATTAGAAGATATTGAAGTTTTCCTACCGCAAGCGGTAGAAGTATTAAAACCGAATGGTCGCTTGGCTGTGATTAGCTTCCATTCCTTAGAAGATCGATTAATTAAACAATTTATTCAAAAAGAGTCGACACTTGAGGAAGATATGGGTTGGGGTATGCCACAACAACGACCAGATACGCGTCGTTTAAAGAAAGTATCACGTGTGAAAGCAAGTGATGCAGAGGTTAAAGCTAATCCACGTTCACGTAGTGCATGGCTTAGAGTTGCAGAGCGCTTAGCACTTAAAGGCGAATAATGAAAACTGAAGTCGTTGAAAAAATTCCAACAAAGTTAAAGTTTAAGAAGTTGATTGCCTATGTCATTTTATTGGTGCTGGTGTTTATCAGTGCCATGATGGTGGTGTTCCAAGTGTTTGAATACCGTCATGACTATCGCGAAATGAGCTCTTTTATGCGCGAGCGTGATGACTTAAATGCAGAGTGGGGCCGTTTGCTGATTGAACAGCAAACTTTTGGCGCAACTGCACAAATTGGAACGCGCGCGGTGACGCAACTGCGGATGTATTCACCACCTGCGGCGCAAACCGTAGTGATTTCTTTACCCACGACTTCAGAAGACAAAAAATAAGGCCGCTGTAACATGGTAGAAAAGCGTAAACCCACTCGTAAAAAACAGCAAGCGGTGACTGAAAAATCGGCTCTACAGGTTGAAATGTGGCGCTTTTATCTTATGTGGGCGGTGGTTTTAGCCTGCTTTATTGCTTTGGTTGGACGTGCTTTTTACGTACAAGTCATTAATACCGAATTTTTGCAAAATAAAGCCAATGTCAATATTTTAAGAACTGAAAAAATTAAGGCCATGCGCGGTGTGATTTATGACCGTCATGGTGTGCCTTTGGCGATCAGTACGCCGATTATGAAAGTGGTGATTGACCCACGTGATTATTTTGATAATAAAAAACTATTTGATGAAATTACCGCTGAATTAGCCAAAGATCCACACAATCGTAAATTGAAGCGTCAATTACCAGACAAAAACCTAAATCTGGATGAACTGGCTGATGCCGTGGGCATGGATCGTGCGGAACTGAAGCGCAAACTGAATGAACGTCCGCGTTCGCGCTACTTGGTCTTAAAAAAAGAAGTGCCACCTCAGCAAGCTGAACTGATTGCGAAACGTGAGTTCCAAGGGGTGTATACCGAAAAGAACTACAAGCGTTACTATCCGCAGCCACAACCGAATGCGCAAATTATTGGTTTGACCAACAGTGAAGGTTCGGGCATTGAAGGTTTAGAAATGCAGCTGAATCAACGCTTGTCGGGTATTGATGGTGAGCAGCAAATTGTTCGAGATAAAAAGGGCAATCGTTTTAAAGATGCCGAGGTGGTTAAAGAAGTTGAGCCGGGCGAAAATATTACGCTCAGTATTGATTCGCGCCTTCAGTACATTATGTACCGTGAACTGACCGCTGCGGGTGTAGCCAATAATGCTCGTTCTGCCACAGCAATTGCGGTCGATGTGAAAACGGGTGAAATTTTAGCGATGGCGTCGTGGCCGTCGTATAACCCGAACGATAAAAACAGTTTGTCCAATAAAGACGCCATGCGTAACCGTGGTGCGGTTGACTCTTTCGAACCGGGTTCAACCATGAAGCCTTTGACCATTTCAATGGCCTTGGAAAGCGGCAAATACATGCCGAATACTGTGGTTAATACCACTCCGGGTTCGATGCGAGTCGGCAACCACACCATTCGAGATACACATAACTATGGTCCACTGACTTTGGGTGGAATTATTCAAAAATCGTCTAACGTGGGTGTGGCTAAAATTGCTTTGTCTCTCCCTTATGCAACTTTACCGACTTTTTATAAACGTCTCGGTTTTGGTCAGCGTTCAGCTGTTAAATTCCCGGGTGAAAGTGGTGGTTTAATTCTTCCACCAAGTAAATGGAATGTATCGGAAGTGGCGACCATGGCGTATGGCTATGGCTTAAATGCGACTGTGCTGCAAATGGTGGATGCTTATGCCATGTTGGCTAACAAAGGTGTGAAAATGCCTTTGAGTTTGTATAAGTTAGATGCGCCTCCCCGTGGTGAACAAATGATTGATCCAAAAATTGCGGATCAAGTTTTGTTGATGATGGAAACGGCAACCTTACCGGGTGGTACCGCGACTCGTGCAACCATTCCGGGTTACCGTGTAGGTGGTAAAACAGGAACCGCGCATAAGTTACGTGCTGACCGTAAAGGCTACTCAACCAATGAATATCGTGCACTTTTTGCCGGTGTTGCACCAGTCAGCGACCCGCGTTTAGCGATGGTGGTTGTGGTCGAAAACCCGCAAGGGACCTACTATGGTGGTACGGTGTCTGCGCCTGTATTTGCCCGTGTTATGCAAGAATCCTTACGTTTAATGAACGTGCCTTTAGATAAACCTTTAGATGCTCCTGTAATCAAGAAATAGGTGATGAATGTCCATTACATTTCAACAACTCTACACCGCTAACCAAAACGCTGGATGGATGGCACAGCCGTTTCAAGGTTTTGTTCTTGATAGTCGTAAAGTACAGGCAGGGCAAATTTTTATTGCGCTGACATCGCTTTCACAACCTGAAAAAACAGTGCAGTTTGCACAAATAGCCTTGGACAAAGGGGCTTTAGCAGTGGTGAGTGAAACTGAGCTTGGGCTTGAAAACAATATTGTGGTGCCGAATGTACGCCACTTGATGGGAGGCTGGCAAAAGCAATTTTTGTTGGCCACTAGCCAAGTACAGCCTGCTCGTATTTTAGCGGTGACAGGAACCAATGGTAAAACCACCATTTCTCGTTTAGTCGCAGAATTGTTGATGCTACAAGGCAAATCATGTGCGGTAATGGGCACCACAGGTAATGGCATTTTACCCAATTTAGAAGCATCGTCGCATACCACTTTAGATGCGCTGCACTTACAAAATGCACTACATAGCTATGCCAAGCAAGGGGCTGAATTTGCATCGATTGAAGCCTCTTCACATGGTTTGGAACAAGGCCGTTTAGCGGGCAGTGAAATTGAAATTGCTGCATATAGCAACTTAAGTCGCGACCATTTGGACTACCATGGCACGCTTGAGGCCTATGCCGAAGCTAAATCTCACTTGTTTCAATTTCCATCATTGAAAGTTGCAGTCATCAATCTGGATGATGAGCATGCTGGAGTCATGATTCAAGCGGCACAAAATAATCCCGCCCAACCGAAAATTTTAACTTATTCAACCACACAGCCTGCAGACTATCTGGTGAAGAATATTCAATATAGCCTGACGGGTGCGAACTTTAGCCTGTGTACGGCACAGGCCGAATATCAGATACAGAACCCATTATTGGGTCATTTTAATATTGAAAATTTGGTCGCAAGTTTAATTATGGTTGAACAAGCAGGTTTTGATTTAGCCGATGTGGTTGCTACGACAGCACAGCTCAAAGGTGCACCAGGCCGTATGCAAGTGATTCGTGATGATGCACGTTTATTTGTGGTTGATTATGCGCATACGCCTGATGCTCTGGTGCAAGTCTTAAGCACGTTGAAGCGCCATGTAGAACAGCAGCTCTGGGCGGTATTTGGCTGTGGTGGAGACCGCGACCGTGGCAAACGCCCACTCATGACCCAAGCTGCTTTAAATGGAGCGGATGTGGTGTTGTTGACTTCAGATAACCCACGTACAGAAAATCCTGAGCAAATTTTTGCCGATATGAAAGCAGGCGTTGATTTCTCAAACCGTGTGGTTCATGAAATCCATGATCGTCGTGAAGCGATTAAATTTGCCGTTCAACAGGCCCAAGCGGGTGATATTGTCGTGATTGCAGGCAAAGGTCATGAAAACTATCAAGAAATAGAGGGTGTTCGGCATTGGTTTGACGATGTTGTCGAAGTGCAATCCGCGATTGATGCACAGCACCACACTACTGATTCTGCTTATCCTGCACACTAAGGAAGTCGTATGCATACCTCAACAACCAGCACAGTGCCTTTAGTGTCATGGACCGCCGCACAGTTACTCGAAGCAACCCAAGGTTATTGGCTAAATGATCAAGCGCCAAATACTGCAATTAAGCGTATTTTGACGGATTCGCGTGATGCAGAAGCAGGAGATGCTTTCTTAGCACTCAAAGGCGAACGTTTTGATGCACATGCTTTTATTACGCAAGTCGCTGAACAAGGTTGCCAAGTGGCCATTGTGAGCCAGCCTATAGATGCGGAGATTTGTCAGTTGGTGGTGCCTGATACACGTTTGGCATTGGGACAATTGGGGGCTTATCGTCGTGCACAAAACCCACAGCTAAAAGTGATTGCGCTGACGGGTAGTAGTGGTAAAACCACCACCAAAGAAATGTTAGGCAGTATTTTATCACGTATAGCACCAACGTTGGTGACCCGTGGCAATCTGAATAACGACTTGGGTGTGCCGGTCATGTTATTGGAATTACGTCCTGAGCATCAATATGCAGTGATGGAGTTGGGTGCAAGCCATCAGGGTGAAATTGATTATACCTCGAATTTGGTCCAGCCCTTGGTTGCAGGCATTATCAATATTGGTACAGCACACTTGGGTGAGTTTGGTGGACGCGATGGCATCTGCCGTGCCAAGTCTGAGATTTATGCGCATATTGCTCCAAATGGCACATCAATTGTTCCTGCAGCCGATGATTTTGCCGATAGCATTCGCCAAGCAGTACAAACTGAACAGGTGCTCAGCTTTGGTGCGGATGGTGAAATCTTTGCCACTGAGATTGAGTTACAGGCACAATCTGCAACGTTTAAGTTGAATACCCCGCAAGGCGTGCGTCAGGTGAATTTGCCGTTTGCTGGGGAGCATAATGTTCAAAATGCAACTGCTGCGGCAGCTTTTGCTTTAGCGATTGGTATTAGCTTGGATGATATCGTGCTTGGCCTTGAGCAAGCGGTCGGTGCAAAAGGGCGTTTGAACTTTATTCAACAAGGCCATCATTTGTTGATTGATGATACCTATAATGCCAACCCAACTTCTATGCGTGCCGCTGCTGAAGTGCTTGCACAGCAAGAGGGGGTTCGGGTGATGGTGATGGGTGATATCGGTGAGCTAGGTAGCTCTGCTGCACAGCAGCATTATATGCTGGGGCGTGATTTGGTCTCAGTGAAAGGGCTGAACTTCGTAGTGGCTGTCGGTGAATTTGCACCTGCTGCACAAGAAGGCGCACGCAGCACCCAATATGGCAAAAAAATGCAGGCTTTTTTGAATCAAGAGCAGGCTTTGCCGTTCTTACTCAGTTTAATTGAAACACATCAACCCCAGTCTATGAGTTTCCTGTTTAAAGGTTCTCGTTATACCCATATGGAAACGTTGATGGCTGATTTGATGGAGAAACTCTAAATGTTGTTATGGTTATTTGAACAACTGGCGGGCTACCATAGTTCGTTTCAGGTGGTTCGTTATTTAACATTGCGTTCTTTGCTCAGTGTTTTAACCGCACTGACCATTGGTCTAGTGCTCGGTCCTGTGATGATTCGCAAGTTGCAAGCACTCAAATATGGTCAAGCCGTGAGTTCATATGCTCCTGAAAATCATGCCAAAAAAATGGGCACACCAACCATGGGTGGTGTGTTGATCTTACTCTCAATTGGTATCTCCACACTGTTGTGGGCAGATTTATCCAACCCTTATGTATGGATTGTCTTGGCAGTGATGGTGATTTTTGGTGCAGTGGGTTGGGCCGATGACTGGATCAAGATTCGCTATAAAGACAATGCAGGCTTACCTGCCCGTAAAAAGTTCTTTTGGACGTCGCTTGCATCATTGGGCGCAGGTATTGCGCTATATGTAATTGCGCAACAACAGAGCAATCCTGTGCATACCGCAAATATGCTGGATCTGCTGATTCCATTTTTTAAAGATTTAAGTATTCCTTTGTCGGTGATTCCGTTGGGTATTGGTTTTATCATTTTCACCTATTTGGTAATTAATGGTGCATCAAATGCCGTGAACCTGACCGATGGTTTGGACGGTTTAGCGATTATGCCTGTAGTGCTTGTTGCAGCGGGTTTAGGTGTATTTGCATATTTGGCTGGTGATGTCCGTTTTGCCAATTATTTACATATTCCTTATGTGCGCTTTGCTTCTGAGTTGGTGGTGATTTGTGCAGCCATGATTGGCGCGGGTCTAGCCTTCCTCTGGTTTAATGCACACCCTGCACAGGTTTTTATGGGCGATGTGGGCGCATTATCATTGGGTGCAATGCTCGGTACAATTGCGGTCATGGTTCGTCAGGAAATTGTCTTTGCCATTATGGCTGGTGTGTTTTTGGTCGAAGCGATTTCAGTCTTCTTGCAAATTGGTTCCCTCAGAATGCGCAATAAACGGGTATTCCTGATGGCACCATTACACCACCATTATGAGAAAAAAGGCTGGCGTGAAACCCAAGTGGTGATTCGTTTTTGGATTATCACAATTATGCTGGTAGTTTTAGGTCTAATGACCTTAAAATTGCGTTAAGCAAAAGTATGAAAAGAGTCGGTATTTGCCGGCTTTTTTTATGCCTGAGGTAAGGTCTTGGAGAAAATAATGAATCTGCTCATGTGTCCTGTGTGTCGTGAGGCTTTAACTTTAAACGAAAGAACATGGCGCTGTGCGAATTCACATAGTTATGATGTGGCGAAACAAGGCTACGTCAATTTGCATGTCGTTCAACACAAGCACAGCAAAAATCCGGGGGATACGCGTGAGTCGGTACAAGCCCGCCGTGCCTTCTTAAGTGCAGGTCATTACGCGCCTTTACAGCAAGCAGTGATCAATAAGGTACGTGAGTTACGTATTGAAAATTTACTCGATATTGGTTGTGGTGAAGGCTATTACACCGATGCAATGCAGTCGGAGGTACTGCAATGTGTCGGTGTAGATATTGCAAAAAATGCAGTGCAAGTGGCTGCGAAAATCAATAAAAATATCACGTGGGTAGTGGGTACAGGAGCAACTTTACCCGTGTTGGATCAATCGATTGATTTATGTAGTAGTTTGTTTAGCCCGATTCCAATACAAGAGATTTTAAGGGTACTCAAACCGCAAGGATATTTGTTGGTGGTGACGCCTGCGCCTCAGCATTTATATGCCATGCGTGAGGCTTTGTTCGAAGAGGTGAAGCCGCATGAACCGAGCAAATTTGTAGAGCAGTTGAGTGATGCGTTTGATTTGGTGAGTGATGATGTTGTTGATGCTGATCTTAAGCTTAATCAGCAGGACTTAAAAAACCTGATTGCCATGACACCTTATGCCTATAAGGCGAAACAAGAGCGCCGTGAAGCTTTAGAGGCTCAAACAGCTTTTGAACTACAGGCACAGTATCAAATTTTACTGTTTCAGAAAAAAGCATAAGTATAAAAAAGCCCGCAGATGCGGGCTTTTATTATTGGACTTGATCAATCAAATGATCGAGCGCATCCGATTTAGGTTTTGGTTGTTCTTTGGGTGCTTGCATGGTGGGTGGGGTGCTGTTCTTTGGAACCAGCGTTTCCTCTTCACCCGGCAAATCATCAAAGTCATGCTCAGGAGCACGTGGAACTACCACCGGTGCAGGGCGATACAACGGCTGCGCCAAAGGTGGGGTTGGGCCTAAGTTACTCTGAGGTGTTTCTTTCTGATGGCGTTGAATCGGTGCTTTGGCTTTGGCATCGAGTTGAACCCACGCCGAAGGCGTGCCTTGTAAGGCTTTGCCCATGAAGTCCGTCCAAATTGGAAGCGCAGCCACACCGCCGTATTCGCGGCGTCCTAAAGTTGTTGGTTGGTCGAAACCAACCCACGCTACAGTGACCAATTTGCCATTAAAGCCGGCAAACCAAGCATCTTTTGCATCATTGGTGGTTCCTGTTTTACCGCCCAAGTCATCTCGTCCAATACGCAGCGCAGCACGGCCTGTACCATGTTGAATCACGTCTTTTAAAATATTCGCCATATCATAAGCAGAGCTAGATTTTAAAATACGTTGCGCTTGACGATAGTCACTGTTGATCTCAACAGGATTTGCCGATTTTTCAGCAGGGTTCAGCTCTTGGTTGGTGACTTCAATTACTTCATCATCAGGCGTGATGGTGTCAGCAGACTGAGGCTTTGATTCTTGTTGAGAGATACAACTGATACATGCATATTCAGGGTTGTTCTGATAAATGATCTTGCCATAGGCATCTTCAATACGATTAATGAAGTGCGGTTGAATACGATAACCGCCATTGGCAAAGGCTGAGTATCCAGTAGCCATTTGAATTGGTAAAACCTGAGGTGTTCCGAGTGCAATCGTGTAGTTGCGTGGAATCTGTTCATCAGTTAAGCCGAAGTCCATGAACAATTGGCGTGTACGTTCAATGCCCACGGTTTGCAGGAGTCGAACTGACACGGTGTTACGCGATAAATAGAGTGCACGACGCAGGGGAATCATGCCTAAATAGCGGCCATCGGCATTGCGTGGTGACCATTTCCCAATCGTGATTGGGCTGTCATTGACCATGCTATACGGTGTCATACCGCGCTCTAAAGCGAGTGCATAGACAAAGGGTTTAATAATTGAACCTGGTTGGCGCCAGCCTTGGGTGGTTCGGTTAAATTTAGATTGATAAAAATTATAACCACCAACCAGTGCTTCTACAGCGCCATTGTTTGGGTTAAGTGCAATCAGTTGGCCCTGAACTTTAGGCAGTTGCACCAAAGCCCATGAGGTTTTGTTGTCATTGGGGCGCAGACGTACGATGTCTTTCACTTTAACAATTTGAGATGCTCTTGATGGTGTACCGCCTACGGCATTCGCGTTGCGATAAGGACGTGTCCAAGACATGCCAGACCATGGCACGGTTACTGTTGAGCCATCTTGCATTAAGGCATCAAAACTATTTTGATTCACACGGGTGACTTCGGCAGGGAAGGTATTGGCAAAAGCACTAAAGCTACTTAAGGGTTTGTCATGGGCTTCCGCACCACGCCAACCATGACGACGGTCATAGGCTTCTAAACCATCTTGTACCGCTTGTTCGGCATAGGCTTGGCGTTCGCTGTTGATGGTGGTGTAAACCTTATAACCAGAGTCAATCGCGTGCTCGCCGAACTTTTCAATCAGTTCGCTACGGACCATTTCACCGATGTAGGGAAATCGGTTGCTTACCCCGCGGTCAGGCATATCGAGGTTAATTGGTTCTGCAATGCCTTTTTCATATTGGCTTTGGTTAATGTAGCCTAGCTGGAGCATACGACCCAAAATCCAGTTACGACGTTCTAAAGCACGTTCGGGGTTGACCACTGGATTGTATTTAGACGGCGCTTTAGGCAGACCTGCAATCATTGCCATTTGCGCAATGCTGAGTTCATCTAAGCTTTTGTTGTAGTAGATTTTAGCTGCCGCTGCGATACCGTAGGCATTTTTACCTAAGAAAATCTTATTGACATAGAGGGTTAAGATTTCCTCTTTCGTCAAATTTTGTTCAATTTTTCGGGCTAGAAAAACCTCAGTCAATTTACGTTTTAATGTACGCTCGGGACTGAGATAATAGTTTTTTGCCACTTGCATGGTGATGGTCGAGCCACCCGTTTGGACATTTGAGCCAGTAATACTTTCACTGACTGCACGTCCTAAACCTTTAAAACTGATACCACTATGCTCAAAAAAAGAAGAATCTTCCGCCGCTAAGAAGGCATGAATAAAACTTCGTGGGATCTGATCGTAATCTACGGGTACAGATAGCTTGCCACCGTATTCCGAAATGAGTTGGTTATCCGCACTATAAACTTGTAAAGGTTTTAGTAATGGCGCCTTTTTTAGAGTTGTCATTTGCGGCAAAGATGGGGCAATATAGAGATACATGCCATAAAAACCCATTGGAATTGAGACCAACATTATAATAATGATCAAAAAAAATGGATGAACACGGCCCGAACAAGATAGCTTTTTCATAACAAGTAAGTTTTAATAAGAGCTAATGGCAAACTAATTAGCGGTCAGTATATCCTGTACACATACGGAATGTTAGATGAGTTATTGTATCCGTATAAAATTATAGACGCGGACTAATTAGTGGGTTACTTTTTTTGGGGGATAAAAAAATAATAGGAATGATACTGTGCTCAGGTTATATCGTAAGCCAAGTAAGGGGTTAATAGGAGTAGATATTAGTTCGACTTCTGTTAAGGTATTGGAACTTTCTGTTAAAAACAATCGGTATTGGGTGGAGAGCTATGCACTAGTCCCATTACCAGAAGGAAGTGTGGTCGAAAAAAATATATTGAATCCAGAAGCAGTTGGTGATGCCCTTGAGCGTGCGGTAAATTTGGCCAATGTTCAATCGACAGACGTAGCGCTGGCAGTTCCGACTTCCATGGTGATTACTAAAATCATTGAAATGGATGCCGATATGAACGATGACGAACGTGAAATTCAGATTCGTGATGATGCTGAGCAATATATTCCATTCCCATTAGATGAGGCGAGTTTGGACTTTGAAGTCCTTCCAGACCGTTTACCAATCCAAATCGTGTCAATGTACTCCTCGTTGCAACCCGCATTGAAAATGTAGAGGCACGTGCCGAAGCATTGGAGTTGGGCGGTTTAACGCCTAAGATTGCCGATGTTGAAAGTTTCGCCATTGAAAATGCATTCAAAGTCTTTTCAGATACGCTTCCAATGGGCGTAAATACCGTTGGGATTTTAGACATTGGTCATACCATGACCACCTTGTCCGTTATGAGAAATAATAAAGTCATTTATACGCGTGAGCAGGTGTTCGGGGGGGAAACAACTGACCCAGGAAATTCAAAACCGTTATGGTTTATCTTTTGCGGAAGCAGGGCGTGCCAAAAAAAGCCGTACTTTGCCTGATGATTATGATATTGAAGTCCTTGAGCCATTTCTTGAAGCTTTAGTGGAGCAAGCTGCACGCTCTATGCAGTTCTTCTTTGCGTCCTCTCAATTTAATGAGATCGACCATATTTTATTGGCAGGGGGGAATGCTAATATTCCAGGACTGGCGAAGTTATTACAACAAAAATTAGGTTATCGGGTCACCATTGCCAACCCATTTTTACAGATGGGCTTTTCTCCACAAATCGACATTAAAAAAATTGAAAATGATGCTTCATCACTCATGGTGGCATGTGGATTGGCATTGAGGAGTTTTGATTAATGGCAAAAATAAACCTACTCCCTTGGCGTGATGCGTTAAGAGAGAAACGAAAAAAAGAATTTATTGCCTATTGTGTTGGGGCTGCATTAGTTGGGGTTTTAGCTGTTGCTTTGGCGTGGTTTTTTTACAGTCAAAAACTTGAAGATCAAGAACAAGCCAATCAGTTGGTGGTGAGTACCAATCAAAACTTAGATGTCCAATTAAAGTCATTGGAAGGTTTGCAAGAACAGCGAAATGCGATTGTTGAACGGATGAAGTTGATCCAAGGCTTGCAAGGTCAACGTCCTGTGGCTGTGCGTTTGGTCGATGAAATGGTACGTGTTACACCGAGTAATATGTACATTACTAAGTTTGTGCGTACAGGTGATAAATTTACCATTGAAGGTAAAGCGGAAAGCCCGAATACAGTTGCGGAATTCTTACGTAATCTCGAAGCATCTGCGTGGTATCGCAATGCCTTTATGAATTCATTCTTGGTTGCTGAAGAGAAAAAAGATAAAGCACCAAGTTCTATCGTGCCACGTGTTGAAGAAACCTATGGCACCTTTGTGGTCACGGCAGATTTAGATGAGATTGCACAGCCAGTAGCGCCTGATGCGACTACACCTGAAGCCGCAAGCACAGTTAATAATTCAACAGCGGGGGCAGCACAATGAGTCGCGATGAATTTGAAGAATTAACATCAGAAAACCATGCTGTAGCCAAGAAAAAAATGACGGTTGATAAATTTTTTCAACAGTTTAATACCTTAGATCCAAACAATTACGGTAGTTGGCCCTTTTCAGTCAAATTGACTTGTTGGATCTTTATCATTTTAGTGATTGGGGCATTGGGTTATTTTGTCGTGATTAAGCCGAAGCTTGATGCGATTTCAAATGCACATGCACAAGAACAAAATTTACTGAATGAGTTTCGTGAAAAAGATTCAAAATTACGTAATTTGCAGCAATATCAAGTGCAATTGCAAGAAATGGAAGCCAATTTTAATCAGCAGTTAGAACAGCTGCCGAAAGAAACTGAAATTCCTGGCTTGGTTGAAGATATCAACGTGAGCGGCGTAAATTCTGGATTAAAGTTTAAAAATATTCGTTTAGAACCAGAAATTCGCCAAGAGTTCTTTATCGAACAGCCGATTTCCATTGAAGCGACGGGTGATTATCATTCTTTTGGTTCATTTGTCAGTGGAATTGCAGCTTTACCGCGTATTGTTACCTTGCATGACTTCGATATCTCAGCATCAAGTAACAATGATAAAAAGACGGATATTCCGCAAATTTCATATAGTGTAAAAGCGAAAACCTACCGTTATGTCGGGGCAACGGCTACAACGGATGTTGATGTAAAAGATACAAAAAATGATAAGAAAGCCGATGCGGGAGGTGCCAAGTAATGAAACATCAAAACCTCTTACTTAGTCTCTGCGTAGGACTATTCCTTGTCGGTTGTGATTCACGTATTGATGCGGTCAATATGCAAATGGCTGAAATTCGCAATCAGCCACCATTGCCGATTGAGCCAGCGCCAGATTTCCCACCTGTACCGACCTTTAACTATGCTGCGCACCAATTAAAGAGCCCGTTTATGCCAAGCTCTTTAGCGGCTGAACTGAAGATTATGGCTGGAAAGCGTGTCTATCTAAACCTATCGCGCCAATTACAACCCTTGGAAAGTTATGCGATTGAATCGCTTAACATGAAAGGAAGCATGCGCGGACAAAATGGACAAATTTTGGCGTTGATTCAAACACCGGATGGTGAAATTGAACGCGTGCAGCGTGGTAGTTATTTGGGGATGAATCATGGTCGTGTGATTAATATCACCGCTACACAAATTGATTTGATTGAAATTATTCTGGATGGGCGTGAGGGCTATGTCGAGCGCCCGAGAAGCCTAGTATTAATTGGGCCGGCGCCTTAAAAAAGGAAAAGGAATAAAAATGAAAAATAGTGCTAAAGATTTTATATTTGGGGATGGCAATACGATGAACCATATGTTCCGTCAGTTTTCAATGGGTGCAATTGCAATGGCGGTGATGCAGGCTGCAAGTGCGCAAGTCAGTATTACGAATATTGTGCCGATGCAAATTCCGGGACAGGGAACAGAAATTCGTGTCATGTTCAACGGTTTGCCACCACAGCCGCAAGCCTATCAGTTGGAACAGCCATCACGTTTGGTTTTGGATTTTGATAAAGCGCAGCAGAGCTTAAAACAAGGCAGTATTGCGGTGGCAACGGCTGAAGCAAGTACAGTAGATGTAACTTCAGCTGCGCAGCGTTCACGTTTAACTGTAAATTTGGCTGATGCTGGTGCATTTACTACACGTGTTGAAGGTAATACTTTTATTCTGAAAATTAACTCAGCGAACCCAGCGCTAGCAACACCTGTTGCTGCAGCGCGTTCAGAGCAAGGTATTTCAAATATTGGATTCCAACGTGGTTCAGACGGCGAAGGCCAAGTTGTCATTGATTTAAAAGGTAGCAATACCCCTGTCGATGTGAAACAACAAGGCAGTAAAATTGTGGTGCGCGTTTTGGGGAATAAAATTCCTGCCCACTTATCGCGCCGTCTCAATGTGAATGATTTCGCAACGCCTGTATCGACCACTGATGCACAAAATGATGGCAGTAACGGCCTGATCACGATCCAATCGAATGGCAGTTTTGAATATATGGCTTATCAGGCAGAAGATAAGCTCACCATTAGTTTAAAGCGTCCTGAAGATAAAAATCCAATGAAGCCTAAAGCACCAAGTGCTTATACGGGCAAAAAGATTTCTTTAGATTTCCAAGATATTGAAGTACGCCGTGTATTACAGCTCTTAGCTGATTTTACAGGCATTAACATGGTGGCCTCGGATACGGTACAAGGTAATATTACCTTGCGCCTTAAAGATGTACCTTGGGATCAGGCACTTGATATCATAATGAAAACCAAGAATTTGGATAAGCGACGCAATGGTAATGTGATTTGGATTGCACCTGTAGCTGAGCTGATTAAATCTGAGGAAGAAGAGGCGAAAGCCATCGCGCAAAGTATTAAGCTTTCACCTATTCAAACCGATTATATTCAATTGAGTTATGCTAAATCGGCGGATGTACTGAAGTTATTGGAGGACTCTCGTGATAGTAAAGGAGGTGAGTCGAACCGAACAGCGGGTTCAGACTCCTTAGCTTTGGAAAGTTTATTGAGTGCTCGTGGTAGTGCGGTTTCTGATTCGCGTACCAATACTTTAATTATTAATGATAGGCAGCAAAATATTGACAAGATTCGTCGCATGATTGACTTGCTGGATGTCGCAGTTAAACAGGTGATGGTCGAAGCCCGTATTGTAACGGCGTCAACAGATTTTTCTCGCGAATTGGGGATTAAGTGGAGCGCGAAGAAGCTGGGCAATAGCCCAGTATGGGGCGGAGATTTCCAGCCAAGTTTTGATTTGGGGGTGGATTTAGCAACAAACACGGCTGGTACGTTTAACTTTGGTTTACTGAAGATCTCAGATTATATGTTAAACCTTGAGTTAAGCGCACTTCAAGCGGATGGTCATGGTGAAGTGTTATCAGCACCTAAAGTACTGACTGGTGATAAACAGAAAGCCTATATCTTGCGTGGTACAGAGATTCCTTATCAAACATGGAGTGCGACGGAAGGCTTAAAAACCGAATTCCGTGCGGCTAACTTAAAGTTAGAGGTGACTCCAAGTATCACCCCTGATGGTAAAGTTCAAATGGCGCTAAAAATTGAAAAAGATACAGTTGGTACACTAACATCAGCAGGGTATTTAATTAATACAAATGAACTTGAAACTAATGTTTTGGTTGATGATGGTGAAACAGTCGTACTTGGCGGTATTTTTGATGACATTAAGCAAAATCAATATGAGAAAGTTCCATTTTTTGGGGATTTGCCTGTAGTGGGTGCTTTATTTAAAAATAACACCAGATCTAGTGCGCAAACTGAGTTATTGATTTTTGTGACACCACGAATTGTTAATGACAGTGTTTCAAGAAATCATTAATATATTTTTAATTTGAACAAATCTAAAAGGTGACTCCTTGCCAAGCAAAGAGTTTGAAACCCTACCAAATATTTATTTGGTAGGGCCTATGGGGGCTGGAAAAACAACGGTAGGACGACATTTAGCTGAACTGTTAGGACGAGAGTTTCTTGATAGCGATCATGAGATTGAGCGTAAAACAGGGGCAACGATTCCATGGATCTTTGAAAAAGAGGGCGAGCTTGGATTTCGTAGTCGTGAAACGGTTGTAATCGATGAGTTAACCTCTCGACCCAACTTGGTCTTGGCCACAGGTGGTGGGGCGGTGACTCAGGCTCCAAATCGCGCATTTCTCAAACAACGTGGTATTGTTGTTTATCTTTATACTCCTGTAGAGATTCAACTACAGCGAACCTATCGTGATAAAAATCGTCCACTGCTTCAAGTGGAGAATCCTGAACAAAAGTTAACTGACTTGCTCAGCGTTCGAGATCCTTTATATCGTGAAGTTGCCCATTATATTATTGAGACCAATCAAGGGGCTGCACGTGATCTTGCGCAGCGTATCTTAAACTTGATTCTTTTAAAGTAGTTTTGATTCAGTTTTGAAGTGATTTGATCCATGCAAACCTTATATGTTGAACTTGGCGAACGCCGTTACCCGATCTTTATTGGTAGTGATTTAGATCCAAACGCTTTACTTGAGCCGTATATTCATGGTCGCCAAGTGATGATTGTGAGTAATGAAACGGTCGCGCCTTTGTATTTAGCGCGTTACGTGGCAGCAATTGAAGCGTTGGGAAAAACAGTTGCAACCTGTATTTTGCCTGATGGAGAAAAATATAAGAATATTGAGCACCTCAACCTGATTTTTGATGCATTGCTAGCGTCAGGCTTCAACCGTGATTGTACAGTTTTAGCTTTAGGTGGTGGTGTGATTGGAGATATGGCGGGCTTTGCTTCAGCATGCTTCCAGCGTGGGGTCTATTTTATTCAGGTGCCAACGACACTTCTTTCACAGGTTGATTCGAGTGTTGGTGGTAAAACAGGGATTAATCATCCGCTGGGTAAAAACATGATCGGGGCATTTCAACAACCGCAAGTGGTCTTGGCGGATATGTCTCAACTTAAAACGCTGCCAGCACGTGAGTTATCCGCAGGTTTGGCAGAAGTGATTAAGTACGCACTCTTGGGGGATACAGACTTTCTCACTTGGTTGGAACAACATATAGATGATTTGGTGCAGGGTGATGAAGCTGCACTGGCTGAAGCTGTGTATCGTTCTTGTGCCCATAAAGCGCGTATTGTTGCCAATGATGAAAAAGAGCAAGGTGAGCGTGCCTTATTGAATCTTGGGCATACCTTTGGACATGCGATTGAATCTTATCTAGGCTATGGTGAATGGCTCCATGGTGAAGCTGTGGCAACAGGTATGGTGATGGCAGCAGATTTATCGCAGCGTATGGGATGGATCAGTGCAGAAGATTTGGCGCGTACAAAAAATATCATTCAACGCGCGAATTTACCGATAGTATGTCCGCAGATTCCCCTCGATGACTTTTTGGCGTATATGGCTCATGATAAAAAAGTCTTGAACGGGCAACTGCGTTTGGTTTTGATGCAAGCGGTAGGACAGGCCATCATTACCAAAACATTTGATGTAGAATTGATGAAACAGGCGATTTTAGCCAACCAAGAGCAGGCATAACTTTATTATGGCAACAACCCTTCGAACCCAGTGGCAGACAAAGCAAAATTATATTTGGCTTGCATTCGGAGGGGTATGCTTGTTTGGCGCCTTAGTCTTTTGGGCCATTACAGATCAAGAGACTTTGGTTGAAGTTGAAAAAAAAGCTGAATCTGAAGTTGAGTTACAAATTCAGCCAGAAAAAGTCGCAACAACCGCACATTTAGGTTCATTCCTCGATGAAGTAAAACCTTTGGATATGACGACACGTGTTGTAGCAATCGCGCAGCATGAAGCTGAATTCCGTGGGACCAAATTTATTCAGGAAAATAAAAAGAACAGTGCAGTTGAGTTGTTTAGAGTTTCAGAAGAGGCGATTATTAAGCGCTTTTTGCAAAGACAATCTGATCGTCAAGCGTTTAGTTACTTAAGACTGACGGGTGAAAACCAAATTGAGCAATATGTGCTGATCTATGGTGTGTATAAAAATGCCAATGAGGCGCAAAAGGCATTGGCGGATTTAAAACTGACGTTGCCGAAGTCGGTGCAACCCAAAGTTGAAAAAATTGAAAGCTATGCTGAATATGTCAATGATCTCGGTTCTGATGAACTTGGACTTAGCAATAAGCTCTATGCCGTGCAGTTGAAACCAGCCGCTGTGCCTGTGATTGATGAAGCTACGCTTGCTGCGCGTCAACAAGCGGCACGTGCAGCAGTTGAACAAAATAAACAATCGACCACATCGACAACGGTTACTCGTCGTGATGCGGATGGAAATGTGGTTGATGTGCAAAAGTCACAAACGACCGTAGAGAATGCGCCACAAAATAAAACAAATGAACCTGAAGTGACCGACCCATTTAATTAAAATTGGATCATTATGGCGCATCAAAAAATGTAAATTCCATATGTGCACAGATATGGTGCAATAAATGGATTATCCTCGAACTAGTTTTTTACGTAAAAAACACAAACCTAATAAAACTAAAGCGCTTAACACACAAAATAAATAATTGGCATAAAACTTGCTTTAATGGTGCATGAATTGAGTTGATGTCACTGTTTTGGCGCAAAAAAGATTCGATTTATGAGCGAAATAGTAGCGGCCAAGTGCCTTATAAAAGTGCGTGACTGCTGCATACATTTTTTCAATTAAGACATGCATAAAGACGAAAATCAGTCTATCTTGGGTGTGAAGAAAAAATGCTGTACTTCAATCAGAATCTGAATATGAGTCAATTGAACGAATCGGCAAGAAGTAATTAGATTGTTAGACGCCCGACAGGGCCTGTAGAAAGAAGGGTACGCTATGCACATGCCATCGCCTAATACTGTAGCTCCCGCTCAAGGTTTATACCAACCGGATGAGTTTAAAGATAACTGTGGTTTTGGTTTAATCGCCCATATGCAGGGTGATGCAAGCCATGATCTTGTCAAGACTGCTATGCACAGTCTGAGCTGTATGACCCACCGCGGTGGTATTGCTGCAGATGGTAAGACAGGGGATGGTTGCGGTTTACTCTTAGCAATGCCAAAACAGTTTTTCCGTGAAGAAGCGAAAAAACTCAGTGATATTACACTCAGTGAAGTTTTTGCTGTCGGCACGGTGTTTTTAAGCCTCGATCCAGCAATTGCAGCACATGCAAAACAAATTCTAACTAAAGAAATTGAATCTGAAGGCTGTCGAGTATTGGCGTGGCGTGTGATTCCGACCAATAACGATGCTTTAGGTTCGATTGCGATGCAGTCACTTCCTGCATTTGAGCAAATTATTGTGAACTGCCCAATGGGTGTGTCTGAAGTTGAGTTTAACCGTAAACTCTTCTTGGCACGCCGCCGTGCAGAACAGCAGCTTACTAATGACCCTTCATTTTATGTAACCACATTATGTTCAACAGTGATTAGCTATAAAGGCTTGATGATGCCTGAAGCGATTGCTGACTTCTACACAGACTTGGCAGACCCACGTCTTGAGTCACATATTGTGGTGTTCCACCAACGTTTCTCGACCAATACATTGCCGCGTTGGCCTTTGGCTCAGCCATTCCGTTATCTTGCACACAATGGTGAAATTAATACCATTACTGCGAACCGTAACTGGGCGATGGCGCGTACGCCAAAGTTTGAAAACCCATTATTGCCTGGTTTAACTGAGCTCAATCCAATCGTGAACCGTACTGGCTCGGATTCTTCAAGCTTAGATAACATGCTTGAAATTCTTGTGGGCGGCGGTATGGACTTGTTCCGTGCACTGCGTATGTTGGTTCCTCCAGCATGGCAGAACGTGGAAACTTTAGATGCTGATTTACGTGCATTCTATGAGTTTAACTCGAAGCATATGGAAGCGTGGGATGGTCCTGCTGGTCTCGTGATTCAAGATGGTCGTCATGCGATTTGTATGTTGGACCGTAACGGTTTACGTCCAGCACGTTGGGTGATTACCAAAAATGGTTACATCACACTGGCGTCTGAAATTGGTGTATGGGGCTACGAGCCTGAAGATGTAATTTCTAAAGGTCGTGTCGGTCCAGGTCAAATCCTAGTGATTGATACCTTCACAGGTAAAATGCTCGACACTAAAGATGTCAGCACGCATTTGAAAAAAATGCGTCCTTACCGTGAATGGTTACGTGAAAACTCAGTTCGTGTACAAGGTAGTCCAGAGCTTGAAGAATATTTATGTGATCAAGGCTTAAAAGGCGACGACCTTAAAGCATCACAAAAAATGTTTATGGTGACCTTTGAAGAACGTGATCAATTGCTTCGTCCAATCGCTGAAAGTGGTCAGGAAGCAGTGGGTTCAATGGGTGATGATACGCCAATGGCAGTTTTGTCTCGCCAAGTACGTCATGTGTCGGATTACTTCCGTCAACAGTTTGCTCAGGTCACCAACCCACCAATCGACCCATTACGTGAATCGATTGTGATGTCATTGGAAACGTGTTTAGGTCGTGAGCAAAACGTTTTTGAACAAAGCCCTGAGCATGCGGATCGTTTGATCATTTCAAGCCCAGTGTTGTCAAATTCGAAAATGCATCAAATCCGTACGCTGGGTCGTAAGGGTTATGAGATTGCAGATATCGATTTAAATTATGCGGAAGATGAAGGTCTAGAAGCTGCAATTGCGCGTATCTGTGAAGAAGCAGCGCAAGCGATTCGTGACGGCAAAACCTTATTGGTGTTGTCTGATAAGAAAATTCGTCAAGGTTTCTTGCCTGCCAATGCATTGATGGCAACTGGTGCTGTGCACCATTATCTAATTAATGTCGGTTTACGTACCGATGCCAACATTATTGTTGAAACAGCACTGGCACGTGACCCGCACCAATTTGCGGTTATTCTCGGTTTTGGTGCGACAGCAATTTATCCTTACCTTGCTTATGATGTGATCAATGACTTGGTTGCAAAAGGCGAGCTATTAGGTGACCCAATTCAAGCACAAGTGAATTTCCGTAAAGGCATTGAAAAAGGCTTGTTAAAAGTCCTTTCAAAAATGGGGATTTCTACGGTTGCCTCTTACCGTGGTGGTCAGTTGTTTGAAGCGGTGGGTCTGTCTGAAGAAGTGGTTTCAAAATGCTTCACGGGTGTACCGAGCCGTATCAAAGGTGCAACCTTTATTGACCTTGAAAATGACCAAAAGAAATTGGCCGATACCGCATGGAAAACACGTAAACCAATCGATCAAGGTGGTTTGCTGAAATTTGTCTTTGATAAGGAATACCATGCGTTCAACCCAGACGTAATCAATGCTTTGCATAAATCAGTGCGTTCTGGTCAATATGCAGACTTTAAAGAATATGCTGAGCTGGTGAATAACCGTCCAGTGGCAACAATTCGCGACTTATTAAAGTTAAAAACAGATAACTCGATTGCTCTAGATCAAGTGGAGTCTGTAGAAGCGATTTTACCGCGCTTTGACTCTGCAGGCATGTCTTTAGGAGCATTGTCTCCTGAAGCGCATGAGGCGATTGCGATTGCGATGAACACCATTGGTGGTCGTTCAAACTCGGGTGAGGGCGGTGAAGATCCAGCGCGTTATGGCACCATTCGTAACTCGAAAATCAAACAGATTGCATCAGGTCGTTTTGGTGTAACACCTGCGTATTTAACCTCTGCTGAAGTCTTGCAGATTAAAGTGGCGCAAGGGGCTAAACCGGGTGAAGGTGGTCAATTACCAGGTGGTAAAGTGAATGGATTAATTGCACGTTTACGTTATTCTGTGCCGGGAGTGACCCTCATTTCTCCACCACCGCACCATGACATTTACTCGATTGAAGATTTATCACAATTGATCTTTGACTTAAAACAAGTCAATCCTCAAGCGATGGTTTCAGTAAAACTGGTGTCTGAGCCGGGTGTAGGTACCATTGCAGCAGGTGTGGCAAAAGCCTATGCTGACTTCATTACTATTTCAGGTTATGACGGTGGTACAGCAGCCTCTCCATTGTCTTCAATTCACCATGCAGGTTCGCCTTGGGAGTTGGGTCTTTCTGAAGCGCATCAAGCACTTCGTGTCAATGACTTACGTGGTAAAGTTCGTGTTCAAACCGACGGCGGTTTGAAAACAGGTCTAGATGTGGTGAAAGCAGCCATTTTAGGTGCAGAAAGCTTTGGCTTTGGTTCTACACCAATGATTGCTTTAGGTTGTAAATACCTGCGTATTTGTCACCTGAATAACTGTGCAACGGGTGTTGCGACTCAACAAGATCATTTACGCCAAGAACATTATATTGGCGAGCCACAAATGCTCATCAACTTCTTCACCTTCATTGCTGAAGAAACACGTGAGTGGCTGGCAGCGTTGGGTGTTTCAAGCCTCAAAGACTTGATTGGTCGTACAGATTTGCTTGAAATGCTTCCAGGTGAAACGGAGAAACATGCGCACCTTGATTTGAGCGCATTACTGGAGTCACATCCTTCTGCGCAAGGTAAGGCGCAGTACTGTGAAGTTGAAGGTAACGCACCGTTTGATAAAGGCTTGCTTGCTGAGAAAATGGTTGCTGAAATGCTACCAGCAATTGAAGCTGGGACCACAGGTGAATATCACTTCACCATTGGTAACTGTGACCGTTCAATTGGTGCACGTATTTCAGGTGAGATTGCGCGTCGTTATGGCAACCTCAGCATGGAAGCGCACCCAGTGAAGATGAACTTGGTGGGTACTGCGGGTCAATCCCTCGGTGTTTGGAATGCGGGTGGTTTGCACATTCGATTAGAAGGTGATGCGAACGACTACGTGGGTAAAGGCATGGCAGGTGGTCGTGTGTCGATCTTCCCACCAAAAGGTTCACCTTTCCAAACCCAAGAAACGGCAATCATTGGTAACACCTGTTTATATGGTGCAACGGGTGGTAAATTGTTCGCAGCAGGTACAGCAGGTGAGCGTTTTGCAGTACGTAACTCGGGTGCTTTCGCTGTAATTGAAGGTGCAGGCGATCACTGTTGTGAATATATGACAGGTGGTATCGTGACTGTACTTGGTAAAGTGGGGCACAACTTCGGTGCAGGGATGACAGGTGGTTTTGCTTACGTTCTTGACCTTGATAATGACTTCGTTGATCATTACAACCACGAACTGATTGAGCTGAATCGTATTTCGACTGAATCGATGGAAGAACATAAAGAGTTCTTAAGCCGTATCTTAGATGAACACATTGCTGAGACTGGTAGTGCTTGGGCGTACAAGATCCGTAACGAGTTTGATTTCTACAGTCGTAAATTCTGGTTGGTGAAACCGAAAGCTGCCAACTTACAGACTTTGTTGAAAACCACTCAAGCTGATCCACAATAATTCCACTACTGCTGATACATAGGCAGGTGCAGACGATAGATAAACGGGCTGCACCTACCCACGGAGAGAGACATGGCAGAGCGCCTAAACAATGACTTTCAATTTCTGGATGTAGCACGCCAAGATCCAGAGAAAAAAGAGATTCAGGTCCGCAAAGCAGAGTTTGTGGAAATTTATAAACCTTTTACAGCGGAAGTGGCAGCAAATCAGACCCACCGTTGTTTAGGGTGTGGTAACCCATATTGTGAATGGAAATGTCCAGTACATAACTATATTCCAAACTGGTTAAAGTTGATTGCTGAAGGCCGTATTTTCCAAGCAGCAGAACTGTGTCACCAAACCAACACGCTACCAGAAGTGTGTGGTCGTGTTTGTCCGCAAGACCGTTTATGTGAAGGGGCTTGTACCTTAAACGATGGTTTTGGTGCAGTGACGATTGGTAACGCTGAAAAATATATCAATGACACTGCGTTTGCACTGGGCTGGCGTCCAGATATGTCTTCAGTAAAGTGGACAGATAAAAAAGTCGCGATCATTGGTGCAGGCCCTGCTGGTCTAGGCTGTGCTGATATTTTGGTGCGTAGTGGGGTTAAACCTGTAGTATTCGACAAACGCCCTGAAATTGGTGGTCTACTGACTTTTGGTATTCCAGAATTTAAAATGGAAAAAGATGTGATGAAGCGTCGCCGTGAAATCTTCACGGGCATGGGCGTGGAATTCCGTTTAAATACTGAAATTGGTACAGATGTCACCATCGATCAATTGCTTACTGAATACGATGCGGTGTTCATGGGTATGGGTACTTATACCTACATGAAAGGTGGCTTCGCAGGTGAAGATCTAAATGGTGTCTATGATGCCTTGGATTTCTTGATTGCCAATGTCAACCGTACTCAAGGTTGGGAAAAAGACCCAAGCGAGTACATCAGTGTTGAAGGTAAAAAGGTGATTGTCCTAGGTGGTGGTGACACTGCAATGGACTGTAACCGTACTTCGATTCGTCAGGGTGCAGAAGTGGTGAGCTGTGCATACCGTCGTGATGAAGAAAATATGCCAGGTTCACGTCGTGAAGTGCAAAATGCCAAAGAAGAAGGAGTGAACTTCTTGTTTAATCGCCAACCAATTGAAATTGTAGGTGAAAATGGTAAAGTCACAGGCGTAAAAGTGGTTACGACTCAACTTGGCGAGCCTGATAGCCGTGGTCGTCGCAGCCCAGAACCAATTCCGGGTTCAGAAGAAATTTTACCTGCAGATGCAGTTTTATTGGCATTTGGTTTCCGTACCAGCCCTGCGGATTGGTTTACAAATGTGAATATTAACCTTGATGGTTCAGGTCGTGTAGTTGCGGCTGAACAGCAAACCTATAAATTCCAAACCTCAAATCCGAAAATCTTTGCGGGTGGTGATATGGTTCGTGGTTCAGACCTTGTTGTCACAGCGATTTGGGAAGGCCGTCAAGCAGCTGAAGGTATTTTGGATTATTTAGACATTTAATCTAAATCGTTCAACACAAAAACCCGCTTCGGCGGGTTTTTTATGATCACTGTTTGCTTGAGATGATATGAAAGAGGTGAATCGGGATAAATCGAAAAAGATCTGGTGGTGAGTCCGATAAAAATGGATGAATTTGCAAACGCACTAAGCATTTTTGCCATATGTG
>Ga0208704_100078_pt1 | contig 30160 bp, 30 predicted proteins | sample DeeseametaMP0144_FD_184221 | JGI IMG/M metagenome (GOLD analysis project Ga0208704, IMG submission 184221) | Marine microbial communities from the Deep Atlantic Ocean - MP0144 (SPAdes) | ecosystem: Environmental > Aquatic > Marine > Oceanic | place: West of Cape Verde, Atlantic Ocean | collected...
GGCTTAAGGGTTCAATTTTTTCCTCAAGGGTCGCACTTTTACGCTTTGCAAACAGGAATGCATTTTGGAGCAGTATGATCGGCACCAAGATACAAGCAATAATCACAGACAATCCAATGAGCGCACTATAAATCACGTCTGGATCAGTGGTTTGCCCTTGAATAATCATCATCGCAATTGTTGGCGCACCACCCATAGCAAAAAGTAGTGAGTAAAAAATAGTTCCCGCGATATTCTTTTGCATCCTGCCTGCTCATCTGTTTATTGTGCATTTTATTCTAACAAGCACTTATACACTATGTCGTGCTTATTCATGCAACTTTAGTCGGGAAAATCATTCCAGCTCAGCAGCTTAAATCAATACCTGTCACGCTCATGTACAGATGTACTGCACAAATAAAAAAACCCTGTACTAGACAGGGTTTTTTATTCAATGCTTTATCGCTTAAGCGTCAAATGGATGACGTAAAACAATCGTTTCTTCACGGTCTGGACCTGTAGAAATGATATCGATTGGGCATTCGATTAATTGCTCAATGCGTTTTACATAGTTGATCGCTGCTTGTGGCAATTGATCAATTGATTTCGCACCAAAGGTAGACTCAGACCAACCTGGCATCGTTTCGTAAATTGGTTTTAAAGTTTCAAATGCAAGCGCATCAGAAGAACCAACACAACCAGAATCTGCCGCTTCGTAACCTACACAGATTTTCACTTCTTCTAAACCATCAAGAACGTCAAGTTTAGTTAAGCAAATACCTGAAAGTGAGTTTACGTCTACAGAACGACGAAGGATTTCAGCATCGAACCAACCACAACGACGTTGACGACCCGTAGAGGCACCAAATTCAGAACCCACAGTCCCTAAGTGCTTACCAATAGCATCACCTACGTCATTTGCAGCGTCATAAACCAACTCAGTTGGGAACGGACCTGCACCTACACGTGTTGTGTATGCTTTAGTAATACCCAATACATAGTCAAGATGTAATGGACCCAAACCAGAACCTGAGCTTACGCCACCAGCAGTCGTGTTTGAAGACGTTACATACGGATATGTACCATGGTCAACATCTAGAAGTGAACCTTGAGCACCTTCAAACATGATGTTGTCACCGTTTTTACGGTAATTATGCAGCTCTGTAGTGACATCAATCACAAGTGGTGCAACCACTTCACGCCATTGATCACACAGCGCAAGTACATCTTCTAATTTAACTGCTTCTACGCCGTAGAATTGTGTTAATTGGAAGTTATGATATTCAAGAAGTTCAGTTAACTGAGCTTTAAGATGCTCGCCACCACGAACCAAGTCTGCAACACGAATTGCACGGCGTGCAACTTTGTCTTCATAGGCAGGCCCAATACCACGACCAGTGGTACCAATTTTTGCATTACCACGCTTGATTTCACGCGCTTGGTCAAGTGCAATATGGTTTGGCAAAATCAGTGGACAGTTCGGAGAAATACGTAGACGTTCTTTAACTGGCACGCCTTCTTTTTCAAGAATGTCCATCTCTTTGATGAGCGCTTCAGGAGAAAGCACCACACCATTACCAATTAAGCACAGTACGTTTTCACGTAAAATACCAGATGGAATGAGGTGTAATACAGTTTTCTTACCACCAACGACAAGTGTATGACCTGCGTTATGTCCGCCTTGATAACGAACGACCGCAGCCGCTTGATCTGTGAGCAGGTCGACGATTTTACCTTTACCTTCGTCGCCCCATTGGGTACCGAGTACCACAACATTCTTGCCCATAATAGCCTCATTGCATCATGCTGTTAAAATTGAAGAACTTCTCAGGTTTTAGCTTACCTGAAGAAGTGATTAAATTTGTTCTACAGTCCATTGACCTGCAACATTCACCAACTGGTGCGTTGCATATGGAAGCGTAGTTAAATCATCCTGCCCCAAAAGTTGAATCACACTCATGCCTTGAGCACGCGTGTGTTCAATCGCTTGGATCAAATCTGTTTGGGTACCTTTGGGTGCAACCACAAGACTGTTTTGCTGAAAACGACCTGCACTGAGTGCATATAAGTCACAACTAAAGCCTGTTGCTGGGCGTGCACGCCCAAAGTGCTCACCAATTCCGTCATAGCGTCCACCTTGTGCCAATGGTGCAGCACGGTTTGGTGCATAAACGGCATACATTAAGCCCGTATGGTAGTGATATGAGCGCAGCTCAACCACATCAATACCCATCTGAAGATTTGGCCAACGTGCTTGAATCTCAGATTGAGTGGTTTTTAATGCATCAAAAGCGTGCTTAAATTCTGCATCGGCAATGACTTCTGAACTTAAATGCATTTGCAAGGCATCTAAGTCACTTGCATAACGACCTAAAGTATAAAAGTCTGCACCAAAGTTTAAATCTTGGGTAAATTCTGCCAATTCTGGCAGAGCTTTACGCTGATATAAATCAGAGAGTTGACGTTCAGTCGCTTTGTTTAAACCTGCGACCTTCACCATACTACGGAATAAGCCCACATGGCCTAAATCCAAATGGATACCGTCTGCAAAACCTGTTTTTTCAAGCAGGCTGATCATCACATCGATCAGCTCAACATCGGCATCGATGCTGTCTGAACCAAATAGCTCAGCACCTAACTGCAAAGGTGTACGCGTGGTATTAAAGCCTTGTGGTTTGGTATGCAGGACTGTCCCTGCATAGCAATAGCGAGCAACGCCTTCCACTGGATGTACATGCGCATCAATACGAGCCACTTGTGGTGTCATATCGGCACGCACACCAAGCAAACGACCAGAAAGCTGGTCAATCACCTTAAAAGTGGCTAAGTCTAAATCTTGATTCGATTCTGAAAGAGAAGATAACGATTCGATGTATTCAATGAATGGCGTGTACACCAACTGATAACCTCGAGTTGCGAGGAAATCTAATGCTTGACGACGCAAAGTTTCAATCACTTGCGCCTGTTCTGGTAGTACATCAGCTACACCATCAGGTAATAACCATGTCTCTGAAATGGGCATGTTGTAAACCTAAAATCTTGTCTGCGCGGAACGAATCCGCATAAAAAAATCGGGGCACACCCGATTTCTCTTAGTCTATCACGATACAATGTGCTGTGCATTAGACAATTTCGGAAAATTTAATTTATCGTTTCGATGTCATCGTTAACAACTTTATAAATTCTTACCGATTTTGAGCGAGCCATTCAAAACATGGCTTTAGACAATGCCTAAGTATCAGAATCAATAATATTAACTCATCCTAGTGCTCTGCACAGATTGGAAAAATTCATTTAAGACTTTGTTTTATATTTTATTTCCAATTATACCTGTGCTTGCACAAAAGACACATTCTTTTATACGTCAGCTCAATTTGACAGCAACAATAAATACTACATCGTTATACCGATAATACTTTTAATCACACCGTTTTTACTTGGGGAAATTTCGATGGAAATACACAGCAACTTATATTACAAGCACGCAGATGCTCAAATCATGTCAAAATTAGACCGATTATTTCAAGAACATCGCGGCGATGCGAGTCAATTTACGGCTTTAGTCTGTGACATCAATCCAGACCATGGCGCTGAACTGGCCGAAGATATTTTAAATACCGTCGATAATATCGAGTTTGACTTAGGTCCTGAATCACTATACTCCCTCGCGAGTTATTCCATCGCACACTTTGTCCATGGTTCATCAGGTGATGAGTTCATGGAAGCGATTTTGTTCTTCCTGAAAGCATTGCTTCCAGACGTCCATGCGCAAGCATGGGGTTGTGGTGATGATGACCCGTGGGAATTTTGGTTCAAATTTGAAGGTGATGAACTGGTTCGTGAAGATGATGAACCTCTAAATGACCCTGAAGAAGATGAAGAAATTAAAGCCAGTATTTATGCATGGTGGCACGCAGATCTACCTAAAGAAATTAAAGAAGGCTTTTTAAACGAAGAGTCATAACATCCTAAGCAGCATGACTAGAGTGCAAGTCTATCACTTTTAGTCATGCTGTCACATTCACGGGCGATTTTGTTATCAACTTTTGAGCTACCAAATCGGCAGTTCTGTGGTTTGTTTGATATTTTGTAATGGAATTTCTGTTTTAATACTTTGTATATTGGGGATTTTATTTAGACGATGGATTTGAAACTGTCGATAGGCGTCTAAGTCTGCAACCACAATACGTAAAAAGAAATCACAATCCCCTGCCATTAAATGACACTCGACCACTTCAGGAACTTCACGAATCGATTCAACAAATTGGTTCACCGTTTGCGGATCCTGACTCTTTAGCCAAATGCGTGCAAACACGGTCAATCGCAGATTCACTTTAGCAGGATCTACCAAAGCCACATAAGCCCGAATAATCCCGTCTTCTTCTAGTTGTCTTACTCGTCTTAAACACGGTGAAGCAGACAGTCCAATGCGCTGAGCCAGTTCATTATTTTGAAGTTTTCCGTCGGTTTGCAGTACTTGTAATATCCGCTTATCTGTTTGATCCATAGATCCCACCCTTAAAGCATAATTTTGCTCATATTTAAGCAATCACAGCATATTATTCCAAACAAGCTCTATATTAAGCTAAATAAAGCAAAAAATATCTCTGGAAAAACCCTACACTTATTCACCTACTGCACCAAAACCTAGCACGCATAGGCAATTTAAAATGTTCTCCCTTAGAAATACAACTCAAGAACTCAATGACTCTACCGACTACGTCGAGTTTAAACGTGGTATTAAAACATCTATCCCCATGCTGCTGGGCATTATTCCTTTTGCTTTGGTCCTAGGAACACAAGCCACTCAAAAAGGCTTTAGCCATTTAGAAGTTCCATTATTTACTGGTCTAAACTTTGCGGGCGGTTCCGAGTTTGCAGTGCTCGAGGTTTGGACCAATCCACCAAATTTTCTCGTTTTAATTTTCATTACTTTTCTAGTTAATAGCCGTCATTTACTCATGGGTGCAAGTCTCGTGCCCTATTTACGCCATTTGCCTAATCGACAGGTTTTCCCTGCCCTGTTTTTCATGTGTGATGAAAGTTGGGCCGCAGCTCTTGCCGATGCAGAACAAAAGAAAAGATTTGGGCTACAACAGGCCTTTAGCATGTCCTACTACGCAGGTATCTGTTTTGCCCTGTACTTGATGTGGGTCAGTTTTACCAGCTTAGGTGCCATTCTTGGTCCTTTGTTAGGCGATGTTCACCGTTATGGATTTGATATGGCCTTTGCTGCAGTATTTTTGGTTTTACTGCGTGGTATGTGGAAAGGATTTAGTGCAGCACGCCCTTGGCTTATCAGTCTAATCAGTGCGGCCATTGCTTATTTATATTTACCGGCGGGTTGGTATGTGCCTATTGGGGCAATCTGTGGCATCGCCTCTGCTTTCTTATTTATTCAGGAGGATGAGCTATGATCCACAGCACGACACTTGTCGCAATTTTATTGGTCGCAGCCACCACTTATCTGACGCGTATATTGGGCTATGTTTTGCTGAAAAATAAAACTTTAAGCAACAAACAACGAAAGATTTTGGAAGTTGTTCCGGGCTGCGTACTTATTTCAGTAATTGCACCTTATTTTGTCAAAGACAATGTCGCAGATCTACTCGCCATTGCCATCACTTTAATTGCAGCTTCACGCTTTTCACTTTTACCAACCGTTGTGATTAGTATGCTGAGCGCGGCATTATTACGTACCATGCTCATCTAAACTTAATTTTTAGCGTTCTGGTTGTACAGCTTTAGCAAGAATACTCACCAACTCAGCGTTTTGTAGCTCAACTTTTTGCAACTTAGACGTGGTCTGTTCGATCACTTCCTGTTGCATATGCATCTTTTTTGCAAGATCTTGCATAATTTCCAAGGTCTTTTTTAAATTTTCTTCAAGATGATGTACTTTTTCTTGCAGTTGATTTTGCTCTACGCTTGGATCGGTTTTATCTGCCTGATTTTTAAATTGAAACCAAATTAAAAATACGACAGCAACCGCCAACAACAAAATAAATCCCCAAATTAAGATCAACATAAGCACCACTCTACATTATTTTCGTTTATAAATTCATGATAACCACAAGTCTGTATTCGGTCTATGCCTATCATCTTGTTTTCAGAGTAAAAGATGCTTAAAAATAAAGACCTTTAGGTGGTTGACGCACTAAAAGATTCACACAAATCTAATAAGCGGTTTGCATAGCCCCATTCATTGTCATACCACGCAAAGACTTTGGCTTGATGCCCCACCACCATGGTTTGCGTTAAATCAACAATGAGTGAATAGGGTGAATGGTTAAAATCTGAAGACACCAAGGGTTCATCCGTCACATCCATAATTTCACGGTAGTCTGACTTCGCCGCCTGAATCAGCACTTCATTAATTTTATGGTCGGTAATTGGTGTTTGCGAAATAAAGGTCAAATCAATTGCCGCCACATTAATAGTCGGCACACGAATCGAATAACCATCAATACGATCGGCCATTTTTGGCATGACTTGTTTTAAAGCACCAAGGGCTGACGATGTGGTGGGAATAATATTTTGACCTGAAGCACGAGCACGTCTTAAATCACGATGCGCATGATCCAATACAGACTGATCGGCAGTCACTGCATGAATTTCAGTCATGAGCGCAGTATCAATTCCAAAAGCATCATCAATGATTTTAACCAAAGGCACTAAGGCCTGCGTGGTACATGACACGCTAGAAATGATTTGGTCACTGGCTTTGACCTCATGATGATTCACCCCATACACAATTGCTGCATCAACTGAGTCAAAAGGTGCCGCGCCGATAATCACCCGCTTTGCACCTGCGCTGATATGCCCTGTTGCCGCTTCGCGCGAGCGAAATAAACCTGTGCACTCTAGAACCACGTCTACATGGAGGCTTGCCCAAGGTAAATCTTGCGGGTTGGCCTGACACAATACTTCAACTTTGAGCTGCGCTTGATCTTTAGAAAGATGTAAATAAATTCTTTCATTTTCATAACTTAAATCGACTTTTCCCGGAAAGCGCCCATGCGTGGTGTCATATTTAAATAAATGCAATAAGGTTTCTACATCTGCTACATCATTTACCGCGACGATTTCAAACTGAAAGTTCTTTGGATTTTCAAACCAAGCGCGTAGTACATTACGTCCGATTCGACCAAATCCATTTATCGCCACTCGTTGCATGACTTGCCCTTATTTATAAAATGATGAAAGATAAATCAGGCCTATATTAATGGATTTATACAGATTTGGTTAAGCTTTCTTTTTCTATCATCCATCAGTGAAGATGATGAATATGAACCCTCAAGTCATAAATTGACCAGCCTGACCGCCTCGCACTAATCAGCTCATTTCCATGAAATGATATAAATATCCAACAATAACAAGCAAAATCTTAGAACTATCGAATACATAGAAATGTCATCAATTCACCTTAAAGTGATTGGTGCAACATCCTTTTTCCGTTATAATTTGGCGTTTTAAAATTTTTAAGCCAGTATCTGAAGTCAGCGTATTTAGAATAAGACTTTCTTCAGCTACTATTAGCCAAATCGAAATTATGGAGTGACTTGGTTGTGAGTACTCGTTTTATGACATCAGCTGAAATTCGCGAAGCTTTTTTAAGCTACTTTGAATCGCAAGGGCATACACGTGTCGCGTCGAGTTCTCTAGTTCCCGCCAACGACCCTACTTTGTTGTTTACCAACGCGGGTATGAACCAATTTAAAGATTGTTTCTTAGGCCTAGAAAAACGTGATTATGTACGTGCAGTGTCTTCACAAAAATGTGTCCGCGCAGGTGGTAAACACAACGACTTAGACAATGTCGGTTATACCGCACGTCACCATACCTTCTTTGAAATGTTAGGTAACTTCTCATTTGGCGACTACTTCAAACGTGATGCAATCAAATTTGCATGGGATTTTCTCACTGGTGAAGCTTGGTTAGCTCTGCCTAAAGACAAACTCTATGCAACGGTTTACCACACTGACGACGAAGCATTTGACATCTGGAACAAAGAAATTGGTTTAGATGCATCTCGTATTATTCGCATTGGCGACAACAAAGGCGGCCAATACGCATCAGATAACTTCTGGGCAATGGGTGATACAGGTCCATGTGGTCCATGTTCTGAAATCTTCTTTGACCATGGCGACCATATTTGGGGTGGCTTACCGGGCACACCTGAAGAAGATGGCGACCGTTTCATTGAAATCTGGAACAACGTATTCATGCAGTTTAACCGTACTGCGGATGGCGTATTACACCCTCTTCCGGCGCCTTCTGTTGATACAGGTATGGGCTTAGAGCGTATTTCTGCTGTTTTACAACATGTTAACTCAAACTACGAAATTGACCTGTTCCAACACTTACTCAAAGCAGCCGCTGAAATTATTGGTTTAGATACCGCTGCACTTGAAGCGAAAGCACAAGCTGAAGGTAAGCCAGTTGAATACCCTGCTTCACTTAAAGTGGTTGCGGATCACGCACGTTCATGTTCATTCTTGATTGCTGATGGCGTAAACCCGTCTAACGAAGGTCGTGGTTATGTACTGCGTCGCATTATCCGTCGTGCAGTACGTCATGGTAACAAGCTAGGCGCAACAGGTTCGTTCTTCCACAAAATGTTGAAGCCACTGATTGAAGTGATGGGCGAAGCTTATCCTGAACTTGCTGCTCAACAAGCACGTATCGAAGCACAACTTCTGAAAGAAGAAGAACAATTTGCCAAAACACTTGAGCAAGGTTTGAAATTGCTTGAAGGCGAATTGGCGCAGTTAAAAGGTTCTGTAATTCCGGGCGAAGTAGTATTTAAACTTTACGATACTTACGGTTTCCCGACTGACTTGACTGCTGACATCGCACGTGAACGTGACTTAACCATTGATGAAGCTGGTTTCGAAACTGAAATGGCTGCACAGCGTCAACGCGCACGTGATGCAGGCAAATTCGCAATCGACTATAATTCTGTTGTGAAAGTCGAAGGTGAAACTCAGTTTGAAGGTTACGATGCAACTGCCGGTCAAGGTCAAATCATCGCAATCTACAAAGATGGCGAGCAAGTTGACGAAGTGGTTGAAGGCGACGAAGTCCTCATCGTACTGAACCAAACCCCGTTCTATGCAGAAAGTGGCGGTCAAATTGGTGACACAGGTATTTTCAAAAATGACACAGGTATTTTTGAAGTCCAAGACACCAAGAAATCGGGCGGCGCTTTTGTACACCAAGGTATCGTGACTGTAGGTAGCATTAAGCTTGCTCAAAATGTTGAAGCAACAGTCAAAGCAGATATCCGCGCGGCAACTGCGCGTAACCACTCTGCAACTCACCTTTTGCATGCTGCACTACGTCAAATTTTAGGCGAACACGTCCAACAAAAAGGCTCATTGGTTGCGTCAGACATTTTACGTTTTGACTTTGCCAACGATCAACCTGTTTCATTTGAACAACTTCAAGAAATTGAACGTTTAGTGAATGCCGAAGTGATTGCAAACAGCGCTGTGACCACTGAACTTCTTGACATCGAATCTGCGAAAGCAAAAGGTGCGATGATGCTGTTCGGTGAAAAATATGGCGATGAAGTTCGTGTCCTTTCAATGGGTTCAATCATTGAAGAGAAGAACTTCTCAATCGAGCTATGCGGTGGTATTCACGTTAAACGCACAGGCGACATTGGCTTGTTTAAAATCACTTCTGAAGGTGGTGTAGCTGCGGGTGTACGTCGTATTGAAGCGGTAACGGGTACCAAAGCCATTGAAGTTACTCAAAAAGCTGACCGTGATATCAATACCATCAATGGTTTACTAAAAGCTCAAAAAGACCAAACTTTAGAAAAAGTTGAAGCCTTAGTCGACACAACATCAAGCTTGCAAAAACAGATTGAGCAACTCAATCAAAAACTTGCCAGCTTCCAAGCTGCTGAACTGCTTAGCAAAGTTCAAACGCTTGCGGGTCGTCAAACGCTGATCACGACTGTTCAAAACATGGATGCGAAATCACTTCGCAACCTACATGACGGTGTGAAATCAAAATTAGAAAATGCAGTCATCGTACTTGCTGGTGTTGAAGGTGACAAAGTTAGCCTGATTGCATCTGTAGCAAAAGACTTTACTGCTTCTATTAAAGCAGGTGACATCATCAAACATCTAGCAACTGAGCTCGGTGGTAAAGGTGGTGGCAAACCTGACTTAGCACAAGGTGGCGCGCCACTAAACGAGAAGTTTGCAACAGTGATGGCAGATTTAACTGCTTGGCTTGAAGCGAAATAAAACTTCACCTTTTGTGTAACTGACCCTGAATGATGCATTCAGGGTCATGGTTTATATGGAACAACTATGGCATTAATCGTTCAAAAATATGGCGGTACCTCTATGGGTACTCCAGAGCGCATTTTAAATGTTGCTCGTCGTGTAAAGCGTTGGCATGACCACGGCCACAAGGTTGTAGTGGTTGTATCAGCAATGAGTGGCGAAACCAATCGTCTACTTGCTTTAGCGAAAGCCATTACCGAAACCCCTGACCCACGAGAATTAGACCAAATGGTTTCTACGGGTGAACAGGTAACGATTTCAATGTTAGCAATGGCGCTCAATTCTATTGGCGTTGAAGCTAAGTCACTTACGGGTCGCCAAGTCGGTATCAAAACGGACAATGCGTTTACCAAAGCACGTATCGAGTCGATTGATACTGACACCATGACTGCGCATTTAGATGCTGGTCGTGTGATCGTGGTTGCTGGTTTCCAAGGCTTCGATGCCGATGGTAACACCACCACGCTCGGCCGTGGCGGTTCAGATACTTCTGGTGTAGCACTTGCTGCGGCATTAAAAGCAGATGAATGCCAAATCTATACCGATGTAGATGGCGTTTATACCACTGACCCACGCGTTGCACCAAAAGCGAAAAAAGTAGACCGTATTTCATTTGAAGAAATGCTGGAAATGGCATCACTTGGTTCTAAAGTTCTACAAATTCGTTCGGTTGAATTTGCAGGAAAATACCAAGTGCCTTTACGCGTATTATCAAGTTTTGATAATGACGATGATGGCGCATTCGACGAAGACTTTAAAAAGAATGTCGGAACACTAATCACCACTGAGGCGGAAGACAACATGGAACAACCAATTATCTCCGGTATCGCATTTAACCGTGACGAAGCTAAACTTACGATTCTAGGTGTTCCTGATGAACCAGGTATTGCATCTAAAATTTTATCGCCAATTGGTAATGCCAACATTGAAGTGGATATGATTATCCAAAATGTTGAAGAAGATGGTACGACTGACTTCACCTTCACGGTAAACCGCGGCGAACTTGCAAAAGCAACAAAAATTCTTCAAGAAACTGCTCAAGCTATTGGTGCACGCGAAGTTGCTACACGTGATGACATTGTGAAAGTGTCAATTGTAGGTGTGGGTATGCGTTCACACGCAGGTGTTGCAAGTAAAATGTTTACTGCTCTGGCTGATGAAGGCATCAACATTTTGATGATCTCAACTTCAGAAATCAAAATTTCTGTGATTATTGAAGAAAACTACCTAGAACTTGCTGTACGTTCTCTACACACTGCTTTCGGTTTAGACCGTGAACACGGTGAATCAAGCGCACGTGCTTAAGCAATCTTGCGAAAAACTTGTCATTGTCTGACAGTTTTTGCAAAAGACTACAAAAATCAGGGGCCACTATAGTTTTTTCTATAGTGGCTCTGTTATATTAAGCCCGAGGCTTTCTTAAATTTAGATGAATGTTATACCTAATGTCACTAGATATCTAAAAATTCAAGTGTCATGCGGTTGTATTAAACATTTGTTTAAATTTTTTTAAATACAAAAAATTATGTATTTTACTTTAGTACAACTGCAGGTTTAGCGTTTTGCAAGGAGATAAACATGCTGATTTTGACCCGACGCGTCGGTGAAACATTAATGATTGGGGATCAAGTAAGTGTTACTGTACTTGGTGTCAAAGGCAACCAAGTTCGTATTGGTGTCAATGCTCCCAAAGAAGTATCTGTACATCGTGAAGAGATTTATCAACGCATTCAGCATGAACGTGCAATGCATGAACATCTTCAACATCTTGATCAGGATTACCAGCCTGCATTTGAAGATGAAGGTTCACAGCAGAATAATTTCAATCGTTAAGATTGAAACATTCAGATATAAAGCGGCCCGATTGGCCGCTTTAAATTTTTACCCAGTCTATTTTTGCTCAAGTACCTCGATCACTTTCTTTACAGGCCCAAAACTACGACGATGCTCGTCGATAACCCCATGTTCAGCAATCGCTTCAAAGTGCGCTTTGGTTGGATAACCTTTGTGTTTGGCAAATCCAAACTGAGGATATTTTCGATCCATCTCAATCATTTGATGGTCACGTGTCACTTTGGCCAAAATACTCGCTGCTGAGATTTCAGCATGTAAAGCATCCCCACCAACAATTGCCTCACAACTCATACTCAAGCCTTGTGGAATTTTATTACCATCAACCAAGACATGTTCGGGCTGTATCGTGAGCTGTTCAACCGCACGGCGCATCGCAAGCAAAGATGCTTGTAAAATATTAATCTCATCAATTTCAGCAGCACTCGCTTCAGCAATCGCCCAAGCCAATGCTTTTTCCTGAATTTCGACAAAAAGTTTTTCACGTTTTTTTTCAGTCAATTTTTTGGAATCATTTAACCCTTGTATTGGTTTATTCGGGTCTAAAATTACCGCAGCAGCGACCACTGAACCCACCAAAGGGCCACGCCCTGCCTCATCTGCACCTGCAATTTGCATTTTCTACTCTCATAAAAAATGGCTGATCAACAGCCATTTTAAAAACTTAACAATTTATTCGGCTTAGTTTAGCATTTCAGAGGCGCATATGGCTGTTGTTTTTGTTGCGGTTAAAGCGCCACAGGTTGCCTTTGCTTTGTGATCAATTGCCGCCAAAGCCAATTGCTCTTTAGACAATAGTTTGGGAGAGTTATCACCCACACAGTTACAGACTTCGCGTTTTTTCTTTTATTTTTGGTCCTCTAATAACAGCTTACTGCCAATGATCCATGTCGGATTAGTTTCGATTTCATCCATACATTTTGCATGTGAAGCCATTTTAATGATGGCCGAGATTCCATCATCATCTGAGCTAAATAAAGGATTAGACACACACGCGGAAAGCATAAGCGAGCCAAACAGAGAATTAATTATCATTTTCTACAGACACACACCCTTTGTTGTAAAAGAAATCAGGCTTCAATTATTATTATTCACATCAATATAAAAGATAAACGCCAAAAACTACAAAAAAACTGCAAAGAAGCGAAGCATGTCCCCGCTTCTTTGATATATAACAACTTAATTCACCGCTTCAGCCACACATGCATTGATGGTTTTGGTTACTGCATTGCTAATAATAGTTGTACGTGCCGCAGGGTCAATGGCCGCTGTTGCCACATCGACAGCCGTAATATTTTGTGGGGCTTTTTCACTTACGCAACCACAAATTTCAGTCTGAATATCGGCTTTTTGGTCAGCCGTCATAAATTTGGTTGCTGTTTTCCATGCTGGTAGATTATTCAACTCAGTCGTACATTTTGCATTAATGGCAATTTTAAGCGCCGCTGTACCCACTTGTTGCGTGGTGGTCGTCGTATTGGTCGTTGCCATATCAGTCGTTGTACAAGCCGACAGGATAAAAGCCAAAGGAGCAAGCACTGCAATCATTTTTTTCACGGAGTTATCCATTTATAACAGTTAAAGTGCGCGTATTTTGCCGAATCTTTGCTATTTACGGAAACACTATTTCCATACCATTTTAATATCTTTCGCTTATTGCACAGTTTTAGATCAGTCATGCGCCATTGGTCTGTGCAGCGTTGCAGAATATCAACGCTATGTTGCATCTACTACATTTTTGACCTATCTATAGTTCTAAAAAAGCGCAACATAAAAATGGATGTGAATCTAATGAACTCGGCAAATACCCATTACACGCGTACTGCTCAAATCCTGCATTGGCTCATGGCAATTATCTTTATTGCTGCTTGGCTGATTGGGTTTTATAGCGGAAACTTCCTCAGCTATGATGCTGACGGTAGCTTTAAAGGGGATGTCATTACCTTACATAAGAACATTGCAACCACGATTATCTTTCTGGTAGTGATTCGTATCTTTTGGCGTTATACCCACTCTGCACCCAAACTTCCAGACAGTATGTCACCGTTCATGCAAAAAATGGCACACCTCGGTCATTTAGCTTTATACTTCATTTTGGTGGCTTTACCCATTACTGGCTGTTTATTTAGCTGGAGTGCTGGGCACCCTGCACCTGTATTGTACCTTTTTGAAATTCCCCGTTTAGTACAAGACAACCCAGAGTTACTCGCGATCGTGAAACCTTTACATATCTGGATTTCATGGGCTGCAGGATTGCTGTTGGTAGGTCATATTGCAGCAGCACTGAAACACCACTTTATTGATAAAGATAATGTGTTAAATAGCATGACCAAACAGGCAAAGTAAGAGCATGTTGAACCAGCCTAAAAGCATCAATCTGTTGCTTTTAGGACTTCATCCACCACACATCCTTTCAGCGTATTCAACACACCCTGTTGTACCACCTGTTTTTTGACTTGTTCATCAACTACGGCATGTAGCAAGGTTGTTGCTGGAATATCCTTTAACGCATTTTCACCCACGCAACCACAGATTTGCGTTTGCAGCTGATTCTTTTTCACTTCACTAAGCAATGCTGTACTGACTTTCCACAGCCTTGCCGCTTCAAGCTCAACACCGCACTGATACACCACCACTGGCTTTAATAGCTTTTGAGTTAACCCTGTATCCGTTTTGAGCAAATAAACTGCAAAGAGCACAAAAATAACCACAAGCACTGCAATCATTTTTTTCATATCGACCTCACATAAAAAAGACAGAGCGAACTCTGTCTTTAAAAGGACATCAGATTAAGCAATGGCTGCAATTTCAGCCGCCCATTTTTGCTTCTCTTCTGCCGAAATAAACGACGCTTCAAAAGAGTTCAGCGCCAATTGTTTTAGCTCAGCTGCTGTTAAGTCTAACGCATCTGTAATGGCAATAAAGTTATCATTCATATAACCGCCAAAGTACGATGGATCATCTGAATTTACCGTCACTTGCACACCTTGTTGCAACAAACGGCGGATATTGTGCTGTGCCATATCGTTAACGACACATAGCTTTAAGTTGCTGAGTGGACAAACTGTCAGTGGCATTTTCTCTGCGATCAAACGCTGCATTAATACAGGATCTTCTTCAGAACGCACACCGTGGTCAATACGATTCACTTTAAGCAAATCTAAAGCTTCCCACACATATTCTGCTGGGCCTTCTTCACCCGCATGCGCAACCACTAAAAATCCTGCTTCACGCGCTTTAGCAAAGACACGTTCAAACTTTGAAGGAGGATGCCCAACTTCGCTTGAGTCCAAGCCTACACCAATGATTTGATCTTTATAAGGCAATGCCTGTGCTAAAGTTTCAAGGGCTGCTTCTTCACTTAAATGACGCAAGAAACACATAATCAAATGCGAACTAATGCCAAATTTTGCCTTGGCATCATCACATGCGCGTTGCAGACCATTAATCACTGTTTCAAAAGCAATACCGCGGTCAGTATGCGTTTGTGGATCAAAGAACATTTCGGTATGCACTACACGATCTTCGGCACATTTTTCAAAGTATGCCCAAGCCAAGTCATAAAAGTCTTGCTCATGAATCAGTACATTTGCACCTGCATAATAAATGTCTAAAAATGATTGCAGATTGTGAAAATTATAAGCCTGTTTCACTTCTTCAACCGACTTATAAGGAATGTCTATTTGATTACGCTGTGCGATTGCAAACATGAGTTCTGGCTCAAATGTCCCTTCAATATGCACATGCAATTCAGCTTTTGGTAAAGCACGAATGAGCTCCAATTGACTCATATCTTTTCCTCTTTAAAAATAAAAAAGGGCGTAAACTGAGTTTACACCCTTATCACTATTTGATGAATTAGCCACCAAATAACGCGAATTTTAATGCCCAAAGCACAGCCACGATCCACACCATGTACGGTACAGTCGCCGCTTTACCGGTGAACAATTTAACCAATGCATAGCTAATAAAGCCCATCGCAATACCATCTGCAATTGAATAGGTAAATGGCATAAATACAATGGTTAAGAACGCAGGAACGGCTTCAGTAATATCATCCCAATCAATATGGGTAATCCCCTGAATCATTAACACGCCAACAAATAACAATGCTGGAGCTGTTGCAAAACCGGGTACAGATTGAGCTAAGGGTGCTAAAAACAAACATAAGATAAATAACACACCGACCACAACTGCGGTTAAACCTGTACGGCCACCAGCAGCAACGCCCGCAGACGACTCAATATATGGTGTCGTCGAAGATGTACCTAATGCTGCACCTGCAACAATTGCGGTTGAGTCTGCAAATAATGCTTTTTTCAAACGTGGAAGCTTGCCATCTTTCAGTAAGCCTGCACGGTGTGACACGCCCACCAATGTACCTGTTGAGTCAAATAAATCGACCAAGAAAAATACAAAGATGACACCCACTAAGCTTGCCGTAAATAGACCTTCAAAGTCCATTTGCATGAATGTTGGAGCAATTGATGGAATCTCACCAACAACACCTTTAAACTCGCTTAAGCCCATTGCTGTTGAAATTGCAGTTAAAGCCAAGATACTAATAATAATGGCACCACGCACTTTAAAGTGATGCAGTACAACCACCATCAAGAAGCCAAATAAAGCCAAAAGAACCGTCGGTTGCTTTAAGTCGCCCAATCCAACCAAAGTCGCTGGATTATCCACAATAACGCCTGCATTTTTTAAAGCAATCAGCGCAAGGAATAAACCAATTCCGCCGCCAATCGCAAGTTTAAGCGACATTGGGATTGCATTCACAATGGCTTCACGGATCTTAAACATACTGATCGCAATGAACACCAAACCTGATACAAACACTGCAGCTAAAGCAGTCTGCCAAGGCACCCCCATACCCATACACACCGAATAGGTAAAGTAAGCGTTTAAGCCCATACCCGGTGCTAATGCAATTGGATAATTTGCAACAATACCCATAACCAAACAGCCAATTGCGGCTGCAAGACAAGTCGCTACAAAGACAGCACCATGATCCATCCCCGTTTCGGATAAAATCATTGGATTCACAATAATGATGTAACACATGGTTAAGAATGTGGTTACACCTGCAAGAAGCTCTGTACGAAAACTGGTTTTATTTTCACTCAGTTTGAACATACGCTCGAGCATATTTTCTGAAGATGGATTAGGAGTCGTCATGACCTAGCCCCTGTAAATAAACTTTTAAAACTGTATAACTGCCAAAAAATTTCGACACTCAGTACGATGAAAATCTGATTAAATTTCTGGAAGTTAAAGCAATGAATATGCCAAATTCCTCAATTTAGGAAAAGTTTATTTAGCCATGAATGATTCAAACGCAGGGTCGAACCATATATACCTAAACAAAAAAGCCGCATAAACCGTATGCAGCTTTCAACAAAAACGTCATTTTAGACTCAAAGTCTAAAATTCAATATATCTTGGCGCGAATTATAACACACTGATTTTTAATTGTTTTAAATTTATTTTTAATTAAAATTCAACATGATAAGTCATTTACACATGATTTTATTCTATCTTAAACGTCAAAGTACTTTAATGGAGACCTGCTCGATTATTGCTTCAGCATCACTTTGAAGCGGGCTACTGACTTTTTCAGGCACGACGTTTGCCTTTGAGAGAGGACTCAACTTTTGCACTTTAGGCTCAGTACTGTTCATGAGTTGATTCAACTGTTGCTGTTTTTTCGTTTCTGTATCCTGAAAAACAACAAACCCAAGCAAACAAACAGCAGCCACAAAAATAGGGATTAGAATTTTTTTCATGACATTCACAATATCCACAACTGCTTTAGCATGATTACAAATCATAACAAATAATACAAAGGGCCACACATTTATCAGATAAAAAGCATCTTCACACTTTATAGTTTTTTCTGATTTAATTATTTCAATAACATAAGATTAAGTTAAACGCGTGAGAAAAGAATATGATTAAAGTGCTCAATTTTGTAATATTTTATATTTCAAAAAATTACAGTTGATTAACCTTTTATGAACATAATTTGGTTTAGACAAGATCTTCGCATACACGACCATGCTGCACTTTGGCATGCAAGCCAACATGGACCTATGTTGGCTTTAGTGATCCTATCCCCACAACAGTGGCTATTACATCATGACGCGGCTGTAAAAATTGATTTATATGTCAGACAATTGCACGATTTAAAACAGAGTCTTGCTCAGCTAAATATACCTTTGCTCATTCAAAATATTCCGCTGTGGCAAGACATTCCACGTCAGCTTTCATCTTTATGTCATACACTGCAAGTACAACAAATCTTTGCAAATATCGAAATGGGCGTGAATGAGCTTAAGCGCGATGCCGAAGTTCAACAATGCTTAAATCAGCAGCACATTGAATTTACGCTCTTCCAAGATCGAACCCTCTTTCCCTTAAACAGTATTCGTAACCAATCTGGTAAGCCCTATCAAGTCTTTGGCGCTTTTAAAAAAACCTGTTATGAGCGCTTAAATATTGGCTTACCGCAGTGTTACCCTCTCCCTTCTGCACAGCAACCTATACAGCTTCCTGCCGATTTAAATACAGCCATTCCACACATTGAATCACTGATTGATGTGAATACGAATGAGTTAAATCAAATTAAAGCCTATTGGCCTGAAACGGAAATATATGCGCTTTCAGTGCTCGATGATTTTATTGATCACAAAGTTAGTGACTATCAAAAAGAGAGAGACTTTCCATTTTTAAATAGCACCAGCCAACTTTCGGCTTATTTAAATCTCGGGATCGTGTCGATTCGCCAGTGTCTCAATGCCCTGTTTCGTGCTCAACACGGTCAATTTATGATTGATAACACGGGCCAGCAGACTTGGTTAGATGAATTACTTTGGCGGGAGTTTTATCAGCATATTTTATTTGATTTTCCACATGTCTCTAAACATCTACCATTTAAAACCAACACACAGCGTATTATTTGGCGAGATTCGCCTGAAGATTTAAACGAATGGCAACAAGGTCGTACTGGTATTCCAATTGTAGATGCAGGTATGCGACAACTCCTTGCGACTGGTTGGATGCACAATCGTGTCCGTATGATTGTTGCAATGTTTTTAACTAAAAACTTGTTGATTGATTGGCGACTGGGCGAGCAATGGTTTATGCAACATTTGGCTGATGGTGACTTAGCTGCCAATAATGGCGGATGGCAGTGGTGTGCCTCCACGGGCACCGATGCTGTGCCTTACTTCCGTGTGTTTAACCCTGTGAGCCAATCTCAGAAATTTGATAGCAATGGTGACTATATTCGACAGTGGCTACCAGAGCTTGCACATTTAGATGCCAAAAGCATTCATGAGCCTTATGCGAAGCAGCCGAATATGGATTTGGACTACCCCAAACCAATCGTCGATTTAAAATCGAGTCGTATTCGTGCTATCGAAGCATTTAAAGGGCTTTAATCACCCAAAGCTTGGGCTAAGTTCTGCTTAGCCTGACGCTCATAGCGCTTTTGGAAAAATGGCGTCTGGTACAGTGGCTGCGTTTCTAAAAAGTGCCTTAACACTTGCTGACGCTTCTTCACATAAGGTGAGGGCTCAACCCAAGCATATTCTTGCTGAATTTGGCGTTCATATTCAGCAAAACGCATAGGATCGCTGGCTAAAATAGCCAGATCAATATCCAATAGATAAGCCAAATCAGTGTCAGTTGTCGATGCATGTGCTTTGGTTGCCAAAATCCATGCGTAGATCTTTGCAATTTGCTCAGATCCAAGCACATTTTCAAGCATCCGTTGCATATAGTCGGCGCTTTGCTGCTCATTGTCATGTGCTTGCGGGTTATAAATGACATCATGAAACCAAATAGCCAACTCAACAGACAAAGTATCGTCCAGATAGGTTTTGATCTGATGAAAATGCTCTAAACATTCAACAATATGTTGAATGCTATGATAATGCCGTTGTGATTCAGTATAGGCGCTACACAGCGCCCCATACAGTTCTTCACCACGACTCGCACTTAAATCCAACTGCCTTGCGGTATGTGCCCAATAGTCCTGAAACTGTTTTGTATACTGCACCATTGGAAGGCCCTTTCGTTATGCCGCCTGTTCATCTCGTTTAAAGACCAACTCGCCTTTTAATGAGCTGTCTGCATCAAAATAATAACCATCTGTCTGGAATGATTTTAACCCTTCAATTTGATCAATTTGGTTTTCAATCATATAACGCGCCATTAAACCACGTGCTTTTTTGGCATAGAAACTAATGACTTTATATTTGCCATTTTTCTGATCTAAAAACACAGGTTTAATAATTTCTGCTTGGATTTTGCTTTCTTTCACAGATTTATAGTACTCATCCGAAGCAATATTCAGCAAAATTTTAGAACCTGCCTGTTCTAAATCTTGGTTAATTAAATCGGTAATGTGATTGCCCCAAAACTCATACAGATTATGTCCGCGGGGGTTAGCCAGCTTGGTTCCCATTTCTAAACGATATGGCATCATCAAGTCCAATGGACGTAGCAAACCATATAGACCAGAGAGCATTCGTAAATGTTGCTGTGCATATTCAATGTTCGACTCTGACAAATGATATGCATCTAAACCGGTATAGACATCGCCTTTAAAAGCAAACATGGCTTGTCGTGCATTGGCAAAGTTGAATTCTGGCTGCCAATCGCGAAAACGATCAACGTTTAAGGTGGCAATTTTTTCACTGACGCTCATTAAGCTTGCAATTTCACTTGCTGACAGTTTGCGACTAACTTCGATCAATTCTTGGGAATGTTGCAGCAATCTGGGTTGTGTATACGCATCGGTAGGTAAAGCAGTTTGGTAATCTAAAGTTTTGGCAGGAGAAACAAGGGCAAGCATAGATAACCTGATTAAAAAACAATTAAACAGACTATATCAGTAGACTTATTTTATTGCCAATCTGTGTTTTTAATAAGCATAAACGGTTAAACTAGCCGATTCTCCTGTTATATGTATCTATTTTCTATGTCTGAGCAGATGTTCATTCAAGGTCCAGTTGGGCAAATTGAAGTTTTTGTAGACTATCCACAGGGTGAAGTGAAAGGATTCGCGGTAGTAACTCACCCCCATCCCCTGCAAGGTGGTACGCCTCAACACAAGGTTCCTGCTTTACTTGCACAAATGTTTTTAGAACGCGGTTGCGTTGTGTATCGCCCAAGTTTCCGTGGTTCTGGTCAAAGTGCTGGCCAGCACGACGAAGGTCACGGCGAAACGATAGACACCTTAGAAGTTATACACTACGCACGTAGCCAACACGCAGACTTACCTTTTTATGCAGGTGGTTTTAGCTTTGGTGCACATGTCATGGCAAAAAGCTACTCTATGCTTCCAGTAGATGTTCATCCTGTACAAACTATTTTATGTGGCTTACCAACGGCAACTGTAGCGGGTGTACGTCACTATGTTACCCCACACATTAAGGGTGACATCTTGTTTATTCATGGTGAAGCCGATGATGTCACATTGCTCTCCGATATGATCCAGTGGGCTAAACCACAGCGCCATTTAGTGACTGTATTACCGGGCGCAAACCATTTCTTTACAGGTTATTTAAAGCAGTTACGTATCGCGATTACACGTTTTCTGTGGATTTAACACATCACTCAATTCAAGAAAGAAATGGCTGTCTAACATTAGCCCCTTTCTTTCTTGAACTTTTTATTTTTAATCTAGACGTATCTCTTTTTCTATTCCAACGCTTAATACGCCATTTCAAGCAGCTTCATTAGTCGTCTTTTATATCTCTTCTGTTCCCAAAATAATTTTAAGCTTCCTTGTGAGCGCTAAACTCAATCAGCACGATCTCCATCCAATGCCTGTTTTAAAAATAAGTAAGAGTTTAATCCTGCTAATGGTAGTTTATGCAACAATCTACGCTTGAACTTGATATATTCTGCACATCATTATTCAAATAATAAATTATACAATCAACATCTTAGCTCGTGAGAGCTATTCATTTAAATAATTTTTAAAATATTCAGGGATTTTATGAAAACAATTCTCGGGGCAGTTTTAGTCACTATAGCCACCACATCAGCCTGTGCTCAGGACATTATAGGAACTTGGCGTTATATCGATGATAAAACTGGAGAGCCTAAAGGTCTGGTGAAAATTGAAAAGCAAGCCAATGGGACTTATGCTGGAACTGCACTGAAAGCAACTCCTCGTCCAGGTTATACAGCAAAAGAGTTCTGTACCAACTGCCCTGCACCCTACACCGATAAGCCTATTATTGGCATGCAAGTGATTACAGGTTTAAAAACTGAAAATAATATTAATTATACGCATGGCAAAATCATTGATCCCGTTTCAGGCAAGCTGTATAGCCTAAAAGGTAAAATTAGCCCAAATGGGAAAAAACTATTCTTAAGAGGTTATTTAGGCGTTTCTGCTGTGGGACGCAGCCAGACGTGGTTACGTGTGGAATAAGGCTTCTAGCAAATACAGTTATAAGCACATTTCCCCATCAAAATATTAAACGTGTTCTGTTCTAAAAAAATGCTGAATTGTGAAAAACCAATTCAGCATTTTTTATCTATTCAATTAGCCTTTCCACTCAAACTCAGTAAAACTTTTATCTGTTTTTAGTGTATTTTCAACTGCTTGTGCCAATTGGTTCAACAAGCTTCGTTCAGCAATTCGGTCTAACCAGTCTTGCTCCTCATCTGGATAAGAGGCAATTTCGCACACCAGATTTCCTTCGCTGTCATGACCTTGGCACGTAATAGACAGGGGCAAAGTATGATTATCGACACTCACAGCCACTTGATCACCACTTTGTGGCAAAGTTTCAAAACCAAATTGACCTAACTTTTGAACCAGTAGGTCTTGTACTTGCTTCTGTACTACACCGCTTTCATTTACATCCTGCTGCTGTCCATGCTGTGCTGTAAATTGTAATTTTCTCATTGATCATCCCAAAGGCTTTTTTGTTATATGGGTTTAGCATAATGACTTAACACAAAACAGCCAAGCAAAAGCTTGGCTGTTTTCACACAAAATATCTAAGCTTTAGTCTTATTCAGTGACTTGGATCGCTAAACCGGCTTGATTACTCAATTGTGTAAAGGTCGGGAAACTCGTGGCAACCGTTTCAGTGCCAATGATTTTAATTTCACCAGAGGTGCGTAAACCGGCCATTGAGAAACTCATCGCAATACGGTGATCATGATGTGATTCAATTTCGCCACCGGTAAAAATCGCGCCCCACTCGCCCGAATGACCTTTACCTTCGATGATGATACCATCGTCAGTCGGCGTACAATCGATACCCATGGTTTTTAAACCATCCGCCATCACTTGAATACGATCTGATTCTTTCACACGGAGCTCAGCAGCACCCGTTAATACGGTTTGTCCTTCAGCACATGCCGCAGCAATAAACAATGCAGGGAATTCATCAATCGCCAATGGCACTTGATCTTCAGGCATATGAATACCTTTGAGTGTACGTGTGCCTTGAATACGAATGTCTGCGATCGGCTCTCCGCCAGCAATACGTTCATTTTCAACCGTAATATCCGCACCCATTTGCTTCAAAATCTCGATCACACCTGTACGCGTTGGGTTAATGCCCACGGCTTCTAAAGTGACATCTGAACCTTCAGTAATCGCAGCACCCACCATAAAGAAAGCAGCCGATGAAATATCTGATGGCACTTGAATCTCTGTACCAACTAACTTACCGCCACCTTGCAGTGAAATACGGTTGCCTTCTGTTTTCACATCATAACCAAATGCACGTAGCATACGTTCAGTATGATCACGCGTAGGTTCTGGTTCGGTAACAGATGTTTCACCTGCTGCCCACAAACCTGCCAATAAAATCCCAGATTTCACCTGCGCAGATGCCATTGGCAAATCATAGTGAATGCCTTGCAAAGCTTGGTTTCCAGTGATCGAAACAGGAGGTGTACCACGCTCACCTGTGGTTTGAATCTGTGCGCCCATTTCGCGTAACGGTTTAGCAATACGTTCCATTGGACGTTTCGACAGTGATGCATCACCCGTCATTACAGAGTCAAATTTTTGTGCAGAGAGCATGCCTGAAAGCAAACGCATCGAAGTCCCTGAGTTACCCATGTAAAGCGCACTTGCTGGCGCTTTTAGGCCATTTACGCCGACACCATGAATCGTCACTTCACCATTTTTAGGACCTTCAATGCTCACGCCCATATCACGGAAGGCTTGTAAGGTTGCTAGCGCATCTTCTCCTTCCAAGAAACCTGTCACATGCGTCGTTCCTTCTGCAATTGCACCAAACATGATTGAACGGTGTGACACAGATTTATCACCTGGCACGCTAAACTTACCTTGGAAACTCTTTTTACCCGGTAATATGGTGAATTGCTGTGTCGTCACTTTATTGTTCTCCATGAAAGGTTTTTGAGCCAGCATATGGTTAAAATGCTGGCGTGCTGCTTGCGCATGTCCAAGCAAGCCCATTAAAGCATGTGAATCTTCATCTTCAATGAGTTTACGAATCGTAGCCAGTTGGTTTTCAAAACCATCTACGGCATTTAAAATGGCTTTTTTATTGGCAAAAAAGATGTCATGCCACATTTGTGGGTCACTTGCCGCAATTCGAGAAAAATCGCGGAATCCCCCCGCAGCATAGCGGAAAATGTCTAAATTATCTTCACGGTTTGCCAGTTGTTCAACTAAGTTAAAAGCCATCAAATGCGGAAGATGACTGGTATGTGCCAAGACTTCATCATGCTTGGCCACATCCATACAAATCACTTCTGCTTTCGCAGCTTGCCATAGTTGAATCAGTTTCTCTACAGCCCAATCAGCACTGGTCGGTAACGGTGTCAGAATCACTTTATGATTTGCAAATAAATCGACCTTACCCGCATGTACACCCGTGTGTTCTGCCCCTGCAATTGGATGCCCCGGTACAAACCCGGCAGGTAATGCTTCGCCATACACGGCTTTGGCCGCGTCGACCACATTGCCTTTGGTACTGCCTACATCGGTAATAATCGTATGTTCTTGCAAATATGGTTTGATGGTTTCCAATACTTTTTGCGTTGCACGAACAGGTAAGGCTAAAACCACCAAGTCCGCACCTTGAACCGCCTGCACAGGATCACTATACCCCTGTTGGATTAAGCCCAAAGCTTTGGCATCCTGTAAGGTTTTTTCCGAACGTGTAGAGGCTACAATATTTTGGGTTAAACCTTCAGCAATCATCACCCGTGCAAGACTTGAACCAATCAATCCAAGACCAATAAATGCAACTTTTTCAAATAGTGGCACAGACATAATTTAAGCGTTCGCCTCTAAACCTAGTACGTTGGCCAAAGCCGTTAAAAATTTCGTATTTTCAGCTTTAGTTCCAATCGATACACGTAAATGATTGGCGATTCCCACTGGACGAACAATCACCCCTTCTTTTAATAAAGCATTAAAAGTTTGTGCAGGATCCGCTTGTATATCGACTAAAATGAAGTTGGCACGAGAAGGCTCATAGTTTAGGCCTAGCGCTTTAAACCCTGTTTCAAGTTGTACCATTCCCGCTTTATTGACCACACGTGATTGCTCAATGAAATCTTCATCTTTCAGTGCAGCAACTGCTGCCACCATGGCTAAATGGTTGACGTTAAACGGCTGACGTATACGATTTAAGAAATCTGTCACTTCTGGCGATGCTAAAGCAAAGCCAACACGTAATGCCGCTAAACCAAAGCACTTCGACATGGTACGGCTAACAATCAGGTTTGAATACTGTGCTAAAAACTTTAAGCTGTTAAAGTTTTCTGGGAAATATTCCACATAAGCTTCATCTAAAACCACGATCACATGACTCGGTACTTGTTGCATGAAGCGCTCAAATTCGGCCTCTTCAAACCAAGTTCCTGTCGGATTATTGGGATTTGCAATAAACACCAATTTGGTATTGTCTTTAATTGCCGCCGCCATCGCCTCAAGGTCATGCGAAAAACCTTGAGCAGGTACCTCAATCGCTTCAGCATTGATCGCTTGTGTGACCAAAGCATAGACTGCAAATGCGTGTTGGCTATACACCACCGAGTCTTTTTCTGAAACAAAAGCACGAGCAAAAATTTCTAGCAGATCGTTTGAACCATTGCCTAAAGTAATACAATCATGTGCGACACCAAACTGCGCATGAATTTGATCCTTTAAAATAAAACCACCACCGTCTGGATATCGTCCAATTTCCGTCAATTCAGCAGCAACTGCTTCTTTGACTTTGTCCGAACAACCCAAAGGGTTTTCGTTTGAAGCAAGCTTAACAATATCGGTCATTCCCAATTCACGCTCTAATTCGCTGATTGGCTTACCTGGTTGATATGGTTTTAACTTCGCAATACCTTCATTGGCTGGAGCAAACGACATGTGACCTTTCCATTCTTACAAGTGGTGTACATGGTTGAGTTTGGAACAAACCCAACCACCTTAGAGATTACAGTACTGCAATCGGGTATGAACCCAATACTCGAACTTCTTTCACAAGTGGACGAATCTCTTCAATCGCCGCTTTAACATTGTCTTGCTCCACATGACCTTCTAAGTCGATGAAGAAAACATAAGCCCATTTTTCAGGCAGTGCTGGACGCGTTTCGATACTGGTCAAACTAATGTTGTGCTTTGCAAATGGTGCAAGGATTTCCAATAATGCACCTGCACGATCATGTGCAGAAATCAGCAATGACGTTTTATCATTACCGCTTTGCGGGATTCTTTCACGACCAATCACCAAGAAACGTGTAGTGTTCTCAGGATTATCTTCAATATTGCTGTGTAAAATTTCTAAGTCATAAATACTTGCTGCAACATCAGATGCAATAGCAGCCGAATGCCATTCAGTACGAATACGACGTGCCGCCTCAGCATTCGAGCTTAAAGCAACACGTTCCACACCTGGATAGTGTGCGTCCAACCATGCACGGCACTGCGCCAAAGTTTGCTGATGCGCATAAATTTGTTTAATACTGTCTTTACGCGTGTTTTCAGACACAAGAAACTGGTGATGAATACGCAATTCAACTTCACCAATCACATTTAAGTGTGAGGCTTTAAAACAATCCAAAGTATGATTGACCACACCTTCTGATGAATTTTCTACCGGCACCAAACCATAGTGTGCACTGCCTGCTTCCACTTCACGGAACACTTCATCAATAGTCGGTAAAGGACGAACCACAGCATCATGTCCAAAGTGCTTCAACACCGCAGAGTGTGTATAAGTACCAACAGGACCTAAAAATGCAATACTTTGCGGTGCTTCAAGTGCCAAACATGCAGACATGATTTCACGGAACAAACGTGCCATGGTCACATCAGACAAAGGGCCTTCATTACGCTCCATAACATTCCGTAAAACTTGCGCTTCACGTTCTGGACGGTAAAACATTGGATTCTCTTCAGAAGCAAATTTTGCTTTTGCAACAGCTTCCGCCAGTTTCGCTCGACGGTTAATAAGTTGTTGAATCTGTTGATCAACAGAGTCGATATCCTGACGGATTTGATTGAGGTCAAGAGAAGTCGTTGTGTTTTGATCGTCTTGGATCATTGTTATGTCGCCCTTCATATACATTGTGCAAACAGTATAACAATAGTTAGCTTTGAAATCTTGCGCAATAAGACTTTGTATGTTTCAGTGCTAAAAACATACAGTTGATTTAATCATCAAGTTTATCAATAAACTGCCCCAATAATAGACATCAATAAAACCACTGAACCCTGCCTATTTTCTTCGTGCAATTATGCATAGAACAGCACCCAAGCAAAACACTAAGATGATGGTATTTGGGTCTTAACTCAACGCTTTTAAAGCTGCGTCTAGGTTTTGAAAAACTTTGCTACACCTTCACAAAAATCACCATTTATCTGTATTTCAGTGCGTTAGACTTTTTTTTAAAATATGCTTTACTTAAGTTGACGTATTCATAACAAAGAGAGTATGCAGCAGTAGCGATTGCTCTATAGTCTCAATAAAACAAAACAATAATGAACTGTAGGTACTGTCATGCACAAAAAAATTGCAGTCTTGGTCACCTATGACTTTGAGGATGCCGAATATGCTGAACCCGTAGAAGCATTTCGAGCAGCTCGGCATAGTATTATTAACCTTGAAAGTCAGGCTGGCAAAATCATTTATGGTAAAAAGCGTAAAGCCTTTGTCACCATCGACCAAAGTATCGATGATGCCTCCGTGCATGACTTCGATGCCTTACTCATCCCGGGCGGTTTTTCGCCAGACAACCTGTGCCAAGATGAACGCTATGTCTTATTTGTCAGGCACTTTGCAAACACGCAAAAACCCATTTTATGCAGTGCAGACGCTCCGCAAATTTTAATGCATGCTGGCGTTGTGAAAGGTAGACGCATGACGTGTATCCATCACCTTCATCAGGACTTAAAAGATGCAGGTGCCGTGCTATATGACACAGGTGTTGTGAATGACAATAATTTATACATTTCATCACAAACCCAATATGACCTCCCCGCCTTTATTCAAGAAAGTTTATTGGTACTGAACAGATAAAAAAAGAGCCTACTTGAGGCTCTTTTACGCATGTTTATATCAACACAGGCTTAGCGCCCAAGTAAGCTACGCGCGACAATTTCTTTCATAATTTCATTGGTCCCGCCGTAGATGCGTTGAATACGTGCATCGACAAAGAAACGTGAAATTGGATATTCACTCATATAGCCATAGCCACCAAAGAGCTGCAATAAATTATCTGCCACCTTCATTTGCATATCTGTTGAAAAGCATTTCAGCGCAGCTGCTGTTTCGACATCCAGTTTGCCTTGCATATAAAGCTCAACATTTTGATTGTAAAAAGCAGCTGTGGCTTGTTCATCAATCTTGGCTTGAGCCAAAACAAAGCGTGTATTTTGGAACTGCGAAATATGTTGACCAAAGGCTTGACGCTCTTTGACGTATTGGATAGTGACATCTATCGAACCGCGAATTGCACCTATAGCCGTTGCTGCAATTGCTGTACGCTCGCGTGGTAGCTCTTGCATCAAATAAGCAAAACCTTGACCTGCTTGTCCCAACAATTGATCTTTCGGGACTTTTACATTGTCATAAAACAACTCAGAAGTGTCTTGTGAATGTAGCCCAATTTTGTCGAGGTTGGTGCCTTTTTTAAACCCATCCAAGTGGGTATCGACCAACATCAGTGAAACACCCTTTGCGCGGGCTTGCGGATCAGTTTTTACCGCCAATACCACAAGGTCGGCATGCTGCCCATTTGAAATAAAGGTTTTAGAGCCATTTAAAATATAATGATCACCTTGCAAAATGGCATTACTTCGCATGGCTTGTAAGTCTGAACCCGCACCCGGTTCCGTCATTCCAATCGCACCGACCACTTCACCTGACACCATTTTAGGTAACCAGTACTGCTTCTGTACTTCCGTTCCAATGTGCAAAATATAAGGCGCAGCAATTTCGGAGTGACAAGAAATTCCTGTCGATAAAGCACTGAAACCTGCACGTGCCGACTCTTCCACCAACATCAGTGAATAATGCGTTGGAACACCATAACCGCCATATTCTTCTGGAACATCGACACATAAGAAACCATTTTCACCCAAGGTATTCCAGACTGAGCGCGGCATTAAGCCTTCTCGTTCCCACTGTTCATAATGTGGTGCAATGTGTTCATTCATAAAACGGCGAAAGTTATCGCGAAATAGTTCTAGGTCTGCATCGTAATTCAACATGCTTCTTCCTTGTAGTGACGTTATTTTATTATTCAACTCACATGCTAGCCATTTTTAAGGCAACTGTCATGAACGCATCAGGCCATTTTATATTCCAATAAAAAAGGAAGCCCTTGGGCTTCCTTTTTAAGATGAACTGAAATTATGCGTGAGCATTTTCTTCAACAGCCATCAAGCGGTCTACTTCTTCTGGATTTGCAAGTGCGAAGTTTAATTTTTCTTGGTCTAACTGACCGACCCATTTCGCAACAACAATCGTTGCCAATGAGTTACCCACCAAGTTGGTTAAGGCACG
>Ga0208704_100079_pt1 | contig 30159 bp, 26 predicted proteins | sample DeeseametaMP0144_FD_184221 | JGI IMG/M metagenome (GOLD analysis project Ga0208704, IMG submission 184221) | Marine microbial communities from the Deep Atlantic Ocean - MP0144 (SPAdes) | ecosystem: Environmental > Aquatic > Marine > Oceanic | place: West of Cape Verde, Atlantic Ocean | collected...
TTTCGCAATCGCTTCGTAGTGTGCATAACGTTCAGCGAACTCTGCACCCATTAAGTCGTGTAGGTCTGGTGTTTCAGACGGCGTGAACAGTGTCCATTCAGCATCTTCAAAAACACGTTGCATAAATAAGTCAGGAACCCAGTTCGCGGTGTTCATGTCATGCGTACGGCGACGGTCATCACCAGTATTTTTACGTAGCTCTAGGAACTCTTCGATGTCCAAGTGCCAAGTTTCAAGGTATGCACACACAGCACCTTTACGCTTACCACCTTGGTTTACTGCAACAGCAGTATCGTTCGCCACTTTAAGGAATGGAACTACACCTTGTGACTTACCGTTTGTACCTTTGATATACGAGTTCAAAGCACGAACTGGCGTCCAGTCATTACCTAAACCGCCTGCCCATTTAGATAGCATTGCGTTATCACGCATAGCACCATAAATGTCATACAGGTCATCATCAATCGTGGTCAAGTAGCAGCTCGACAACTGTGGACGTAGCGTACCTGAGTTAAACAGGGTAGGCGTAGATGCCATGTAATCGAAGCTCGACAAGAGGTTGTAGAACTCGATTGCACGTTCTTCACGGTTTGCTTCGTTGAGTGAAAGACCCATCGAAACACGCATAAAGAATAATTGTGGCAATTCGAAACGCACGCCATCTGAGTGGATGAAGTAACGGTCAAATAATGTTTGCAGACCTAAGTAAGTAAATTGGTTAGAGCGTTCTGGTTGAATCGCTGCGGCCAATTTTGCAAGGTCAAAGTTAAGAAGTTCTGGTGAAAGTAGGTCTAGCTCAATACCTTTCTTCAGGAAAGTTTCTAAAGCATCGCCTTCAGCTGTGTCTTCAGACAAGCCAAGGAAAGTTAAACCTGTTGCGACCAATTCATCACGAAGTAGGCGAGCCGTTACGTAGGTATAGTTTGGTTCTTGTTCGATACGGGTACGTGTTGCCATCATCATCGTGGTTGCGATGTCAGATGCTTTTACACCGTTGTAAAGGTTTTTGATGGTTTCATCGATGATCGCTTGAACATTGATGCCTTCTAAACCTTCAGCCGCTTTTGTTACAGTCGCTTCAAGCTTACGCATGTCAAGCGGTTGAAGCTGACCATTGGCGTCAGTAATTTGTAAGGTCGGGTGATGGTTTTCACCTGCTTGTTTACGTGCATCAGCACGTTGATCGCGGTAGATGACATACGCACGAGCAACTTTCTGTTCACCTGTACGCATTAGCGCAAGTTCAACTTGGTCTTGGATTTCTTCGATGTGAATTGTACCGCCAGAAGGTAGGCGGCGACTGAACGTATTTAATACCATCTCGGTAAGTTGAGAAATACGATCGTGGATGCGGCTTGAGTCAGCACTTTGTTGGCCTTCAACAGCCAAAAATGCCTTACCAATGGCAACAGAGATTTTTTCTGCGTCAAAGCTGGCAACATCTCCAGTGCGTTTAATCACCTGAATTTGACCAGGGGTTGAATTCGATACGCTCATGCTAGCATAGCTCCATTTTGTCATCTATTTTTATGTCTATGGACCGTTTGAACTGGGCAATTTTTATGCCACAGTGTTTGAGGTTTAAACACAAGACCTAGTGGTTTAAAAATTAATTGAACACAAGATACGGGAAAATTCAGGGTAGATCAATATTGACATTTTATTAAATATTTTGATCGATCTGGTCTCGAAAAGATCTCAAAAAGATCCCTTTTTTATGATTCTTGTATTAAGCCTTATTAGACAAGGCGATAGCATAACAAAGCTCGGTTTAAGTGCTTATAGATAACATTGTGGATAAGTTCAAAACAGACAAATGAGTGAGTTATAAACTGTTCAAACAGTGACTTGGTATGAAAAATCGCCATTTTGTAAAGAAACGTTTCTTTTGCTTTGGTTGGATATACAGCAAACGCGAGAAAGCGCTCATTTCGGGGCTGAAAAAATGTATAACAAAATGCTACTTTGATGTATCAGTTTGGTGAACAAGATCTTGTTTACAATGTAAACGTGTGTATATTGCAAAATATATCAGAGCGTATCCCTTGGATTTTAAAGGATACGTTAAGTCGTCAAAATAAAGGGGCACTCCATGAGCCAAGAAGAAAAGTTACCAAAAATTTTAATCGTAGAAGACGATGAGCGCCTAGCTCGCTTAACTCAAGAGTACCTGATCCGTAATGGTCTTGAGGTTGGGGTAGAACCCGATGGTAACCGTGCCATTCGCCGTATTATTGCAGAACAACCTGATATGGTGGTGTTGGATGTGATGCTTCCAGGTGCAGATGGTTTAACCATTTGCCGTGAAGTTCGTCCACATTATCACCAACCGATTTTGATGTTGACTGCACGTACCGAAGATATGGATCAAGTGCTTGGTCTAGAAATGGGTGCAGATGACTATGTGGCAAAACCAGTTCAGCCCCGTGTTTTACTTGCGCGTATTCGCGCTTTATTACGTCGTACTGACAAAGCGCCTGAAGATGAAGTTGCACAGCGTATTGAATTTGATGATTTGGTGATCGATAACGGTGGTCGTTCAGTGACTTTAAATGGTGAGTTGGTTGACTTTACCAGCGCTGAATATGATTTATTATGGTTGTTGGCTTCAAATGCAGGCCGCATTCTTTCTCGTGAAGACATTTTCGAACGCTTACGTGGTATCGAATATGACGGTCAAGACCGTTCAATTGATGTGCGTATTTCGCGTATTCGTCCAAAAATTGGTGATGATCCTGAAAATCCAAAACGTATTAAAACGGTACGTAGTAAAGGCTACTTATTTGTAAAAGAAACCAATGGTCTTTAAGCCGTTTATTTGATTCGTTAAAACGGGACATTTTTAGTGTTCAAACACAGTATATTCTTGCGTATCTATGCTGGGCTGGTGGTGCTGGTCGCTATTGTTGCCCTCATGGGATATTTGCTTGTACAAATTATTAACTATCAGCGAGTGCAAGAATATCGCGAGTCTTTGACGGACGGGATTTCCTTTATTATTAGTGAAGGTGTATCCCGTCAGACCAATGCACAGCAAAAAGCAGACTGGATTTCAGATGCTTCGGATTTGCTTAAATTACCGATTAATATGATCCCAGCCGATAAGGTTGATTTGAGTCGTGCAGAATTAAAGCGGATCAGTGAGCGTAAAGCGGCTGTGCGTTATGATGCGCAAACGCAAGTGGCGTACTTGATCATTGGTCTAAAAGATGATCCGAATCATTTACTGTATATTAAAGTAGATAAAATTGGTGAGCTGCAAATGAAAGCACTCCCGATTTTTATCCTAGATTATCTGGTGTATTACCCAGGCCAAGAAGAAGAGTACTTGGAAAAAGTACAGAAACATTTCTCTTATCCTGTACAAATTGAAGAAGTACAAAATCTGGCTTTAGAGTCGGAGCAGATTGGTCGTTTGCGTTTAGATCATAGCGTGATCTTATATCGTGATAGTGCTTCTGTGCGTGGCACCACCATTTCTATTGTGTCTCCACCTTTACCAAGTTCACCGAGCAAGGTTTTGGTATTGGGGCCTGTGCCTATTTTCAATTGGATGCCGTTTCAGCTCGCAGCAGGGATTACCTTGCTTAGCTTGTTTGTGCTGAGTTTAGGGGTGTATGGCTTGCTTGTACCGATGCAGCGTAAACTGCGCGAGGTTAATTACGGTTTAAACCGTATGAAAGCAGGTGACATGACCCTGCGTTTGCCTGTCGATGGCACGGATGAAATGGCCAGTCTAGCCAATAGCTATAACAGCATGTCAGACCATATTCAGCGACTCATCGAGGCACAGCGTGAACTGATGCGTGCGGTATCACATGAGCTTCGTACGCCTGTTGCTCGGATTCGTTTTGGTATGGAAATGCTGGCTGAAGAAGATGATTATGAATACCGTCTTCAGCAAGTCGATATGATTGATAAAGACATTGAGGCTTTAAATACCTTAATTGATGAAATCATGACCTACGCAAAGTTAGAGCAGGGCACACCATCACTCGATATTGAAAACATTGTATTGTTTGAAGTCTTAGATCAGGTGGTGGTGGAGACTGAAGCACTAAAAACCCAGAAAGAAATTCATTTAAATGCCCCGCCATTAACCTTAACGGTTGAGGCTGAGCGTCGTTATTTACACCGTGTGGTACAGAACTTGGTTGGTAATGCGGTTCGTTATGGCGACCATCAGGTGCTGGTTAGTGGTGGCATTAATGACAGTGGTATGGCCTATGTTTGTGTTGAAGATGACGGGCCAGGTATTCCAGAAGACGAGCGAGAGCGCGTTTTTGAAGCCTTTGCACGTTTGGATGATAGTCGGACTCGAGCATCGGGTGGCTATGGTTTAGGTTTGTCGATTGTGAGCCGAATTGCTTACTGGTTTGGTGGTAGCGTTAAAGTGGACCAAAGCCCAAGTCTCGGTGGTGCACGTTTTACTATGACATGGCCGGCACACCGCTTTAGTAAGTCTAAAAAGAAATATAGTGTCAAAGATAATACAGACTCAAAAAGCTAAGCATTAAAAAAGCACCGAATTTCGGTGCTTTTTTATTTTCTATGCTGACTTATTCTTGGATGCTGGCATCGGGAGAAATAATCTGTTTGCCTTGTTTTAGGCTTTCAAGCGCATCTGCATTAAAGTCAATCAATAATGAGTTGTTTTGGGTATCTATGCCATAACGGCTAATGAGCTTTTGATCACCATTAATCGTTTCAATTTTATATTCATCCACAATATTCATAATGCCATCAAGGTTGGTGGTGGCTGAAGCTTTGTCTTGGCGAAAAAGTTCATAAATGTCGCGTAAATCAAAGATGGCATTATTGGCATCGGGGTGTTTACGAACATAAGTTTCAACATGGCGAATAAGCAACTGGGCAAATAAAAAATAGTTAGGTTTATGGGTGAATTCCAGACTCATGTGGTGCTCCTTATTCTTTGTTGTTGGTTGTCTATATCAATAGCACAAGAAAAAGCCAAGTGCATTAATTGATTGGAGTGATTTGCAAAAAAATACAAAAAATATGAGTGACTTAATCTACTTTTGTACTTTTAAAATAAGCAAAATGCTGCGGTTGCTGAGCTGAGTTTTTTAAACCGCTGATTGTGTGATTGTTATTGGAATGAGGCTGAAAAATGCTTTATAGGCTTTGTTTGAATGTCAAAATTTGGAAAAATAATAGAATAGTAGTGTTTTATTAGATAAAGCGATTGGTTTCGAAATAAAAGGGCTTTCATCGAAAAAATCTCAAAAAACGAAGAGAAATCATCCTAAAGACGAAGGTCTATAAGCTAGCAACTTACGTCAGCAATCGGGTACAATTGGCGGGATTAATTTTGTGTTTGGTGTATTTGAAGGCCAATACATGCATTCTTTGTTAATAAATTAGGCCTGCCAGGAGTTATCCCCGCATGAGTGCCATTACTCCATACGAATGGGCAATTATTGCCTTCGTGATCGGCGTTACATTTCTTTGCGTCTTTATGCTGACCGTTCCATTACTCCTTGGGGGTAAGTCATGGGGCCGTGCCAAGCAAGAGCAATTTGAATCAGGTGTGGTTGGTGCTGGTGGTGCACGTATCCGCCTATCAGCAAAGTTCTATTTGGTTGCAATCTTCTTCGTCGTATTCGACTTAGAGGCGCTTTACCTTTACGCATGGGCGAACTCTGTTCGTGAAGTGGGTTGGGTTGGGTTTACAACAGCAGCAGTATTTATTTTAGTTTTACTCGTTGGTTTGGTTTATGAGTTGTCTACTGGTGCGCTTAACTGGTCGCCATCTGACAAACGTAAAGCAGCAGGGATTAAACCTAAAGTTGGTTCTCCAAATATGAATCTTGCAGAAATCACTCGCTTTAATTCAATTGAAGAGTTGGTTATGGACCCTACAGGTCAAATCCCAGCTCAATCATCTGGTCGTGTGAAAGATAAGTCACCGGCTAAATCGTCTGATAAGGAGTAACTCGGGATGAAATATACATTAACCCGTGCGAATCCGGATGCTGATCAATATCCACTTCAAGAGCGTCAAATCGTAACGGATCCGCTTGAAGAAGAAGTGAATAAAAATGTGTTCATGACTCGTTTAGAGGACGTGGCACATACAGCAGTGAACTGGGGTCGTAAGAACTCAGTTTGGCCGTTTAACTTTGGTACATCTTGCTGCTACGTAGAGTATGCAACGACTTTAACTGGCGTGCATGACTTGTCGCGTTTCGGTGCCGAAGTAATCCGTGCTTCACCTCGTCAGGCTGACTTGATGATTGTTGCAGGTACATGTTTCGTCAAAATGGCTCCAGTTATTCAACGTTTATATGAACAAATGTTGGAACCGAAGTGGGTTATTTCAATGGGTGCATGTGCAAATTCTGGCGGTATGTACGATATTTATTCAGTTGTACAAGGTGTGGATAAAATCATCCCAGTCGATGTTTATATTCCAGGTTGCCCACCCCGTCCAGAAGCATTAATCCAAGCATTAATGTTGTTACAAGACCAAATTCAATTAGAGCGCCGTCCACTTTCTGCCGTGATTGGTGATGATCTTAAGCCAGTGTATAAGCCAAAGATGATGCCAGAACGTGACCGTAAGAATGCTGAACGTATTGCAGTGAAAAACTTACGCTCTATGGATGAAATTAAATAATTTAAACGACAGTTGTTTTGATGCACCCGGTCTGGGTGTAGTTGTCGTTTAGGTTGAATGAATTTGTATTAAATAGGAAGCCAAGCCAATGGCTGAAACTGAAAACGCTATGCCAGAGTCAGCGCAAGTTGATTCACGCCCAGCATTTGCAATTGTAGAAGAGCTCAAAACCAAATTTGGCGAGAACTTCTATGTGCAAACGACTTTTGAAGACTTTCCAACAGTCTGGGTTGAGCGCGCGCGCGTACAAGAAGTTTTAATGTTCTTGCGTACAGTGTCACGTCCATACGTGATGTTGTTTGACTTGTCTGCGGTAGATGAACGTTTACGTACACACCGCGACGGTTTGCCTGCGTCTGACTTTACTGTGTTCTATCACTTATTATCGCTTGAGCGTAATAGTGATATTCGTATCAAAGTTGCATTGAATGAAAATGATGTAAATCTTCCAACTGCAACCAACATTTGGCCAAATGCCAACTGGTACGAACGTGAAGCTTACGATATGTTCGGGATCAATTTCGAAGGGCATCCAATGCTCCGTCGTATTTTGTTGCCAACCTATTGGGAAGGTCACCCTCTTCGTAAAGAATACTCTGCACGTGCCACTGAATATACACCGTATATGCAGAACCAAGCGAAGCAGGATTACGAACAGGAACACCTTCGTTTTGTACCTGAAGATTGGGGTATGAAACGCGGTAATGACGACGAAGACTTCATGTTCTTGAACTTAGGTCCGAACCACCCATCTGCGCACGGTGCTTTCCGTGTCATTTTGCAGTTGGATGGTGAAGAAGTGAAAGACTGTGTGCCTGATATCGGTTATCACCACCGTGGTGTGGAAAAGATGGCTGAACGTCAAACTTGGCACTCATTCATTCCTTATACCGACCGTGTGGACTACTTAGGTGGTTGTGCGCAAAACATGCCATATGTGATGGGTGTGGAGCAAATGGCGGGTATTACTGTACCTGACCGCGCGCAATGTATCCGTGTCATGATGTCTGAATTGTTCCGTATCAATAACCACTTATTGTATATCGGTACTGCGATTCAAGATGCCGGCGGTATGACGCCAGTCTTCTACATGTTTGCGGATCGTCAAAAAATCTATGACGCGATTGAAGCAATCACTGGTTACCGTATGCACCCAGCATGGTTCCGTATCGGTGGTACAGCGCATGACTTGCCAAACAACTGGCAGCATCTGATTCGTGAAATCCTAGATTGGATGCCGAAGCGTATGAATGAATACTATACAGCTGCATTACGCAACTCAGTATTTATTGGTCGTACCCGTAACGTAGCTCAATATGATGCAAAATCTGCATTGGCTTGGGGCGTGACTGGTACAGGTCTGCGTGCAACAGGTATTGATTTCGACGTTCGTAAATATCGCCCGTACAGTGGCTATGAAAACTACGACTTCGACATCCCACTTGAGTACGAAGGCGATGCTTATGCACGTGTGATGGTTCACTTCCGTGAAATTGAAGAATCACTCAAAATCGTAAAGCAATGTTTAGACAACATGCCTTCAGGTGCGTACAAAGCAGATCACCCATTGGCTGTTCCACCACCAAAAGACAAGACTTTACAAGACATTGAAACCTTGATTACGCACTTCTTAAGCGTATCTTGGGGTCCAGTCATGCCTGCAGGTGAAGCATCTGTGATGGCGGAAGTGGTAAAAGGTGCGTCGAACTACTACTTGACTTCAGACAAGTCAACCATGAGTTATCGTACCCGTATTCGTACACCGACCTTCACGCATTTACAGCAAATGCCTTCTGTTATTAACGGCAGCTTAATGTCTGACTTGATCATTTATTTAGCGACTATTGACGTCGTTATGGCTGACGTGGATCGCTAAGGGGTAAACGCATTATGATGATTTTGACTGATAAAAAGCCACGCGTGAATGTTGAAGGGATTTTGACTGCGGACGAAATCCACGAAATTGAACATCACATTGGTCACTACCCGTACCCACGCGCAGCATCTTTGGATGCTTTGAAGTGTGTACAACGCCGTAATGGTTGGGTAGATGACGCGCAGCTAAACGCCATTGCTCAGTTATTGACAATCAGTGTTGCTGATTTGGAAGGTGTTGCAACTTTCTATAACCGTATTTACCGTCAACCCGTGGGTCGTAACGTCATTTTACTTTGTGACTCGATCGCGTGCTTCTTGATGGGTGCGGAAACTTTAGCAGAAGCTTTTCAGCGCGAGTTAGGCATTCAGTTTGGTCAAACGACTGCTGATGGTCGTTTTACTTTGCTGCCGATTTGCTGCTTAGGTAACTGTGACAAAGGCCCAACCTTAATGGTGAATGAAGACACTCACGGTTTGGTTGAAGTTTCTTCAGTGAAACAGTTATTGGAGAAGTATGTATGAATACCGAACCAAAACCAATTTATGGCGAAGGTAACCCAGAAACGCATCCATTAACTTGGCGTTTGAGTAAACAAGAGCACGTTCGTAATGCCGATGATTACGAAGCGCTCGAAGGTTACGCGGGTCTGAAAAAAGCAATCACCATGCCGCCGAAAGATGTGCTTGAAGTGATTAAAGCTGCGACCGTAAAAGGCCGTGGCGGTGCTGGCTTCCCAGCAGGGATCAAATGGTCTTTGATGGCGCCAAATGACAACTCAGGTCCACGTTACCTGATTTGTAATGCCGATGAGATGGAACCAGGGACCTTTAAAGACCGTTTGTTGATGGAAAAACTTCCTCACCAATTGATCGAAGGAATGTTGATTGCAGCGTATACGCTAGAAGCAACTCATGGTTATATCTTTATTCGTGGCGAGTACATTGAAGCGGCTGCGTACTTAAATGAAGCGCTTGAGCAAGTTCGTGCCAAAGGTTACTTGGGTGAGAACATCCTTGGAACTGGCTGGAACTTCGAGTTGCATGTGCACACTGGTGCGGGTCGTTATATCTGTGGTGAAGAAACTGCATTAATCAACTCACTTGAAGGTCGCCGTGCAAACCCACGTACGAAACCGCCATTCCCACAAGTTGCAGGTGCTTGGGGTCGTCCTACCATTGTTAACAACGTAGAGACCTACAACAACTTACCCGCAATCATGTTGCGCGGCCCTGAGTGGTATATCGGCTTATCTGCGGGTAAGTCTAAAGATCCAGGCACAAAAATTTATGGTGCATCTGGCAAGGTGAAATTCCCTGGTCTTTGGGAGCTTCCATTTGGTACAACTGCGCGTGAAGTCATTGAAGACTATGCGGGCGGTATGCGTGATGGCTTGAAGCTTAAAGCATGGTTGCCGGGTGGTGCGTCTACAGACTTCTTGGCTGCTGAACACATTGATCTACCGATGGATGCTGAGAGCATCATGAAAGCAGGTTCACGTTTAGGTACGTGTTTGCTGATGGTGGTTGATGAAACGCAATGTATGGTTTCAGCGACACGTAACTTAGAAGAATTCTTTGCACGTGAGTCATGTGGTTTCTGTACGCCTTGTCGTGATGGTTTACCGTGGGCGGTGAAAGCACTGAAAGCATTGGAAGATGGCACAGGTAAGAAAGAAGATATCGATCACTTACAAGAACTTACTCGTAAGCTTTGGATTGGTAAGACTTTCTGTGCGCATGCTCCGGGTGCAATGGAACCGTTGATGGGTGCACTCAAATATTTCCGTGGCGAGTTTGAAGCAAAAGTAGTGAATGCTGCTGCGCAAACTAGCAACGTAGAACAAGCTTAAGGAATTCGACTATGGCTACAATTCATGTCGATGGCAAATCGTACGAAGTCAATGGCTCAGAGAACTTGCTGCAAGCATGTTTGTCTTTGGGTATTGATATCCCGTACTTTTGTTGGCATCCATCCTTAGGTTCTGTCGGTTCTTGCCGTCAATGTGCCGTGACTCAATACGCGAATCCTGAAGATACGCGTGGTCGTTTAGTCATGTCATGTATGACGCCTGCATCTGACAATACCTACATCTCGATTGAAGACAAAGAAGCGAAAGACTTCCGTGCGTCAATTGTTGAGTTCTTGATGACGAACCACCCACACGACTGTCCAGTCTGTGAAGAAGGTGGTCACTGTCATTTACAAGATATGACCGTGATGACTCAACACGATCGTCGTCGTTACCGTTTCACTAAACGTACACACTACAACCAAGAGCTGGGCTCATTCATTTCACACGAAATGAACCGTTGTATCGCATGTTACCGTTGTGTTCGTTACTACAACGACTATGCCGGTGGCACTGACTTTGGTGTGTATGCAAGCGCGTCACGTGTTTACTTTGGTCGTCCTGAGTCAGGTACTTTAGAGTCTGAATTCTCGGGTAACTTGACTGAAGTATGTCCAACAGGTGTATTCACCGACAAGACTCACTCAGAACGTTATAACCGTAAATGGGACATGCAGTATGCGCCAAGCGTATGCCAAGGCTGTTCTTCGGGTTGTAATATTTCTCCGGGTGAGCGTTATGGCGAACTTCGTCGTGTCGAAAACCGTTTCAACGGTGAAGTAAACCAATACTTCTTGTGTGACAAAGGTCGTTTTGGTACAGGTTATGTGAACCGTGCAGATCGTCCACGTCAACCGCAGTTCCGTGATGGTGCTGAAGTCACTACAGTTTCTGTAGATCAGGCATTAGATACGGTGATTGCAAATATCCAAGGCAAAAAAGTTTTGGGTATTGGTTCTCCACGTGCATCACTTGAGTCGAACTTCGCGCTTCGCGAGTTAGTCGGCCAAGAGAACTATTCAACGGGTATGTCTCAAAAAGAGCAAAACTTGGTTGAATTGGCTGCATCGATTATGCAAACAGAGGGTGTATATAACCCAGGTATGCGTGAAATCGAAAGCTATGATGCCGTGCTTATTTTGGGTGAAGACTTAACACAAACTGCGCCACGTATGGCGTTGTCTGTTCGTCAAGCGGCGAAAAACAAAGCCAAAGAAATGGCTGCAGAACGTCGTACTCAAGACTGGTTAGCAGAGCCGCTACAACGTATTGCTCAAGATGCGAAATCACCGATTTTCATCCTTGCTGCAACGCAAACACGCTTAGCTGATGTTGCTGCAGGTGAAGTGGTTGCCTCTCCAAACGACATCGCTCGTTTAGGCTTTGCCGTTGCTGCAGCAGTAAAAGGTGATGCAATTCTTGGTCTGGCAGATGATGCAAAAGCATTTGCTCAGAACATTGCAGATACACTGAAAGCGGCGAAGAAACCACTGATCATTTCAGGTACAAGTTTACAAGACGCCTCAATCATGGAAGCTGCTGCACAAGTTGCGCAAAACCTTGGTGGAAATGCTGGCTTAACCTTGACGGTTCCTGAAGTGAACTCTATGGGCTTAGCAATCTTCGGTGGCCAAAGCTTAGAACAAGCGTTTGCGCAAGGCTATGATACGGTTGTGATTGTTGAAAATGATCTATTCCGTCGTTTGCCAGCGGTACAAGTTGAAGCAGCACTTTCTGGTAAAGACGTGATTGTTTTAGATCACTCTGAAACTGAAACTGTGAAGAAAGCGGATATCGTACTTTCTGCTGCGTCATTTGCTGAAGGTGATGGTACGGTTGTCTCTCAAGAAGGCCGTGCACAACGTTTCTACCAAGTGTATGACCCGAGCTACTACAAACCTGAACTGGCGATCAAAGAATCTTGGCGCTGGTTACATGCCATTGAAACCGGCGTGAAGGGTAAAGCGATTTCTTGGACCTTACTTGATGATGTCATCGAGTCAGTTGCGAAAAACGTACCTGCACTTGCTGCGATTCAAGATGTGGCTCCAGATGCGGGCTTCCGTGTCCATGGTTTGAAAGTTGCGCGTGAACCGCGTCGTTACTCTGGTCGTACCTCTATGCGTGCACCATTGAACGTGCATGAACCGAAACAACCGACAGATATCGACTCGGCATTAACATTCTCTATGGAAGGTTATGTTGGGAACCAGACGCCGTCTCCACTGGTACCATTTGCATGGTCAGCAGGTTGGAACTCACCGCAAGCTTGGAATAAATTCCAAGATAACGTGGGTGGTCACTTAAAAGGTGGTGATTCGGGTGTGCGTTTATTCGATCGTTTAGCGAAGCGTCCAGCACGTACTTTCGTTGCTCCAGCGGTTGTGGTTGCAAACCCTGAAAGCTTCCGTTTAGTGCCAATGCATCACATTTTTGCTTCTGGTGAATTTACTGTGAAAACACCTGCTATGGAATCGCGTATTCCTGAAGCGGTCTTTGCAGTGGGTGAGCAAGATGCAACTCGTTTGAATGTTCAAGATGGTCAAAAAATCACTGTGAAAGCAGGTGAGACTTCGATCGTACTTCCAGTTCAAGTGATTGATTATTTACCTACAGGTTATATTGGTTATCCAGTTGGTCTTGCACCTACGGTTTCACTTGCTGAGCCTGTATCAGTCGCGGTAGGAGCGTAATTCATGCAACAAGAATTAATCCGTCAAACGCCGCTTTGGGCTGAGAACTGGCCAATTGCCTACTCAGTCATTCAAGCGATTGTGATTTTACTCGTTGTAGTACTCATCGCTGCGTTGATGTCTTTTATTGAGCGTCGTTTACTGGGCTTATGGCAAGACCGTTATGGTCCGAACCGTGTAGGTCCTGGGGGGATGTTCCAGATCGTTGCCGACATGCTGAAAATCATGTTCAAAGAAGACTGGACACCAAAGTTTGCTGACAAATTGACTTTCCGTTTAGCTCCTGCTGTTGCTATGGCAACAGCGGTGCTGTCGTTCATGGTTATTCCTGTATCACCATACTTAGGTGTGTCAGACATGAGCATTGGCCTATTGTTCTTTATGGCAATGGCCGGTATTGCCGTCTATGCCGTATTGTTTGGTGGTTGGTCATCAAACAACAAATATGCATTGCTCGGTGGTCTACGTTCAGCAGCACAAACCATTTCTTATGAAGTGTTCTTGGGTATTTCATTGATGGGTGTGGTTGCGATTGCAGGCTCATTCAACATGCGTGAAATTGTAGAAGCACAAAAAGATGTATGGTTTGTTATTCCACAGTTCTTAGGTTTCTTAATCTTCGTGGTTGCAGGTGTTGCGGTTACTCACCGTCACCCATTTGACCAACCAGAAGCAGAACAAGAATTGGCGGAAGGTTACCACGTCGAGTATGGTGGTATGAAATGGGGGATGTTCTTCGTTGCAGAATATGTCAACGTGGTTCTGATCTCTGCATTGATCGTCACGCTATTCTTCGGTGGTTGGTTAGCGCCATTTAACATCGACATTCCGTTCGTTCCACCCGTATTCTGGTTCATTATCAAAACAGCATTCTTTGTGATGATGTTTGTCTTGGCTCGTGGTTCACTTATGCGTCCACGTTATGACCAAGTGATGAACTTTGGTTGGAAGATTTGCTTACCATTAGCGTTAGTTAACTTATTAGTTACTGGCGCAGTGATTCTGTGGTAGGGGCAGGGAGAATAAAATGTATAAAATTCTAGCTGGGTTCGGGTCAATCGTACGTTCACTGTGGATGGTTTTCTCACACGTGACACGTAAACGTGACACCATTCTTTACCCAGAAGTGCCAGCCGAACAAATTGTTCCACCACGTTTCCGGGGTCGTATCGTGTTAACACGCGACCCAGATGGTGAAGAACGTTGTGTTGCGTGTAACTTATGTGCAGTTGCATGTCCTGTTGGCTGTATTTCACTACAAAAAGCAGAAAAAGAAGATGGTCGTTGGTATCCGGAGTTTTTCCGTATCAACTTCTCACGTTGTATTTTCTGCGGTATGTGTGAAGAAGCATGTCCGACGACTGCAATTCAAATGACTCCAGATTTCGAGTTGGGTGAATACGTTCGTCAAGATTTGGTATATGAGAAAGAAAACTTACTCATTTCAGGTCCTGGTAAATACCCAGACTACAACTTCTACCGTGTAACAGGTATGGCTGTAACTGGAAAAGACAAAGGTCAAGCGCAGCGTGAAAGCGCACCAGTTGATGTACGGAGCTTATTACCATGATGTGGCCATTTTATTTGATGGCACTTGTGGCCATCGTTTCTACGATTCGTGTTGTGACCAACGCGAATCCTGTACACGCTTTATTAAGCTTGATCGTGTCACTTCTTGCAGTTGCAGGCATGTTTATGATCGTGGGTGCGCCATTTGCTGGCGCGCTTGAGATCATCGTCTATGCAGGCGCGATCATGGTGTTATTCGTATTCGTAGTGATGATGTTAAACCTTGGTCAACACACCGTTGAACAAGAGCGTAAATGGTTAACATCCTCTGCTTGGGCATATCCAGCACTCATGAGCTTCTTAATGGGCTTGGTGTTGGTGTGGATGCTCGGCTCTGACTACACAGCAGCTGGCCCTGTTATGGGTACTGAAGTTGTGGGTCCAAAAGTCGTTGGCCAAGCACTCTTTACTCACTATTTATTATTGGTTGAAGTTGCTGCCATGTTATTGCTTGCTGCGTTGGTTGCAGCATTCCATCTTGGCAAACGTGAACCAGGTGCAGAAGAGGACAAACAATAATGGGCAACATCCCTTTAGAACATGGTTTGATTGTTGCAACCATTCTTTTTGCACTGGGTTTTTACGGTGTGATGGTGCGACGCAATCTATTATTTATGTTAATGAGCCTTGAAATCATGATGAACGCAGCTGCGCTTGCGTTTGTTTTGGCTGGTAGTGCATGGGTACAACCAGACGGACAAATCATGTTTATTCTGATCTTAACGCTTGCTGCGGCAGAGGCTTGTATTGGTCTTGCAATCGTCCTTCAGTTCTACCATCGCTTCCATCACTTGGATGTGGATGCTGCTAGTGAGATGCGCGGATGAGTTTTTTATATTTAACAGTATTATTCCCGCTCATTGGTTTTGTCCTTTTAGCGGCAGGTCGCAACAAGCTTCCTGAAAATGTTGCTGCCATTATTGGTGTGGGGGCAGTTGGCCTTTCTGCATTGGTTGCTTTGATCGCTGGTCTAGACTTTGTTAATAACGGCAAAGTGACTTATGTTCAACATCTGTGGACATGGTTCAATGTCGGTAATCTAAGCCCAGGCATTAGCTTACATCTTGACGGTTTATCACTGCTCATGATGGGTATGGTGACGGGTGTGGGTTTCCTGATTCACATCTTTGCGTCATGGTACATGCGTGGTGAAGAAGACTTTGCACGTTTCTTCTCTTATTTCAACCTGTTCGTTGCTAGCATGTTGCTGCTCGTATTGGGCGATAACTTAGCGTTATTGTTCTTAGGTTGGGAAGGCGTAGGTCTATGCTCTTACTTGCTGATTGGTTACTACTATCAAAACCCTGCAAATGGTTTTGCAGCAATTAAAGCATTTACCGTAACACGTGTCGGTGACGTTTTCTTATTGATCGCTTTGTTCTTAATTTACCAACAGTTCGGTACTTTAAACATTGCTGAAGTGGTTGCAGCTGCACCAACAGTGATGACACAAAGTTCATCTTTAACCATTTGGACAGCACTCATGTTGTTCTTGGGTGCGGCAGGTAAATCTGCACAGATCCCATTACAAACATGGTTGGCCGATGCAATGGCAGGTCCTACACCTGTATCTGCATTGATCCACGCTGCAACGATGGTAACTGCAGGTGTTTACCTGTGCTGCCGTATGTACACCGTGTTTGAAATGGCACCTGAAGTGATGATGTTTATCTCAATCACTGGTGCGGTAACGTTGTTGGTGGCTGGTTTTGCAGCATTGGTTCAAACCGACATCAAACGTATTTTGGCTTACTCAACGATGAGTCAGCTGGGTTATATGTTTATGGCTGTGGGTGCTGAAGCTTACCAAGCAGGCCTGTTCCACATGCTGACTCACGCATTCTTCAAGGCATTATTGTTCTTGTCTTCAGGTGCAGTGATTTTGGCTTACCACCACGAACAAAACATCTTCAAAATGGGCGGTTTGTTCTACAAGAACAAATTCCTATTTGCTTGTTTCGCCATTGGTGGCGGTGCATTGGCAGCGATTCCATTCATTACAGTCGGCTTCTTCTCGAAAGATGCGATCTTGGGTGCAGTTTGGGTGCAAGGTGAATCAATCGCAGTGTATAACTCATTGTACTGGGTGGGTGTAGCCGGTGCTTTCTTAACGTCGATTTACACATTCCGTCTGATTTGGGTTGTGTTCTTTGGTAAAGAAAATACGCCGTATCATGCGATCAAAGGCATTACCTTCTGGGGGCCTTTGGCAATTCTTGCTGTACTTTCAACTTTCGTCGGTGCGGCACTTAAAGCACCTGTGGAAAGCATTTTAAATGCAGCAAAAATTCCAGCATTTGTGATTCCTGAAGCTTTAGAACATGGCATGCATAGCGCTGAATGGACTGCTGTGGGTATTGCGTCGGTTGGTTTAGTGATTGGTGTGGTCTTGTTTGCGTTTGCTTATAGCGCAGTGAAAGGCTTTGCAAAAACGTCATTGGGTGCAGGTCTTGCAAACATTTGTCGTAATGCACTGGGCTTCGATGCGCTTTATGAAATCGTTTTTGTGAAACCATATTTGCTTATTGCGAAGATTTTAGGTCGTGATCCAATTGATCGTTTGTGGTTAGTCTTGCCTGCACTTGTAAAAGGCGGTCACAGCTTCACAAGTTCACGTCAAACGGGTTCATTGCGTGATTACGCATCAAGCATGGCATTAGGTATCTTTGTACTACTAATGGTCTTGATCGTCACTCAGATCGTGGGGAAATAAGATGGAAATCACAAACAACTGGATTCTACCCGCGCTGATCTTAGTTCCGTTCATTGCTGGTTTTATTTGTTGGTTAGTCGACAAACTCGACGACAAACTGCCGCGTTATATCGCGTTAGTGGGTATGCTCATTACTTTGGGCTTAACCGTTGCGCTATGGCAGACAGGTACATTTAACTACGAACTTGGTGCGAAAGTGCCATCGTGGTCTGCTGAATTCATGTTGCCATGGATTCAGACTTTAGGCATTAACATCCACTTAGCTGTGGATGGTCTATCTCTATTAATGGTGGGCTTAACGGCACTTTTAGGTGTGTTGGCTGTCGGCTGTTCTTGGGGTGAAATTCAAAAGAATGTTGGTTTCTTCCACTTAAACCTTTTATGGTCTTTGGGTGGTGTGATCGGTGTATTTTTAGCGATTGACATGTTCTTGTTCTTCTTCTTCTGGGAGATGATGCTTGTACCTATCTACTTCTTGATCGCACTTTGGGGTCATAAAGGGGCAGAAGGTAAGTCACGTGTTTATGCTGCAACCAAATTCTTCCTCTACACGCAAGTAGCGGGTCTTATCATGCTCATCGGTATCCTAGGCCTTGTGGTTTACGGTTACATGATGACGGGTATGATCGGTTTTGATTACAACTACTTATTAGCTGTAGCCAATACTTTAGACAAAGAATTACCCGCTGTTGCTTTTGCATTCATGCTGTGTTTATTCGTCGGTTTTGCGGTAAAACTTCCAGTTTTCCCATTACATGGCTGGTTACCAGATGCGCATGCGCAAGCCCCTACAGCAGGTTCGGTTGACCTTGCAGGTATCTTAATTAAGACCGCTGCATATGGTTTACTTCGCTTTGTGATTCCATTCTTCCCGGCGGCTTCTGCACAGTTTGCAGACATCGCGATCATTTTCGGTTTAATCGGGATCTTCTACGGTGCTTGGTGTGCTTTCCAGCAAACCGATATGAAACGTTTACTTGCGTATACGTCTATTTCACACATGGGCTTTGTTTTACTTGCGATTTACGCAGGTAACATCTTAACCTTCCAAGGTTTGATGATCATGATGTTGGCACATGGCTTGTCATCTGCTGCATTGTTCATTATGTGTGGTCAAGTGTACGAGCGTGTTCATACACGTGATATGCGTTTGATGGGCGGTATGCGTGGTCAGTTCCCATATCTTGCATTCTTCCTCATGTTCTTCGTGGCGGCGCTTGTAGGTATTCCAGGTCTAGGTAACTTCATTGGTGAGTTCCTGATCTTGATGGGTTCTTATGCAAAATTCCCAGTGTTTACTATTCTTGCAGCAGTAAGCTTAGTATTTGCAGGTCTTTATGGCTTGATTCTGATCCACAAAGCGTTGTTTGGTACGCCAAACGAAGAACAACAGCAGCACTACAACAACCCATTGAAAGATTTAAATGTGCGTGAAGTAGTGATCTTGTTAATCTGTGCTTTCGGTCTGTTATGGCTTGGTTTGTACCCACAAAGCTTCCTTGATATTTCAAATTCAAGCATGGCGTGGTTAGCGAACAGCTACATTCCTGTACAAGAAGTAGTTGACGTTGCGAGTCAAGCAACTGTTCAACTCGAAAATGTGGAGATGCAATAAGTCATGAACTTCACAATGTCATTTTCTGAGCTTATGCCTTTAGCTCCTGTGATGATCGTTGCTTTAACAACGATCGTCGTGATGATTCTTACTGCAATTAAGCGTAACCATAACTTAATTGCGACAGCATCAGTGGTGGGCTTAAACCTTGCAGCAGCATATGTACTCTTCACAATGTTCGGTGGTGCTTTTAAACCAGCGTATGTTATGGGGATGTTCATGGTGGATGCGTTCACCTTGCTGTACCAAGTAATTATTCTAATTGCTGCTTTGGCATGCTGTACTCTGTCGCATGCCTATATCGAAAGCTATAAAGATAACCGTGAAGAACTGTATATCTTAATGTTGTCATCAGTGACTGGTGCAATGTTAATGGTGGCAAGCTCTCACTATGCATCGTTCTTCATTAGCCTTGAGTTGATGTCGATTCCTGTATATGGCTTATTGGCATATACACACCAGCGCTCTAAGTCTTTAGAAGCGGGGGTGAAGTACTTGGTGCTTTCAGCAACAGCTTCGGCAATGTTGTTGATGGGTATGGCTTATATTTACGCGTACACAGGTTCAATGTCGTTTTATGACAATGTTCAAGCGTTAATGCAAAACATCCAACAGCCAATGGTACTTTTAGGTTTAGGTTTGATTGTTTTTGCATTAGCTTTCAAACTGTCTCTAGCGCCATTTCATAAATGGACGCCGGACGTTTATGCGGGTGCACCAACACCGATTGTAACTTTCCTTGCGACGGCTGCAAAAGTAGCGACGATTGGTCTATTTGTTCGCTACATCTTGACCTCAGGTGCGATCCGTGTTGAGTCAATCGTCACGATCTTAACCGTGATTGCGGTGTTATCGATCTTGGTGGGTAACCTCCTTGCAGTAAAACAAGTGAACTTGAAACGTATCTTGGCATACTCTTCAATTGCACACTTTGGATACTTGCTGATTGGTTTAATCAGCTTAACCTATGCAAGCCTTCTTAATGTATCGGTGTATGTGATTACTTATGTGTTAACTACGATTGGTGCGTTTGGTGCGGTTGCATTGATGTCTAGCCCATACAACAACGTGGACGAAGCAGAAAGCTTATCGGATTACCGTGGCCTATTCTGGCGTCGTCCAGTGTTGACTGCCGTATTAACCGTGATGATGCTATCGCTTGCAGGTATTCCTTTGACAGCGGGCTTCATTGGTAAGTTCCTTGTGGTTTTTGCTGCGATAACGACTCAGCACTGGTTCCTTGCTGCGATGATCATCGTTGGTTCTGGTATTGGTCTGTACTACTACCTTCGTGTAATGGTTGTCATGTACATGACACCACCAGATGTACCTCGTGTAGACGCTGTGGATCATTGGGGACAAAAAGTGGGTGGTATTATGGTGCTTTTAGCTGCGCTTGCAGTGCTTGTGATTGGTATCTATCCAGATCCGATTATCAAGTTAGCAGCTCAGTCAGAGATTCTATCTCCAATCCACTTTATGCTTTCTCAACAGCACTAATTTTTAAAAACGTTTCGTTTTAACAAAAAAGCCTCCATCAATTGGGGGCTTTTTTGTTTTTATCGCACGATAAAAAGCTTTATAATGTAAGGAATTTTATTTTACCTTTTAGGTGCTCTCCCGTGGCTATCCATGAAATTCGTCATCCACTGATTCGTCATAAGCTTGGTCTTCTTCGTCGTGCTGATATCAGCACCAAAAACTTCCGTGAGCTGGCTCAAGAAGTGACCATGCTGTTGACCTATGAAGCGACCAAAGATTTACCTGTTTGCGACCATGAAATTGATGGTTGGAATGGTAAAGTAACGGTAGATCGCATTGTGGGTAAAAAAATCACGGTTGTACCAATTTTACGTGCGGGTATTGGCATGTTAGATGGTTTCTTAAACCTGATTCCAAGTGCCAAAGTGTCTGTACTGGGTTTAGAGCGTGATGAAGAAACGCTTGAAGCACGTACTTATTACAAAAAATTAGTTCCAGATGTACAGAACCGTTTAGCGATGATCATCGATCCGATGCTTGCCACAGGTTCTTCATTGGTTGCTGCGATTGATGTATTGAAAGCAAGTGGCTGTAAAGACATTCGTGTGATGGTGTTGGTTGCGGCGCCTGAAGGCATTAAACGTGTTTTGGATGCGCATCCAGATGTCACTATTTTCACGGCTTCAATTGACCAAGGCTTAAATGCCAATGGTTATATCGTGCCGGGTCTAGGCGATGCGGGCGACAAAATCTTTGGTTCAGTTCAAAAAGATTAAGATTAAGCCCCAGCAAAAAGAGGCTTTTATAGCCTCTTTTTTATATACTACAACAAAGCGTGTACATATTAGGATCTGTTTATGAAGGCCGAGCAATATCAAGGAAAAGTTAAGCAATATAACGCTGACAAAGGTTTTGGCTTTATTTCCTCACCTGAAGGCGACGTATTTTTTCATATCTCGGATTTCCCTGCAGACTCAGGTGAGCCGAAACGTAATGAACGCGTGAAGTTTAATGTGGTTGAAAATGGCGATCGCTATAAAGCAATTAAAATTGAGCGGGTTGAAGATAACTCTACCAAAGCCAAGAAGTCGAAAGTCGCAAGTCATAATAAATCGATTACCACAGACTTATTGTCTAATTTTAGACGCTAAGTCAGCGTTGATTCAGAGTGAAATCGTGCAAAGATTAATCTTTGCATTTTGAAGCAAAGAGGCTTTTTAGCCTCTTTTTTATTGATTACAATACGAAAAATACAGTTGAATAGAGCAGATTATGTTTCTAAAAGGAAAAATCAAAAGCTTTAGTACCCCACGTGGTTTTGGTTTCATTGAGGTGGAAGGGGATATTGATGATGTGTTTTTTCATATCAAAGATTTGCCACAGAACAACATTGAACCCAAGCTTGGTGAAGTGCTTCAGTTTATGATTGTAGAAGACCAAGGCAAGTTTAAGGCTGGCAATATCCAGCGGCTCGGTCTGTCCTCAGAAAGCAAAGCCACGACATCATCAAATAAGAAAAAAGCACGTACCCAAGCCTCACCACGTTACCATGAGGCAGGGCATAAAAGTACTATCATCACCGTGATTGGCATCATTATCGTCGCGGTATTGGGCTTTTTGACCTATGGGAAATATCAAAGTTATAGTGCAGAAAAGCAGCGTAAAGCTGAGCAGTTGATGCTCGAGCAGCAACAGATTGTAGAAGAACAGCGTAAAGCTTTAGGAAAGTTGCCCGATCAAATCCTTTCTGAGCAAGGGAAGCGTAATTTAGATGCAGGTCTACACCAGACCAATCAACCCCGTTCTGAACGTGTGACTGAAAGTATTGATAAACAAAATGGTCGTTTACCTGTCAGTACAGGGCAGTTTAAATGCGATGGACGAACCCATTGCTCTCAAATGCGTTCTTATGAAGAAGCGCTATACTTCTTAAGGAACTGTCCAAATACCCAAATGGATGGGAACAATGATGGTGAACCTTGTGAGCGCCAATTTGGGAAATAAAAAAAGCACCCTCGGGTGCTTTTTGCTTACTTATTTTTCGCAGAATTTCATAAAGGCTTTGAGTCCTGGGCCTTGGTACTTCTGACGATGCACCAACATGAACAGTGGACGCGTTAGAGACCAGAACGGAGTATCAAGTACCACCAACTGGCCTTTTTCGCGCAAAGGTTCCGTTGCCAGTTTTGAAATGCATGACATCCCTAAACCACCTGCCACGATTTTTAAAATCGCTTCATTATGACCCAAGGTCAGACGGATATTGGCATCAGGCAAGTCTTTCAAAATAGCATTATCAAATACTTCACGTGTACCTGAACCTTCTTCACGCAAGATCCACTCGACCGATTTAAAGTCTTCAGGCGTTAATGTGCGATTTAACTGCGCCAAAGGATGTTCTGGTGCACAGCAGACCGCTAATTCATCGTCACGCCAGTGAATGCACTGGAGCTGTGGCAAGTGACAAGAGCCTTCAATCAGGGCCAAATCTAGTTGGAACTGATTCACCGCCTCAATCATTTGACGGGTGTTACCAACTTGCAGCTGTAAATGAGCCTGAGGCTGAATTTGTAAAAAGTCAGCCATCAGGTCAGGCATGAGGTAGTCACTGATGGTCAGGGTTGCACCCAAACGTAAATCAATGCTTTGTAACTCACCTTTAGCGGCTTGCTCGAAAGCATCACAGCGACCCAAAATTTCTAAAGCTTGTGGCAGCAGGAAACGACCCAGATCATTGAGCTGAAGACGCTTACCTAGACGGTCAAACAGTGGAGCCCCTAAACCGTCCTCTAGATCTGCTAAAGCCATACTCGCAGCACTCTGGGTGAGTCGAACCGCATCACTGGCTTTGGTTACTGTGCCTTCTTGAGCAACTGCTACAAAAACCGCCAACTGGCGTAAAGTCATGCGCATGAATATAGCCTTAACATTTAAAAAATATTAACAAATTATGTGGTCATGCTAACATGAGCAACGTCTTTGATGCCACGCTGAAATCATGTCAATTGAAAAATTTAGCCTAGAAAAGGTTTTATCCGTACACCGTTGGACCAATACACTTTTTAGCTTCACCATGACGCGACCTGCACATTTTAAGTTTACCGCAGGACAATTTGCCCGTATTGGCATCAAAGTGGGTGATGAATTGGTGGTTCGAGCGTATTCGGTGGTGTCCTCTCCTTTTGATGAAACTTTAGAGTTTTTCTCGATTGTGGTGCCTGAAGGTGCATTTACCTCAAATTTACAGCACTTAAAAGTCGATGATGACATCTACCTTGAAAAGATCCCGTATGGCTTTTTGACTTTGGCGCGTTATCAGTTGCCGTTACCAAAAGACTTATGGCTACTTGGCACAGGGACAGGGCTGGCACCTTTTATTTCAATGTTACAAGACTTTGAGACGTGGTCGAAGTACGAGAGCATTACACTGGTCTATAGTGTACGTACAGCCTCTGAACTGGCGTATGCAACACGTATCCAAGAAATTGCAGAGACCTTTGGTGAGGGCCATACAGGCTTTAAATTTGTGCCGATTATTACCCGTGATCCGCATGCACCACTGCATGACCGTTTACCCGTACTGATTGAAAATGGTGAGCTTGAAAAAGCAGTCGGTTTGAGTCTGAACCCTGAAACCAGCCATGTGATGCTGTGTGGTAACCCGCAAATGGTCGAAGATACCAAAGAGGCATTAAAAGCACGTCGCCTGACAATGAACCGCCGTGGTGAAGGAAATATTGCGGTCGAAAACTATTGGTAAATCTATTTATCTAAATAAAATGCTCATCGAATGATGGGCTTTTTTTATTTGAAATTTGAATCACTCAGATTTTAAAATTGGCTTAAAGAGAGATCACTGCTTGTGCGCTAAGATCGCGCTATAATTTCTCTTTTGTACTGGGTTGGGTGGGTTATGTCTTCAGCGTTAAAAACGACGGCTCAGCCAGAGGCGAGGCTTAGCCCGCAGCAGAAAAAATTAAATCGTTTGATTGAGCGTATTGAACAACAAAAACAAGAACTGGCAGCATGGCAAAATGCCCAAGCCGACATTCAAAACTATACGCGCAGTAAGCTTTTACCAGTGTATAGCGAGTTACATGCGGTTCTATTTACGCAGCTCGATACCCTATGGAATCACTTAGCTAGCGATGCCTTTAGCAAAGTCGATCTGGCGCAGATTGACACCAAAATAGCCGCTTTAGCCAAAATACTAAAAAAATCTCAGATGCTGACTTCCGCGCAGAAAGAACAGGTAGAGAAAGTGGATACTTTCTATATGCAGCATGCAGAGCATATACGCTCGAAGAAAACCAAAGCGAACTCAATACAAAATCATGACCTCGCTGAAATAGTAGAACAAAACGTGGATGTAGACTGGGAAAATTATGAATACGATTCTGCCCAATATGAAGCAGAGCGAGAACGTGCCAAGCAGTTAAAACAACAAGAAAAACGCGAGCAAGCCGCCAAAATGGCAGCGCAGTCACTGAAAACGGTGTATTTAAAAATTACCGCGATGATTCACCCTGACCGTGAACCTGACGAAACGAAGAAGTTAGAGAAGACCGAACTTTTGCAGACGGTCAATGAAGCTTATGCAGAGCAGGATTTATTTTATTTACTGAAACTTCAGTTACAGCTTGAAACCAATAAAGGATTAAGCACAAAGGCTTTGAGTTCTGAACAAGTGAAGTTTTATCAGTTGTCTTTGGAAGCACAGAGTCAGAATTTGCAAAGCCAGTTAGTGGTGATCTTTGCGTCTTTTCACTTGAGCAGTCATATCAACACCAAACAGCTCAAAATGAGTGATGTGTATAAGGTGATAGATAAGGATGCTGCTGAGTTAAGGCAGCAGTTGAAGTGGGAAAAGGAACGTTTAAAGCATATGAAAAAGGTGAGTGAGATGAAGATATTGATGGAGCATGGAGTTCTATAGTCAAACTACTTTACTATACATACAGGATTATAAAAAAAATCGAAATAATTCATCGATTGATTTGTATTGGTTTTATAATGATTTGGCTATATGAGATAAGATTTTACTATTTTAAACAAACAGTCGTAGGCATGCTTTCTGTTAAAATATTGAGTCAAATCGCATTTGTATTGAAATAAAGTCATGAGCATTTTAGATTTAAGTTTGTATCAAGAAACTGAAAATTTATCTCCACAACAAAAAAAGTTTAATCGTCAGATTCAAAAAATTGAGAAATTACAACTCTCTTTGGTTGAGTGGCAACAAGCACAACAAAAAGTACAACAGGATGCAAGTGTTGAACTCTTGCCATTATATGTCCAATGGCACCAAGTTTTATTTAGTCAACTAGAGGTACTTTGGCAATATAAACAATCGCATAAATTTGCTAAAACCCATTTAGAGCGTTTAGATGAAAAAATCTCAATTTTAGTGAGTCAACTGTTAGATAATCCCAATCTGTCTGAAGAGCAACATGCATTGACCATCGTCATTGCTCAATTTTATAAAATTTTAGAAGACCGTGATCATTTGCTTACTTCACAAGTAGAGAATACAGAAGATGATTTTCATTCAGAGCATGATGTTGATGAAATGATGCAAAAACAAGTGATGAAAGAAATTTTTGCAGATCAATTAGGTGTGTCTGAGGACTGGATTGACTTTGATTTTGATCTCGAAAATCTTGAAGAGTTTATGCAAAAAGTAAAAGAAAAGTTTGATCGAGAGGAAGCTGATTTCATTCAAAATCAACTTAATGATCATGAACGTGAGGCATATCAAAAGTTTGCAGAAAAAGAAAAAAAGAAAATTTTAAAGAAGCAAATGCAACTTGAAGATGCAAAAAAAATGGCAGGGCAGTCATTAAAAAGCATTTATTTAAAAATTGCCTCTGTGATCCATCCTGACCGTGAACGAGATGAGCAAAAACGTATAGAGAAAACTGAGCTTTTGCAGCAAGCAAATACTGCACTTGAAGAAAAAGATTTACTTACGATGTTAAAGTTACGTGCTTATACAGAACAAGGTGATCAAAAACAAGCAGTTAAAATCGCAAATGAACATTTGAAATCTTATAATTTATTGCTAGAAGATCAAATTGAGCAATTGCAAATTGAGTTAGATCACATTATTTACTCATTTGATTGGGAAAGCTCAGGTTTTTATAAACAGACTTTTAAACCTGCTGATTTGGCTAAGAAGTACCAATATGATTTGACAGAAATTCGAAGAAAGCTATTGCAAGATGAACAGTGTTTAAATAGTTATAAGGATTTTGATTGTTTAAAAAACTTACTTAAAAATAGAGTATTCGGCTGGTCATTTAATTTTTAAAGTGGGTTGAGCCTGTAAATAATTTTGTGTAATTGATTTTCATCAATTAAAGGTGATTGCTTAGGGGCGGTCAACAAATTCAATAATAAAGCGGTTCATGGCTAAACGCCATGAGCTGCACAGCAGCGCAAGATAAGCGTATTTCACTTTTTAGACGCTGCATCACAATGGCTAACCAAGTTACGCACAGCATCTCCGTTGGAAAGACTTTACGCTTTTTGATCGATTAGCGTATTTTCCATCTTTAATGACTTGATTGCTTTGGTGGCGTAGATGGCTTTGCGTATCTCTGATGGATAAGCAAAAAAAGTAAAAGCCGAGCATGTGTATATGAAAAAAGTGAGTGGGGTGGAGATGTTGTTGGGGCATGGGGTACTTTGATTTTCCCTCACCTCCTTGCGGACAGCATGTGATTGCACCGTATATTGTAGATTTTTACTATCATGAGGTTGGCTTGGTCATTAAGTTGGATGGCGATCAGCACAATACGGAAGATGGTCGGGTTTATGATGTAGAACGCACTCAGTTTTTAGAGGCTTTGGGCTTAACAGTGGTTTGGTATTGGAATCATGATGTTTTGAGTCGGATGGATGTGGTGTTAGAAGATTTATGGAATGTGTGTTGTGAATATAAAGATAGTCATTTTAAATAACTATATCGAAATGACAGCATTGTAATGGAGGGATTGGATTGTTAAAGTATCTATATAAATTTTAATAAGTTAAGATAATTATGAGTGATTGGAATGATTTTCTAGAAGAAATTAAAAAAGCTGAGGATGAATTAGGTAGTCCTAATGAGGTTTGGTATAGAGGACAATATGATTGTAGTTGGGAGTTGCAACCAAGCTTGCCGAGATTTAACGATTGGGAAAAAAAAGAAAAAATACTTTTTGAGGAATTTAAACGTCTATCAGTTGGACTTTTTCCAACCAGAACTAATGATTGGGAAACTTTGTTTGATATGCAACATTATGGTATTCCTACAAGGTTATTAGATTGGACAAGTGTTCTTGGTGTTGCTCTAGCATTTATTTTGCATTCAGATTTTTCTAATGACAAAGAGAGTGCTATCTATATCCTTAACCCACTTCAATTAAATCGTTTAAGTGGAAAAGAGGAAATTATTAATATTCCTGATAATCGTAAATATGATTATAAAACTATATATTGGGAACACACACCTCAAAAGGCTGAGAGACCACTAGCAATACAACCTAACTATATTAGTGATCGTTTGAAAGCACAATCTGGGTGCTTTACGATATTTGGAACTCAGCAAGGTAATTTTGAAAATACATCATCAGAGTGTTTTAGGAAAGTCATATTAAAGGCTTCTGCGAAGGAGGAAGCTAGGAAGTTTCTAAGATGGGCAAATTTAAACGAATTTACTATATATCCTGATATTGTTGGAATTTCTAATCATATTAAGACAAAAATTCTGTAGGTAGTTATACAAATGAAATTAGACAAGAAAGATCGTTTAATATTGATTAATCAATATAAAATATTAGCTAAATTAGATGCTAATGATGCTCATTATTATAATGAATTAATCCAAATTCTGGAAAATGGCTATGAGATTTTCTATTCAATGTTAGATCAATGGATAGATAATGAAATGCCAGAAGATGAAAGCCGATTTGTATTAAATATTTTAGATTTATATCGAGCAATCGAAGACTTGAAGCGCAGAACAAAAGATGAAAAATTATCTAAACATAGTTATGGTATTTTCAATGGGTTTGATGGTAATAATGAGTCTGAATATCTTGGATTTACAAGATTTTTAATTGAAATTCAGGGTAAATTTCAAGAACAGAAGCAATACTATTATCAAAATGATCATTTAAATAGTCATTGTCCTATGGTTAGTAAATATAAAAGAATGCTTGAATTGTCTGAAAATGAAAATATTTGGCAAATGGATATAGAAACCGCTTTAAAAATTTTAGATGCATAAAAAATCCCCTCACTAAGAGGGGATTTGTTGAATCAAACTACAGTATTAAAGCGCCGCAATCTGCTCCATATTCGCTTTAATTTTCGCTAACTGATCTGCAAATTCAGCAAGCTTCACTTTCTCACCTTCAACCACAGCCGCAGGGGCTTTTGCCACAAAACCTTCATTCGCAAGTTTAGTTGCAATTTGGTCGTGCTGTTTTTGCACTTTGTCTAAGTCTTTTTGTAGGCGACCTAATTCCGCTTTCGGGTCAATTAAGCCCTTCATTGGAACGTATACAGACACGTGACCGACTACAGAAGATGAAGACAATGGCGGTTGTTCGCCATCCGTCAAGAAAGTAATGCTTTCAACTTTCGCCAAGGCTTTAAACAATGCTTCAATACGCGTGATTTGTGCTTTTTCAGCTTCCGTCGTGTTTTGTAAAAGTACTGGTAATAGACGTGCATTACCTAAGCCCATTTCACCACGGATGTTACGTACCGCACCAATCAAACCTTGAAGCCATTGCATATCTGCTTCAGCCTGTTCGTTTACACGCTCAGGGTTGGCAACAGGGTATTGCGCCAGCATAATAGTTTCGCCAGAAATACCAAGTTTCGGTGCAAGTGTTTGCCAAATTTCTTCAGTCAAATACGGCATGATTGGGTGTGCAAGACGTAAAGACGCTTCCATTACTGCAAGAAGTACACGACGAACTTCAGCTTTACGCTCAACAGATACATTTTCATCATTCAGAACAGGTTTCGTCAGTTCGACATACCAGTCACAGTATTCATTCCAAATGAACTCGTAAATCGCTTGTGCAGCCAAGTCTAAACGATAAGTTGCGAAAGCTTGTTGCACCGCAGCTTCAGCTTTTTGCAGACGGCTCACGATCCACTGTTCAGGCAATTCCCAAAGGTCTTGACGAACTTCAGTACCAATCACTTGCTCTTCACAGTTCATCATCACGAAACGGGTTGCGTTCCAGATCTTGTTGGCAAAGTTACGGTAACCTTCAACACGCTTCATGTCGAACTTAATGTCACGACCTGTATTCGCAAGCGCGCAGAAAGTGAAGCGCACTGCGTCCGTACCATACGCTTGAATGCCTTCTGGGAATTCTTTACGGGTTGATTTTTCAATCTTGGCTGCTTGTTTCGGGTTCATCAAACCTGTGGTACGTTTTTGTACTAAAGTTTCAAGATCTACACCGTCGATCAAGTCTAATGGGTCGAGCACGTTGCCCTTAGACTTCGACATTTTTTGACCTTCGCTGTCACGTACTAAACCATGTACATAGACAGTCTTGAACGGCACTTGTGGCGTACCATCTTCATTCTTCATGAAGTGCATCGTAAGCATAATCATACGAGCAACCCAGAAGAAGATGATGTCAAAACCAGTCACCAATACATCAGTTGGGTGGAAGGTATTCAGGAAATAGTTTTCCGCATCTTTCTTG
>Ga0208704_100081_pt1 | contig 28952 bp, 30 predicted proteins | sample DeeseametaMP0144_FD_184221 | JGI IMG/M metagenome (GOLD analysis project Ga0208704, IMG submission 184221) | Marine microbial communities from the Deep Atlantic Ocean - MP0144 (SPAdes) | ecosystem: Environmental > Aquatic > Marine > Oceanic | place: West of Cape Verde, Atlantic Ocean | collected...
AACCTGCGGTTTAATTTACTTGCTGGCATATACAATTTAGATTGGGTGAAAGATAAACAATTAAATTGATTGAAAAATGATTTATGAAGGAAGTCTAATGAAAAACAATGAAAAAACAAAAAAGTAAATATAAGTATAATGACGCTGCGTGATTACCATCACAATATGCATCATATACAACTTATATAAGCGTATACCAATGAAAAATTGCAACTATTACACAAATTAGACAAATAACTGAGAGCCGTTTTCAATAGCAAATGAGCATGTATTTGAGCGACATAGCAAAGCTAAACAACTTTCACTGAAAAACCAATATTAACAATAATTTATTTTAAGTAAATGCCGACTATTCACATAATGATTAAATTTAATCCGACTTACACAAAGACATCATATAGAGGGATTTTACGCCCTACTTTTGTGCAAAAAAAGCAGAAACCTAATGGGTCAATATTATCCAATAAAGTTTCTGCTCTGGTACATGCTTGTGAGCTATGATTTAAAGATTTTTTTCTTCAATAAACTCAGATTGTGTTTCAGAAAAGACTGTGTAGGGTCACTTTTTTCATAACACTCATTTGGCAGTGAGTATTTAGCCAATTTCACCCAAACAGATGAAAACTGTTTGATAAAACTCGCTTCATTGTAATGAATTCCATACTCTGCACACAGTGCTTTAATTTTGGGAGCTACTTGCGTATAGCGATTGGCTGGCATGTCAGGGAAAAGATGATGTTCGATTTGATGACTCAAGTTCCCGCTTAAAATATGCAAGCCCTGTGTCCCACTAAAATTACTTGAGCCTCGAATTTGGCGCAGATACCACTCAGCCCGTGTTTCATTGTCGATATTGTCAATTTCAAAGTTTTCAGCGTCTTCGGTAAAGTGACCATTAAAAATCACCGCGGATGCCCATAAACTACGAATAACATTGGCTACTGCATTTCCTGCAAAGACTGGTAGTGCATTTGGCCCAGCAATGATGGGAAAAAATATATAGTCCTTAATCACTTGGCGTTTCATTTTCTGCCTAAAATCATATGACTCTACCCAGACTTCGCGCCAAGTTTTTGTTTTATAGGCCACCACATCTTCTATATGAAGATTTTGTATACCAACGTACCATTCAAAAAACACCATTAACTGTGCAGCTAAAGGTAGATTCAGTAAAAAGCGAGGTTCCCAGACCTGTGCATCGCTCACACGGACTAAGCCATAGCCGACATCATGGTCCATACCAACAATATTGGTGTAGGTATGGTGGATATAATTATGCGTATGTTTCCAGTCGGGGCCTGTGGCCATAGTGTCCCAGTCATAATTTGTCCCATTGAGACTTGGTTCATTCAACCAATCAAACTGACCATGCATGACATTATGCCCAAGCTCCATATTTTCTACGATTTTAGATACCCCTAATAAACCTGTGCCCAAAAGCCATCCTGCAAACATCAGCATTGCACGTGCGCTTATTTCGCTATAACGCACAAAATTTCGGATTTTGTAAATATACTCAGCATCTTTTTCATTGAGGTTTTCCATCACTTCACGACGGATCGCTTCAACTTTCGTACCAAACTCTTCGACTTGTGCAGGACTTAAATATTTGGATTTACTGCTTTCACTAAAATAAACGGGAAGATTCATATCTATACCTTCTTAAAGGTTGATCACAACAGGACTGACAGCCTGTGAAATGCATAATTTAATTTGTGTGTTATTGTTTTGATCAAGCTCGCCTGTGAGCAGATTCCGCACCACACCCTGAACTTTGGTACATGAACAAGTATTACAAATGCCCATACGGCAGCCATGCGCGGGACGTAAACCCGCCTGTTCTGCACTGTCTAATAAATTACTTTGAGCTTGAAACTGTTGCTGCGAACGTTGAAACGTGACCAGTTGAGCGCTCTGAGTATGATCGACAACAATTTGAAAGTATTCGGTATGCAGATGGTCAACTAGGTCTAAAGCCTGATAAATTTCTGTCAGGCTTTGCATCATATTGGTAGCACCACAAGCATAGCATTCACGTTGTTCAAAACCTTCAATCTTTTGGCTAAGCAACTCTTGGCTCAGATGTTGTTTATGAGTCCGTGTATTGACATGATGGTATTTAAACTGCGGATAATGTTCAGTAAGTTGTTGCAGTTCTGCATGAAAGCTATCATCCCGCGTAAAGTAAATTAAATCGATATTGGAAACTGTTTGTGGGCGTTTTAATGCAGCCTTAATCAATGCGTAAATTGCGGTAATACCACTTCCCGAGGCAATCATCAGTGCAGAGTGAGGCTGAGTTTTCAAAACAAATTCGCCCTGCGTTTGGGAAATTTCAACTACACTTTTTACAGGCTGTTGAGTGAGCGCATTTGAGACTTTGCCCTGTTGTTTGACAGCAATCACAAGATTGCCATTTTCTAAAATCTCGACAATCGAATAGCTGCGCTGCCAACGTACACCAGCAATGAGTACTGTCACTAAGATACTTTGCCCAGCTTGATAGTCGGTTGCTTTAAAATGATGATTTGGCTGTAACTGCATGTACAGGAAGTCATCTGACAAGTGATGTTTTGCAACAATCCGCGCTTTGGCTTTTTTCCATGCCCATAGCGGATTGACTTTTTCAGCCAGAAAATCGATGAAATCTTCACGCACCCATTCAGGACGGTATTCAACATGCTTTCCCATAGTCACCCTCTGCTTTAGTTTATTTTTATACAAGTGTGCATTATTGAGACATCAAGATAAGGTGAGAACCTATTTTCGACTATGTCATAAAAGGACAAAATCTAACGAATTGACATTTTTTATCATTTTTGTCTAACAATATGAACAGTTCTGCCAATTTACTTTTCTTCAAGCAAAAAACAAAAAACCAAGCCGCAGCTTGGTTTTTAAACACATTACAGCGAATTAGTCTTCAAAATGAATCACCGTAAGGATTGATTTTCCATCATGCATTAAGTCAAAGGCTTCATTGATTTTGTCGAGACCCATAGTATGCGTAACAAATGGCTCTAAACGAATGTCACCAGTCATGGCTTCTTCAACCATACCTGGCAGTTGTGAACGACCTTTTACTCCACCAAAAGCAGTTCCTTTCCATGTACGGCCAGTAACCAGTTGGAATGGGCGCGTTGAAATTTCTTGGCCTGCACCTGCCACACCAATAATCACCGACTGGCCCCAACCACGGTGTGCACATTCAAGTGCTGAACGCATGACATTGGTGTTACCAATACATTCAAATGAGTGATCAACCCCCCAACCTGTCATTTCAACAATGACTTCTTGTACAGGACGGTCATGGTCTTTTGGGTTTACAAAATCAGTTGCTCCGAATTCTGCTGCTAATTTATATTTGTCAGGGTTCGTATCAACCGCAATAATACGGCTGGCTTTGGCTTTTTTTGCACCTTGTACAACTGCTAGACCAATACCACCTAAACCAAAGACTGCAACGGTATCACCCTCTTGTACTTTGGCTGTATTTTTGACTGCACCTAAACCAGTGGTCACGCCGCAACCCAATAGGCAGACGTGTTCAGGGTTAGCATCTGGATTGATTTTAGCCAAAGACACTTCTGCAACAACGGTATATTCAGAAAAGGTTGAACAGCCCATGTAGTGATATATCGGTTGTCCATTATAAGAAAAACGCGTTGTACCATCTGGCATCAGACCTTTGCCCTGCGTCGCACGGACTGCAACACATAGATTGGTCTTGCCTGACTGGCAGAATAAACACTCGCCACACTCAGCCGTATACAGTGGAATAACATGATCACCCGGCTGAACGCTGGTTACACCTTCACCGACCTGAACTACGATACCCGCACCTTCATGGCCTAAAACTGCTGGAAAAACACCTTCAGGATCATCACCAGATAAAGTAAATGCGTCGGTATGGCATACACCTGTATGGGTAATCTTGACTAAAACTTCACCTTTTTGTGGTGGAGCGACATCAATTTCTACAATTTCCAGAGGTTGTCCAGGTCCAAAGGCAACAGCTGCACGTGATTTCATTTTCGCTATCCTTAACAGGTCTTTAACAGATGCGCTACAGTAACCGCTTTTTATTCTCTGTTTCAACCTATAACATGTGAAATATATAACTTATAAAAATTAGGTCTTTAAAAGAAATATGGCGATACTAACTCATTGTCGACCGCTGATTTTGCTTAGCACCGTTTTAACACTCGCGGGATGCCAGCTCGCCCCCAATCAGGCTAAGCCTTCAGCCCCTGTAGAGGTATATGCAGAGCATTGGCTCAATGGTCAAGATGCGTCTACACAGCAAAAACAGGGACTTACGGCTTATTTGGCGTTGTATGAGGCATTTATGAGCATTGCCTCACGCTTACACTTGATACGAGAGGCCAAGCACAGTCTAGATGTCCAATACTATATTTGGGGAGATGACTTTATAGGCCATATGATGTTGCACGAACTGCTGAATGCTGCGGATCGTGGGGTGAAAGTACGTTTATTAATTGATGACCAAAACGGCACGGCACTTGATGAAACCTTCAAAAAGTTGGCCGCTCATCCCAACTTTGAAATCAAATTATTTAACCCTTACAAATACCGCCATTTACGTGTGATTGATTATGCTTTCCGCTTCAATCACATTAACCATCGTATGCATAACAAACTGATCATTGCTGATGGTGCAATTGCGGTAACTGGTGGTCGTAACATCAGCAGTGAATACTTTGATGCCAGTGAAAAATTCCAATTTACTGATTTGGACATTTTGTTTTATGGACAAGCGGTAGAACATGCTAACAGTGTATTTCTAAATTTCTGGAATGATGATCTCAGTTATACAATTCCCCAATTAGTGGGTCGTGGAACAAAAGAAGAACTGGCTCAATTAAAACAGCACTATGAAGCGGATGCCTTAGATAAAAATGTGATTGAACAGAAAATTGATTTGGCTCGGATACAAGTCGATTCAGAGCTAACTAAACATCCTGTTAACTGGGCAAAGGCTCATTTCATTGCCGATTCTCCCAATAAAATTCGCGGCGAAGCAAAGCCTGATGAAATCATTGTCAAACAAATGTTCGATTTGATGGGCAAGCCTGAAAAGCATATGGAGTTGGTCTCCGCATATTTTGTTCCAACCACAGCAGGTGCGGACTACCTTTCCAATTTGGCAAAAAATGGAACTCGAGTTCGAGTCTTAACCAATTCGTTATTGGCTAATGATGTTGCCATTGTGCATGCATTTTATAAAAAATATCGCCGTGGCTTGCTCGAAAATGGTGTCAAACTGTATGAGTTTAAACCTTATATCGAACGAGAGAAATACACATGGTATGAAGTGGTAACTGGCCATGTGATTCCAGCTAAAGGTCGAAGTTCCTCACGGCTCCATGCCAAATTTTTTGATATAGATGGAAAAGTCTTTGTCGGTTCGTTTAACTTTGACCCGCGCTCAGCCCATTTAAATACAGAAGTGGGCTTAGTGGTGGAGTCAGATCAATTGCAAAATGCAATCTCACACAAGTTAGATGAATTTCTCCCGCATATTGCATATGAGTTAAAGCTTAACCCTCAAGGCGATATCATTTGGCTTGAACATCAAAAAGATGGAACTGTCATTGAATATCAAACAGAACCTGAAACCACAAAATTTCAGCGTTTTATGATGAAAGCTGTATCATACCTACCCATTGAAGGGATGATGTAATTACAGGTGGATGACATTATCCATGCTCGCTAATGTAAGATAGCTTTCTGTTTAGGCTGAGTTGTTTTGTTTTTAATCTCAGCTTAAAAATGCTTTAGCTATTACTACTCTTAATAAACGCCATTGAATATAAGACTCGAACAGAATAATTGGCTCTGATACCTAAATTCATTCAAGGGCTTGAAAGGTTTTACTCAGTACACACTTTGATTTAACATGCAGCCCTCCTTTTTTATCACTCCTTTATAAAGTTTAGTAATGCAATTTTTTGATTTAAGTCGTCAGTTTAATCTCAGCAATATTTTAACCCCCTACAAAACACTAGAAGATCTTGCCCGACAAGAATGGTTTCTAAGTAAAGTGCGTGTTGAACATGACTGCTTGGTTGACAATGACATGGTTGAAGGACAAGTCGTTTTAAAATCCAATCAAAATATCCAAATTGAACTGGAGTGGCAAATCCAAGATACAGGCCATGAACTTTTGGTTCAGTTTAAAGGGATCGAAACAGCTGCAAGTGAAGAGACTTTTGTTTTGGTGAAAGGTGCTCAATTGATCGATGAATCGCAACAACCACTTTCGGCAGGTGCACTCAGCCTTTGGATTGATGGAACCTTATTTCCTATGCTGCCGCAACTACGTAAACAGATTAAAGCGCGGCTTAATCTCTGGGACTATGTTGAGTACGAAGACTAAAGCAGACCACTATCTACGAATGGTTGGAAGATTCAGTCATGTGGATAATCCCAAAAGTTACCTAAAGTAAGCCTATTTCAGAAAATAAGTTTTGATAAGCCTCAGCTTTTTTCTCTAAAGCCAAAGGATAGGCACGAGAAGAAGATGGCATCCGATAAAGCCTCAGGTCTCGTCCAGCAAAATGTGTCTCGGACTTCATGCCAATTTGTGGTTTTAACGTACCTGTAGGCATAGACAGCATGAGCGTATCAGTAGCTTTATCGCCAGTGGTCATCACACTATGACAATCGGGCATTTGTTCAAGTAAATGTTGTATATTGGTTGGGGTAATAATGTGCAAAAACTTATCTGAAGCATTGCCTTTTTGGCGAATCACTTCATAGGCCGTATCAAAAATCGCAATGCCCCGTTCATTTAAAAATGTACGGATCTGTTGTTCTTTAAATGTCTTCTGCTCGATATTGAGAAAATAATTTTTATCTTGGAAAAAACACAGACCAAATATTTTCCACATATCATTTTGAAAGTTTGGATAGTAAAAGTCCATTTTCCAACGGGCCTTAGGCGGTGGAAAGCTGCCCAGCATCAATAATTTGGCATTAGCTGGCAGGAAAGGTTTAAGTGGATGTTTTTCAATTTCAACTGAATGTGTCATAAGCTATAAAAAATTTGTCTTTATTGTATTTTAAAAAGATTGGCGTATTTTTTCAGTCACTTGTTTACCCCAATACTGATAAATTTCTTTGCTCGGGTGAAAGCCATCCTCTGCCATATCCAAATTCAGATTTTTAAATTTCTCTAAATCGTATTCAATCCACTCCATCTGATTTTGCTGTGCGACAAATTGACCTAATTCTAAGTTCATCGCTTTAGCATATTGACCGAACAACCATGCAAGTGGGTTTGGAAGTGCAGGAAACTGATCCATCGGGGGAATACCAGATGCAATTGTTAGTTGTGGACTAAACTTATTTTTGAGTATTTGATAAAGCTGCTTCTGTTTTGCGATCCAAGCCTGCGGCGAAGTGAATTTTGTAATGTCATTTACGCCCACAGAAGTAATGATGACATCAAAATGCTGTGTCTCAAGCATTTGGATGGACCGAATGACTTGATCTGTAGTGAAGCCTGTCGTTGCTTGTAAATAAAATTGAATACTAAATTCTGATGACAGTTCTTTTAAAATTGAACCCAATAACGCATCATCTTGAACATTTACACCAACACCCGCCGCCGCTGAATCCCCCAAAATGAGCAAAGCAAGCGACTTACCCACGCCCTTTTGTCCAATGCGCTCTCCTTCGGGTTCAGCCAATCTTGGTGTATTTTTTTTGACGGCATAACCTTGAAATAGAATGACTGGAATCAAAGCCAGGGTATAAATTTTTAATCGCATATTCAGTGACTGGGTCTAAGCTAACTGAGAGATGAAAATAGTATACGTTGAATTGCACCGATACACAGACTTAAATATTTTTCAGAAATATTGCTGCAAAGTAAATAACATAACACCTATTAAATCAATAATTTATAAGACTTAATATTATTCTAACAATTTGAGTCTTTGTCTTCGGCTATTTTTCTAAGTGACAAATATAATCTACAACTTCACTTGCCATCATACTAAAGCGGCTGTTGGCAGGAACATCAAAACTTTCACCTGCATAATACAGAGTCATTTCAGTCTGTAGCCCAATTTTAACTTGGCATTGACCTGAAACAATTTCAATATGCTCCGCAACATGCGTTTCAAACGTCAGCGGTTGATCTGTAGGCAAAATAACCCCAAGGGTCTTTTGTGAACCATCTTCACATTGAATGACATGACTGATTGAGCGCCCACCAAAATGAACATTGGGCTTTTTTCTGACTGAAACAAAGTCGAATTGTGTGGACATCTTGATCACCTTTTTCTTCAATGCTACCTCGATTTTATGACCAACTCATGAATACACTCAAATGATCATCTGGAAATAGCAACATATGTTTAGAAGGCAGTGGCATAGTTAAAAATAAAAAGGCTGATTTACAGCCTTTTTATTTCAATCATTAACCCAGTTTATTGACCAATTTCAGTGGTAAAATTTTCATTGCTAAACCCAGTGGTAACCACGGCCATTTAGGAACATAGGCTTTTACAGGGGCTTTTTCAATTTCTGCGGCCAACAGTCGTGAACCTGTTTTTTCATCCACTTCAAAAGGTAGCGGTTTGGCACCCTCATTAATTTCTGTACGAATATAGCCAGGAAAAATAGTCGTGACTTTAATTGGGGTATTGAGCAGTTCTGCACGAATACCTTCAGCCAAATGTGCAACACCCGCTTTACTTGCACCATACGCTGTCAAATGTTTCGGCATACCGCGGACTGCACTCATAGACGAGATAACAACCAAATGCCCTGCATTTTGCTCACGGAAAATTTCAACTGCAGCTTCGCACTGCGCTAGAGCTGAAATAAAGTTGGTTTCAACCGTGGCTTTATTAATCGCAAAACTGCCTTTACCAATTCGACGTCCATCTCCAATTCCAGCATTTACAATCACACGGTCTAAATGACCAAACTCTTGTTTAAATGCACGAAAAACTTCAAATACTTGATCATAATTGGTCACATCTAAAACTTTAGGGATAACTTTTATTCCATACTTACTTTCCAGTTCCTGTTTTAGGCTTTCAAGGCGATCTAAGCGTCTTGCACAAATTGCCAAGTTATAGCCTTTTTGTGCAAATTCGCGTGCCATACCTGCACCAATGCCAGAACTTGCCCCTGTAATTAAAATTGTTTTAGCCATGTCTTAATCCTGTCCTTAGATCCATGTCAGTAAGTTTGAGTTTTCGGCTTTAATAAAATGATGTTCATTCAGACTTAAAAGCTGCGGTTCATTGCCCACCAGTCGTAATGTGGTCATGCTGCTGTTGGCAATAGCCCAATTAAGCGCAAAGGTTTTATTTGGACTTAAACCCAAAAGTTTGCCTGCAACCACTGAAATTACACCACCTGAAGTAAACACCACAGCATAGCGCGGTTTGCTTTGAGCCAGTTCATCACACAAATCTTGTAAAGCGACTTCAATTCGACTTTTAAACTCAGGCCATGATTCATCGTACTCATGGTGATAGTCGCCACCTGTCCATCGTTCAATTGCCCCTTCAAATATCTTGGCCAAATATGCACGTGGGTTCGACTCTTTAGCCACATCGGCTTTTAGTAAATGTGGCTCGTTAAAACGCGGTTCGTAATGAGCAAAGACTTGCTGATGATTGAACTCATTCCATGCAGAATCTGTTAAGACATCTACTTCAGGAAAGCATTCAGCCAAAGAAATACATGCCGTTTGCTGATGTCGCTGCATGGAGCCTGACACCACCACAGGCGCTTCTTTTAAGATCTGATCAAAATATTGACCCAAAATTTTGGCTTGAAGTTCACCATTGGGAGAAAGTTGATCATAACTTTCTGCACCAAAAGATGCTTGCCCGTGGCGAATGAAATAAATAGTGGTCATTTGCCTAATATTTCCTTCATTTTAATAATGTATTTTTGAGCAACTTCATTGGCTTCAATTTTCTGTAAACCAATCAATTTAAGTGCGCGAATATGGAGAGCGTGAATCAAAATCCAAAAATCTTTGAAAGCTGGGTTATTGGTCTGTTTATGGTGATAGCGATAATAAATTTGTTGGGCAATCACAGCTAAACGGAAAATGCCAAAGACTTCGTAAAAGGTCCAATTCTCGACGTCTAAACCCGTTTTTTCTAAATAATAATCGACCACTTCTTTACGTGTGAACATGCCTTTAAGATTTGTCGGTTGACGACGTGTCGCTTTAAAAAGTGCACTATCCGACTCTTCAACCCAATATGCCAAGGCCGAACCTAAGTCCATGAGTGGATCACCAAGCGTTGCCATTTCCCAATCCAAGACACCAATAATTTGTGTCGGATGATTCGGATCTAAAATAACATTATCAAAACGCCAATCGTTATGAATTACACAAGTTTTTGAGTCTTCTGGAATGTTATCCTTCAGCCACTTACGTACATATTTAAATGAAGGGACGTTAATGGTTTTGGCTTTTTCAAAACGAGCGTCCCAACCTTCCACTTGACGACGGCAGTAACCATCACCTTTACCAAGATTCTCAAGTTCTGTGCCTTGGTATGGCACTTGATGAAGTTCGATCAGTTTATCAATCACATTGATACACAACTCACGAACTTGGGCTTCTTTAAAATCTAGCTCTCTCGGTAAATTGGCACGTGGAATAATGCCTTCTACACGTTTCATCACGTAGAAGTCACAGCCAAGAACAGATTCGTCCTGACACAATGCAACCATTTCGGGAAGTACAGGATAAAAAGGGGTTAAATGCTTTTGCACATGATATTCACGTGCCATGTCATGTGCAGATTTAGCTTTGGTACCTTTGGGTGGGCGGCGTAGAATTAGATCGACATTGTCGTATTTCAATCTATACGTCCAGTTAGATGCACCGCCTGAGTATTGCGTGACTTCAACCTGCCCTTGTAGATCGACACCTTGTGCTTTGAGCCAGTTTTCTACGGCTACAGCATCCAGTTCTTCACCCGCCCGAACTGTTCCACCTACATCAATCGCTGACATTCTTTTTTCCCAAACTCTCAATCTTTTCTTTATAACTTAGAAGATCATCTATTTTTATTTCAAAACAATGAATTAAAGAGATGATCTTCTCCTCTATTATTTTTTACGACGCGTACTATAGCCACGTTTTGCCAGTTCTAATTTAGCAATCATGCCTTTATGGACTTCATCTGGCCCATCAGCCAATCGCAGTGAACGTGCTTGAGCGAAGAAACCTGTCAAAGGTGTATCACGCGACACACCTGCTCCGCCGTGAATTTGAATCGCCATATCGACCACTTTTTCAAGCACACTTGGCGCAACGACTTTAATGGCAGAGATTTCGGTTAACGCTGCCATATTCCCTAAAGTATCCATTTTATACGCAGCATACAAGGTTAATAAACGTGCTTGATCAATTGCAACACGTGCATCAGCCACGCGCTCTAGGTTTCCACCTAATTTTAAAATTTCTTTGCCAAATGCAGTACGACTCATACCACGATCGATCATCAATTCTAAAGACTTTTCCGCAGCACCAATACAGCGCATACAGTGATGAATACGACCTGGCCCTAAACGACCTTGGGCAATTTCAAAACCTTGACCTGCGCCACCAATAAAGTTAGAAATAGGTACACGAACATTACTAAAGCTAATTTCGCCGTGACCATGTGGAGCATCGTAGTCACCAAAGACTGGTAACATTCGTTCTATTTTGACACCAGCCGTTTCAACAGGCACTAAAACCATCGAGTGTTGATGGTGGCGATCTTTCGTTTCATCTGGTGTATGTGCCATAAAAATAATAATTTTGGCATTGGGGTCGCCTAAGCCTGAAGACCACCATTTACGGCCGTTTAACACAATTTCATCGCCTTCGATCACGGCTGTTGCTTGCATATTGGTCGCATCAGATGAAGCAACGGCAGGCTCTGTCATGCAGAAAACAGAGCGAATTTTTCCATCCAAAAGCTGCGTAAGCCACTCTTGCTTTTGAGCTTCAGAGCCATAACGCCACAATACCTCCATGTTGCCACTGTCAGGCGCATTACAGTTAAACACGGTCGGCGCAAGAAGACTTCGACCTGTGAGTTCTGCAATATGAGCGTACTCTTGAACCGATAGACCTTGACCCAATTCAGGACAAGGCAAAAACATATTCCATAAACCCGCAGCTTTTGCTTTGGCTTTGAGCGTTTCAAGTTGTGCGGGCCACTGCCATTTGGTCCAGTCGCCACCTTGGTTCAGTTCATGTACCTCATGCCAAAAGTCTGTTTCGATCGGCTCAATTTCGTTTTGAATAAATTGTTTGGTACGTTCTACATAATCTTGAGCACGTGCTGAAAGTTCAAACATGGCTGCTTCCTTCGATCTATTTTGATATTTTCGCTTTACATCAACATAACCTGAAAACTAATATGAACAAAATGATTTTATTTTATAGATCAGCATGAACAACATTCATAGTAAGTCACCCATTGATATGGGACTTTTTCATCGCATCGATATCAATTTATACCCACTTTTTATTGCGATTTATGAGCAAAAAAGTATTTCAAAAGCAGCTCAAATCTTGTCGATTACGCAGTCTGCTGCCAGTCATGCCTTGCAGCGTCTACGTAGCCATTTAAAGGATGATTTATTTGTTCGCTCTGGCAGCCAAATGCTTCCAACACCTTTTGCAGAACAAAATTATCTGATTATTAAAAATGCTTTAATTGCAATCCAAAGTATTTCCATGCAGCAGCAAAGCTTCGACCCGAACATGGTTCAAAGCCTAAAAATTGCGATTCATGATGAAATAGAACCGATTGTTTTCCCAAAGTTAGTCGCTCACTTTCAAAAACTTGGATTAAGTATTCAGTTTATGAGTAGTAAGCTTGACCGTAAAACAGTAGATGCTGATTTAGTTTCTCAACAAATTGATTTTGTGATTGATTTGGAACAAAACTTTGGCGATAAAATTCAATTTGAGAGCTTGGTCAAAGACCAGTTTGTGGCTTGTACTCAGCTCCAGCAAATCAATGCTGAATTGTATTTGGCTGCACCGCATATTGGTGTGTCATCAAGGCGAACTGGTGTTTTGGTTGAAGATGTTCATTTAAATCGTAAGCAACTGTCTAGGCAGGTTTTTTTGCGTTGTCAGCACTATTCCACTGCGCTACAAATTTTAGAGCAATATCCAAATGCAATTTTAACGATTCCTCAAAATATTTTGAGCCATTTGCATGTTTCCCCTCTACTCAATATTTTTGATGTTCCTGTGAAACTGCCGCAGATGAATATTGGAATTTATTGGCATAAAAATTTAACTGAAAATAAAAGACACCATTTTTTAAGGAACGAAATTTATAAAATTTTTGCTTAGGCTATTTTTTTATCTCATAAATCCGCTTAGGCTATTGCTAGATAAATTATAAATTCACGCAACTCGACTAGTTATTGGCTTTTTTACTTCGTTAAAAATTTGTTCCAGTTTACTTGTTTAATTAAACATCTATTTTCTTATGAAAAATAAACACTTGGTATCACTTAAAGCATTTTAAATAGTGTATCTGCCATACAATGTCTTTTTGATATTTTTATTTTCTATTGCTCTCCTCTATGTTTGATCACCTGTCCAATAGCTGGCTCATCGGTATTGGCTTCGTCCTTTGCCTGATACTGGTATTTACTTTTTATAAAATACAAAATGCTCTCAGCCAATTTCTCCATCCCTTTAAAAAAGGTAAAACCTATTGGTGTCGAATTACGGCTATAAGTGATGGTGATACGCTAACATGTTATCGCTTTAACTTTCGACGCTCTGAAACCAAATTACGCTTTGCCTATATTGATGCGCCTGAGTCCACTCAAAGCTATGGGCCTGAATCCAAACGCTTAATCAAAAAAATGGTTTATCGGAAAGTGGTTCGTGTTCGCATTACAGACATTGACCGTTACGGTCGTTGTGTAGGTGAAATCTACCGTTTTCGGAGAAGTATGAATGAGGAGATGGTTAAACGTGGTGCAGCATGGGTCTATGAGGACTATATTAAGGATAAAAAGCATTTAAAACATATGAATGCTTTACAAAGTCATGCGAAAAAGCACAAGAAAGGTTTGTGGCGCGGCACCCGCCCTATTCGCCCGAGTGACTACCGCAAAATGAAGAAGTAGTCGACCTGTAAAAAACTCAGCCTAAAAAAAGCCGCTCCATCGTGTAGAGCGGCTTTTTGATTAATTATTTGAAGACTTTAAAGCGTACAGCATCATCCACAAAGCCTTTTTCTTTGGCTTCCCCCTCAACCGAGCCGAAGACCAGTTGTGCACGCAGTTTCCAACTTGCAGGCACATTCCACTCAGCATGGACTTCTTCATCTACAATTGGATTGTAATGCTGTAAAGATGCACCTAACCCTAAGGTATGTAATGCAGTCCAAGTTGCAAACTGTGCTATTGCAGTTGAATGCTCTGCCCATACTGGGAAATTTTCAGCATAAGATGGAAATTGCTCTTGTAGACCCTGAATTACATCCAGATCTTCAAAAAATAAAACTGTACCTACACCTGCTGCAAAACTGGCCATTTTTGCCGTTGTTTTAGCCGCACTTTCTTCATCTTTAGCATAAGACTTCAGTTTTTCAGCCACAAAAGTCCAGAACTTTTCATGTTGCGTATTAAATAAAATCACCGCCCGAGATGACTGTGAATTGAACGATGATGGGCTTTGTTTAATGGCAGTTTGAATCAAATCAGTTAAAAATTCAGGGCTGTACTCGACCTTTTTACCAATGGCATAAATGGTACGACGCTTTGTGATTAAGTCGATGAACTGATTTGACATATTATAAAATCCTTACGGCTATAGTGTGAATGATGACGCAATGTATCAAGCAATATTAATTCCAATATTTGACCAAATAATAAAATTTAGTGCTTTAGATGCAGTTTAAATACTTTCTTATGCTCGCAAATACATAGTTTTGCTATCGATATAAAAAATCCTCCATTTGGAGGATTTTTTGAATGACTTAAAATTTAGCTTCTAAGACTTGAGTGGAAATTTTATTTTTCCATAAGTCACGAAGAACAGGTAAATAGAACTTTTCACCCAGTTCAACCAATTCTGCATCGATCAATGCATGAATCTCATGCATAAATAAATAATCAAGTTCAACTGTTTTCAACTGTTGCTGTGCTTTTGCAAAGTCTTTGCGTTTTTGTTGTGCACGTTTCACTAGAGCATCGGCAAAATCTTTATCTTTAAACTGTTTGATCGCGTTTAAGCGTAATTCAATCACGCCCCAACCACTCAACAACAGTTTGAAAAGTTCAAAGTCAGTCGTGGTTGATTCCCATGTCATTTCTTCAAGATTTTCATTTTCAGGTAGAACAGGAAGTAATAACTCCATAACACTTGGGAAAATCTTTTTGAAATTTAAAACAAATTTAACAGGATGTTCACCCGGATAATCGTTAAATTGCACGTTTTTCTGAACATCTGTCAAATAAATATCAAGCATGGTAACTCATCAGCAGTTTATCTTTAGTCGACCATTGTACCGACTTCACCCAAAGATAAAAACTGCTGATGTTCATTTGCTCTTTAGTTGAGCATCTGGACCAAGGGCTATTTTACATTTGGGGAAATCATTTGCTCTGGACGTACCACTTCATCAAACTGCTCAGCCGTGACTAAGTTCAACTCTACGGCCACCTGTTTTAACGTTTTCCCTTCTTTATAGGCTGTTTTGGCAACTTTCGCTGCATTTTCATAGCCAATCACTGGGTTTAAAGCCGTAACTAACATCAATGAGTCATGTAAGAAGTGATCAATTTTTTCACGGTTTGGTTCAATACCCACTGCACAGTGATCATTAAAACTATTACATGCGTCACCCAAAAGCTGAATCGACTGCAACAAATTAAACGCAATCACTGGCATGAATACATTCAACTCAAAATTACCCGATGCGCCCGCAACATTAATCGTGGTGTCATTGCCTAAGACTTGAGCCACCACCATGGTCATCGCTTCACTTTGAGTCGGGTTCACTTTCCCCGGCATAATACTTGAGCCTGGTTCATTTTCAGGAATACGTAACTCGCCAAAACCACAACGTGGGCCACTTGCCAACCAGCGAATGTCATTGGCAATTTTGTTCAAGCTTACCGCAAGCGTTTTTAATGCACCTGAGGCAAACACTGCTGCATCACGCCCAGCCAATGCTTCAAATTTATTTGGTGCAGTCACAAAAGGTAGCCCTGTCAACTGTGCCAGTTGCTCTGCTGATTTTTCTGCATAATCAGGATGAGCATTCAATCCTGTACCTACAGCCGTTCCACCTAAAGGCAGCTCATACAAGCCTAAAAGTACTTGTTGTAAACGCTTTAAGCCGTGATCGAGCTGAGAAACATAACCGCTAAATTCTTGGCCTAAGGTTAAGGGTGTCGCATCTTGTAAATGAGTTCGACCAATCTTAACGATGTCTGAAAATGCTTGAGACTTTGCAGCTAAAGTATCTCGAAGCTGTGTCACCGCAGGAATCAGTAATTCATTGATCTGGATACTTGCTGCAACATGAATCGCCGTTGGGAACGAGTCATTGGTCGACTGAGCACGATTTACATGATCATTCGGGTGTACAGGTTTTTGTGCGCCTAAAGGATTGCCGAGTTTCTGATTGGCGATATTGGCAATCACTTCATTACAGTTCATGTTGCTTTGTGTGCCTGAACCAGTTTGCCATACCACCAAAGGAAACTGACTATCCCACTGCCCTGCAATCACTTCATCCGCAGCACCGACGATGTATTGCGCCAATTCTTGTGGAATTTGGTTGAGCTCAGCATTGGTTAATGCTGCTGCTTTTTTCACTAAGCCCATGGCACGAATCATTGGACGTGGTAGACGTTCACTGCCAATTTTAAAGTTTTGGAAACTACGCTGAGTTTGAGCACCCCAAAGTGCTTCACTCGGTACTTCAACTTCGCCCATCGTGTCATGTTCAATACGTGTTTGCATTTTAACCTCTTCCTTTTTAACTGAATTGCAAAATGATTATTTTGCGCTTGTTTTCCTTATTTTAATGATTAAGCAAAAATATGTAAATGATAATTGTTATCAGTAAATTAATTAACGGCCATCTAAATTTTGTTGGTAGAAACGCCATCCATCTTCAAGGGTCTGTTCTAAACTGCGCTTCGCTTCCCAGTGTAAAATGTTTTTCGCTTTACTACACTCGGCTGCGACCTGATCTAATTCCACGATGTGCGAATCCTTCACATCGACTGTAGCAATATCACTTTGCGTCACGCTTTCAACTTTTTCAATCAACTGCTGTATCGACACACTTTGACCTGCAATATTAAAGGCTTCACAAGCAAACTGTTGGGTGCTTAACCATTGTAACGAAGCCGCAATCGCATCACAGGCATCGAGGATATGTAAAAAACTACGCTCTACGGTATGGTCTGTGGTTTGTGCACTTTTTCTAAGTTCAATATGATCACGCTGTTTTGCAGCGACTTGCATCAACAGTGGAATAATATTTTTCGGTAAAGGCGGGAATAGTTCTCCGAGCATCGCATTTTCAAATGCACCAGCGACATTGCCCATTCTTAAAATTGCAATTTTCCATTCATTATCCGTTTTTGCTGTATCTCGAATAATTTCTTCGACCATTTGCTGCGACTTGATATACGGGTTTGGATAGCCGAAATTCAGCTCCAAATCTTCTTCTAGATGTAGGCTGGATTCACCATAGACCGCAAGACTGGAAAGATGAACCAAAGTTCGGACACCTGTGCGCTGCATGGCACGCAGTAAACTCATGATACAACTGACATTGTCATTATAGTATTCCAAAGGCTTCAATACAGATTCTTCAAGCGATTTAAAACTTGCTGCATGCACCACCGCATCGATGGAATACTGCTCAAAAACTTTGTTTAAAGCAGGCGTATTTCGTATATCAATTTTGACAAAAGGCACGTACATGCCACTAATAAATTCTAATCGTTCAAGAGTTTGCAAGTTCGCATTGGATAAATTGTCTACAATAATGACCTCTTGCCCATGCGCCATAAAGCTCAAAGCAATATGAGAGCCTATAAAGCCTAAACCACCAGTCACTAAAATCATTGTATAGATACTCCTTATAATAATCAGCAAGTTGCATCTTATTGGTGTATTTTTGGTGTTACTAATGAGTTATCCACAGATATTAAACGCAAAAAACCGACTCAAAATTCTCTTGAGTCGGCCAATCTGCAAGAGCACTATATCATCATTTTAAAGGTTCGAAATATCGTATGTGTTACAGTTATAGCTGTGTACTGTATATTGTTTATGAAAAGAAAAAGATTAGTGAATAAATTGTGAAGTTTGTACTTTGAGGGGGTGTTTAATGGCCTATATCACCAAAGATGGCAAATGGCTTGCTTATCGAGATGCTACACAAGAAATACTGGAATACGATGATTTTTCAGATGTCCAACAGGTCTATCAACCTGAATGGTTTTGGGTCGACAATAAAGATGATGCTAAGGTATTCCATGCTGAAAGTATTGCGAGTTCATTTCTAGTGCGTAGACGCGGGGAGTTTTGGAAAGGTGCTAAGGTTGTTGGGAAATAAAGCGTAATGAATAAAGAGAAATTATTAACTGTCGGCTTATGGCTAACTGTTGGTTATGCTTTAGCATTACTTATCTACTGCACATTCTATTTTGTCTTTAAAAAAAGTGATGCTTACATTTCTGCTTTTGGTTCCATTCTATCGGCATCTGCAACTTTTGCAGCTTCTTTTGTTGCTGTATATTTATTCAACGACTGGAAGGTCCAACATAATAAACAGGTTATCAACAACTTCGGCTTTCAAGTTTACGAGCTTTTTTCAAATTTTGAGAAAGAACTATCTACCTACTATTTTTATCTAGAACAGCTTGATGAGCTAATCAGTTCTTATGATTGGGAAGTAAATGTGGCTATAATGTATGCTGATAAGAACATGATTTATATTTCAAATATCACTAATAAAATTAGTGAGTTAAATTCATCTTTCAACTTTCTCTATAGCAAATTTCAAGCTTATTCTATTGTTTCCGGAACCCTCGAAATAGACTCTGTACGTTATGACAACTACTTAGACTCTTTCAAAGATATCAATATGTTTGATGATGAAATTTTTTATATACGAAAAAACTTAAATACCTGGTATGAAAATTATCATCATACGCTTGCACTAACTAATCAAATTAAAACTTTGGAAATTGAGAAATTATTGATTAATCTCAAAGCCATTTAAAAAAACCCTCACTTAGAGGGCTTTTTTTCTACTATCGAAATCACTGCAGCATGCCGTTGCTGACAGTTCACATACTTGCGGCGATCATCAATCATAATGGGCAGAATATCTTTACCTTGCCCCGATTCAAGTGTTTGCAAATCAGGGCACCGCGCTTTCAGGTTCGGCGGTATTACCAGCGGCATTGACTGCTGACACCCCAGCATCATCGAAACAATTGTTGAGATAAACAGGACGCTCAATGATCTTTTGCACTTCACGTGTAATCGTTTCTGTTTTGACTCGTTCGGTTTCTTTGGTTTGTTCATAGTCCTCACCTGCTTTCTGTGCTCGTTCTTGTGCTTCTTGTTCTGCATCCTTATAAGGCTTAATAGCCTTATCGACTTCTTGCTGTACCTTAGTTTTACAATTAGCATTGGCCTTGTTGAGATCACCTGCCAGTGAATTGGATTGCCAAGTCTGAAAAACTGCATAAATCAAAAGCACAATGATTAAAGTCCAGCGCTTGTTATTCCATATCAGCAAAAGAAATGTCATCTAGTTTTCTCCTATGCATTTTTCATAGCGCGCTCGTTGTCGTGTCCAAACGCCATAGCAATTATTTGAACGGATTGAACAATCGCGCTTTGCTGCATACTTCCACTTCAATAACGACTTACAGGCTTGCACGTAGTTGCGTGATTTCAAATTTCGTAGCATTGAAGACTGCGACCATGCACCCGTACCAAACTGGTATGTGAAATCCATATACAAGTCATACTCAGTTTGAGAAAGAGGAATACCAATAAGCGTTTTATTGAAAATCTTGGCATCCTTGTTCATGTGGAATTGTAGATATTCAGCTGCTTGTTTCTTGGTAATTGATGGATCAGTGATTTTTACAGTTTGGCCGTTTGGATAGACTGTTGTGCCAGTGCCAATAGTTGCTACTTTGACACTATCGTAATAGGGCTTAAGAACAGTACCTTCACGGCTTTGTGTCCACGCAAGACCACCAAGGCTAATTACGGTTGCCATGGTTACAGCTATCTTGGTTTTATTCGACATTACATTCACCATTCGCTTTTCGTAGCGCAATTTGATGGAGTTCATCAGCACGCTGATCTTCTTTTTTCTTGTAATGCCAGTTAATTAAGAAACTTAAAAAACTAACTAATAAGCCACCTAAACCAATGCAAACACCAAGAACCGTCATTGGATCGAGACCAGCTAACCATCCAACAAATGACACCCCACCCCCAGCGACTGCAGTTTTTGAAGAAGCACTTGTGATTGCTGCACTTGCTTCAATTGCTGTTTGTGCATGATCTGCCATGCTCCCTCCTTATTTTTGGTAATAAAAAACCCTGATCTTTATTAAAGATCAGGGTTGGTAGTGGTTTGTTGGGTGATAAATGATTTATGTGTCACGTAGCACCAACACACAGTTCAACTTCTACAAACACGCTGTCCATCGCATAGGCTGGCATTGTAAGAGTGAGAACTAGCTCACGTGAAGAGCTTCCGCCGTTAGCAATTGTGGGAACAATTACACTAGTTGAATCTCCTATACCTTGGCCGGTTGCTCTTAGTTTATACAGTTCTTGCATAAAATAGCGTGTTAGCGATCTAGTGCTTGACCGGTATGCACTCACAGCCATTTCGTTCGCAAATGACAAGTTATTGGCTGTAGATAACGCGCTGATCTTAACTTTGATGTTTGCGCTAGAAGACGGATCTACATCACGCCAGATCGTAACGGTTTTAGTTGATCCTGAGGCCGCTGTACCTAAATCAAAAACCCGACATTCTGAGTAGTTTTTGGATGTAGTGGTTGCTTTTAACTTTTCGATACCAGTGTTGTTTCTGAATGAGTTACCACGAACATAAAGACCAAGCTCAGTTACGTTCGGGAACGCATTAGAATTTAGGTTCGATAGGTGGCAAAAGATCGATGTGAAGAAAGAATTGTGTGAAATAAATAATCCAGGCTCCTGCAGGTTGTAGACCTGAGTACCGTTCGCAACAGCCTCATGATAGCCACAATTAACAAAGCTGTTCCGATAATGGTTGTTGTATAACTCAATGTCACAAGCTTCCATTTGACAGTTAAGGAATTTGTTTAACTGTCCTTGCCCAGTGAGAATATGAACCCCGTTTGTAATCTGTGTAATACCATCTGATAATTTAGGCAGACCTAACGGTAGTGGGTAAGGGTTATTTGTGGGAGAGGCTCCACAGCCTTCTCCATCCCACGATGTCATACGATTTGTATCGCCGGATGTACAAAGCAATCCAACAATTGAACGATTTGACCTGATATTTGTAAAATAGTTCCGGTTATTATTTGCAATAGTTACAATGTCATGCTTACCATTTCTCATTTCACAATCAATCTGGCACTCAATAAAATGAATGTTTGAAATGTCGTTATAATGATTACCATAAGCGGAACTCATAATTATAGGTTGTGAACATCTACGAAACTCAACATCACGTATAATATTTTTATAGCAAGCGGATTTCTCTGCTTGGGTCATGTCCTGACCCATAAAGATACCTACTTTTGAGTGATGGATAGCAATGTCAGAGAATTTATAATAGCTTCCATGCAATGAAAAAACAGCTTCGTTGTTGTTTATGTCATCACTTGCAGCAATATCTAAAGTGCCGTCTAGTTTCAGTATTCGTGTCGAAACTTCGCCAACCTCGTCGCGAGTAAAGACAGATTTACCCCTATCACCATAAATGTATGCACCGCTATCTACGCGGTTAGGACTACCACTGTGAGGGGTGTGTACAGTATTTGGCCCAAACACATACGAACCTGTGTCACCTGGAGCATAAATATTTTTACGCATTTTGATACATAGCTGCATCGCTGCCCAGTCTACAGAGTCAGCCAATGAAGTCACATGCGGGTATTCGACTTGAATATCGGCCAGACTGCTAAACTTACCTGAATCAATCCACTCCTGAACTGTGTGCAGGGTACCGTCACCGATTGCGCCGTAGTCTTTGACGTTCACCTGTTCGACAACATGATTATAAAGGGCGCGATTAATGCTTGGGGCACGAGGTGTGTTAACCGGCATTAACAGACCATTATTAATCTGTTTTTGCTCCTCATTAATCTCAAACTGCGTCTGACCTTTGTGGACAACAAAAGAAGAATCCCAACCCTTATCTACAGCAATTTGGGCAAGGCGCTCCATTAAATAATTGTAATAGTCCTCTAGCTGATCAAGCGCTACACCTTGCTTGCGGATCTCTTCCATCAGGTATGCTCGTAACTCATCGTCACGATCATCTACATAGTTTTTTAGTGCATCAATTCGATTGCCTAGAATCCAGTCGGCTACGCCAAGTTCTTGTAACTTGTACCAGATCCAATCGAAATCTTTATTAATTGTGGCAGGACGCAGTGAGTTGTCATAACTTTGAAAGTTTGTATCACGTCGGAATGGCGTATTGCGCTGAATCGAAATGATTTTCCCATCTGCTGGTGCTGTCCCAAATACAACGGAACCATTAGCTAAGGACCATGTACCCACATTGGGTTCTACATTATCCACTAATACAATCAAATGCTCTTTATCTTTGCATTCAAACTCCAAAGCAAAGGACGTTGTAACTCCATTTGCAACGTGTTCGATATATGGCGTTTGTTCTTGGACTGCCATAGTTGCCCCCTAATCGTTAAAATCTAAGGTGGCTTCTGCAACACCACCGTCTGTTCTCCAATTAGGACGCTCATTCACTTCATTAGTTCTGTGTATTTTTCCGACACGTTCAGGCTGATCAGTAATCGCACCTGCTGCTGAGTCTAAATAGTCATCAGGTTGACTTGAAACAGCAGGGCTCCATTCCCGCATTTGTTTCGCTGTGGCAGAATCTTCTTCATCACCGTTCACACCAGAATTAACCAATACGGAGATATGAGCCCACAAAAGCCCAGACATTAATGGTCCTTCAAACGCATCAAGAATTTTTTTGTTTTTATTTAGTTTTTCGTGTCGCTCTTCCACACCACAACGTAGCTTTCTCTTCTTCAAAGCTGCCTTGAGTGAAGATCCAGCAAAGCCACCAATACCGTTGGTTTCAATCACGATTTTAGGAACATAGTATTTTTCAACAAGATCACAAAGTTGCCAAACTTGCCCACCAACAATTTCACCATCATCGTTGGTAATAATATCGGGACCAGTTAAAGCAATTGATCGATGCCAATACTTCGTACCTAAATCGTCATGTAAGAATAAAGCTACAGATGAAATATCAGATTTAAGCTTGCCGCTAGATGGGTCCCATTTCGCTGACATACCCACGATACGGCGCTCCCCTAGCATCATGAGATATTGACCATTCGAACGTCTCAAAACTGGCTCACAGTCATAGGCAAGGATTTTGTCAGGATCAAGACGAACATCACCAATTGGCTTGGCATGCATCTGATACTGTGAATCCCATTCATTCAGGGTTTTACATTCCTCACGGCGAAATTCCATTTCTTCAGGTGTAAAACGCTCCTCCCAAATTCCCTTAGAATAAAAATCGACGATGTAATTTGATTCTAAAAACGTTACTTCCCAAGCGTTCTTTAATTTTCTACATTCGTAGTTTTCACCTTTTCTTAGGTATTTCGCACCTACACCAATGCCTGAGAAAGCATGTATCGGTTCAAAATCAAGTAGTACCTTTTGACCTTTGACGCTGTCCTCAACACGTTTTTCGTTTTCAAACATTTTAAGAATCAGCTTACTGACTTTTCGCTGCTTCTTGATTTTTTCATAGAGTGAATCATGGGTGTGCGGTGTACCTATCCAAAGCCGTTTTGCACCTGGGATAGCAATGTGCGTTTGTTCAGATAGCTTTTTAGGTAGCTTCTCTCTTTGCTCAGGGTTTGCTGTGGTCTGCGGTGTCTCAACGTCATCGTTTTGGATAAAGTGCGCACGATGCCCTGTGACACCTGACAAGATGCCTTTTGCCAGCATAGTGCCGTAACGAACGTCTGGTGTGCCTTCTACAAACCAACGTTCAATTTCACCTTGGCGAATAGCCACATTAGGATTACCAGTACACAAAGGATGTCTCTCAAGAACATCACGTGTACCTTTTGAACACTTATAAGCATCCGCATCCGTAGTGCCTTGATGCAAGATTTGAGTGCTAGGCCAGCAGTAAATCACCCACGCATTAAATACGTCCAATATGGACGATTTGGAGTGTCCACGCGGAAGCATGAGCAAGCCTGTACGCCCATTGAGATAAAACTCCTCAAGGAAAATACAGACTTGAATATGAAAAGTGGGTATCTTCCAACCCTGTAGCTCAGCCCAAAGTAGGAAGAACGCTAAAAAGCTGATCTTCGGTTTAGTCATTAGCTCATACGCTGTTTAAGTTTCGCGGCATCAGCTTCTGCTTTTTTAATTAAATTTTGTTCGTGCTTTTCCTGAGTTGCTTTTGTTGCACTAATTGGTGGAATTGCTCCTGATTTAATGTCCAAAATCCGCTGAAGCGTAGCCATGACACCCGCCTGATCCTTAACGATCTTATACATAAACCCCTTATTACCGCGCTCCTGATTTGATCCAAGACCAATACCCATTGCCATGACAGCAGTTTTCACCATGTCATCTGCTATTTCCTCTGAAAGCAGTTTAATTCGTTCTACTTGATCATCACGCATAAAAAAATCCCCCTGTATAAGTGATATATACAGGGGGATGAATTGTTGTTTGTTGGGTGAATATTTAGCTGTAGCACTTCAAAGCTGTGGCATCAATAATCACGTGTCCTAATGGCAGGTTCTGACGATTAATAATAGCAACAGTATCCGCGCCATAACTGGATGCTTGTTTTACCAATTCCTCACTTGATGCTTTGTTAAAGCTCATGGATTGAATGTCAACATGAATTGGACCAAGCTTTTGACACCCGTTAATTAGTGCACTATTACTCTGTAAAATTTGAATACGACTTTTGTTTCCATTGTCTAGTGTGGCGCAACCAGTAAGCAATATAACAACACATAAAGAGCCAAATAACTTTTTCATATTTATTGAATAGCCTTTTCAAAATCAATTGGATTCAAACCATCAAGACCCTCGCCACTTTCCCACCATTGACTACGGCCTTGCTTTTGCATTTTCCTTTTATACTTTTGTTGGAAGTCCGGTGCAATCATATTTTGAATATCATCAAACATTAAGCGGTTCATGGCGGTTTTTGTATACCAAAGATTTTGACCGGGTATTTTTGATTTTGCCAACATATACATTTGGTTGGTTTTGCTTGTGACATCCTTGCCATTCAAAATCTGATTGGCTGTTCCACTTGTGAGCTGAGCTAGTTTAATAATATCTCCGCCCATCGGGCCCAATAAAAAATCTCTCCCATCACGACCAGATGTATCTGCACCAGCAGCAACAATATCCCCTAGTAAGGTCATACCGCCGCCTTTCATCATAGCCTTCGTCATGAAACTTAAAGCAACATCAGGTTCATCATCATCCCACATAGGTAAAGGATTATTACCATTTGCTATTTCACCCAACTGCAAAGATAAAGCTCCCATAGCGCTCATACCAAGGGCAAGAGGAATCATATAAGTATATGGTGTTGGTGAAAGTGCTCCATCACGCAACGCACGTGTCCCATGCCGCATAAGGAAGGTTACAGGGAACGATTTAAACTGCATCATTCCGCGTCCAAAAAAACCTAAAATTTCACCGCCATGAGTTTTGCCATACAGTCTTGTGCGCTCACGTAATCCAGATTCAATTACTGCCATTCCTTGTTCATCTAAAACATGGGAGAAGTATTTTTTAACTGCTTGGTTTTTTACTTCTATTGGATTACCCAAGTGATTTAGTTGTTCATCTGGGATGTTTAATATTGATTGGGTCGTCATCAATGGATTACCTGCCCCATCCTTCATAGGCTCTGCTAAGCTCATTACCTCCCAAGTGCGTTCATCCAAACCAACCGCTTTTAAAAAACCCTGATCTTCGGCATCTAGTTGCCCCCATTTTTTTTCTTTGGGCAAATTGGCGTATTTATTCATTAAGGTTTTCGACCATGCAGCTTTGGTCGCACGTGTCCAAGCATTAAGAAGTGAGGCACGCATGATAGTTGATGAGGCTGTATTAGAAACACGTGCTACTTGACTGGCGCGATCGTAAACACTTGTAAGATCTTCTGCCGCAAATCGTCCAAGGGAGGAGGTTATCTCATCTACTGCAATACCCATGCTGAATGATAACTCTCTATCCTTGGGATTAAATGGATTTAGCTCACCAGCCAAATTTCCCATTAATTTAGCAACAGAAAGATTATGCATACGTGCAAGTTTGATCATCGGCGCAATATCTGAAAGGGATGCCAGCAGAGCAGAACCAAGCATAGTGGAGACATTCCAAGCACGGTAAGCCACCCCAAACGAATTTAGTGCTTCGATACCATGATTCATTTCACGATTAGCAAATACATCGTACATTGTGGTTGCACGTCTTATACCATCAGTTAGCGCATTCGTTTTAATCCCATTTTCACCATCAATTCGTTTAGCTTCTTGCGCTAAAATTTCAAAAGCGCGGTTTGGATTACTTCCGAACTTTTCAACTAATGCAATATTTTTAGCCATGGTATCAATGTGAGAATCAATTAAATCAACGAATGGAATCGCACCATATTTTTGTTGCATCTCAAGCCACGCATCTGCATTTTTCCAGTGCAGCACACGAGCCTGACTCATTCGATTTGTAACCTTTCCACCACCTTGCACAACTTCACCAACATTTAGCTTATTTAAGCCATCTGTCGTAATTGATTCAAATGAGTAACTAATCATCTCCTTGATCTGATCATTAGTTAATGGATTACCATCAATATCTACATATTTAGAGCGGTCAATATTTTTAAGAGCATCATCCAGCCATTGCTGCATACCAGCATCTTTTAACTTGTCACCCTCCCAAATAGTATTAAATCCAAAATCATCCCCCAAATCGCCAATATCACCACCAGCGGCATTAAACCGTACACGCAGATCGTCATACATTTTTCCAAGTTCAGTTGCTATTTGTTTTGCAACACTGTTACCCGTATCTTCTCCAAAACGTTCACGGGCCACGTCTTTCATCAAATTGTTGTCAGTCCAAATCCCTAATGCACCTTTAATTTTTGTGTAGAAATTCCACATATGGCGCTTTGTTTCATTGGCAATCACTTTGTACTCTGAGTTCAAAGACGTGATGCCAGACATATCACCATTATGAGCAATCATTCGATCTAAATTTTGATTTGCAGCAAGCCCAGGAGTCTTTATGATTTCTAAACCTTGACTTCGTTTAATAATATCTTTGGCTAGAATCTGCTTTTTGCGTGCTAGGTCACTTTGAATATCTTTAGCGACTTGCTCACTTGCCGCTGTCAACTTATCTATTTGACTCATATTGCGCCACTTATCCCGATCCTGACTTGCAAGATTTTGCATTGCCTTTGTTACACGCTGATCGATTTTGGTAGCTTCTTGCTGATTGAGTGATGGCTTTCCGAGTGCTTTAGCTACGGCTGCTTTGCATTGGTCTTTCATAAAAAAATGCCCAGATAATTTTAGTCATCTGAGCATTAATTATGCTGCGGTTTGTTGTGTGCTTAATTATGTCCCGTACTGCAGGAAACAGTTAATTGCGGCTTGTGATGCAACAATGTCCATGTCTGCTAATTCAGTTTCTTTTTTTAGTTGCTCTAATACATTTGAAGCTTTGGTTGTAGCTGATATTTCATTGCCTGCCGGATCTTCAATGAATGTTGCTATATCCATATCTGGATTGTCTCTTAAAATCTGCATTGCAGTAATTTGCTCTGGTGTATCACCAAACAACGATCCTTGTCGCGGGTCGCCTTTTGCCTCAACTTCATCAATTTTAGATTGCACATAATCTGATATTGCTTTTGTACTGCGTTTATTTTGGTCAAAGACATTAAGGAATTCTCGCGCACCAGGTGAAAGTCCATCATCAATGAGCTGACCTTGGTTTAAGTAATCATCAACCTTCACGCCGCTGGCTTTTAAATCGCTAAGTTTTTGCGCCGCTTGAGCTAAATCTTTAGCGATATCGTTAGTATGTCGTCCACCTTGTTTAACCAAATCACCCAATTGCAAAAGCTGTGGAGCAACACGCATAAGAGCGTTCAGCACATTTTTGCTTTCATCATCAAGATTTTCAGACAGTCGAGTTACAAGATTGGAGTCATCATAAGTATTTTGCATGATTGTAGATTCAATAAGACGCTTGCCATCTTGACTTAATTGATAACCATCTTTAGTGATTAACGACCCACGTTCCGCATCAGGAATACTTTGAAGAAATTGTTTTACAAAGTCATTTGACTGATCAAGGTTAATACTACCGTCATGATTGATTTTGAGTAAACCTGTATCGGGCAAATTAGTATTTCGTGCACGCTCAGTTGCACTATATCCTGCAACATCAGGTTGATTGGCTACACGTGCAAATTCAGCACGATCCGTATCAGATAATCGCTTTCTAGTTAGAACTGGTTGCTTCATACCAGAAATATCAATTCCATTGTCTTGGGCATACTGTTCAACATAAGCCCGATAATTATCTGCCTTGCCTGTTTCGTATGCCTTACTGATTGCTAAAGCTC
>Ga0208704_100082_pt1 | contig 28871 bp, 27 predicted proteins | sample DeeseametaMP0144_FD_184221 | JGI IMG/M metagenome (GOLD analysis project Ga0208704, IMG submission 184221) | Marine microbial communities from the Deep Atlantic Ocean - MP0144 (SPAdes) | ecosystem: Environmental > Aquatic > Marine > Oceanic | place: West of Cape Verde, Atlantic Ocean | collected...
TTTTACCATGGTCAACGTGACCGATTGTGCCCACGTTAACGTGTGGCTTATTACGTTCAAACTTAGCCTTAGCCATGTTCATCTTCCTCGTTTACGTCGAACACAGGTATAAACAACTCAGTATCGACACATCGCCTAAAAAATCAAACACCAAATACTTGAAAAGCAGACTAATAAGCCTGCTTCTTTAAAAATTTGTAGAAATTCTACTAAACTGTAATCTGGAGCTCTTATCGAGATTTGAACTCGAGACCTCTCCCTTACCAAGGGAGTGCTCTACCACTGAGCTATAAGAGCAAATATAAAACTTCAAATGGAGCGGGAGACGAGGGTCGAACTCGCGACATGTAGCTTGGAAGGCTACCGCTCTACCAACTGAGCTACTCCCGCACGATGTTGGTACAAAGACCACTTTCTTGAAGTCTTAAAATTGGTGGTGAGGGAAGGATTCGAACCTTCGAAACTTTCGTAGCGGAGTTACAGTCCGCCCCCTTTGACCGCTCGGGAACCTCACCATTTACACTTACTTCAGTGTCGTTCTTTACTCAACCTACTCAACTCTCTAAGATGGTGCCGGCACACGGATTCGAACTGTGGACCTACTGATTACAAGTCAGTTGCTCTACCAACTGAGCTATGCCGGCGTTTCTTAGTGTTTCGTACGTTTCGTATCGGAACGGTGTGCAGTTTAGCAAAACTCAAAATCCTTGCAAGTGTTTTTTTCAAAAAAAACGTCAAAAACTCACAAAATCAATCCGTTTGACGATAATTCAACCGCTTTGATCACTGCGCGAGCTTTTATTTGGGTTTCATTCCACTCAGATTCAGGATTTGAGTCATAAACAAGCCCCGCTCCTGCCTGAACATAGACCTTATTTTCACGAATAACGCAGGTACGAATCGCAATCGACATGTCCATTTCACCATGCCAGCCTAAATAACCAACAGCACCACCAAAAATCCCACGTTTTACGGGTTCTACTTGGTCAATAATTTCCATCGCACGAATTTTTGGTGCACCTGAAAGTGTACCTGCTGGGAAAGTTGCTTTAAAAACATCCAAGGCATCTACATCATCACGAACTTCGCCTTGCACATTGGAAACAATATGCATGACATGCGAATAACGTTCGATCACCATTTGATCAGTCACTTGCACTTTGCCAATTTTCGAGACGCGACCGACATCATTTCGACCCAAGTCAATCAACATTAAATGTTCAGCAATCTCTTTTTCATCCGACAGTAAGTCTTGTTCAAGCGCTAAATCTTCTTCTTTGGTTTTACCACGCGGTCGCGTACCTGCCAGCGGACGCACGGTTGCAATCCCATTTTCAAGGCGAGATAAAATTTCAGGGGAAGAACCGACAATATGAAAAGGTTGATTATTTTCTAAAGTTTGCCCTTGTACCAAGAACAAATAAGGCGATGGGTTCAAATGACGTAGTGCCCGATAGACTTGTAAAGGTTCACCATCAAAGTCAGAGACCATACGATGACCTGGCACCACCTGCATCACATCGCCCGCACGAATATACTCTTTCACCGTTTCAATCGATTCTAAGAATTTTGCTTTGCCTGTGAGTGACTCAAAATGCGGTGCAGTATGCGGCGTGGCTTTTAGACTAATGGGCGTTGCGAGTAAATCTTCCAATGCATCCAGTTGCTGCTGAGCTTGGTTATACGCATCCGCATCTACTACATCGGCATGCACGATCAGGAATAGCGTATCTTTTAAGTTATCAAACACAATCACTGATTTAGACAACATCATCCAAATATCAGGCAAACCCACTGGATCTGCTTCTGGCGCGTTATTTAAACGCGGCTCAATGTAACGTACCGCATCATAACCAAAGTAGCCCACCAAGCCACCCGTAAAGCTTGGCAGAGCAGGTAAATCAGCTTGAGTAGGTACTTTATACTGCGACTGAAAATCTCGGATGAATTGGAACGGATCTGTACAGGGTTGCTTTTCTATAGTGCCGTCGGCTTGTTGAATGGTCAGCTCACCCGCGTTGCACGAGAACACGGTAGATTCACCTAAACCAATAATAGAATAGCGTGCCCAGTTCTCCCCACCTTCTACGGATTCAAACAAATAGGCTTGCTTATGCTCTTTTAGGCGAGCAAAGACCGACAATGGTGTCTCAGTATCGGCTAAGCGCTGACGATAGACTGGAATCAGGTTATACCCTGCTGTTTTGAGTTGATCGAATTGAGTTTGCGTTGTCATGAGTGTTCTCTATTTTTTCAATATGGCGTGATCAGTTTTTAAAATTAGTGCTTGGAGTTTCGCCATCGAAAAGTCATATGTTTACTCATGTTCATTCCTTCGTTTGCAAAGTTACCCGATCAGTTCACACAGATTATCCACCACTTGCTGTGGCTGACAGTCTAAAATATTCTCACCATGATTATAGCCATAGCTGACCACAACACAATCAATACCCGCACGACGTGCAGCCTCAACATCATTAGATGAGTCCCCAATCATTAAAACCTGATCTTTGCTTTGCGCATATTGCTCAACACAGTGTAACAATTGGCGCGGATGCGGCTTACGCTCTTCGAAACGATCGCCGCCGATGACATCAGCAAAATAATGGGCCATGCCTAAATGATCGACAATGGCGCGTGCAGGCAATTCAGGTTTATTGGTCACGCAAATCATGGTTTTCTTTTGTGCCAAGCCCCATTCTAAAAACTCAAGAATGCCATCGAAAGGCTGAGTTTCCACACATGGGTCGGCATTATAAATTTTTAAAAACGTCTCCAACAATTGTTGTTGTTGAGCAGGATCGACTTTACCCGTTAAATGTTGCAAGGTACTTTGACAAAATAGCGCCGTTCCCTTACCAACCCAGACCCGCACCTGCGCTTCAGTAACGGTAGGCAGTTGCAAAGCATTCAGGCTCATATTCATGGCACGATGCAAATCTGTTGCTGAATCCACCAAGGTTCCATCTAGATCGAAAAGTAAAACCTCTCGCTGTGCCACATTTGCAATATTCATTCACCCTCACCCATTTTTATCGTGTACTGCCCAAAAACAATCAAGGCATGCTTGTGCATGCCTTGATTGTAGTGTGATCTGCGTTTTATTTGAACATCAGCCAAGCAATAATCGCTAAAATAATCAAGACAATAATCGAGATTAACCCCAGCGAGGCATTTTTCTGAGTTTCCACCTCTTGCTCAACCTGTACTTTTGAAGCCTCGTTGTTCTCAACCTGAGGTACGCTAGGCGCATTCAAATCCACCCCTGCAGGAATAGGAGCGGGTTTCGGAATACCGACATTTTGCGGCATCCCGTCACGCGTTAAACTCACATTACCATCGCGTTCTTTTAGCTCAGGCATGCCCTGATCGCTCATATGCTGAGCTGCCGTTTTCGGCAGTTCTGGCTCAACAACAGGCGCATCAGCACTCACTTCCGCTTGAGCCGTTTCTGAAGCAGCTACTGCTTCAGATGGCTGGCTAATCGGTGTTTCAACCACAGCTGCGCCCAAAGTTGCAGCCTCTACCGATTCCACCACATCTTCTAACGCTTTAGCAGGCTCAAAGACCGAAAACTTTAAGCTTGCAAACTGGACGATATCACCCTGCTTCAACAACGTTTCTGCCGCAATTTGCACATCATTTACATACGTGCCGTTTGAAGAACCCAAGTCTTGTAGCCACAAAGCCTGTTCTTTCAGTAAAAAGGCCGCATGTTTACGCGAAATTTCAGATTGTTGTAATAAAATATCCGCTGCTTGATGACGACCGACCAACATATCACGATCAATGCTAATTTCTTGGCCCGTTAATTCGCCAGTAATTGCTTGTATTTTCCAAGTCATGACTTATCTCTCTATGTGCTGATTTATGATAACACAGAGAATATTCTTTACCATTTCACCTTCCCTCACAGATGAATGGCAGGACAGCTAGGCTGAACCTATCGAGACATTCTCAGTATATCGCTCAGGGGTGGAATAGCTTGTCGATACCAACTGTGCCATGTGTGCCACACGAGCACCTTGAACATTTTCCATCATCAAGTTCAAGCCAACCTGGGGGTGAACCATTGGATATAGCTGACGCGAGGTGGTATTTTTAGGAACACTAGCAATCGGCTGTTTACGAATCGCAGGTTCAATGGCCACAGGCGTTGTTTCAACCATCGGTTGCGTTGTGGTTGGGCTGGTTGGCACCTGTTGATACGATTGTGGCAAGGTCGGTTTGGTTGATGTCACAGGCAAACGCTGTTGGAAAACATCATCGACATTTTCAGGCAACTTGGCAAAGCTACCATCTTTATCCATGGCCAACTGCAAACTATAAAGCTGACTGTAGCGCTGCTGAGAAAGGCGACGTGCAGACTCCCCATCTCCCACAATCGTCGGATGAATGAAAACCAGCAAATTGCGTTTCTGATCTGACTTACCATCTGAGCGGAACAAACGCCCCAACCCTGGTATTGCACCAAGGCCTGGGATCGATTGCCGTGAATAAGATGTGTTATCTGAAATCAAGCCACCTAAAACGATGGTATTGCCATGTTCCGCCAAGACCGATGTTTTAATCGCACGTTTACTGGTGACCAAATCCTGCGCTTGACCTTTATTGGTTTTGACATCCGAGACTTCTTGTTCAATCTCTAAGCGAATAGTTCCACCTTCACCAATATGTGGCACCACCTTCAACGTTACACCCACATCTTTACGCTCAATGGTGGTGTAAGGGTTGGCTGTACCTGAAGAGGTCGTAGAAACTGAGCCTGTTACAAAGGGCACATTTTCACCCACGACGATATAAGCCTCTTCATTGTCCATGGTGACAATCGATGGTGTAGACAGCAAATTCGACTTGGTATTACTTTTTAGTGCTTGGATCATCGCGCCATATAACTGACGCGACCCATCACTGCCTTCTTTATAATCCCCAAGGATTAACGAACCACCTGCGCCAATTGCACTTGCAGCCCCCGCACCACCACCCGTTAAATAATTTGCAGCAATACTTTTGAGACTCGAACCAATATTGTCAAAATTGATAACCCCAACACCACTACTTAAATCACCCATCGCCCATTGCACGCCCAGTTGGTCGGCATCGTTACCTTCCACCTCGAGAATAGTCGCTTCGATCAGGACTTGCTGACGGCGGGTATCCAACTGTTGAATAGCGGACTCAATTTCACGCATCAACTGAGGGTCTGCTTTGACCACCAATGCATTTTGCGAACTATCGGCAATAATACTGACCCCATTACTGTTAAAGCTGGTGATGTTGTTCTGATTGCGATTGGACTGGCTGTTTAAGTTAATACTTGGCGTGGAAATCTGTGAAGATGAACCTTCACTCGAACTATTATTTTGGTTATAGCTGGAATTACTATTGTTATTGCTGTCGTTAGACTCGCTAGAATTAACAGCCTGCCCTGAAACCAAACCTTGTAAAATTTCGGATAAGCTTTTAGCGCTGGCATATTTTAAGCGGAACACTTTCAATCCGCCTAGACGCTCCGCAGCAGGTACATCCAGCATCTCGATCATTTGGCGAATACGTTTACGCGTCGCGGTATCTCCTTTTAAAATAATCCGATTGGTACGGTTATCTGCAATGATCCGTATTCTGGAACCTTTTAAATCTTTGATCGAGCCCGTTCCGCTCATACTTTCTAGTAACCCAATCATTTCTTCAGCCTGACTTGATTGCAACGACACCGCTTCGATGTCATTTTGTCCCGTCCCATCCAAATTACGGATAATGGTCTCAAGCTGATAAATATTGTTGGCACGATCTGACACAATCAGTGCATTGGTACCATTCACCGCAGATAAATGCGCAAACTGCGGCATCAATGGACGCAGTGCAGGAATCAAGTCATTGGCATTGGTGTTTTCCAGCCAAATCACCCGCGTCACAACCTGATCGCCTGTAGCACGATGACGAACATCATAGGGAATGCCTGAGCTTTTGACATTACTGTCAGGCACAATTTTGATGGTCCGTCCAGAAGGAATCGCGACCACACCATTGACATTCAAGACCCCTAAGAACAAGTCGTAGACTTCTTGCTTATTCAACGCTTTGTTTGAAATCACCGTGACATTGCCGCGTACCCGTGGATCAACTGCAAAGTTTTTCCCAGTGATATCCGCAACTTCATTAATAAATGCAGTTAAGTCCGCATCGCGCAGATTAATTTTCCACGTTTGTGCATAGCTGGCTGTACTCACCATGGCAAGCAAAGGCGCTGCGATTGTCAGTGCCCAAACAGGGCGGTGATTCAATAAAGCCATAAATCCAAGTCATTCCTAACTAATATTGGTGATGTTCGATCACTGAAAATTCTGTTGTACCGTAATGATACGATCACCACGTTTCACTTCTATTTTTACTTGTCCTTCACGGCGCGCACGTTCTAACAGCTGCGCGTCGTTTTGCCCCTGTCCGATCGTTTGACCATTTAAAGACATAATCTGATCCCCAGCCTGTAAGCCCAAACGACTTCGCAGTGCAGCTGGTGTTTGCTCAGTGACTTGATACCCCTGCCCTGTGTTATTGGTATTTACACCCAAATCTTTTAAATATTGCTCACGATCCTGTTGTAAGTTTTGTACTGCTTGGCCTAATGCTTGCTGCTCTTGACTCACAGGAGGCGCTGCAACGGGTGCTGTTGCTGGGGGCACAATTTGCTGATCTAAATTATCAATCCCTTGAAAGAACAATTCTCGGGTTTGCCCACTGTTATTTTTAAGAATCGCGCGATCCCAATACACCTCTGCCAAATAATAAGCGCTGCCTTCGATGTTTTCCCCCACTCGATAACGCTCTGCCACATTATTTGCCTTAATCACAGCAGATGAGAACTGACTGGGTTGTCCAACCACCACCCCTTGTAGCTGTAAATTGAGCTGATCATCTGCGGGATTCTTACTTTGCTCTGCAAATAACGCAAAATTGGTAATATTCGGAACTTGAGGTTGCTGCGAACCCAATTCAACGCGTGGCATTTGCATGACTTGTGGTGGCGCCACCCAAAGCCAAAATAAGCCAGCCAACTTCCAGCATAGTGCCAAGATCAAAAGCATTAAGCACAGTGGTGCTACGCGTTCAAACTGTTTGAGATTCAGCTCTGGTAATTTTTGCAGATCAAAACCCATTAAAAGCCCCCACTAAGTAAAGGCTGACGTGAACTCACCACATAACTATCTAGGCCTGCTTTACCTTGATATGAAGGCACATTCAACATGAGACGCTGGGTTAATTGCACATCTAACATCAGACTTGGGTCGATGGTCAGGTTCATCAGTTTTTGTTGTCGTTGATCGCGTAAATCGACCATCAGCTTATTTTGCTCCTGCGACAAACGGCCCGCTAACGATGGAATCTGCATTTGTTGTGGGCGCTGCGCAAAGATATACATGAGTTCGCCGCCTGCCCATTGTATTCCCCCATCCACTTGATCAAATCCCTGCTCTTTTTTATAGTTAAAATCAATTTCTTGTAACTGAATCGCATTACTTGGCCATTGCCAATTGGCCAACGACTTTAACGTTTCAGGTGCAATTTGTCCGTTTAAATCACGTACCATTATTTTTTTCCCAAACCCATAGGCCAAAACGCCTTCAAGCTTGGTATTGGCACTATAAATTTCGAGATTGGCTCCTACACGAAGGAGCAGTAAATCTAAAGGTCGGGTGGTCCAAAGCACAGTTCCACGTAATTTTCCAGTTTGCCAATCGGCCTGTCCATGCCAAATATTACCGCTGACGTTATGTAAAACTTGGTTGTTTTTATAAAATTTTGCAATGAGCCATGCCGCAGGAATTTGCAGCAAAACAAAAATTAAAAAGGCAACGACTGCAAACATCCACCACGTGATGTATTTAGGTTTTGTGATTCTCCCACCACGAACTTTCAATTATTCTTCCTTGCTTCATTTCTTGTCTTTCTTTGATAGACATTATGCATAATTTTACAACAACACCAAACTTTAACTATAAAAAAACCAAGCAGATGATGCTTGGTTTTTTGAGCTTATGTCACATCTGTGACAAGGTGATGACTTAGATTAGAAAATCTTCAAGCTTCGCACCTTTTTCTAACTGAGCCACCAACCAACGTGGTTGCTTACCACGGCCAGTCCATGTCTCAGCAGCATTGCCTTTGTTACGGTAACGCGGTTCAACCGACTTACGTGTGCCTTTTTTACGCTTGGTCGCGCCAAACTCTAAAATTTGTTCAATGCTTAAGCCTACATTTTCCGCAATCGCGTTAATTTGAGTATAAGCATCTTCAATTGCTTGATCTTTTTTAGATGCAATTAAAGCTTCCGCTTCGATTTGTAGACGCTTTAACTCTTCTACGGATAAATTACTAATATCTGGCATTACATTAACTCCATTAACCAACATTTTATTTACTGAGTCTATTTAATAATATTTTGATTAGACCAAAGACTCAACTCATCCATGACTTAAACAACAATACTTAGACAATATTTATATAGTCTAACGACTTTTAAAATAAATAAAAAGAGATTTATATTTGGTGACCGACGGTTAACTCAAATTCTTTGAGTTTTTGACGCACCAGTTCAGGAATTAATGTTTTCTGCATATTGGTTTTATTAACACAAACAATGACCGCTTCTGCTTCCGCAACGAATGCTTGTTGCTGTTCACTCCATAATAAATAGTGCATACGAAATGCACTATTTCTGAGTTCTTCAATACGTGCACTAATTTTTAATTGGTCTGGATAAAATACTGGTTTTAAATATTTGCACTGATTTGATGCAACAACAGTTAGCACATCAGCAGATAAAATACCCGTATGTTCAATATAAGCCAAACGAGCACTTTCAACATAACGATAATACATGACATTATTAACATGACCAAAGGCATCCATATCTCCCCAAGCCACGTGTTGAGTATAAACCAATGGGTAATCTAAAACGCTCTGCATTATGCACCTATATTTTCATTTCTACAAAATTTGCATTATTTTCAAAAATTAAATTTAACTGTTTAATTAAATCTTCATCACCATTTAAAGTCGATTTGATTCTTAAATAGTTCATTAATACATTATCGGGATATAAACTTAATAACGCATCTGCCTGCTCTTGCATGCCTAAAGCAGTATAAATATGCCACTTGGCAAAACTCAAAACCGGCACACTCGTATACTTCGCTTCCCATGCTTCAATGTGTTGCTGCAAGTCCACATAATCGGGTTGCTGTTTCAAAAGTTGCTGCTGGAACCACAAATAAAATACTTCCGAATTAAACTGCTGATTGAGCAAATAAATCGACAAGTGTTCGTGCTGTTCACTCATGTCTGGCATACGTGCTAATAACTTAAGCCACAGCAGTTGAACATCATAACTGCGGCTGAAAATCTGATCAGACAAGTCCAAATAACGTTGTTTTAAATCCTCTAAATTTTCATAATTGGCTTGATCAAATTTTATCAATAAACGCTTCAGCCATGCTTTTTTCACATCTTGATCTAAATGACCATATTGGGTTGAGCGTAAATACAGCCACGGAAACTGAATCGCAAAACGCCCCCATAGCTCTTTTAAACACGCTTCATAAGCGGTTTGCACATCTTTAAGCCAAGGTGAAAGTTCATGTTGATTGAGAAACTCTAGATGGGTTAAAGCCTGTTCTGCATCTTCTTGTGCTAAAAACAGTTCAATACGCTGCAGTTCAGCCAACTCAAAAGCCATGGCATTGCTTTGGCTCAAGGCGCTTAAGGCTTCAGGGAACTGCTCCTGCATCAAATATAAACGTGCATCGATTATACTTTTGAGCAAGCCCGACTGCGCGAAGGCATTTTGAATAAAGGCTTGTTGATCTCGACCTGCATCCAACAGCCAAATCACAGCCAGTTGTTCATAAGGATGCAAACTTTTAAAATCAAAAACAGTTTCCGCTTTGCGTTTTTCTCGACTGAGATACCGTTTTAGCCCCAACCAAACCAAATGCAAGCTAAAACTAAGCAGTGCTAGCGCAATAAATACAATCCAGAGATTGGTTTGTAACTGCCAGTCATGCCAAAACACGTAGACATAACCCGCACCATGCCCATAACTCAAGACACTCAACACAGCAATTGCAATTAAACTCACCAAACCATAAGCAATCAGTATTTGTTTCATTCCATTACCCCAACAACGCACGCGTACTTAAAATAGGCGTTGGGACAACCACCAATGTTTTCAGCTTATTCAGCTGTTTCAGCAGCTCTTTGGCTTTAGGGTCTGGAAGTTGCTGGATCAACAGCATCACTTCGGTTAAGTCTTTTTGATATTCGGTATATTGCCCTGCAGCTAAGGCTTGGCGTGCCAACAATAAACGTAACTGAGCTTCTTTAAGCACGATTTGTCGTTGCATTAATGCTGTTGCAGGTGCTTGCGCAGGTTCGAGCCTCAACCATTTCTTCCAAAAGGGTTCGGACGGATCGCGTGTGGTGTTTAACTGAGGTTGTTGTATTTCCCGACTTAAGACCTGATCAATTTGTTGCAACTGACGGTTAATCAGCGCTTGCTGCTCATTGCGCTCAGCCACAAATTTCTGAATGGTTTGCATATCTCGCGCTATGACCTGATGCAAACTTTGCTTCAAAGCCACAGCCAAGTTATATTTTTCCAGCTGCATATCTAAAAAAGCCAACTTATCAGTGGCCACCACATACTGCTGTTGCTTTAAGGCAAACTCAACCAAGTCCAGCTGTTGCTTAATAAACAAAATTGGATCAATGCCTTCAACCACCAATTCGGCAGGTTGGCTAATCGTCGCATTCGCTGCTGTTGGGTTTTGTTTCAAAGTTCCTTTTTGACGCTGCATAGCCACGACTTGATCGTTCAAATTGGCGCTGCGCTGTTCGATTTGGTGCATTTCATTGAGCAAAGTGGCTTGCTGTGTACTCAGCCCCCACACGTCATAGCTTAGCTTCGCAATCCACGCCAATGCAGCCATCAATACAATGATAAGAATCTTCTTCATGCGTTCCCTTGCTCACTTTGTAACAACTGTACAATCGTGGCTGTCTTTAAATCTTTCAGTACACTCATTTTAAACGGCACATGCATTTGCTGTTGATACTGCTTCAAGATCTGTGCCAAACGCTCACCCAACACCAAAAAGTGTCCTTGTTGCAGGAGCTGAATATTTGAGTCCAGCAGAGCTAACCAATTCAGCCAACTGGCCTCACTGCTGATCAGTGCGACGTAGTGATTATGTTCTGATAAACATTGAATTAATTCAGCCTGTTGCTGCATCGTTTCATTTGGACAGCGACGCTCATACAAAACAAAGTTCAGTATAAGACGTCCGTGTTGCATTAAGGTGTCCATCATAAACTGACGCCCACCTTCTCCTCGCCAAAATGCAATACTCGCATCACTGGCCAAGTTCTGCAAAACAGGCAGTTGTAACATCCCTTCAGAGGTTTCCACCTCAGGCACCACACTGTCCAAACCATATTCGCCCAAAGCCTGCGCTGTTTTTTGTCCGACTGCAATCCATTGAATATGCTGTAAATCAGACACCGTTAGACCACTTTGCAGCAAATGTGCCATACCAAACTGCACGGCACTGGGGCTGACCACCACAATCACTTGGGTGTGCGCTAACTGCTGATACAAGCGTGCCAGATCATGATCCCATTCTCTAGGCAACAACTCCAGTAACGGCAATGCATAGACCTCAACGGCCCGTTGCTCTAGTGCCATCGTGAGGCTTGCCGCGCGATCAACAGGGCGCGTATTAATAAACAGCATCGTTAAGAAATATTAGTGATAAAAGGCTTTAAGCAAGTCACCAGCACCTTGAGCCAATAACTCTTGTGCAAGGACAACGCCCAAATGCTCGGCTTCAGCTGCATTGCCCGCCACTTGTGCTTTGAGGAGCGTTTGCCCATCGACACTCCCCACACGCCCTTCGATATGGATGCGGTTGTCTGCTAAAGTGGCATAGCCTGCAATAGGTACCTGACATCCACCTTCAAGATAAGCATTGAAAGCACGTTCAGCCCGTACACAGGTATCAGTTTCTACATGCAATAAAGGATGGATTAAATCCAATACCGTTTGATCATTTGCACGGCACTCTAGCCCTAAAGCGCCCTGCCCCACGGCAGGTAAACTCAACTCTGGGCGAATGGTATGACGGATACGTTCTGCCAAACCCAAACGTTTTAATCCCGCACTGGCCAAAATAATGGCATCGTACTGACCTGCATCCAATTTAGATAAACGTGTTCCCACGTTGCCACGTAAATCGATAATTTCTAGGTCAGGTCGTTGTTTTAAAATTTGGCATTTACGGCGTAAACTCGAGGTGCCGACCTTCGCCCCTTGTGGCAAGGCATCAAAACTCACGCAACTATTCGACACAAAAGCATCTAAAGGATCTTCACGCTCACAAATGACGGCCAGCGATAACCCCTCAGGCAAAGCCATTGGAACATCTTTCATCGAATGCACTGCCAAATCGGCACGACCATCCAACAAAGCCGCTTCAAGCTCTTTGACAAATAAACCTTTGCCACCAATTTTTGCCAATGGCGTATCTAAAATTTTGTCCCCTTGGGTAACAAAAGTCACCAACTCTACTGTGAGCCCCGCATGCAGTGCTTCTAAACGAGCACGAATATGTTCAGCTTGCCAAAGAGCAAGCGGGCTTTGTCGAGTAGCGATCTTTAGGGTTTTCATAAATTTTAGTATGTGCCAATAAGAATGAAACTATCTTAAACTGAATTTCCCCTATTGGAAATGTATTCAGCCCAAAGCACCCCGTCTCATCAGCAGCAGAGCCATTAAATTGGCATGCTAAAGCTTATGTAAGCGCTCGCGCAAGCCCGGCAAATGCCGTCGACTCACCGCTAAACGCTCATCTAACTCACGGCAACGCACTTGATACTGCCCAGAGTTGACCACTTCAAGCCCTTCTAAAAAGTGAACTGAAACCAAGGCATTACGGTGAATACGAATAAAGGCCTCCCCAAACTCATGCTCTAAGTCTTTTAAGGTTTCATCAATTAAGACACTGCCGTTTTTGTGGCGTACCGTGACATATTTTTGATCCGCCAAAAAATAATAAATATTTTCAATGGGAACCAATTCCACACCACGATAGGTTTTCGCTGCGATTTGATGTCGCTTTACGTTAAATTCGTCCATATTTTCTTTTTGTTTTATCTCGCTCATTTGAGCTTGGGTTAATTTAGTGAGGTGACCAAGCACCTGTTGCAATTCCTGTTGCATCACTGGTTTTAATAAATAACCTTCAGCATGTGACTTAAATGCATCGAGTGCATGTTCATCATAAGCTGTACAAAACACCAAAGCAGGCATCGGCTCAAGCTGACGCAAATAATGCGCACAGGTCAAACCATCCATTTCTGGCATTTGAATATCTAAAAGTACCACATCTGGTTCATATTGTTGAGTTAATTCAATTGCTTGTTGACCATGTGAGGCTGTTGCCACCACTTGATGTCCAAGCTGACTCACCAATCTAGACAAACGTTCGATTGCTAAAGGCTCATCATCACAAATTAGGATGTCCATTTATCTCCTCCCCAACAGTCACCTTGTTTATTTTTATAGGTTCACTGCGGCTTATTTATATTGATACTGCACAACAGTGGTATACATTCCCTCCCCTGCATAGGTTTGAAAGCTCACAGTTCGCCCAAAATATGCCTCTAGACGCTGCTTCACATTTTCAATAGCAATACCATGTCCTTGTCGTTTATGAATTGTTTCCTTTGTAAATGGGTTTGTTATGACGATATTAACTTGATTTTGCAATATTTCAATCAGTACACTTATCGTACTCTTAGTTAAAAATTTTTCAACACCATGAAAAATACTATTTTCAAGTAAAGGTTGTAAAGTTAAGAGTGGAATTTGTACCTGCTTACACAATTCGGCATGTTCGATTTTCCATTCAACCTGTAAACGATCTCCCAAACGAATTTGCTCAATCGCCAAATAACGCTGACACAACTCAATTTCATCACTGAGCTTGACCAGTTTTAACTCTTGGAAACTGGCTCTAAACAGACGCGATAGATTGAGCAACATCTGTTCGGCTTTATCTGGGTCAATCGCAATTAGGCAAATCACATTGTTTAAACTATTAAACAAAAAATGCGGGTGGATACGGGCTTGCATGGCTTGCACCCGTGCATTCAGCTCACTATTTTGCTGCCTAAACCACTGTTCTCTTAGGTACAAATAACGAAAACAAAAGCTGCCTAACAGCAAGCCATAACCCAAATGCAAAGCAACATCATTCCATAAGATGGCTGAAGTCAAACCATTGAAACTAAAATTAGCTCCAAAGAAGATCAGTATATTAAGGCTGAGCGTGGTCACCAAAACAATGATCTGTAATAGAAAAAAGCCTGACAATAAAGTCATACCCAGACCCAAATTCTGCAACTTTTTTTGTCCATATTGCATTAGCGCAGCAAAAGACAGTAAAACCCAATTGATGTAAAGCATATAACCGAGTACATGCTCAAACACCAAGTTTGACCAAGACTGCGCCTCGGCCAAAGCCAACAGCATGGCCAACAAATTTCCACCAACAAATAATTCCAACAAATGCGGCCATTGCACGATTTTGCTAAATAAATAAGAGATATTTGGCTTAGCCATGCTGGAAGTTAAACTTTGCGCATCTTGAACTTCGGCAAGTTGTCTTGAATTTGTTATACTCATGCGAGTTCTACCGCTTTTTATCTTATTGAGCCGACATGACCACATCTTCTAATTCCTCAAATCCGTCACAAGCCCAAACTTCGGGTATGTGGGGCGGTCGTTTCTCTGAAGCTACTGATGCCTTTGTTGCTGAATTTACAGCATCTGTACAATTTGACCAACGCTTTTATAAACAAGATATTGCAGGTTCTATTGCTCATGCGACCATGCTTGCAAAAGTTGGCGTTCTGACTGAACAAGAACGCGATGACATCATCAATGGCTTAAACACCATTCAAACTGAAATCGAAGCGGGTCAGTTCGAATGGCGTATTGACCTAGAAGATGTGCACATGAACATTGAGTCACGTTTGACTCAACGGATTGGCATCACAGGTAAAAAGCTCCACACCGGTCGTAGCCGTAATGACCAAGTGGCAACCGATATTCGCCTCTATGTCCGCGATGAGATCGATGCCATTTTAGAATTACTGAAAAAATTACAAAAAGGTATTTTGAGTATTGCTGCTCAAAACACGCACACCATTATGCCGGGCTTCACTCACTTACAAACGGCACAGCCTGTGACTTTTGGTCACCACCTACTAGCATGGTTTGAAATGTTAGTGCGTGACTCTGAGCGTCTCATTGACTGTCGTAAACGTACTAACCGCATGCCTTTAGGCTCAGCAGCACTTGCGGGTACCACTTACCCAATCGACCGCGCATTTACAGCAGAGTTACTGGGTTTTGAAGCCGTTTCTGAAAACTCACTCGATGCAGTATCTGACCGCGACTTCGGTATTGAATTCAATGCTGCGGCTTCTCTGATCATGATGCACTTATCACGCATGTCAGAAGAACTGATTCTTTGGACGTCTGCACAGTTTAAGTTTGTAAACATTCCAGACCGTTTCTGTACTGGCTCTTCAATCATGCCACAAAAGAAAAATCCAGATGTTCCAGAGTTAGTACGCGGTAAAACGGGCCGTGTGTATGGCGACTTGATGAGCTTATTAACACTGATGAAAGGTCAACCGTTGGCGTATAACAAAGACAACCAAGAAGACAAAGAGCCTTTGTTTGATGCGATTGATACCGTGCGTGGCTCGCTCATGGCTTTTGCAGACATGATTCCTGCTTTGGTGCCAAACATCGACATCATGCGTGAAGCAGCGCTGCGTGGTTTCTCAACCGCAACGGACTTGGCTGATTACCTTGTAAAAAATGGCGTAGCTTTCCGTGATGCACATGAAATTGTGGGTAAAGCCGTTGCTTTAGGTGTTCAAGAGTCAAAAGATCTTTCTGAATTAACTTTAGAACAACTTCAACAGTTCTCTGACTTAATTCAAGCGGATGTATTTGAAAAAGCACTAACCCTTGAAGCGTCAGTCAATGCACGTAACCACATTGGTGGAACTGCACCTGCGCAAGTAGAAGCTGCAATTGAACGTGCCCATGCGCGTTTAGAAAAACTTTATGCTCAATAAGGACGTCTAGATATGACTCGACAAGTTTTTTGCCGTAAATATCAAACAGAAATGGAAGGTTTAGACTTTGCACCGTTTCCTGGTGCAAAAGGCCAAGAACTTTTTGAAAGCATCTCCAAGCAAGCTTGGGGAGAATGGTTAAAGCACCAAACCACTTTAATCAATGAAAAACGCCTAAATGTGTTTGAACCTGATGCGAAAAAGTTTCTTGAAGAACAACGTGAGAAGTTCTTTAACAATGATGAAAGCTTAGAAAAAGCAGAAGGCCTAAAGCCTGAGGCATGATAAAGCGGAGCACTGCTCCGCCACGCTGCAAGATGAAAAGCTATGCTTGGCGTGACCAATAGAGTATTGCTCTGAAAATTATCTAAAATAAGCGAAGCACGTAGTTTCACATTTGAAAAGCCCCGACATCGGGGCTTTTCTTTTTATTCATAGAGTGTTCTATCTAAGCACAGGTCTAACTAAACCCAAGATAGATGACATATTGATGACTCAATCAGACTATAGAACAGCTATTTGTATCTAAATAATTAAGTGTAAACATAGCGCTACATAACCATTGCAAAACTCAACATTACACTACAAGAACCTACATGACGCAGAAAAACATCTTTCCTATAATAGCATTCAAGGATAGAGGGAAACCTCTTATCGATAACGATAAATATCCCCGATTTTAGTCTCAGATTTCCCCCAAAGTCTGAGATTTTTTTTATCTAAAAACTAAGCAACCATTAAAAAGCACAACCGAAGTTGTGCTTGAAAAATAAGATACGCTTTTTTATTTTTGGATATGTTTTTCAACTTCTTCAAAACTGGTATGACGCACATCCAAACCTTTCACCATGTAAATCACTTGCTCAGAAATGTTACGCGCATGATCGCCAATACGCTCTAATGAACGTAATACCCACATCACATTAATCACACGCGCAATATGACGCGGGTCTTCAATCATATAAGTCATCAAAGTACGCGTTGCAGATTGATATTCACGATCAATATCAGCATCGGCCATCATCACACGTAGCGCTTGTTCTGCATCTAAACGTGCAAAAGCGTCTAGGGCATCATGAATCATGACACGGACTTGGTTACCAATATGACGCGTTTCCATATAACCGCGCGGGGATTCGCCATCTTCACATAAGCTTTGCGCAATACGAGCAATTTTCGCCGCTTCATCACCAATACGCTCTAGGTCGGTATTGGCTTTCGACATCGCAATCACCATACGCAAATCAATCGCAGCAGGATGACGACGCGCCAAAATTAAGGTCAAGGCTTCATCAATTTCACGTTCGAGCTGATTCACCGCATTGTCTTTAAACTGAACATCGACCGCTAAGTTGGCATCGGTGTCGAGTAGCGCATGAATTGCATTTGCCACTTGTTGCTCTACCAAACCACCCATGGTCATAAATTTGGTGTTCACATCCTGCAAATCTTCATTGAACTGCGAAGAAATGTGATGGTTTAAAACAGGACTATTTGGCAAAGGACGTACTCCACAGCAACATCATGAGGGACTAAAGATTGAGCGATATTAAAGCATAGCAATTGTGAAGATTTGATGACAACGCCCATTTATGAACGTGCTTTGTCCACCAACCATGCATTCATTTCTTGAATATCTTGTTCAGTCAACTTACCCACAGATGCCTTTAAATGCAAGACATTGATCAGATAGTCATACTTAGCATTGACATAGTCCTGCTTGGCCGAAAAGGCATTGCGCTGTGCCAATAAAACATCGACCATGGTTTTTAAGCCTTCTTGATACTGCGCTTGTGAGGCACGAGAGACGAGGCTGGATGATTCCATGGCAGCTTTACGTGCTTGCAACTTGGCTTGGTCTGTTTCCACTTGCAAATAAGACTTTTTCACCTCGGTGTTGGCTTTACGGATAGCGGCATCCAATTCGGCCTCAGATTTTTTGACGTTAACAGCGGCTTTTTGAATCGACTTCTTGGTTCGCCCCCCGTATAGACATTCCAATTCATCTCAATACCAATCTGATCAAAGTTGCCTTTGGCCGACATAATATTCTCAGGCGTCTGCTCACTATAACCATAGCTTCCTACGGCTTCAATTTGCGGATACAACGCAGCTTGTTCAACCCGTTTTTGATCTTCAGCATAGCGCTGTTGCAAGCGTGCCTGCTGAATGCCTAGGTTCTGTGCGAGAGCTAAATTAGTCCATGCTGAAAGTTCTGCAGGATAAGGCTTTTGAAACTGAAAGTCTTCACGTAGCACTGCCAAGTTTTCTTGATAAGGCCCAATAATTTGCGCCAGTTGTTCCTGCGCCAAGACCAGTTGTACATGCGTCGCAATGCGGTTAGCCTGTGCGCTTTGGTATTGAGCATTAGCTTCACTCACATCACTTTTTGCCACCAAACCTTCTCTGAGTTTGGCATTCATCATATTCAGTTGTTCAAGTAAGGCTTGTTCTTCTTGTAAATTGGCTGCGGTTAAACTTTGTTGGCGCAGTACATTAAAATAGGCTTCCGTCACGTCTAAAATGTGTTGCTGCCGCTGTAGCTGTAAATTGACTTCACTTAAACTGAGGGAGGTCTTGACTTGTTTCAATCCTTCCCACGCATCCCAACGAAAAAGGGGTTGGCGCGCCGTAATCGCCACTTGTTTGGTGGTGGTCGTATCAGGCATGGAAAGAACAGAACTCACCTGCCCAATGGGTTGATTTTTTCGAGTCACATTACCAGACAGACTAATGGTAGGTAGTAAGTTGCCTTGAGCAATGCCTAAATTGAGTTGATCGGCTTCATATTGGAGTAAATTGGCTTGCCAGTTGGGATCATTGACTTTGGCGCGTTGTAAAGCGTCGACCAAATCCAAGGCATGACTCCACGGCGCGAGAAACAACACACAGCTGGCTAGGACACATTTAATCTTCATTGTTTTTGGTCCACCTTTCCGCCTCACTGGCCTCGTTTTGAGCAATGCTATACTAAAACGAGTTGTCATTTTTTTTCGTATATTTTTTATTGCACTGGTTACAATAGCGCGCACTAATCTGTTCATTATGAAGTAAATATTGAACAGTGTCATAGCCCGTTCAACAAACTCATTCACAATACTACACATTAAAAATTCCATTCCCCCTATAAAATGAGATACGGAGAAAAGGAGTTTCTCTACTGTGTTGTCGCTGAACTGAGTTTTTTGATCGAGTCGCTGTGAATCATTCTTCTTTATTTTCGCTTAAACCTTACGCACTGATTTTCATGTGCGCGCTGTTGGCTGCCTGTCAGAAACCTGAACCTGTCAGCTTTCAAGAGCCCGCACAAATAGAAGCGTCTTCGACTCAAACCTTGGACTTAACCGACTTGTGCCAAAAAATTGACAAAAACATGTCGGAAATAGATGCACAGCGTACTACTTTTGCTTTAGAGCAAATCAATCAAGATCTTAAGCTGTGTTTACCTTTGCTCGGTTTTCAACAACAAAAGCATTTATTGGGTTTATCCAATAAAATGTATCATGACTTTTTGTCGGTTGAACGTACGCCACAACAGCAGCGCGCTTTTGAAAGCTATGCCCTAGAAATGGCTCAACATCCGACCATTCAACAAAGTCTTTTTGAGCAACTCACCATTCGCGACCAATACCTCATCAAACACCAAGGGCAGTCTTATGTCGAGTTGTTTGATGCAGGCGAAGGACAAGTGCATTACCGCCGTAGCCCTGAGTATTTAGCCAAAATTTTTGCGCCATATCTACCTGTCGCAGAGCAAGAGTTTATTGAACATCTGGCAACACAGAATCAATATCCTGCTGTGATTGGAGGTCAGGTGAAAATTGACGCCAAAGAAATTGCGGATCGTGCGTTGTATTGGGAAAGCTATTTACAGCAATATCCAAAAAGTAGCTACCACCAAGATGCACGTCATCTGTTGAACCTATACAGCACCCTCTTGTTTATCGGACTGGATACTCAACGCGTTTACGACGGCTATACCGTGCAAAGCAACTATTTGGAAGAAATTGAGCGTCTTGCCGCATTAAAAAATTCAATTGTGACGGATCAAGCGCGCTTATTTTTAAAGTTTGTGGCACTCAGCCCTGAACAAAGAGCGGCTCAAATCATCTTGCCTGCATCCGCTCACGCGCAGCGCCTCGGTGCAGATCAACTCTTACAAAGACAATTGGCGCATTTTATTCAACTACGTATGGTCCAACCCGATCAAGGCAAAGACTGCTTAAGCGATGCCATTTGCTTAGAACGTTGAACAGATATCCTTTCACACTTTGAATAAAAAGGTCGCTGTTTTTAACAACAGTGCATGTTAAGATGATGCATCGCTTGACGGAGCGCGAGTAATTGCTCGCTGAGATCAGCTAAGACTTTTCAATAAAGTTTTGAAGCTGAGTACCGTTGAACCTGATCAGGTTAAGACCTGCGTAGGAATCAAGCCATCTAAAAACTGAACGCCTTTCATTGAACTGTTTCCAGTAGAAATACATCCGTTGCATTTGTACCCGCAAATCAACAACACACAGAAATAGCTTCAATTGCCATCGTTTTTGGTCGTGCTTGATTCGTTGATGTCATTCATAAGGATCATTGCAATGAACCATTTAACGAATCTTTCCGCTGAAATTTCAGCACAACATGAACAAGATGCCAAAGATCTGACCCGTATCTTGCCTGCCTCTAAAAAAGTCTATATCCAAGGTTCGCGCCCAGACATTCAAGTCCCCATGCGTGAGATTGAACTGACCGAAACTCCAACAGGCTTAGGCGGTGAGTACAATCCACCGGTGATGGTGTATGACACCTCTGGTGTATATACCGATACCAATGTCAGTATTGATCTGAACAAAGGTCTACCCAATGTCCGTGAAAGCTGGATTGAAGAGCGCAATGATACTGAAATGTTAGACAGCCTCAGTTCAAGCTTTGGTCAAGAGCGTTTACGGGATATTCGTACCGCTGATATTCGTTTTGCCCATATTCAAAAACCACGTCGGGCCAAAGTAGGTCACAATGTCACGCAGATGCATTATGCCAAACAAGGCATCATTACTCCTGAAATGGAATACATCGCTATTCGTGAAAATCAGCGTCAACGTGAAGGGGTCGATGCACGTCAACACGCGGGGCAAAACTTTGGTGCGCATAACCTGATGGAAATCACGCCTGAGTTTGTACGTAAAGAAGTGGCTGAAGGACGTGCGATTATCCCTGCCAATATTAACCACCCTGAAATCGAACCAATGATCATTGGTCGAAACTTCTTGGTAAAAATCAATGCCAATATTGGTAACTCGGCTCTCGGCTCTTCAATCGATGAAGAAGTCGCAAAAATGACGTGGGCAACCCGTTGGGGTGCAGACACCATTATGGACCTCTCCACTGGGAAGAATATCCATGAAACCCGTGAATGGATTATCCGTAACTCACCTGTTCCGATTGGTACTGTACCGATCTATCAAGCTTTAGAAAAAGTTGATGGGGTAGCGGAAGACCTGACGTGGGAAATCTTCAAAGACACGCTGATCGAGCAAGCTGAGCAAGGCGTAGATTACTTCACCATCCATGCAGGCGTCTTATTACGTTATGTCCCGATGACAGCAAATCGTCTCACCGGTATCGTGTCTCGTGGCGGTTCGATCATGGCACAGTGGTGTTTGGCCCATCATCAAGAAAACTTCCTCTATACGCATTTCGATGAAATCTGCGAAATCATGAAAGCCTATGATGTGTCATTCAGCCTCGGCGATGGCCTACGTCCAGGGTGTATCCAAGATGCCAATGACGAAGCACAGTTCTCTGAATTACGCACTTTAGGTGAGTTGACCCATCGTGCATGGAAACATGATGTGCAAGTGATGATTGAAGGTCCAGGGCATGTGCCTATGCATATGATCAAAGAAAATATGGATCTACAACTTGAAGTCTGCCAAGAAGCGCCCTTCTACACTTTAGGGCCATTAACCACCGATATTGCACCGGGTTATGACCATATTACTTCTGCGATTGGTGCGGCGATGATTGGTTGGTATGGGACTGCCATGTTGTGCTATGTCACGCCAAAAGAACACTTGGGCCTGCCGAACAAAAAAGACGTCAAAGATGGCATCATCACCTATAAAATTGCAGCACATGCGGCAGATTTGGCCAAAGGTCATCCGGGTGCGCAAGTTCGTGACAATGCTCTGTCTAAAGCACGTTTTGAATTCCGCTGGGAAGATCAGTTTAATCTCAGCCTTGATCCAGACACGGCGCGTAGCATGCATGATGAAACCATGCCGAAGGAAGCGCACAAGTCTGCGCACTTCTGTTCGATGTGCGGTCCCAAGTTTTGCTCGATGAAAATCACCCAAAACGTGCGTGATTATGCACAAAACCAGCAAAACGCTGCACTGAATAAAATTCAGCAAGAAGAGGTCGAAACCGGTCTCGATAGCATGAAAAAACAATTCCATGCAAGCGGACAAAACTTGTACCAAAAAGTGTAAGCTGATAAAAAACCTTTTGTAATCATGCGATTCTCAGTTAGGATGAAATGATAAATTTCATCCTGATTGCGCTTTATGAACATAATTAAGCAAGCTACATATCACCGTGAAGATGTCCAAATTGTAGACAGGGCCTTTGTTTTTCAGGGTTTTGTTCAAGTAGAAAAAGTAAATTTACGTCATCGCCTGTTTAATCAAACTGAGTACACCGCTGTGATTTCACGTGAGCTCATTCAACGTCCTGAAGCTGCGGGTGTCTTGATTTATGATGATGCACAACAAAAATTTGCCTTGATTGAACAATTTCGTATTGGTGCTATGGATGATCAAGATTCAGCTTGGCAATTGGAGATTATTGCGGGAGTACTCGATGGTGATGAATCACCAGAAAGCTGTATTCGCCGTGAAGCATTAGAAGAATCAGGCTGTCAGATTGAACACTTACAACATCTGTTTAGCTTTTATCCTTCAGCAGGTGCCTGTGCGGAACTGTTTCATCTGTATAGTGCTGCGGCCAATTTACCCGAACAAGGTGGTGTATTTGGTATGCCCGATGAAGGTGAAAATATTTTATTACACCTGATTGATTATGCGCAGATCGATACATTACTTTCCAATGGTCGGCTCAGAAATGCGCCTGTCATAATGGCCTTGCAATGGCTACAACAACAGATTAAAACGACAAGGAATGTCTAAGGGGTCAGGCATGACTTTAAATAATGAGAAAAATTGGACCATTATCCAAATTTCAGATACGCACTTGATGGATCAAGATCATCTGGAGTTTGTACGTATGAATCCAGAGCAAAGCTTTCATCATGTGATGCAACACATTGTGGAACGTCATCCACAAATTGATGCCTTCGTCCATACGGGCGACTTGGCACAAGTACCTGTGCCTCGAACCTATCAACGCTATTTAGACTTTATGCAGCGTTTAAAGACGCCGTTTTATCAGGTTCCGGGCAATCATGACAATGCCGAGCACTTCCCTTTTCATCAGCAGCAAAACAAAGTTCATGTGATTCACTTTGGTCCTTGGAGCATGGTTTTACTCAATAGTGCCGTCAAAGGTAAAATCGATGGCTGGGTCGATGAAGCACAATTGAACCAACTGGAACAAATCCTACAAGAATTTGCCCAGCAACACATTGTGATTGCCTGTCATCATCATCCTTTTGAAATGCAGTCAAAATGGATTGATCAACATAAACTCAAGAACACCCAAGACCTCACTGCGGTTCTTGCGAAATACCACAATGTCAAAATTGTGCTGTCGGGACATGTCCATCAAGAATCATGGCGTGAATGGCATAGTATTCAGTTTTACTCGACGCCGTCTACCAGTGTCCAATTTAAGCCTTTAAGTGATCATTTCGCCTTAGATGAGCAAGCACCAGGTTATCGTATTTTACAATTAAACGCAGATGGCAGCCATGAAACCCACGTAGAACGTGTCTTACACGCACAGCAAAAAATAAATGTTGAAATTTCAGGTTATTAACTTTTCATTTTTATCGTTTTCAATTACCTTAGTTGCTCTTACGAAAAAGTGATCAATTTAATCCAAACATCAAAGACTATCAAAATACTTAAAAAGTCTATATGATGACGACCCCCGAGGGTGAATCTCCTCGAGGGTGGATAAAAACACTTGCATATCACCATATTTTTTGCGTATTAAAGATACGTATATGATGAGGATTGCCCTAAATGGCGAATGACAACCAAAATACTGTCTTAGACGAACAAACTGATGTTGTAGATGAAAAATCTACAAAACGTGTGCGCAAAACTAAGCCTAAAGCGACTGACGGTGGTTCTACTGCAAGCTTATTTGGTATTGAACCTTATCAGCCGAAAAAAAATGAAGAATACATGTCTGAAGGTCAGCTTGAGCACTTCCGCCAAATTTTGTTGGCATGGAAAGCAGAGCTGATGTCAGAAGTTGACCGCACACTCAACACCATGCAAGACGAAAACACCGCTTTGCCTGATGTGAATGACCGCGCGACACAAGAAGAAGAGTTTGCAATTGAATTACGTACACGTGACCGTGAACGTAAACTCATCCGCAAAATCGAGCAATCAATTGAAGCGATTAAAAACGATGACTATGGTTTCTGTGAAACCTGTGGTATCGAAATTGGTCTGCGCCGTTTAGAGGCCCGTCCAACAGCAACTTTATGTATTGACTGCAAAACACTGGCAGAAATCAAAGAGAAGCAAAATAACGGTTAATCATGTTATTCAATAATCCTCCCCCAACCCCTCCTTTACAAAAGGAGGGGGACAACAGGATGGCTTATGTGGGTCGGTTTGCGCCATCGCCAACCGGCCCTTTGCATTTTGGTTCACTCATCACAGCCGTTGCCAGTTATTGCGAAGCTAAAGCACATCAAGGCACATGGTTGGTTCGTATCGAAGATACCGACATCCCGCGTATTTACCCTGGCAGTGAAAGCCATATCTTGCGTTGTATCGAGGCTTTCGGCTTTCAGCCCGATGCGGAGATCATTTTCCAAAAAGATCGTCTCGACCTATATGAAGACGTGATTCAACAACTGCATCAACTCAAACTGGTCTATGCTTGTCAGTGCACTCGCAAAATGCTCGGTTCTAACCACATTTATGCAGGCACCTGCCGTGACCTTGCTCTGCCTTTTGAGCAACAAGCCGTTCGCGTCAAAGTAGAAGATGTCGAGATTTGTTTTGATGATGCTCTGCAAGGCAGGCACTGCTCACAACTGGCACATGAGCTCGGTGACTTTGTACTGAAACGCCGCGATGGCATTATCAACTATCAATTAGCAGTCGTGGTGGATGACTACCTACAAGGCATCACCCATGTGGTTCGTGGTGCAGATCTATTGGATAATACCGAGCGCCAAATTTATTTAGGTCAGCTCTTAGATTACCCGCGCCTTAGCTATATGCACCTGCCTTTGGCCATGAATGATCAAGGGCAAAAGTTATCTAAACAAAATATGGCACAGGCACTGGATCTTAACCAAGCACCCACACTACTCGCTCAAGCGATACGTGCTCTAAATCAGCCATCTGTCGCGTTAGATCACCCTGAACGAATGTTACAACAAGCCATCGCACAATGGGATGTTTCGCTGATTCCACACCGTACTACCCTGCACGGTACCTATTTATAGCAAAACGATTGCGGCAAACACTCAATACTACGCATAGCGCTCAACGTTTCAATTGAAGCAAATTCAAAAAATTTAGACCATTACAGTCACATTCATCATAAAAGAATGATAGATAGATGTGTTGATGAGAAACACAATTTAGAAAGGACTCAAACGCTATCCGCATAAAACGAAAAATGAGTTTCGTCTGCGGAAAGCGTGATGAAAGAACAGCCTGCTTAGAAGCTGGATTCTTCTTTGGTTGGATTGGCACTTTGTGTTGTTGCATCTATTTTTAAAATCAAACTGATCATCACTGCACACATAATCAGGGATGAACCGCCATAACTAATGAAAGGTAGTGTCAAACCTTTGGTTGGCAGCATCCCCATATTCATACCTGCGTTTACCAAAATTTGCAGTAAGAAAATAATCGACACCCCATAAGCCAAATAACCCGCACGCAAGTACTGATTTTTCAGGGCACGATGACCCACTTTGATACAGCACAGCAACATGGTAAAGGACAGAATTAAGACCGTAGTGATCCCGAAAAAGCCAAACTCTTCGCCTAAAATGGCCAACATGAAGTCGGTATGCGCTTCAGGCAAGTAAGCCATTTTCTGTACACTGTGGCCAAGTCCTACACCAAACCATTCACCACGCCCAAAGGCCATCAAGGCATTGGAAAGCTGGTAACCAGTGCCTAGCGGATCTTCCCAAGGGTTTGAGAAAGACATTAGACGTTCAAAACGGTAAGGCTCAAACACAATCAAAAAGACAAAGGCCGCAAAAATCGCACCAAAAGCCATGCCAAACTGAATCAACGGCGCGCCAGCAAGGAAGAATATACCGAGCATCATCAAACTAATCACCACGGTTGCACCCAAGTCGGGCTCCGCAATAATCAAACCCACCGTCAATAGCATAATGATGCCGAGACGAATCAAGCCTTTGATATTATTTCTTACTTCTTCGGCACGGCGTACCACATAGTCGGCTGTGAAAATCGCCATCATCACTTTGGCAACCTCAGAAGCCTGCAAGGTGAAGCCCGCAACACGAATCCAGCGGGTCGAACCATTGACCTCCGTACCGACGACCAACACAGCGGCCAGCAGTAAAATGGTCAAAATCCACAGCGGAAAGGTGTTATTGAACCAAACATTGAGCGGAACTCGGTATACCGCATAGGCCAAAACGCCAGCCACCGCGATTGAAATCCCGTGACGAAGGACATAGTGAAATGAATTCTCATGAAGGCGTTCAGCATAAGGCATCGACGCAGATGCAACCATGATTGAACCTAAACACAACAACGCAACGACGCAGAAGATCAACACATTACGTGGTGTCACTTCGCTGGGTACACGCGGCGCCCAACGGCTATAAAACTGATTCATTTTATTGATCGTTGTCTGAGCAAACTCAGCCATCTCAATTTCCTTATTATTTTTAGTGGAGTTCTTGCACACAAGCGACAAACTGATGTCCGCGCTGTGGGTAACCACTGAACATATCAAAACTTGCACATGCAGGTGACAATAACACGACATCATGGGCTTGGGTATTGGCTTGGCAAAGTGCAACCGCCTGCTCTAAAGTCTTAGCATGCAGTAAGGTGGTTGTTCCTGCCACGGCTTGTTCAATCAACGCCGCATCTTCACCAATCAACACAGCCACCTTCACGTATTTGCTCAAAGCCTCACGTAAAGCACTAAAGTCTTGCCCTTTGCCTTGACCACCTAAAATGATCGCGACTTTGCCGCCTTGGGCTTCAATCGCAGCACCTAGACCATCAATTGCAGCCAGTGTTGCGCCTACGTTGGTGCCCTTAGAGTCATTATAGTAACGAACCCCCTCAACGTCTTTCACAAACTCACAGCGATGCTCTAAGCCTTTAAAGCTTTTCAGCGTTTCCAACATCGACTCAAGCGGAAGATTGATTGCCTCACCTAAAGCCAAGCAGGCCAATGCATTGGCCACATTGTGTGTGCCTTGAATATACATCTCTGCACTGTTCAATAAACGTGTGCGGCCACGGGCCAACCAGATCGTACCGTCGTCATCTCTTAATACACCGTACTGATTCATATCAGGTGCATTTAAACCAAAGCTTTGCATTGGCGTAGCATCAGGGACCAAAGGACGCGTAAGTGAATCATCACGGTTATGAACGACTTTTTTCACGCCTTGGAAAATGCGATGCTTCGCGGTGTGATAGCCCATCATATCGCCATGACGATCAAGATGGTCTTCACTCATATTCAGCACCACCGCAACTTCAGCTTGTAAATTTGAAGTAGTTTCTAACTGAAAGCTAGATAGTTCTAAAATGTATAAATCTGGCTCATCTTTGGTTAAATCCAAGGCTGGGCGACCAAGGTTACCGCCTACCGCGACTTTCACGCCTGCATGTTCGGCCATCAGACCAATCAAGGTCGTCACGGTACTTTTTGCATTAGACCCAGTAATGGCCATGATCGGCTTATCCGTTGCACGGCGTAAAATCTGAATCTCACTCACCACGGGAATGCCTTTGGCAATCGCAGCTTGAATTTCAGGTAGTTTCGGATCGAGCCCAGGACTAATAATGATTTCTTCAGCAGACAACAACAGTTCTGCGTCAAACTGACCAAAACTGGTTTGTACCTCTGCTGGAATTTGGTCATGACCGGGCGGGGTCGATCGAGAGTCCGTTACTGCAACGCGGTAGCCTTGGTTATGTAAAAAATTGACCGCTGCAACACCAGAAATGCCGAGCCCTGCAACGACCTTAAGTCCACCACGTTGTATTAACATTTTCGCCCCATGCTTGGTCTGAGATTTATCTGCGGAAATGTTAGCACTTTGCTGTTTTGAATGCTTTTTCTGTTTTGACTTTCCTGCACTTTTTTTGTGTCAGTGCGTAAAAAAGCCGTCCCTCTTGGACTAATGCCAGTCAGTTAAGCAAAAAAAGTTAAAATACTGTAAAAAGAGCGTATGTAAATACGCTCTTTTTTTATGAATTTATCTCAGAATTTAGATTTAA
>Ga0208704_100083_pt1 | contig 28561 bp, 23 predicted proteins | sample DeeseametaMP0144_FD_184221 | JGI IMG/M metagenome (GOLD analysis project Ga0208704, IMG submission 184221) | Marine microbial communities from the Deep Atlantic Ocean - MP0144 (SPAdes) | ecosystem: Environmental > Aquatic > Marine > Oceanic | place: West of Cape Verde, Atlantic Ocean | collected...
CACTTCTCAGTTGGCTAAATACGATAAAGCGCTTTTAGAGAGAGCTATTCAGTTTTCTTACGAGCTGAACAATCAGATAATCGAGTACTTCAAGCCAAAGGTTGTTCTTGTTCCCAAAAGCTTTAATAGCCCATCATCAAAGAGTTGGCTACTACACTCTTCAAACTTAACAGACATACAGCATCACGAAGTGAGAGGTAAAGTAACGTTCAAGTTTTCAGTAGGTAGACTGCAAAAAGACGATTTTAAAACAACTGTAATATCAGCCCCCCACCCGTCATACACACCAAGAATTGGTCGTGAATTTAGAGAATCTGCGCAAAACGCTATCTTCACAGTATTACAAAATTGCTGATACACATTACTCAACACGTCTACAGTACAGTGTTGTTTGCGCCATCTGGCAACACTGTCAACTGTTCAAGAAAATATCTTTGTAGCGCTCAAGCATTTTAATACGTTTAGTCTCTAGAGTGTTAGGAGACAGAATAAGACTGCGAGTGTTGTACTTCTCTTCACCAGATAACGTTCGCTGTCCCATTAGTATGACTCGTTCTTCAATGGGTATTTCGACTAGCGAATCGGGAGCAACGATATCAAACTGATTCAAGAAACAAGGCACACGCTCCATCTCTAGTAGAGAATACTTTTTCGCCGAGTGTTTATATGAATAGGCACTCTCGATCCTAGTTGCATACGATATATTTTTCATTACCATAAGTGCGTCATCTTCGGTATAAGATCTTTCTTTAAAGATGAGGTCAAATAGCTTCGATACCGGACAGTAAATTTTGTTCTTTATAGTCCCTCCGCACTCAGCTTTAAAGATATCATAAGTGCCTTGGGTAAATTGTTGCTCTTTACCTCTTATTTTCCAATTAAACTTCTCTTCCTTCCCGAACAAACTGTTATGAACAATTTGGGGAGCAAAAACATCATGTAATTGAAGGCCATTTTCCATTAACGATATGATAGAGTTTTTTGTCGCGCGTTTACGCTCGCTCCCTAGTAGCTCGTTAAACCAATTAAAAAACTCTGCCAACTCACTATCCTTAAAATAAGAGGGAGTGAAGTCAATTTTAACATGCCTAAAATCCACACCACCGTTGTTACTAATTAAATAAATCCTAATCGCATTACCATTTTTGATTTTAATAAGATGAGAAGATTTATAGTAACCTTTTTTTAAAGTGCGTTTTACAGTAGCGTATTCTGGAGCATCGCCACCTTTCAAACGTCTTATTATTTCGAAGGCTTTTCCTTTAGATATACCGTAGCCAATTGTTAACCTATCAAAGTCTGGGTCAACCCATCGAGGATTATCTAAGTAGCGATAAAAATTATCTGAGTTTCTTTTTAAAAATCCGTCATTACTTACTATGGCACTAAGTGCGCTAACTCTGTCCTCAATTCGTAGTGCAGAATAAAAGTCTTGAATTAACTTTGAATCCTTCTTTTGAGTTTTGGCGTTACTACAAATTGAGTCATTAAGTTTGCATCGGGAACGTAGTTTACGAAACCTCCTTCTACTACAGTGATTATTAATGAGATTGTTATTATGTACTGTGGTAGTAGTATAGTTAGTAGTATTAGTTATATTAGTTATATTAGTTATATTAGTAGTGTACATACTGATAGTTGTGTGCGTGTGTGACATGTATTTAAATTAGTAAACTCAAAAAATTTTCCTATTGTTTAAAAAAATAAGCCTTACCCTTCAAAAGCGCACTAAAACCCAGCCTAAACCACACTTCTGCTGCGTTATCACAACTTTTTACTTCGCAACTGACTATCGTTGCTCAACGCCTTTGTGATCTGATAAAAAGCGTTAGTAGTTACTAACAAAGTTCATAAAAAGATCGTCGCACAACGCGTTATCTCTAAAGAGGAGGACCGTTGAACAACGGGTTTTGAGCGTTCAACAAAAACGTCGCACAACGCCTTTTACAAATAAAGCCCTATGATGGGGCGGTTACTCAACCCCACGAGCTAGCCCTAAAATTTATTTACATTTAAATCGATTTGACAATAAAGTAACTCCGAACTACGGTTTTTATTATAGATAGAGAAGGCTGAGTTTTTACTTATGATAAGAGTAGTAGATGGAATAGAAGATTGGCTCGAATTTGGAGATAACCTTATTGAAAAGGGTGAAGTAAAAGGTTATGACAACCCAGCTCACTATGAATCAATAAAAATCATTAAAGAAAAACTTATATCTTTAAAGAAGAGTTTTGAATCAGGACAATCAATTGTTGCAGAAGAAATTAAAAAAAATATCAATAGCGTAATTAACGGAATAGATAAAAACGTTTGGAAAAAGTGGAAAAGTCACATTAGAGACAGAAAATACAGAAATAGAAACAAACAGCAAAGAATTAACAATGAAACTTTCGAAGAAATAAATGAAATCGCGGAAAAACATTCAATCACAACAAAAGATTTACTAAACAATATAAACAAAAAATACTATTTAATCGAAAAGCGAGAAAAACAATATTTAGATAGTTTGGAAAGCTTAACACATTCTGAGAGAATATTGTTCAAATCGATTTGCAAAAATTTAATGCTCGGTATAAATAGAGGTAAGAAAATTAACTTAGTGGCAATAACAATGTATGCTAGAGGTGATATACCAAAACACGGAAATATTTATCAGTTCGGCTCTCTTACCCACAAATTCGAGCCTACCGTCAAATACACAACAAAGCCTTTTAAAAAAGTTCTACAAAAGGGTTCCATAATTTACCTAGTTGAGCCTTTACCTCGAAGGATTTTAAGACTTCTCGTATTGCTTCGTCGAAGGTACTTAAACTAAAAAACCACTACTTTCATGCCGAATATACCCGATATAGCGAAATAATAATTATTATTTCGCTGGGACAAAACAGCCATACAAATAACTAATATCGCCTGATATTATCTTCTTCGCTTTCTAAGCACTTCCATCCAAATTCAATACTTTTAACTACAACTTCGGAGCATTTTATGAATGCAGCTTGCCCCTATGCGCTGTATTTAGGTCGACTTGCGCCTAATAGTCAGCGCTCAATTGCTTCACAACTAAATAGCATTGCAGACATGATGGGTTGGACTGATGAAGAGCGAGAAGATAAATATCATCTAATCGATTTTCAACAAGCTACCTATATTAAAACGAAGCTTATTACTCAGGGTTGGTCAGCTAGATCTATCAACAGAGCAATGATAGCGATCAGAAGTATCGTAAAAATAGCTGTACTGTCCGGGCTCGTTCCAGAAATGCAGTCAATTCAGCTTCGGGCTATCAGCAAAGTGAATCACGGCAAACATGATGGAAAGCCTCTCTCAACTGAGCAGGTCAATAAGCTGTTGATAAAATTACAACGCGATACATCTATTCTCGGCATTCGAAACTACGCATTAATTTCAACTCTTTTAGGCACAGGGTTACGACGAAGTGAACTAGTGGCACTCTTGGTAGAAGACTTTATCGAAGGTACTGCTCTGATCGTCAGAAAAGGAAAAGGTAACAAGAGCCGAACTGTTCATCTGCCAGCATGGACGCAACTTGCGCTGAATCAATGGCTAGCACTTCGAAGTAAAAGCAACGGCCACTTGTTTGTTCGTGTCGCAAAAGGTGGAAATATTAAACACAACACCGCGTTGTCATCGTGCTCTATCTATTCACTCACTAAAAAGTCGCTAGCATCAATTGGCGTAGAAGGAGTCTCGCCGCATGACCTTCGACGAACGTTTATCACACGATTACTTGAACAAAATGTAGATATAAACACTGTGCGCCAAATGGCAGGACATGAGGATATCAGTACGACCATCATGTACGACAAACGAAATGAAAAAGTGATGCAAGAAGCTGCATCTCTGCTTTCCTATCAATAATGGGGCGCTAGCATGTCTTATAAAGTACTCAATAAGTCGAGTGAGCTTAATTACCTTGCATGTGAATGGGGCAAGCGATTACTCAACTATCTGCCTTCAATCGATACCGATATACTCAGTAAAAGTCTTGCCAGTAATTTGCGTGGTAGCAAGGTATCTGCCCAATCATTTTTCATAGGTAGAAGCAAAAACGTCAATTACAAAGCTTGCCTCACTATTACTGATACCCAACCTCAGGTAACGAAAACCTTTTTAGCTAATTGTTGCTATATCAGAACCGTGATGGACTTGCCTAAGCAAACCGAGTTACTGATTCAGTTCGCCTTGCTCTCACAGGTTAACAAGTGGATTAGAGCGCTTTCTTCTGAGGTGCACATGCAAACAAGCCACCTTTCGTTAAACGAAATCCTCAAAGACATTTCAGGCATCAGTGACGAACTATTTTCTCACGCAACTGCGCAGCTCAATCATTATGGTTTTCTGCCTGATACAGACTTTTTGTCCTTCGAATATGGCGCAATGCCAAAAGCACTTGTTCGAACGCTGTTAAGTGAAACAATTACCTCAAGGGAAACACTTATAGCACCGTTGCTGCATCCTTCGCCCGACGCAAGCTTCACATTAGATGATTTTCCTCACGTGAATACTACGCTTTTGTCGCAATATCTCACTGCTGCTAGTAAGTCTAGACAGTCTGGAGCAAGCATTTTGCTCTATGGAGCTTCAGGAACAGGTAAAACAGAGTTATCGAGGACACTTGCCAAATACTGCGATAGAACACTTTACGAAATTCGTTCTACTGCACTTGCTAGCAATTTCTCTGAAGATGAGTTCAATAGCCGCTTTCCAAACAAAGAAAGGCTTCGTTATTTAGCGTTACTTCAATCATTGCTGACGCATAAGGCAGACGCTATGTTGCTGGTAGATGAATGCGAGAGTTTATTCGATTGTGCTGACAGCCAATACAGCAAAGAACATCTACAGCGATTCATTGAGCAAAACGAAATTCCCTGTATTTGGATTACAAATCATATCCAATATCTCGAGCCAAGCTTTATCAGGCGATTCAAGCTCGTATTAGATGTTCCCACTTTAAGACCAGAAGAAATCGAACAGATAACGCGGCCTTACTATCACGGCTTAAGTGTTTCTACGTCTGCACGAAAAATGATTAGTCAAACAGAGAACATTACGCCAGCAATTGTTGCTAACGCAACACATGTCGCTCACGCTGTGAACGCTAAACGTGCTCGCGCAGAAGCTGTAATCGGTCAAGTTGTCGAAGCGTCACTTAGAGCAACGGAGCAATGGCAAAATAAACTTGAGTACAAAAGTGGGCTACCTTTCGATACGAGCTACTTAAATATTAAGCAGTCAAAGGAGTATCTCAACGAAATAGCGTTTGCACTTAAGCACAACCAGCCAGCGAGAACATTAATTTCAGGTCCTCCAGGAACAGGTAAAACCGCTTTCGCGCACTATTTGACAGAGCTACATGGTAGGAAACTGCTGCGTGTTAAATGCTCTGATATTTTAAGTAAATGGGTGGGTGAAAGTGAGCAAAAGGTGGCTGAGCTATTTCAACGCGCTCATGATGAGGAACAAGTCATCTTGCTTGATGAAGTGGATAGCTTACTAAGCTCACGTGAAGCGCTCACTGCTCATCACGAACATCAGCTGGTTAATGAGTTCTTAACGCAAATAGAGTGTTTCACACAGCCTTTATTCGCTGCTACTAACTTTTCCGACAAGCTTGATAAAGCCGTGTTACGTCGGTTCGATTTCAAACTAGACTGCCAATACCTTAAGTCTACTCAAGTAGTAGAGTTGTACAAAAAACTCACTAAAGTTAGAACGCTCAAGGAAGCTGAGACACAAAAGCTATCTTCACTGCGCAACCTTACACCCGGTGATTTCGCTCTATTGGCTCGTCGAAAGAAGTTTCAACCCAAAATTCAAATTCGTGACTTTGCCATCAACCTGTTGGCAGACGAAAACCTGCGTAAGCAGAAACACACCTCAATGGGCTTTATTCGCCCTTAACATTCAAAGGTAAACATTATGACTACATCTGTATTGAGTTCGCTCAAGGTTATCGCTCGTCCTGAAATCAAGCAAAAGCCACCGGTATTGAACAAGCGTATGAAGCTAATCAACCGACTCGAACAGCAAAAAAAGCTCGCCACTTGCATGCTTGAAGGCACACCATTCGTGGCATACAAAGAAAAAACCGTCAAAGATCCAGAAACAGGAGAGCGAATTAAAAAGCGTTGGCAGGCTACCGTTCGTCCTTGGTACTACGACACCGATAACCACTATTTCCTTGAGGTTAAGGTGGGTATAAGAGCAATCGAGTTACAAAAGGGGAAACCAGCCATAGATGTTGGCGAGAAAGAAAAGCTCCCAGAGGTCATCGACATCTTGATAAGCGCGGTAGAAAAAGGAGAGCTTGATGAGTTCTTAATACCGCCGCCAAAGACTGTCGCAAAGGGGAATACTCCGGCCAACGCAAAGTTAGCAAAATCGTAGTTAGCACCCTGCTCTACTCATCAGTTATCGTCCCTAGCGCTTGATTGCGCGAACAACAATAGCGAACCAAGAATCGAGCGCTGTCTACATAACAAAAGTAAGTCGGACTCACGCAGCACTAGCGTTTCAGAAGCATAACGAATAACGCTACTGAAAGCGACGTAGAAGACATTGCAAATTGCTAGTCAGCTACTTTACTTAGTTGCTTGAAAGCGTCGTACAGACGCGCTAGGCAGCGCTCACATTCATAGATTTCAATTAGAAGAGTTTTTATTATGCATATTCATTATGAGGGACTCGCTTTGCCAGTCTCAAAGCGATTTGCACAAGCACTCGTCGATTTACTTGTCCAGCATAGCGTGTCACAAACAAGCGTGACAATTAACTTCAGAGACCTTAATTACTCAGCTGAAAGTGGTGGTTTTCACCCTGTAGAGATTCGTTTGGAGAAACGCAATAACGCATGGCACTTTTGCTACGTCACCGATTTTGCCTATATAGGAAACATCCCCTATGCAGAGCTAGCAAAAGACCTCGACTTTGATTTCGATGCAGGTGTTTTTCAAAACCTGTTCGGTGTGTTTCCTATTGAGCAAGCAACAGATATGTATCAGATATGGGAAGATAACTTCTTGCATTACTGGCTGGATGTGGGTGTTTATTTCATACGAGTGAAAGAAATATAACATCATCATTTACAACTCAAGATGCTGGCTTGACAAAATTAAGAATTCCCCCAAACTGCTTGACAGAATTAAGTTAATGCCGCAAGATAGCTTGACAAACCCAGCATTTCACCAAGTAGAGTATAAAAGATGTCAGAAAATGTACCATCAGATTTTGTGGCTAGCTTCACAAATGAACGATTAGCAATTATCGCGCAAGCGTTATTAGATGAATGTTTTTCCACAGATGACGACCTACAATCTAAATTTGATTCTGGCTATTCAATTGGCTGTACGAGGTTTGACCGGCAGAAAAACAGATTGAAGAATCTTGCTCTAGACCACTGGTGGTTGGGAATAACGGATCCAAGTAATCGACTTGTAATGAACATAGAGGGGGCTCCCTTTCGATTTACGCGGGATGATTACTTGTCTCCTACCAAAGTGGCTTTAACTGCTGTGTGCGAAACAGAGTCAACACAGATTAAAAAGTTTGCCCGAGAGCAACAAACATCATTCAATTGGGAAGATGAACTGGATAATGACATTGAATCAGAAAATCCTGTTCGATGGCGATTTGTTATCGATGTCAATCAAAGTGCTGAGGAAGATAATAGCCGTGACTATGAAGTTTTCTTCGTCGGATATAGTAGACATGATGACCCTAGTTGTATTTGGAAGCTTTCTGAACATGTGTCTGGATACGTGACATCAATAGATTCAGAACTTGCAAAAGCAGTTTCGCTTAGTTCACCGAAAACAAGTATACCGAATACGGATGAGTCAAAGAAAACTCACGATAAAAATGAATAAAAATACCGAAAAAGAAATGTTTATTGGAGATAACTTAAAGCTAGCTAGGGTTTTGAATGGTTTAACGTTAGCTGAACTTGCCGACAGAATTGGAACAACTAGACAATACATTCATCAACTAGAGACAGACGTAAGAACACCTTCTCCGTTACAAATGCACGAACTGGCGAGCCACCTCAATATTGAGAGTGGCTTTTTCGGTATATTACCAATGGGGGTACTTGACGACTCAAGTATACACTTTAGAAGTAATCGGACCGCAAAGCAATCTTCTAGAATTAGAGCTAAAGCGAACGTCGCTCTTTTTATCAGGTTGGTTAACCTTTTATCTAAGTACGTAAATTTTCCCGAAGTGAACTTTCCATCTGAAGGAGAAGTTCGTTCAGCGATGGATATTGAGCGAGTTGCTGAAAAAGCGAGAACACATTGGAGCTTAGGGCTCGGTCCAATAGAAAATATGACTAGAGTCGCGGAATGCGCTGGCGCAGTTGTAACTTCTTTCGAAGGTGTATCCGCAGATGTAGATGCCTTGTCTAGTGTTTTAAAAAGACCTGTAATTGTTAGAAATGACGCGAAAGATAGTCCTGGTCGTTTAAGGTTCGATATTGCACATGAAGTCGGACACTTGATAATGCACGAGGGTATTGTAACAGGTTGTAAGCAAACGGAATCTCAGGCTAATCGTTTTGCAAGTGCATTTTTACTCCCTCGACTTTCATTTGTGCAAGAGTTCAAAGTTGGACGCCGCATGGACTGGCGAATGCTATCTGCTTTAAAAGAGCGGTGGGGGGTCAGCAAAGCTGCTATTCTGTATCGGGCGCGTCAGTTGGATCTACTGTCTGAATCTAGATATAAGGGCCATGTCATAACTTTAAAAAAGCATGAAGCAAAAAAAGAAAAAGATGACTATTTGATTCCAATTGAGAAATCTGAGTTAGTAAAGGACGCGTTACAAAACTACATTTCAGTATATGGTCGTAGTTTCCAAGAACTAGCAAATGAGCTTTGTATCTCAAAGGTACTCCTGAGAGGGATACTTGACTTCGAACCCTCCGATGCTGGCGTTAATTCAGGAAATCACAATGTTGTCTCAATTGAAAAATTCAAACAGTGATTTCATTAAAGAACTTTATTTACTTCAGCGCAATTTAAAAGGAACATTCAATGCATCTTGGCATAGGAACAACATCAATCATAAACGTATTCCTCATGCCAAGTTCAAATCAGACATTGATTCACTCACCTTTTCAGGGGTTTCTTGCTGAGCTGATGAATCAAGGCTATCACTCAGCTTTAACTTTGGTGCCATTGTATCCTCAAGATGCCATTGAGATATTTTTTTCACAAGAAAAGCTTATTGAATTTAGATGCAATATAAGCGACCCGAACTACTTGTTTGTGAGCCCTGAGTCCGCAGTAGAAATCCTTCAGACTTTGAAAGATCACCCATTTATTTTCATAACTTATCTTCCTAGTGAAGAATACTCAGTTAAATCAATTGTTAGTGAGTTTAAGTATAGTCCAATAACAATATCTACAGATTCTTGCGCTCAGATAAATCTTGGTGATGATTTTAGTATTTTTTCATTCGACTCACTTATTAAAAGTAGATTCGAAGAGATACGTAACACAACTCTACTTCCTGAAGAAATCACTAGTCTTTTGGAGAATTACAGTCCTAGAAAAAATTGGAAAATTCAACAGGATGATTGGGTCTCTAGGGCTCATGGAGTAACGCAAGCCACTGAAGCCGCCCTTGTTAGTTTGGGATTTCAGTTTAACGATGTGCGTCTAATACCCGGTTCTTTTGACAAGGGTGAGTATATTGACGCAATGGTCAATATTGCGGAAAAAATGCTCTCAAAACTACCGCGAATTAAAGCTGGCAATAAATCCGATCTAATCATTTACTCTCCAAGCATTTTCGCACACCAATATAAATTCAATAGCCAATGGTGGAATCAGATATTAAGACTAATAAAGGACAAAAAAGCTAAAAGATTCCTGCTAGATGCAGTCTTGAAAAATCCAGCCTATTCAGGCGCAAGCTTTGAAGTAGACGATAGCGCACCGTTACCCTTCAAAAACGATGTGGTAAGAGAGGTGTTGTCAATACGTCAGTTTGAACTTGCGTTTACAGTTATCGGAATTCAATGTCTAAGTATTTCGAACTGTTCACCTGCTCTCAGATTGCCTAACTCGATAAATTTCCATGTCAGCAAAGTAAAAGAGTTGGAAAGTCTTTACGCATCTTATAAACCAAAGTCTCAGGCGAACTTTAAAGAGAAACTAGGTACCTACCTCGAGACATTAAAAGATGAGATCGGGAAAAAACTTCAGAATTTCGTTGAAAAAAACGCGGATTCTTTGACCCTATGTACAGATGTGCCAATTGAATGGGTCCGTTTTGGAAAGGTTCCACTGATGTTCTCGCATGAGATTTCTAAGATACATACTACACCTGGAAATCAATTTCTGATGCAGGCAACTCGTTCGACGACTTTATCAATGCATAAAGATGATTTTCAACATGTAACTGTAATTAGATCATTTAAATCAAATGACCCTCTTCGGAAAATTTTAGAAGCTGGATTAAAACAGTATATTGAAATTGATAATACAGTAGAACTTAATATTATCGATGTATCTTCTAAAGCTGAATTCATCAATGCCCTGAAAGACAATGAAGCCCCAATTCTAATAATTGACTGTCATGGTAACCATGGCGGAAGTGAAGCTAACGGCTGGCTGCAAATAGGAGAAGACAAAGTTGATACGTGGTTTTTACCGTGCAAAGGCGAATTGCCCCCTATAGTCATATTAAGCTCCTGTCTAACTGCGGCTTTAGCGGGATCACATGCAAGTGTAGCTAATGGTTTTTTGAATTTAGGAGCTATAACTGTAATAGGCACATTGCTTCCTGTTGATGGTTTAAAGTCAGCTGCTTTCGTTGGTAGGATTATTTATAGGTTAACAGGTTTTTTGAATGCACTTTCAGCGCTAGACATTCAGTATATTACATGGAGAGAGTTTATGACGGGGTTTCTAAGAATGTCATTCATTACTGATTTGCTGACACTTATGAAGAGCACTTTTATCAATCATGAGCAATATATGGAAGCACATAGTAAGGCTAATTATTTTATTAATTTAGGTCTTAAAGATTGGTTTGAGAAAACTGTTGAGCTCATTTCTGAAATAGCTCAAGTTGAACTCGATATCTTGTATGCCTTTATCGACTCAATAGTTTTTACCGAAACTATGTGTTATAGCCAAATCGGTCGACCCGAAACAATACTCATTAATCTGGAATAAATTGATTTGTGAAAACACCACGTTCGCCGGCTCGGTGTTAACGAATAGGAATAATGGCCTATTGCGTATGGGGTGATGTTATCAACCCTGTAAGATCGATGCCGCTCCCCTTTTATGGGGTAGAGCCCAACCTTGCAAAGAATTTAATGGATGGTATCAGAGGCCGGACTTGAATCGTCACACCCTCGCTAGCAACGGATTTTGAATCCGATGTATTTACTACCTATAAAACAGCAACAAAAAAAGCCCTTGCAGAAATGCAAGGGCTTCAATGATGGTGCCTCGACCCGGGATCGAACCAGGGACACGCGGATTTTCAATCCCTACAGGCCTTGTAGCAATGATGCCACCTATTGATTTTAGCGGCCTGTAGCGCCGCTTCTCTGTGACAAAACACTGTGACAAAGCAAAAAATCGTCACACCTAATTTAAGTCGGATAGTGTAAAAATTCTTATAGGTTGAGTGCTTAGACCGTTATGACACAGCATAACAGAAATATAATTTCCAAAGTTCGCTAAAACGTAGTAGCTGATCACAATTTATTACAACCTGGTTAGTTGCCTCTTGTCCTGACATTCTCAAAGAAAGGGCTAAATCAAATCTGACAGTCTTAGTACGTATTGCAGACATTTACGATGTCAAATAGAAACGACAGCTTTGAGGCGAGATGTGGAGGATAATTCACTCTAATACTCTTCAGGACGAAGGTGAGCCAGATTGATTCTTAATCGTGATAGATAAACCCTAATTCACCTATCGAATCCCTAATTTCCACCATGTCCTCTTTAGCGAGTAAGTCATGATCCAATGCTAAGACCAGCCTCTTTTGGGCACGAGTTAGAGCTACGTAAACCCGTTTCCATTCTTTATTAAAACGATTTGCTTTACCAATACCATTTTGGGTTAGGTATTTCAGGGTGTTAGAGCTGAGTATGATTATACATGTATCGGCATCCAATCCCTTAATAGAGTCAATACTTTGAACTTTGAATTGAACGTCATCTTTTGAGCAAGAGTCGCACAGCTCATGTAATTGGGCGAAGTGCTGTTTATTAAGGGTCAATGAATACCGAGCAATGAGTTTTTGTATGGCTCGCTTATTACCCTCATTGACGACAGTGTCCATAAAGTCAGAAAAAGCGGCTTTAACAAATAAAGTTTTGTCTTTCTTGTGTTTAGACTCACGTATCATTTCCTCAATCTCTCGTGGGAATGCGTGTTTGTGTTTAGACGAAGTTGTATAACGACCATTCTTTTGGTCTATACAAACAAGTTGTTTTGCATCTATGTAATTCGTTAGTAGCTCGTCATATCGTTCGTCCACCGATTCTATGTACATTAGTTCACCAACTACTTCTGATAGAGATTCCTGCTGTTGGTCTTCATAACAGAAGTTGTTTGATACAGCTAAAATCTCTTTGGGTACTCGTCTGGTTTGATTGTTGATTGGTAAGATATTTGCGTACTCTTTCGGAGCTATTTTTTTAACGAATGTCTCAAGTGCTTGGGGGTACTTGATAGCTTGTTTTGGATCTCCAATCATGTATACGTCAATATTGTTGCTGCCCATTACCTCAAAAAAGCGGAGAGCATCGACATCTAAGTCCTGGACTTCGTCGATGAATATCTTGTCAAAGCAACTCTCTAGAATAGCTAGAAGCCTCTGGACTCTTGCTTTCTTAGCTTTGTTGTTGTGCTTGCTGACGGTTTCATCAACAATCTGTTTAGCAATGTTGTATACATTATCCGTATGAATAACATTTATTTCTCTAAGTCGTGCAAAAAGGCTATTTTTGTACTTGGGAGGAGGCAAAATCATTATTGATGTGTCGTTGTAGACATCACCGAGAGTGAATAACGAAAACGGGTAGATGATTTCGTTCAACAAAAAGCTATGGACAGTCTGAATACAAAGATTCGACGGAATAAAACCATGTCGTTTGATTATCTCTTGCTCTATCTTCGCTGTGGCTGAATTTGTGTATGTCAGTGCGAATGTCTTTTTGTGACTAGCGCAAGCTTTGATATGCTCTATCAACGATACAGCTAAGCCATAAGTTTTCCCCGCACCAGCTCCAGCGATTTGGACTTCGATCATGATAGAGCCTCAACAACCTCTGCGATATGAGATGGTAATTTAATATCCAGAGGGTTATGTTCATCAATCATCGCATCACAGACATCCAGCATTCTTGCTGTTTTACCGTTAATCATGTGTTTAGACACTTCTTCAATGTCGCCATCCATTTCGAATAAACCATTTAGCAAAACTAGGTTGTCTTCTGCTTCTACTAAATCAATTTCAAGTGTGTAATTTGTCGTTGTTCTTACAGTGACATTATCGTGTGCTGCGTCATATGCATCGTGTCTGGCTTTAGCTGCATCTGAATTGTCATAATCACGGATAACACCAATCTTCTTGATCTGGTTATCTTTGTTCAAGGTGAGCCATATATCTAAGAAAGTGGCGTAACCACGTTGACCAATCGGAATAACATCAATGTCGTTGAGGGTTGTTTGTTTAGACAAATAAGTGTTGATAAGCATTTCTTCAGTCGGCCCCTCTACGAGAATGACTTTATTTGCGAACAGCAGCTTTAGTATGTCGAAATTAGGTCTCTTTCTTAGGTAGTCAACTAGCTTTGTTGGAGTATCGGACAAATTAATTGCTTTCTCGCCAGTAAACGCCAAAACATTAGAGATCTTCAGTTTGTTGATAATCGATGGGTTATGAGTAGAAATGATAGTTTGTACAAGCGAACCACTATTGCTTGCGCTTTTCTCGATAAAGTCTCTTACTAAACGAAGGTTGTTAACGCTTAAGTGCGCTTCTGGCTCCTCTATGCAGCACAAGTTAAATGTATCACCACATGACTTGTAGTAAGCAAAGAGGATAAGTATGTAGATGAGATTTCGTTGCCCCAAGCCTTTTTGGTACAGAAATTCATCACCATATTTCAAAGTGATGTTCGATAAGATGTTCTTCAAATTAGGCAGGTTAGGAGTGCACTCAAGCTGTTTGATAATACTGTCGTAGTTCTTAAAATCTTCATTAGTTCCAATAACTTTGTCGAATGTATCAGTATTTTCAATAGCACTAAAAAACTCAGAGTAGGCTGAGTTGATCTGACCTTTGTCGTCATCGCTTAATGTGTTCATAAGCAGCTTTGTGAAAATGCTATTTGACTTCATTGAACTGCTTTCAGAGAAGTCATCTCGCTCTGCATTGATGCTATGAACACTAACGTGTTTTAAGTCACTGTATGCGATAGGCTTTTCGTTGTTCACAGATACGATTTGGTAGTCGTAAAGCTCCACAGGTAAAGTAAACCAGTTAATCTCGTGTAATTCTTTACCAGCGAGTGATTTCTTCACGACCTCAATCAAGTCTTTGTCGTCTTTAGGCTTAAAGTCGTATCTGATTTTGTAAGTTTCTTCATCACCATCAGCCACAATCCACTTGGCTAATAGAGCTGTTTCATAAGCATCTTTAGGATCACCGAACTCTACAGTTACTGATACTTTAGGAATCTTGTTGAGCAGATTCTCTTCAGTGTCTTCATTGACAAAAGACGTCAGAAAATCAATTACGGCATCTTTATTGATGTCAGAAACACTCAAACGTTTATGTTTGAAGTCTATTTGGTTCCCACTCAACGCTAACGAAAGTGCAGTGAAAAAGTTCGTCTTGCCAGTATCGTTTTCACCAATGACAAGTGTTAGCTGATTAAGCTTGGCTTCGAAAGAGCGAAAGCTACGGTAGTTGCTTATCGTTACCTTTTTGATATACATAAAAATTTCCATATAAAAACATATAAGCGGGATTACCGCTAATGTATCACAGGAAATAGTATAAAAATAAACCACTTCGTGTAAATTGCTTCGACTACCTGAGCAAATGCATAGAGGCTTATCTTGCACTGGTGCATAATATAGATAATTACCGACCTTGTCTGAAGCGGTCTGTCGCAATAGTTATATCCAATGTCCGCTATTCGTCTCAATGCCGCTTTTCAGACGCAGTGCACACCTATTTACCGAAACTGTAATCTCAGATATGAGTTACTACGTTTTAGCAAATTCTTCTCAGCTCTTCACATGAACGACTTCAACTAGTCGTCAGTCTTAATATATTCTTCCACTAACCGTTCAAAAAAAGGTATTAGCAATATAGCCAAAGCCACTAGCAGCAATAACACCAGTAAGGCTAATTGAAATGCAGTCACCTACCAATCTCCATCTAACCCTGACAGGTCGTTAATTCCAAAATCATCAAATCCACTATCGATAGACGTTGTGTCTGTCATCCAGTCGGTGTCAGAATGAATATCACATCCACCGATCACATCAGTATCCATAGAACAAATATCGAGCGTGGTATCGATACCTAGGTGGTCTGACATATCAGTGCCGCGTGGATTTCCTTCTACGTCGATAGCACCAGGGCAACCTTTTACCCCACTAGATAAAAGCGGTAATCCCGTTGCTTCATTAACTCCAGGCGCATCGTAGTCACTCTCATCTAGAGCTGAAGTATTAGCCTCTTCACCGCTTTCCGAGCAGTGTCCGAACAATTGATAACTTAGTAATGACATTGTGCTGTCCTCTTGTTTTTTAATCAGCACAAAATTACGTTAATGAAAAATAACCCTAATGCAAACCCTTTCCTTTTTACGTCCATCAGCATAGCGGTAGTATTGCAATTCATTAGTAAATTAAAGATGTCGAGTCTTCGTTCATAGAGCGTTAGCCGCCACGCAAAACTAGTCAGCTCTCAGTTGCTGAAACCCTGTTACATTTTTAGTTCATACCTTTTTCCTAATCATAGTTTTACTAGTTAAAGTTTGCGGCTTCTACTTAAGAAGCCAGACTCGACATGAATATTCTCCTTCAAAAAAATTTTTTAAATAAAGTCTGATTATGCTTGGGAAGCATGAATTACTAGTTGCAAAGCAAAGTGATAACAACAAACTAAAAGTTTGTGTGCAAAAAAGCAGTTGTGAAACAACTCAATAGCTCGCTTCAAAAGAAAATTGCGAAGCACATTTTCTTTTGAAGCTGGCGCATGTTCGCAGTTGCGAACTACCCCCTATTTTGTTTTGCCCTAGCAAAATTTGATGAATAGGGCGAAAGCGCTATGAATCAAACCCCTTGCCGCAAGCAACGCTAGCGCAACGAATAGCTGTGTATGAAATATAAAGATAGAAGTGTGCAGAATGGGGGGTAGTGCGCAGCACGGGAACATGCGCCTTAAGCGTTAGTGCTAGACGCGAATGCGTCGTAGAGTCGCTGCGTTGACGAACGTCAACATCAGCAGCGACGGGCACTATAAGCGTTTACGCTCACAACGAACGTTGTGAGCTTCCCTTTTTCAGGTGGGTTATAAACAGGGAGCCTCAGTGGGCGTTAGCGAGTTCAAGAAACTCCCTGTTAAAAACCCGAAAGCGATCCTTTAACACTTAAATTTTGCATTAGCTGTTCCTTTATAGCTTCTCAATTAATAAACAAGGAACACAATGATAAACACAAACACACCCTTTCAAAACGCAGACCGCTGTCAAACACACTTCGATATCGACATGAGATTTAAAAAAAGTACCAATGCCGTTCACAGAGGCCGAGAAAAAAAATGTTTAGCGATACTTCTTGCCGCAAGGTATGGCTTTGTATCTGCGATTACGTGCCAAGCAATATGGCAGATTAAGCGGCACAAAGTTTTGGAGTCTCTAAATAGAATAGTGAAAGAAGGCTTTCTATCTATTGCAGAAACAGATAGGGCAGCCGATGGGCGTATATATGTACTAACCCATTCTGGTGCTAAGTTTGCGTCAGATCTGATGCGAATAGACGTCCCGTTCCGTTCTGCGCAAGAACCCATCACTCAGGTTAATCAGAATGCAATCATGCACGACTCAATTATGAGTTTTGTACTAAGCCTGGGATTGCAAAATCAAACAAAGGATGGCATCCCAAAACCTCTATGGGATGGTTATTTAACTGAACTTGAATTTAAGCGAATTCACAGTTCATCAAACATAAAAAATGTCGATGCGTTGGTACGGCTAGCCAATGGCGAAGTAGCTGCTGTTGAACTAGAAGCGTCATTCAAGCGGAAGCTGCAACACGAAAAAACGTTACTCAAATTGCGTGACGCAATGCTAGGTGGAAATAGACTTTACGATAAAGTCTTCATTATTCCCTGCTCTCAAAAGATTAATAACGACACACAACGCTTCCACAAACAGCTGTTTGAGGAGATGCCTCATCGTTATGATCGTAAAACGAAACGGCCTCTGCTAAGTGAAACTGATGCCAAAAAACTCCAAGAAAAAATCATCTATAGAACAAAATTTATCGACACAATAGAGCAGACATTTTATCGATAAGTTATTGTCGGAAGAAAAAGAGCACCTTGCGGTGCTCTTAATATTTATTGATGAAGTTTTTTACGAAGCCGTTTCTCTTGTAGGTAGATTGCGAGAGCGAATAGATATATTAGAAGTATATATAACGCCCCTTTAATCCCCACGAACGGATAGGTGCTGTGTGGCTCAAACCCAGTTATAATTTGAAATATCCAAATAACAAAAATTACGTCCCCGATGCTCATCAAAAATTTAGTAATCATGTCTAATGCAATGATTACGAGTTGTTGCTTAGTCATTTGTCCTCCTAAGTTGCTTATGACCCGCATAAGTAACTAAGAACGACTAATGGTAACTTTCGTGGAACAAGAAAACGGGCATAGAATGCCCGTCAGTAAAATCGCTTTATTCGTCTGTCATAAATCGTAGAACAATACCTGCTGACAGTGCGAAAAATAGCGACGCAGCTATACACACACAGTTGTAATAAAAATACTTATTCAACTCAAAATCTGCTTCAGCAGCAGGCTTCCAATCTAGCAATACAGCGACTATCTCATGCCAAAATGGAAACAGTGCAAACGCGAGGAATATATACCCTAGTGTCATGCTATTTTTTGAAAATTTAATAAGTGTGTTAAACGCTATCTCTTTTGTGATCTTCATGTTGATACCATTAGTTAGTCCTAAAGATATCTAAGCTCGCTAGAGGGAAATTTTTGCACAAAAGAAAAAAGCAGACATAAGAACGTCTGCTTTCTATTTTCTTTGCTCTGCCGATCATCAGATAAGCCAGACAGCGCATTCGTGCTGACATATCAACTAGCGAGCCTAGCGCTAGCCCTTCACTGCTATAAAAGCTTTGTAAGCAGCCGGAGACCTTCGTTGGCATCCAATCACGTTGCGGATTCTAGGAAATTCGCGGGTTGGCAGTTTACGAAGTGATGTTTGAGCGCCCTCAGTTAAAGTTTCAAATCCTCATTTATTTATAAGCACATGTAGAGAGAAAAAGTGAACAAGGGCAACCTTTACCACAAAAAATACACTACGCTATCTGTCCACTTCACCTTTAACTGTAAAATTTTCACAGCAAACCAGCGATATCAGAGAATGATAAAGTGTTTCTGTCTGTAAAAGTCAGTTCTATTACTTTTTCTTCATCATTTAGACTTGATACGAAAGCCTCGATCTCGTTACCAAGTTGAATATCTTGCTCTGCTGTTGATTTAATTCGGCCTTGTACATTATTCATTAAATCGAGAACATAATAATCATCTAAACTTGCTATTATTTTTCCTGTCACCTTTTGACCAAGGGTGAAGTTTTCACGCTCTAGTTCCCAGCAGACGTCTTTTGGACTTCTTATACTTAATGAAATTTTTTTACTTTGGATATCAAGTCGTTTTATAACGACATTCACTTCATCGCCAACCTGTAGTAATTCTGAAGGAGATTTAATTCCTTTTACCTGTAAGTTCATTTCAGATTTATGTAGGAGACCATCAATACCACCAATATCAATGAAGGCACCATAATCAGTAACATTCTTCACGAACCCACGGATAATTTGCCCAGCACTTAAAGTTTCAATTGCTATTCTGGGAGGTCTTTCAGTTTTCTTTTCTTCAAAACCAAACCTTGATAAAACAACATTATTTCTCTTTGCATCTGCTTTAATAACTTGAAAATCCAACTCTCTACCTTCTAGTGGACTACTGTCTCCCATTGGGATACCCGACTTTGAACCAGGTAAAAAGGCCCGAATGCTGTTAACCTCAACCGTAAACCCACCATTCACCCTGCCTGTAATCACTCCTTTAACTGGAGTTTTTTCCTCAAGTGATTTTTCTATATTGACCCAAGCCTCATGCCTTTTCGCTTTTTCTCTAGAAAGAATGAGGTCTCCAAACCCATCTGAATCAAAATCGAGGGCAACATCTACTTCATCTCCAACTTTCAGATTTACACGCCCTTCACTATCGCGAAATTGATCAATGGGAATGCAGGATTCATATCTTTGACCCGCTTTAACAAGTACGACGTCTTTATCAATTGAAACAACCGTTCCTTTCACAATTGTGCCAGGTCTATCTTCTAGTTTTCTTAGTGCCTCTTCGAACAACTCAGCAAAATTTATTGTCATAAGTTACATCCTTTATACTAGTGCTAATGACCCCAAATTATTAGGCTGGTCAAATGATCTCATTCCATCAACATAATCATTAACCAACGATTGGATTTTTCTAACAATGGATTTATCTTTTGACATAAATCCTACTGGCATAGTTACAGGTAAAAGGTCTGGCTTGGTCAAGTGATAAAGCACTGTAACAAATTGATCTTCCATGAAAATCACTTCAACACACCCATTCAAAAAGCCCTCTAATAGTCCTTTGATAAAGGCCGATTCTTTGCCAAAGTCATTTAACCAGCGTCTGATTGCCTGTTTATCGTTAGTATCTGGTACGGGTAAGAAAATTTCTGCTTCATACAGCTTTTGAGGTTTCTTAGACCTTGTGTTAGCAAAATTTTTCAGATCATCTATTACGGTTTTCAGTCTTGAGCTTTTTCCCCAATATTTATCTGAAGGAGCGATCCAAGTCAGGCGTGAAACTTTTGGATTGTTTGATTTTTTACTGACTTCATTGGCCTTTTTGATAGACTCCAATACCAATTTCCAATTTTCTTTGGTATAAGCAGGCCCCACTAATGGTAGAGGAATCTTGGGGTTCATCTCTGACTCAGCTCTTTTAGCTGTAAAAGCGGGTACATCAATTGAAGAATTATTGAAAAATTGTACTGTCCAATTGTCTCCGATAGCTTTCATTGCTTCAGCCACTTCAGGTATGTTAGTTCGACTCCCATCAATAGACAGCGCCTTTGTAACCAGCTTATTAACCTCGTTAGAGTTTTCAAGCGATTCATAGTCATCCCGCTCTAGCGGATTACCCTCTAAATCAATTTTAAATAAGTTAGTCAACCTAAGAGAGTCTTGACCTAGCTTATTTACAGAATCAAAACTGTAAATTGTAGGCTTTTCGTTACTGTCAGATTTCATCCCTTTGAGCCATTCTTTATCGTAATATTGATAAAACTTTCTTTGAAAAGTCGTCTTTGCGTGATTGGCGCTATTTGCAACAATCTCATTATCAACATTCAAAGCAATACCGAACTTCCAGTTATCCCTAATCCTTCTTGAACCAAGACAATTAAACCCACCGATTTCGAATGACAAAATTGATGATGTCTCCATGATAGACGATGTTTTAGGTAACTTACCTAAATCTTCAAAGTAATCTTCCGACTGTGGTGTCAATAATATGTCACCTGATTCTGATATCTCTAAATCCCCCGTGCTCATTAAGTCAGATAGAGCTTCATTTAGTTCTTCTTTATTTAAGCCCAAATAAGTCGCTATCTGATTTGGCTTTAGTGGGGAAAGCTGAACAATCCTCAGAACGAATTCTCGGATGAATGAAAGCCTTTCCTTTGTAACGTAAGAATATTGGATATTAAATCTGTGTACAGGAACAATAAAATCAATCTCGTGAAAAGCGAGGTGAAGATCTTCGTACATTCTTAAACTCCTTTTACTGAACGTTAGAGATCATGATGGAATAGCCATCACTTAAATCTTTCGATTCAATGAAACTCAAGACTTTTCCAAGCGGTAGGTCACTGTTCCGGTTTTGCCACATATGCTTTGAACCAATAATGAGTAAACGATCCATTGCTCGGGATAGAGCTACATTAATCCTATTTGGAGTCTTCAAAAATCGTGGTTTCATGTCTCTACTTGATCGAGTAATTGACAAAATGATGATTCGGTTCTCTTTACCTTGGTAGCTGTCAACAGTGTCAATTTTAACCAGTTTTTTGAAATCCTCATCCCACTCCAATTCATTAAACTTCTTTCGAATAAGCCTTTTCTGCTCGCCATACATGCAAATGACGCCAATCGCCGCTTCATTTTCTTTAACAACACTTTGCAGGGAAGTTTTAAAATGTCTTCTTTGCGCGATATCTTTTAATAAATTAATAATAATGTCAGCTTCACACCGATTATATATACTCACACCTTTATCATCTTGGTGGTAGCATTTAGAACCAAGGTTTGAGGTATCCAACCAAGTCACGGTATTTTGCAACTCTCTTGGCGCATTCCCATATATATCAGGAATAGCTCTTTCGCCGTTTTTCAAATCACCATCATAAAAAGATGAAGAGACTAAATCTCCTATTGGAGCTGCCATACGATATTGGGTCAAAAGTGCTGCACCAGCTTGCTTTCCATAACTGGACTCAAATGCGCGAGCAAAGTCACTTTGCAAAACCGCATCCAGATCAGTTTCTCTGCTATCTATGCCTAGCTTTTGTGCCAATGCCTTTTTATGTGGTTCTTGGTATAAAGGAGGGAGTTGTCGGTGATCACCAACTAACAAAATCCGTTTTCCTGACTGCATCGCAATTGCAAGCTCACTAGCAATTGAGCGAGCCGCCTCGTCAATGATAACCCAATCATACTGATTCGCAGCAATTCCAATGTATCTTTGTCCAATACCAACACAGGTTCCGGTTACAAGCTGCCTAGAACGAGCAAAAAATTCTTCGTAATTAGCCTTTTCTGTATCCAACACGTCCAACATATCGATTGAAATATTAGCTAGGGCTACCGCTTTCCTGGCTTCATGAGGCCGTACAGAAAAATCGTGATTAAGCTTATTGATTATTTCTTGTTTGGCTTCCCGTATATCTCTTTTTTCTTCGAATACTAGACGATAATCATCTATAAGACTTCTTCTAATACTTTGATCCAATTCAGAAATAATCATCTTCAGCGAACGTTTATCTTCTTCATCCTCTTGAGATGAGAAGCTTTTCATTGCGTTAGCAAATGCATCAATCTGCTTAAAAAGGTTTACTTGAGCGATTACTAATGTAGATAGATACTCAGCATCTAAACCCAATGGAGTCGATAACACTTCGACACGTTGTTTCAACTCGGCATGAAACAATGCTCTTTTTTCAGAAACAAGGGCATTTGAGTACACATCTTTTAAACCATCAGAAACAGCTCTTTCGCTATTACTAAATCTAACGACCTGTATGGAAGTATCGAGTCTTGAACAATGGGAACGAATTCTTTCTGCTGCGGTGTTAACCGCCTCATGTGATTGGCTAACTAGTAAAATTCTTTTTACGTTCTGCTTTTCTAGCAAATAGTGGACAAATGCTGCAATAAACTCAGTTTTACCCGTCCCAGGCGGCCCCTGCAACATAGATAAAGGGCCGTTTTGGATAATATTTTGGAATGCATTTCTTTGTTGAAGATTCAGACTTATTTTGTTGCCATGATCATCTTCTCTATCGTAGCGAGCAAAATCACTGTCCGTAACTTTTACAGGATATTCAGTTGCTGTTAGTGAGCAATTAGGATCAAAATATTCAGTCAATCGACTGATAACTCCCTCATTATCTAATAGCCTCTCTAGTGCAGCCTTTCGCTTAGTGTATGAAGCTTTATCCTGCTTTGTCCTAAAGTAAACAACTTCTCCATCTTTTAATGCCCGAGTAATTGGTCTGACGCGCCCTACTCGAACCTCATTCATCGCAGAGTTTTTTAAAATTACCTCACCTAAAAAGATTTCCTTTTCGCCTTCGATCTTTAACGCTTCAACTGTGTCATCTTTTCTAAACTTCCCAAGAATATCTACATCAGACGAGTAAGGGATAATCAATTGATCATTAGTTTCTTTTACTTCAACGATTTCACCCGTCATTTCAATGCAGGGATATGACTCAGTCTCCGTGTCTATAATTGCTTGCCAAAGCTTAACCGTAGATATGTTTAGTCCAATATCCTTCGTAGATTTAGAATCGTCTATCGATTTGAATGCTGCTTTAAGCTGCTCAGTAAGTCCATGTTCTTGGTGAGTAGTTTCTTCAGGCTTTAGAACGATGGATTTGGTTCGTTGAAATGCTTCATTTTTCTGCAATGCTACAGTTAGACTGTTTAATTTTGACGTAGTGCCTGATTTTATTCTGATTGGAAAATCTACAACGAACTGTGATGAGTCAATTATACTCGGTATAACAGAGCTTCTTGGTTTAGGTTCAAAACCCACACCAAGAGTATTTTCTCTACCTCGAAAGATGCTTTTAAAAATCCCACCTATTCCATGCATTTCTATAAACAAATCTCCGTGCTCTTTGGCTTTGGAGACTTGAACGTATAATTTGCCGTTGTCAGGGTAGATAGTAAGTTCTTCAAAGGGCTTATTAATGGTAACTTCTATTAGGTTGCCAGTATCACTTGCTCTTGAATGTAGTGCTTTTTTAAACCTACTCAGAGTTTTAAAACCAGCTTCTCTATCGTTTAATTCTTTAACAATGCAATCTGCTATTGAAGAATAGTCTTCTGACTCCTTTCCCCACGAAATGCCTAGTAGTTCTGATGCCATTCGTATAACAGCGAAGTTATCTCGCTCAAACGGTGTTGAATTATCAATGTATTCAGGGCTGTATCGATTATTTTTCACCTCATTAATGTCAGCTGAAAAATCGGGAATATCGATCAAGTAGATTTTGATGCTTTCATCAGTCTGCTGAAGTAGTACGTTCTCGGGATGTAAATCACCATGACTAATGCCGAGGCCATGTAGATGCTCAATGACCTTAATCAAACTTTCTATAAGTTCAATTTTCTTATGAGATTCGACCTCAAGGCTTCCCCAATGTTTACCGTCAATTTTATCGGTAACTAAGTATAAGCTAGCTGATTTGTGAGCTAATCCGAAATCCCTAATAGTCGGAATATATTCTGGAGAAATTGTTTGTAGCTCTTCTAGTTGCTTTAAAAAATTGAGCACTTTAAAACAAAGAGCAGGGTTATTCGAACTTGGTAGAATGTTCAACCAAGCCTTTACTATATGCCCATCCGACTCATAAACTTCTTTTTCGTCATTCTCCAAGATAAAAAAGTCGTCTCTGTAAACTCTAGTGTGATTAACCTGCTTTATATAAGGCTCTAACTCCGCAACATCAAAGTCAAAAGAGGTTTCGCAATTAGGATCTGCTTCAAAAAATTTATCAAAAAACTCGTCGGCGTTAGTAAAACAATCCTCTCTCAGCGCTTGCTGCAATACGGCAGAGTACCATGCCGTTGAATTAGCGATCTCTTCGTTTAAACTTTCACAACTCTTAACAGAAATTCGCTTTCCATTCAGAATATGCCAAGCCATAACTGCTAGACTGTTAACATCACTCTGGAATGGCGTCTGATTAGGGTTGTATGTATCAAAAAGATCATTTACAGAAAGCTGTTGACGATAATCTCCAACTGTTCCCGCTGGCTGGTAATAAGCGGATATAAAGTTAGACAATGCGACTTCTTTGCTAGGGGATAACCATATACTGTGATCCCCTAAATCTCTGTGTGCGACCTTAATTTTGTGCAGATCTGCAAATTTAGCAATTAATAGCTTTACAATATTTACCCGATCAATCTCACTGTAGTTGTCAGCATATTTAATAATAAATTCATTAAACCGACTATGGTGCGATGGGATCTCATAAAGTTCGCTATACTCCGTCGTTACATTATCTTTTTCAAGACTAGACAACGCCCTCAAACAATTTTTATACAACTCATTATTCTTGTGCTTTATGTACTGCAAGACTTGTTTTTCACGCGATACAATTTCGAATCTACCCTCAGGCGTTCTTCCTTTTACTCCTTCGAAATTGTCAAAGTTCCAGATACGTAACAACGCCGTATCTTGTCTTGAAGATTCAGAGACTGCATGAAATTCTTTATAGATCTTTTTGGGATGTTCATCTATCAGCTCACTGGCTTTATAACCTCCAACGCTAACCTGTTTCGGCGCAGTAGACTCATCACTAAATACTCCATCTAGAGTTCTAAAATCTAGATTTAACGTTTTAGTATTTTCGAAAGGCCTAAATCTTTTATTGAAGACATCTTCATTTGCAAACTTTAAAAACTCTTCGAGAGAGATAGTATGTTTTTTGTCCTTTTCTGAAATGTTGTGGAATTTAGCGTTCCCACACATAACCACAAAAAAATCAACCCAAGGCAGTTTCTTACTGGTGAGTTTGTGTTTTACCTTGTCTAGCTTATCTTTTAATAGAAAAACTTTGTTCTGGGTAACGCTCACGGGAGAGCGCCCCATATCCTTGCTACCCTTGTACCATTTGTCAGCGTGTGACTTGATATCAGCACCGTTCCAATCTTTTAGCTCAACAATCAGGACGTTACAGTGGGTAACAATTACTAGGTCAAACTCGCCTTCATTTCCTTTTGTATCGACGTACCGGAAGCCTGCATAGCCTTTCCAGGGAAACATCGATGAGCCACCAATACTTTTTAATTGGTCTTGTAAAGAGCCTCCCCGTACAGGCTTTGAATCTTTTATTTTAGGCTTTTGAAATGCTTGCTTAATTCTTTCTATAGCTTTGACTTCTTGGGCATGAAGCCCACCGTTCCATGTTTTAACTTCCACTAATTCGTCCTAAATTGTTGTTTTATCCAACGACTTTTAGCAAATCGCTGTAGCTTGCTACCATGTTGAATTTGACCTTTTCAGCATCATCGTCAGATTCCACTTCCTGTTCGAGTCGCTCGAAGAATTTCTTGGCGCACTCAATTTTCGCTTCTTCAATCTTCTTCAGTTGCATTACTTGGAAAAAATGTGGGAGAAGTGAATATAAATTCTAACTCAGCTATGTTTGTTAGTTCTTTCTTTAGTGCTTCAAATGCATAAATAGAAAAGAAGGAAGCCGCAATTTTTAACTTACTACCTGGATGAATCGTCTCTCTTAAATCATCGCCAAGTAGGTTGTTAATATTATCGATTATATTCATGTCTACTACTCCTTGTAACCAAGCACAGAAGCCAACAACGAGCCTTTACCGTATTGTTGAGCTTATAGCCTATCCAATTGATTATATTACCTCATCAAGCCCTACTCATCTAACTTATTCATCATTACTTAAATTGCATACAATTCCATAACTTCATGCCTCTATCACGAGGTTAAGATGACCTACAAAAAAAATCGCCACCGAACATATTTTTCAAATAAAAAATGCAGCTCGAATTGAGCTGCATTAAGTTACTTAAGTATCTTTCGCCATCGCGCTTTACATGCAATCATCCACGTTTCAGCGTCAATGCCAAAGATACTTTCTACATCATCAGAAAAGTTCCGAAGAAAGTTTGTTATCTCTTCGTGGTATCTCAGTAGAACAGTCAGCGCTTCGCGGTGATTTCGATATTTACCTTTGCCATCAGATAATTCATCAATTAATGAAGAGCTAAGTGATATCCCCAGCCATTGGCCTGTTTCACTGCGATGTAAGTAGATATATCGCTGGAAATCAAGCCGTAAGTCCTCATCTTCAATTTCTAAATTTGCTAAAAGCAATATGGTTGAATCATCACCTACAAAAGGAGATCTCGATTGCCTTTTGTATTTTCGGATGATGCTAGTTTTTTTGTCTTGCATATTGTTACTCCTATTTGTACTCAGAAGTAACTAAGCTCCTAGTCGGGAAAATCTTCGCTAATGTCGTCGAAGTCAAACTTCATTTGTTCTGAAAAGAATTCGAAGTCGTCCTCTGTCCACTCTGCATATAACAAAGGTTCACTCACTACTACACCAATTAATTCTCTTATCACGGGGAGATAGTCTGAATGAGGTGGTTTAATTGAGTTGACCAGTCCAGTTAAGGATATAATTGAACCTTAGCTGGAGAAAGTAAATGGCCGGAAGAAAGCGGTATACGAAAGAATTTAAACTGGATGCTGTGAGCCTGGTGCTAGACCAAGGTCACACGCGCTCTGAAGTCGCAAAAATGTTGGATGTGAGTCAGCAAATCATTGGCCGCTGGGTCAAAGAGTTTCAACAAGATGATGACGGCCATGCGTTCAGAGGAAACGGTAAACTGACGCCAGAGCAGGCAGAAATCAGAAAGCTGAAAGCACAGGTGAAACAGCTTGAAATGGACAAACGCATCCTAAAGGAAGCATCTGTATTCTTCGCCAAAGAAATGAAGTGAAATACGCGTTTATCGCCGAGCGAAAGAATACCTATCCTGTTGATCGGTTGTGCCGGTTACTAGGCGTAAAGCGCAATGGGTTTTATAGATATATGAAAACTCAACATCAACCTACAACGGATGATGACAAGCGAAAAGAAATAGTAGAATGGATGCACAAGATTGCCAAAGCCAGTGAGCATAGTTATGGCAGTCGACGGATGCAAAAAGCACTGAATTGTTTGGGCTATCCTATTGGTAGGCGTCTTACACGCCGACTGATGAAAGAAGCAGGCGTGCAAGTTCGCTACAAGAAAAAATATAAGGTCACGACAAACAGCAACCACACGTTACCAATATTTGACAATGTGCTCGACAGACAATTTGATGTTGATGCACCCAATCTAGCTTATGTGCAGGATATTACTTATATCTGGACACAAGAAGGCTGGTTATATTTGGCCGTTGTTATTGATCTTTACTCAAGGAAAGTCGTTGGCTGGAGTATGGGTTCAAGAATGAAAGCTAAATTAGTATGTGATGCGCTAACGATGGCGATATGGCAGCGGAATCCAAAAGCCGGATTGGTTGTCCATTCAGATCGCGGCAGCCAATATGCGAGTGCAGACTATCGGCGCTTGCTTAAAGGACACCAATTTGTTGGCAGTATGAGTCGAAAAGGTGATTGTTGGGATAATAGTGTTGTTGAGAGTTTCTTCGGTAGCTTGAAGCAAGAACTGGTGCATTGGAAGCAATACCAAACTCGTTATGAAGCACAGCAAGATATGCTGCGATACATCACAACATTTTATAATCCTGAACGGTTGCATTCGTATCTAGATTACAGAAGTCCAAATCAATATGAGGCGGACATGAAGAAATTGAAAAAAGTAGCTTAACTGGGTTGGTCAATTTTGGTTGACCACGTCAG